>JAESGS010000173.1_pt1 | contig 89492 bp, 76 predicted proteins | sample 9269761 | NCBI WGS metagenome assembly JAESGS01 (sample SAMN15741799, study PRJNA653493) | algae metagenome | isolation source: Cyanosarcina radialis HA8281-LM2 and co-occurring heterotrophs from damp... | place: USA: Makauwahi cave, Hawaii | collected 2011-01-06 | reverse complement strand
CTCGAACATCTTCGCTATCCTCGGCCTGCGCGCCCTCTACTTCGCGCTCGCTGCCATGATCCATCGCTTCCGCTACCTGAAGCCGGCGCTGGCCGTCGTCCTGATCTTCATCGGCTCGAAGATCTTCGTCGCCGATCTCCTGGGGCTAGAGAAGTTTCCGGCGGCTCTGTCGCTCGGTGTCACCTTCGCGATCATCGCTTCGGGTGTTGTCTGGAGCCTGATCAAGACCAAGGAAGAGCAGCAGCCCGCATAACGCCCGGGCTCATCCGACCGTGACGAGAAACGCGGCGGCCTTCGAAAGGGGGCCGCCGCGATCTTTTTGGCCTTGCCGAGCGTGGGGTTGACCCTCGCCCGGACGACCGGCGGGTCGAGCCGTCCGGGCGAAGCATCACCCGATGATCGCCTTCGGTTCGAGGAAGGCGCCGAGGCCGAAGGGACCGAACTCGCGGCCGATGCCGGATTGTTTGAACCCGCCGAAGGGCGCTTGAGCGTCGGCCGGGGTTTCGTTGATCACCACGCGCCCCGCCTCCAATTGTCGGGCGATGCTGCGCATATGTTCGACGTCGGTGCCAAGAACGTAGGACTGCAAACCGTATTCCGTGTCGTTGGCAATCGCGATCGCCTCCGCTTCCGTTTCGTAGGAAAGGACGCTGAGCACGGGGCCGAAGACTTCCTCGCGCGCAATCCGCATGTCGTTGGTAACACCGGAAAACACGGTCGGGCGGACGAACCATCCCCGTTGCAGCCCTTCCGGCCGGCCTTCGCCGCCGACAAGAAGCGTCGCGCCTTCTTCCTGTCCCAGGCGGATATAGGCCTGGACACGCTCCCACTGGCGGGCACTCACCATCGGGCCGATGTCGGAGGCCGGATCGCTCGAAGGTCCGGGCCGCAGCGCGGAAACGGCTTGCGCGAGGCGCGATATCACCTCCGCATGTCTTCGCTTGGGGACCAGAAGCCGGGTTCCGGCGATACAGGCCTGCCCGCTGTTGCGGAAGGCCGATGCCAGAACATGCGGGATCGCGCGATCGAGGTCCGCGTCATCGAGCAGGATCTGGGGACCCTTTCCGCCCAGTTCGAGCGTCACGCGCTTGAAGCTTTCCGCTGCATTGCGCAGGATCTCCCGACCGGTCATGGTGGAGCCGGTGAAGGTGATCTTGGCGATGTCGGGATGCCGGCTGAGTTCCGCTCCGACCACGTGGCCGTAGCCGTTGACGACATTGAGGACGCCATCGGGCAGTCGCGCTTCGTGTAAGACTTCGAGCAGCACCTGGGTCTGGATGGCGCTCATTTCCGACGGCTTGATCACGATGGTCGTGCCGGCCGCAATCGCGGTCGCAAGCTTGGTACAGATGAAGCCGATGTTGCTGTTCCAGGGTGTGATTGCCGCGGCCACGCCTACGGGTTCCATCACCACCTCCGCGTTGCCGATACGGCGGGTGAAGGCGTAGTCGGCCACGGTCCTTGCCGCGACGTCGAACACGTTCGCGGCGTGCGGTACGGAGAATGCGAGGAACGACTGCGGCGCGCCATACTCGGTGGCCATGGCCGCGCGAAGCGCATCGGCGTTGGCGGCGACGGCCTTTGCCAGCGTTTGCAGCATGGCGATGCGCTCGGCCGGTGTCGTTTGCCGCATGGCCGGGAAGGCCCGTTTCGCGGCAGCAATGGCCGCGCGCGCATCCCGAGCGTCGCCCAGCCGGACCTCGCCGATCTTTTCCTCCGTGGCGGGATTGAAAAGCGCGAAGCGCTCGTCGCCGTGAGGCGCAACGAAAGCGCCATCGACATATATCTGCTCAATGATCTTCATCGTCCGATTTCCTGTTGCGGTGAAAGGGATATGCATCGGAACGATCGTCAGGATAAGATCATCAATCACACACACGCTGATGAGGAAAATAGCGCAATGAAGGCGAGCCTGTCCGAACTGGAGGCGGTGGCGGCGATCGCGCGGCTCGGCGGCTTTCGGGCCGCTGCCCGGGAACTTGGGGTTTCGTCCTCGTCGTTGAGCCATGCGGTCCTGGCGCTGGAGGCGCGCCTCAACGTGCGTCTGTTCAACCGCACGACGCGGTCGGTGGCGTTGACGACGGCAGGCGAGGCTTTCGTTGCTGAGATCCTGCCGGCTCTTGCTGCCATCGACGGCGCCGTCGAGCGGGCGACCGAGTCTCAGGCACGACCGAGCGGTATGCTGCGGCTCAACACCTCCCCGGGAGCGGCGAAGATGGTTCTGCGGCCGCTGCTGATCGAGTATCTGCGGCGATATCCAGAGATGGTGCTGGAGGTCGCGACCGACAATGCGCTGGTGGATATCGTAGCGCTCGGTTTCGACGCCGGGTTTCGCCTCGCCGAGGCGGTTCCGCCGGATATGGTCGCCGTTCCGGTCGTGCCTCAGTCGCGCATGATCGTCGTGGGTTCGCCGGACTATTTTCGCGAAAGAGCGGTGCCGCTGCGGCCGGGCGATCTGATGCAGCATGCCTGCATCCGGGCGCGCATGGCGAGTGGCAGGATCTATCACTGGGAGTTTTCCCGTCGCGGGGAAAGCGTCGAAATCGACGTGCCGGGACCGCTCATCCTCGACGACAGCGAACTCATGCTTCAGGCGGCTCTCGGCGGGGTGGGGCTGGCCTATCTCTCCGATCACCACGTCCGCGGCGACGTCGAGGCTGGGCGCCTGGTTCCGGTGCTGGAGGAGTGGACGCCGTCCTACGATGGGCTATGTCTCTATTTTCCCGGCCGCCGGCACGTGCCGGCGAAATTGCGCGCCCTGATCGAACTGGTTCGCGAAATGCGTTCCGGCAGCGCCCGTGCCCCCGCGGTGCAGGCTCACACCCCGCCTTCGGCCAGGTCTTGAAATTTTAACATGAGTATTGCAGACAAGTTTATTTCTGCGTGCTAAGAGACCGGCGTTCGATCGGTCCCCTGGCCATCGATCGTGACTCGGCAGGTGCGCGCAGGGCGCGCCAAATCGAAATTATTTGATCGGATCAGACACAGTGGTCGACACGGATACGCGCCATCAGGTCTATTTCGCCAACCGCACTGCCTTGGTCGCCTATGCCACCCGTATCGTCGGATCACGGGAAACGGCTGAAGATATCGTGCAGGAGGCCTTCATCCGCTTTGCGCCCGCAAACACCGCCAATCCGCCTTCTGCCGGACCGTCCGGCCTGTCGCTTGCGTATCTCTACAAGATCGTCCGTAACCTGTCCCTCGACCTCTTGAAGCGCCGCAAGATCGAAGCGCGGGAAGAGCAAAACGAACCGCCGTTCTGGTCGATGCCGATCGAGGTGCCGACGCCCGAAGACATCATCCTCGTCAGCGATGAAATCAGGCGCATCTCCGGCGTTCTCGAAGATCTGCCCAAGGAAGTGCGGGTCGCGCTCGAGATGCACCGTTTCGGCGGCTACACCCTCGAAGAGATCGCCGCCCACCTCGATATCTCCGTCGCAACGGCACACCGCCACGTGCGCACCGCCATGATGCGGGTTGCGACGACGCTTTCGGGCGGCGCCTCCTAGAATTTCAGGGGTCCCCGTGTGAAAAAAAATCCCGTGCTGGTCGTCTTTATGACAGAGCGAAGGAACCACGGAAGCGTCTCGCTTCGCGGTGACGCCGCTTGACGGGGTAGGGGGCTACAGAAACAAAGTGCTAGGGCGTCGAACATCCAAGCGGCAGGCAGGGCTTTGACCAAGGACAACCACATATCGGAGGCTCTGCTCGAGGAGGCCATGGACTGGTTCCTCGAGCTTAAAGCGCGCCCGAACTGTCGCGACACGGAAGCCCGGTTCCGCGCCTGGCTGGGCCAGTCGGACTTGCACGGCCAAGCGTGGCAGACGGCGTTGCGGACCTGGCAGCTGCTCGGCGAGGTGCCGCCGGTGCACGAGCATCTATGGCGTGGGGCAAGACCATCCGTTTTCGTCGAGCCACCGGTCCGCCAACGCCGCCGGATGGCGACGAGCGGCCTGGCCGCCGGTGTGGCGCTGGCGCTCGCTGCCTGCCTCGTCCTCTTTGTCTCCTTTCCGTCGCTTATCGTGTGGTGGCAGGCCGATCACGTGACCGAGACGGCGCAAAACAGGACGATAACACTTGCGGATGGGACGATCATCGAAATGGGCGGCGGCAGCGCCATCGCCACAGACATCAGCGCCGGTACCCGCCATGTCAGGCTGCTGAAGGGCGAAGCCTATTTCAACGTCGCTCGCGATCCCTCGCGTCCCTTCGTCGTCGAGGCGGGTGGCGTCGAGGTGTCCGTGCTCGGGACCGCGTTCGATGTGCAGCTGGCGAGCACGGAGACGACCGTCGAGCTGGCGCACGGCACGGTCGCCGTCTCCTACAGCGCTAACGCGCACAAGCAGAATTTCGAACTGGCCCCGGGAGAAATGGCGACGGTGAGCCATGCGACCGGCGCGGTCTTGCGAGGCGCGATTGCGGCGGACGAAATCGGCGCCTGGCGAAGGGGCAGGATGTTCGTCAACGATGTCACGGTCGCCGCTGCCGCCGAGCGGCTGCAGCGCTACCATTCCGCCTGGATTTCCATTCCGCAGCCCGATCTGGCAGCACGACGTGTCACCGGCGTCTACGATCTGAAGGATCCGGATCGGGCGCTCCAGGCGCTGGTGCAGCCCTTCGGCGGCAAGGTGCGCGAGGTGACCCCCTATGGCCGCATCCTGACGCGGTTTTAATTGGAGTAAAAAAATCAGGAAAAAATCGCGCGCCGGTGAAAAAAAATCCGGGGCCGGTCGTCTTTGGTTGGAAACGCGCGCGGCAAGGCCGCGTGGAATGCCGAGACGGGGGTAAAATGCGTTCGCCGAAATGCCGCAAGGGACATCTGAGATTCGATACGGGACGTCGCCCCGAAAGACGGCGCTTGCTGACGACGACGGCGATCGCCGCGTTTTCCTCCTTCGCGCTGATGCCCGTCTCCACGGCCTCCGCCCAGCAGACCACGTCGCGCGTCAGCAATGCCCGCAGCTTCGACATCCCGTCGCAGCCGCTTTCGACCGCGCTCAACGCCTTCGGGCGGCAGTCCGGTCTGCAGGTGACCCTTTCGGCTTCCACGTCGCAAGGGCTTCGCTCGGCAACGGTTAGCGGAACGATGACGGCGGACCAGGCGCTTGGCCGGCTTTTGTCCGGCACCGGCATTTCCTACAGCATATCGGGCGGAACCGCGCTGGTCGGCTCGGCCGTGTCGGCGGGGGGCAGCGCTGCTGTCGCTGCGGACGGAGCAACGGTGCTCGATCCGATTTCGGCCTTCGGTGCCGGGCCGCTCGGCGCCGGCGAGATCGTCATCTCGTCGGAAGACCTGAAGCGAAAGAACCCCGCCAACATTGCCGACGTGTTTTCCGGCGAGCCCGGCATTTCGGTCGGCAGCTCGTTGCCGATGTCGCAGAAGGTCTACGTCCACGGCATCGAGGAAACCAGCCTCGCCGTGACGATGGACGGCGGCCGGCAGAACAACAAGGTTTTCCATCACAACGGCACCAACCTCATTGACCCCGGCCTGCTGAAGGCCGTCAATGTCGATGCCGGCGTTGCGCCAGCCGATGCCGGTCCCGGGGCGCTTGCCGGCGCGATCGCTTACGAGACGATCGACGCGCGCGATCTGCTCGATGGTGACGGCTTCGGCGGTTTTGTCACGTCGAGCTACAATTTCAACAGCGACACGGTGACGACCGGGATCTCCGCATACGGCATGCGCGACGGGCTCGAGTTCCTCGGCTACTTCAATTTCGGCAACGGCAACGATTTCACTGCCGGCAATGGGCAGGACGTGGAAGGCACCTCGACAGACGTGTTGAGCGGGCTTGGCAAGCTTGCCTACGAGTTCGACAGCGGCGACCGTTTCGAGATCAGCCACGACCGCATTCGCGACGACGCGCCGCGTCCGTTCCGCGCCAATATCGGCTTTATCGACGGACGCCCGCCATGGGAGCCGCGCGTGCGCGACTACATGCTCGACCGGCAGAACACGGTGTTTACCTATACCGACAGCACGCCGGAGGGCTGGTGGGATCCGACGCTGATGCTCGCCTACTCCAGGACGGAGGTCGAAATTCCGATCATCCTGCCGCCGCGCCTCAACATTCCGCCCTATCCCGCCACCGGCACCACGAGCAGCTTCAACGGCAAGTTCGAGAACAAGTTCTCGTTCGACATCGGTAACGTCATTGCCGGCGTTGACTTTTATGACGACAAGGCTGACCTCGACGACATGTTCGATGCCAGCACCGAGAAGGCGCGCAATGTCGGCATCTATGCCCAGGCCCGGCTCGAGCCCTGGGAGAGAACGCGCCTCTCCTTCGGTGCGCGCGGCGACACGCAGCAGTTTACCGGGACGACGGGAGAAGAGTGGAACAATTCGGGCCTCAGCGGCAACGTCTCGGGCGAGTACGACCTCATCGAGGACCTGTTGACCGCCAAGGCGGGCTATTCGCACGTCTGGGCAGGCATTCCGCTCGCCGAAAACTTCATCATGAATCCCAACTGGAACTATGGCAGCGGTCCGAAGCCGGTGACGGCGGACAACTATATCCTGGGCCTGGAGGCGAACTACAACGACTTCACCGTCGAGGGCAGCGTCTTCCAGACCGATATCGATGACGCGCGCACGCCGCGTTATGCGGTCACGCGCGGGATCGAAGCGCATGACGTCCGCTCGCGCGGCTTCGAGATCGGCGCCGGCTACAGCTGGGGCGATGGCTTTTTCAAGGTGAAATACGCCAATATCGACGTCGAGATCGACGGCAAGCCTGCCGATTCTGATCTCGGCACCTATCTTGCCGCGCCGGCCGGCCAGATCATCACGCTGCAAGCGGTCCACACGCTGACGGACTGGGGCGTCACTTTCGGGGCCGACGCGGAAATTGCGCTCGACTACGACGACGTTGCCGACGGCAGTAAGCCCTTCGAGGGCTACCAGGTCTTCAACGCCTTTGTCGAATACGTGCCGCCGGAGCGGCCCAACCTGTCGCTGCGCGCCGAACTGAAGAACATTTTCGACGAAACCTATTCGGACCGGGCGACCTACGGTCAGGAGTTCGGAACGGTGACGCCGCTCTATGAGCCGGGCCGTTCCTTCATCCTGACCGCCAAGGCGACGTTCTAGAGCGTCCTTGTGCGTTTGGATGAACGCACGGCGCTCTAGGCTGACGGTCCGCGCCCGCGACGGCCGCCTCCTTCCGGTGGCCGTTGCCTGAAGAAGCGGAGGCGGCCACCCAAGGGCCGCCCACGCAAGCGAAAGCCGAAACAGGAGTTCCAGATGCAAGAAGCCACCACCCATTTTGCGACGGAAGACGGCCAGAAATACCTGACGCAGCTCTGCAAGCATTTCGCCCACAAGGTCGACGTCGAACAGGAGGGCCCGCGCGCCGAGCTCAGGTTTTCCTGCGGCACCGGCTACCTCCACGCCACATCAGAAGGCTTGAGCATCCGCGCCCGTTCACCCGATGACGCCAACCTTGCGGACACGAAATCGGTGATCGAAAGCCATCTTCTGCGCTTCGCGTTCCGGGAAGAGCCCGGCCCGCTTGCCTGGCAGCCCGCCGGCTAAGCGAACCGCTCGCAAGCTAGTTCCGACAAGAAAATTCAATGTGTTGGTCGAAAGCGCCCAACGCAATTGCGCGGCTATGCGTGTCGCGTGCCGAGGATCAGGATGCAATCGTCTAGGCAAATCGCAGAAATCGCCACCTTTCAAAGCTTCGCAAACTGCTACCTGCGCGAAGTCAATCCGGGCATCCGGGCCATGCATCGCGCCGCAGGCGGCGCCGTCGATTGCGTGGAATGGTCTCTTCCCAGGCAGCAGATGATCCTGCGCGCCGAGGTGACGTCGCCGTCGCTCTGCGGCCCGCACCATTTCGGCAGGGTCTGGGGCAGGGGCGTGTCCGACGCCACCTGGCGTCATATCGAACTGATTTCGGCGCTTCATATCCTGGTGCACGAATGCTATCGGCAGGTCGACGAGGCTCAGGCCGACGCCCTGCGCGGTTTCGAACTCGAACTCTTGATGCGTGTGCTCGAAAGCTACCAGCAGACGGCGCTCTACATCGACAGGGCCGCACCGGAGCCGGCGGACGGCGACCATTTCATCGAAGGGGAGCAGTCGCTCGTCTTTGGCCATTGGCAGCACCCGACGCCGAAGAGCCGGCAGGGCATGACCTATTGGCAGCAGGAAAGCTACGCACCTGAACTGCGCGGCCAGTTCAAGCTGCACTACTTCGCGGCGAAACGCGGCGATATCAGGCACGATTGCGCGCGCGCAGTTGCAGCGCCCGAGATCGTGCGGTCCCTGGTCGGGCCGGATACCGCCGGCATCGCGCTCGGCGACGACGAATATCTGCTGCCGATGCATCCGCTCCAGGCTGAAGCCCTGCTGCTTGATCCCGATATCTGCGGCATGCTGGGGGAGGGGCGGCTGCGGCATCTCGGCCCCGCCGGCCCGGCCTTTACCGCGACTTCGTCGGTGCGCACGGTTTACGGCGCCGATGCCGGTTGGATGCTCAAGTTTTCCCTGCCCGTGCGCATCACCAACTCCGTGCGTCTCAATCGTCGTCAGGAGCTCGAAGCGGGTGTCGCAATGGCGAAGCTGATCGACCGGATCGGTTTTGCCGAACGCTCGCGAAACTTCCGCATCATCCAAGACCCCGCCTATATCACGCTCGAGCTGCCGGGACGCAGCGAGAGCGGCTTTGAAGTCATCCTGCGGGAGAACCCATTTGCGGACGGCGGCGGGCCGGGCGTCGTCACCGTCGCGGCCCTGACGGCCGATCCGCTACCGGGGCAGGTTTCGCGCCTCGAACGGCTGGTTCGGACGGTCGCCGCCCGCACGGGCGAGAGCCTGCTCGATGCGACGCTCCTCTGGTTTCGCCGGTATCTCGATTGCGCCGTCGAACCGCTGATCCGCCTCTATGACGACTACGGTATAGCGCTCGAAGCCCACCAGCAAAACAGCCTGCTGGACGTCGGCACCGGTTATCCGTGCGTCAGTTACTACCGGGACAATCAGGGCTTCTATCTCTCGGAACGGTATCGCAGCCTGATCGCCGGCCTTGTGCCCGAGACCGAAAGGATCGCATCCCTCTATTTTGCCGAGAGCGAAATCCGGGATCGCTTTGCCTATTACCTGATCGTCAATCAGGTCTTCTCGGTGATCAGCCGCATGGGCCATGACGGGCTCTGCGACGAGTGCCTGCTCCTGCGCGAACTGCGCGCGCGTCTCGAGCGATATGCCAGCCGAATGGGTGGAGCCGGGCGTGACTTTGCCCGCCACGTGCTCGACCTGCCGACAATCGTCTCCAAGGCCAACCTGACGACGCGTCTCTACGACGTCGACGAACTGCAATCCAGCAACGCGCCGTCCCTTTATCGCCCCGTGCCGAACCCGCTGAGGGCGCCGGCTGTTCTGACTGCGCCGAGGACCGACCATGCCATTGCCTCTTGATCTCAAGGGCCGCCCGGACGAGCGGGTGCTTCGCCAGCTCGTGGCCGCGCTGCTGTTCGAAGGTATCGTTGAGGCCAGCGAGCACACGGACGGGGATGTCGCCACCTTCCACTGGTCGCTCGGCGGCCGGCAGTTCCGCTGCCACGGCGCCATCGGCCCCTTTGGCCGGCTGCGGCTGGCTGCCGGATCGGTAGAGATGCGCGATGATGCGGACGGCTGGGTCGTGCCGCCGCTGGCGCAGCTGGTATCCGTCCTGCCGGGCAGCGGACCGACGCGCGGAAAGCTGCTCAACGAACTCACGCAGACGATCGCCTTCAGCGCCTGGAACGAGCGTCAGGTACCGGCGCGGCTGCGCCGCGCTTTGTCATTTGCGGAGTTGGAGGGAGCGCTTGAGGAGGGCCATCCCTATCATCCCTGCTACAAGGCGCGTACCGGCTTTTCCGTCGCCGACCATGCAGCCTATGGGCCCGAAATGGGGGGAGCGTTCCAGCTCGTTTGGCTTCTGGTTGCGCGCAAGCATCTTCGCTGCGCGATCCCCGGTGACGAGGATGCCTTTTGGCAAGCGGAACTGGGGGAGGAAACCTGGTCCGAACTCCGGGCGAAGCGGCAGGAGCGCGGTGTTTCGCCTGATGCGTTCGGTCTCGTACCGCTGCATCCCTGGCAATGGCGCGAACTCCGCGAGACGCAGCTTTCTGGCTGGATCGCCGCGGCCGAAGCCTTTTGCCTCGGTCCGGCGGGGGACCGATACACGGCGACGCAGTCGGTTCGCTCCCTGTTCAATCGGGACCGGCCGTTGGCTGCGAGCGTCAAGCTGCCGCTCAACATGGTCAACACCTCGTCGCGCCGCACCCTTGAGGCGCATTCGGTGTGCACGGCGCCGGTGATCTCGCGCTGGATCGCCGAGATGGTTGCCGGCGATCCGGCCTTTCGCGACCGCTATCCGCTCGCCATCCTGCAGGAATATGCCGGCATGATAGCCGATAGCGACGGCCCTTTGGCCGGACAGGTCGCAGCCATCTGGCGCGAGAATGCGGAAGCGACGCTTGGCTCCGGCGAGGCCGTCATTCCCTTCAACGCGCTGATGATGGTCGAAGCGGACGGGCGCGCCTTCGCCGACGACTGGATCCAGCGCTTCGGCTTGATGCCCTGGATCAACCGCCTGATTGAAGTCGCGGTGCTGCCTGTCTGGCACCTGCTGGTGCACCATGGGCTTGCGGTAGAAGCGCACGGGCAGAACATGCTGCTCGTCCATCGCGATGGCTGGCCGGTCCGGCTGATCCTGCGCGATTTTCACGAGAGCATCGAGTTTTCGCCCGGCTTTCTGCGCGCGCCGGAAAAGGCGCCGGATTTCTTGTCGCTCCATCCAGCTTACCGGGATGCAGAGCCCGACCAGTTCTATTGGACGAACAACCTGGATTCGCTGCGCGAACTGGTGATGGACACGCTGTTCGTCTACAACTTGAGTGAGATCTCCCACCTTCTCGACCACTGCTACAACCTGCCGGAAACGCTCTTCTGGCAGCGCGTCCAGACCGTGCTTGCCGCCTACGAGGCCGAGCACGCCGCGACGGGGCGGCTCGCGCAGCTACGCTGCCACCAGCCCCGCATCCTGACCGAATCCCTGATGACGAGGAAGCTGCTCGCGCTCAAGCCGGAATACCACCACGAGGTGGCGAACGCCTTGGCCGCAAGAACGCTCCAACGAAAGAGAAAGCCATGATCCGTATCGACGACAGGCTCTATGACGAGGCCTATTTCAGCACCCGATCGGCCGAACTCGCAGCCGAGATCGGCCTTGGCGCACAGGACACCGGCCGCTACGCCGTCTGCTTCCCGGAGACGGTCGATTGGCTAGCGCTGTTCTTTGCCATTCGCAAGGCGGGCGCGAGCGTGCTGCCGATCCATCCGGGCACACCCTATCCGGCCGCGCGCAAGCTCGCGATCGGCGCCGGCTGCGACCGGCTGTTCTACAACAGCCTGACGGCCGAAGCTCTCGAACCATCCGACCTGCTTTCGCCTGAGGGCACGCTGTTGCAGATGAGCTCCGGAACGACGGGTGCGCCGAAATGCGTGGCGCGCAGCTGGACGGAAATCGATGCCGAAATCGAAAGCTATGTCGCCACCTTCCGCGAACCGGAGGACATGACGCCGGTCATCGCCTGCCCGACCACCCATTCCTATGGGCTGATCTGCGGCATCCTGGTGGCGCTGAAGCGCGGGCAGACGCCTGTCATCGTCAACACCGCGAACCCGAAGTATCTCCTGAAGGCGCTGCGAGAGACCGAGCGGCCGCTGCTCTATTCCTCGCCGGCGATCCTGCACACGCTGGCGCGGCTGATGCCCGCGGGCGAACAGATCCACGCGACGATGACGTCGGGCACGCTGCTTCCCGATCCGTGGTTTGCCGACATTCGCGCCAAGAGCCGTTTCATGTTCCAGCAATATGGCTGCTCGGAATCCGGCTGCATCGCCATCAATCCGGATGTGACGTCCGCCGGCGACATGGGCTTCGTCCTGCCGCATCTGATCGCCGCCACAGGCAACAGCGCCGAGGATACGGGCGAGATCGTTGTCAGCAACGGCGACGGCGCGCCGATCCACACGCGTGACCTCGGCTACCGGCGCGCCGACGGCATGCTGGTCTTCGTTTCCCGCCTGGACGACATGATCAACGTCTCCGGCCTCAACGTCTATCCGAAGGACGTGGAGGATGCGGTCATGGCGATGCCGGCGGTCACCGATGCGGTTGCCTTCCGCAAGGCCGACCGTTTTGCCGGCCAGCGCGTGGCGCTCATCTTCAGCGCCGAGGTGCCGGTGGCGCCACAGGCCGTGCGCGAATGGTGCAGTCGGCACCTCGCATCTCACCAGTTGCCGATGGAAATCCTGCAGATCGACGCGGTTCCGCGCCAGGCGAACGGCAAGATCAGCCGCCGCGACGTCGCGGTACGTCATCTGGCAGGCGAATTCAACAAACCGATTGCGGGAGCCGCATCATGACCGAAAGCGAAGTTCTGGCGGCGATCGAGGCCGTCCTGACCGAAAAGATGGCGCATGGACATATGGATGGCTTCGGCCTCGATGCCCGTCTCAACGAGGATCTCTATCTCGACTCGGTGCTGATTCTCGAAATCTTCCTCAATCTCGAGCTCGAATACGGGTTGTCGGTGCCGGAAGAGGCGATCGCGAAACAGGAGATCGAAACGGTCGCCGATCTCGTTGCACTGTATGTGCCGAAGCTGACCGCTGCCATCGTGCCGGCCTTTCCGCTCACCGGCGGGACGACCGACGAGGGGGTGCACGGCGAGGCCTATTACGACATCAAGGTCCATTGCTTCGTCAGCTGCGTTTCGGACGGGCTGAAGCGAAACGGGCTGGACCAGCGGCCGTTCTATTTCGGCGTCTGGGACGCGAAGTTCGCGGTCAGCGAGCGTTTCGAGCTTCTCTATCATGCGCCCGATATCACCCAGGAATTCTTCCGCGGCTGGTTCGAGCGGCTTTATGGCGTCTCCGTCGTCGAATGGTACGACCCGCAGCGCACCAAGCTTGACAACCTCGCAGTGCTGCTTGGGCTGTTGAAGCAGCGCAGCGAGACCGGCTCGGTCATGGCCATGCTCGACATGTTCCACCTGCCGGAGCGGGAGAACAAGTTCAACCAGAACCCCTTCCCGCACTATCTGATGCTGCAGGAAACGACCGATCCCGACACATGGTTCGTGCACGATCCCGACTATCGCTGGGAGGGGGAGATCGCCCGCGAGAAGGTCATCCACGCCATCATGCAGCCGACGGTCGGCGGCGGTTACGTCTTCGACAATGCCGAGGCGCGCGCGCCGTTTGCCGAAGATCTGAAGGCCTATTTCGAGGCCTGCTTCGTCCGGGACCGCAATCCGCTCGTCGATGCCGTCAGAGCGATCGTTGCCGCGCATCTCGATGGCACGAACGGGGTCGTGCTCGCAGATCTTGGCGCGGCGGTGCGCGAGCTGCCGGTCATCACCATCCGGAAATATGCCTATGAGCACGGCTTCGCCTTCTACTGGCGGGCGCTGAAGCTGCCGGCGGCAGAGTTCGAACGATGGTGCGAGGAAATCGAGGCGCTCGTCCAGGCGCTGAAGACCCTGCACTACGCCTGCATGAAGCTCGCCCAGACCGGCGACCGCTCGCTGGTGGGCGCCGTCATCGAGCGTCTCGACGAAGCTGACCGGCTGGAGACGAAGCTGAAGGTCAAGCTCGCAGAGGTCTTCGACCTCTGGTGCGACCGCGCCATCCCCTCAGAAATTCCCTCCCTGAAGAGAGTTGCACGATGAGAGTTTCGCTCTGCACCATCACCTTTCGCCACCATCTGATCTCGCTCGACGAGATCGCGGCCTGGGCCGAGGCCAATGACTTCCAGGGGATCGAGCTCTGGGGGGCGCATGCGCGCAACCTCTCGCCGCGCGCGGATCGCAACGCCGAATGGCTCGACGGCTACGGCCTCTCGGTGCCAATGATCAGCGATTACCTGCCGCTCGACGGCGACGTGGAAGCGTTGCGGCACAAGGCGGTCGAGCTTTGCCGACTGGCGCGCCGGTGGCGCACCCGCAAGATCCGCACCTTCGCGGGAAGCCGTGGCAGCCTTGACGTCAGTGCTGACGAGCGGCGGGAGATTGTCGAGCGGCTGAAGGAGATCTGCACCATTACCGCTAGCTACGGCATCCATCTGCTTGTCGAAACGCATCCGAAGACGCTCGCCGACACGGCGGCCTCGACGATGCGGCTCATCGAAGAGGTGGACCATCGCTCCTTCGCCATCAATTTCGACACGCTGCATGTTTGGGAAGGCGGCGACGACCCGGTCGCCGTGCACCGTGCGATGAAACCGCACATTCGCCACTATCACTTGAAGAACATTATCGACCGTGCCGACCTCACCGTGTTCGAACCGGCCAATGTTTATGCCGCCGCCGGCAGCCGGTGGGGCATGACGCCGCTGTTCGAAGGTGCCGTCGACTACGATCGCTTCCTCTCGGAAATCGCAGGTGACCCGCAGGCCGATGCGTCGCTGGAATGGTTCGGGAACGATTGCTTCGAGACCCTGCGCGGCGACCGCCAGCAGATCAACCACATGGTCGAGGCACGCGCGCCTGCCCGCAGAACGGCTGGCATCTGACGCGATGGTCGGTATCGGCGTAGCGGCCTGGCCCTTGGCCGGCCGCTACGCCGTCGGCAGCCGGTAGATTTCCGTGTGTTCCGTTCGTCCCGCCAGGCAATGCTTGCCGAGCGGGATGAGGTCGGAGCGATCGTCGGCCACCAGATCGAAGGTCTCGCCGCTCAGCAGCATCACCAGCTCTTCGCCGGGCGCGATCGCCTTGCCCAGTTGCTCCAGCCGGTTGCAGGCGTTCACGGTGTCGCCGACGATCGTGTAGGCCGACCGCCCCGTCATTCCGATATTGCCGGCAACGACCGGTCCGGAGTGTATGCCGATGCGCAACCTGAGCGGCGGCAGGCCGCGGCGCTGCCGGGCGGCGTTATCCTCGGCGATGGCACGGGCGATGGCGCGCGCGGCGCGGATGGCGCGGTCGGCGTGATCTTTCTGGATATCGGGCGCGCCCCAGAAAGCCATCACGCAGTCGCCGATGAATTTGTCGATCGTGCCGCCCTCGGCTTCGATGCAGTTGCCGAGCAGGTCGAAATGGGCGTTGAGAAGCGCGGCGACGTCGCCGGCGCTGGTCTTTTCGGCCGAGCCGGTAAAATCGACCACATCGGTGAACATGATCGTGACGGTTCGCTGCGTCGAGGCGAGGTCGGCGTTTGCAAGCAGATGGCGCACGAGTTTCTTCGGCACGTAGGTCTCGAGCCAGCGCAGCCCGGTCAGCATCGTGTTGTAAGCCCGCGACTGCTCGTCGAGTTCGGTGAACAGGCTGCCGGGCAGAGGCTGCAGGGTTGCGAAATCGAGCCTGCCGACGGCGCGTACCTCACGCGCCATGCTGGCGACCGGCCGCACGATCATGCGGCTGACGACCCAGGCGATAACGATCGCGACGAGCAGCACGACGAGACCGGCAATCCCGGCCCGCACCAGATCCCAGATCGGCTTTTCCACGGATTCGATTGGAACCTCGACGCCGATGATGAGCGGAGACGGCGCGTAGCCGCGGATTTCTCGGGTGAGAATGACACGTCCGCCGTCTCCCAGCTTGACCGCGCGCACCTCCATGTCCGAATTGTCGAAGGTCTCGGGTGGACCGTTCCACAAGGCGGCAAGAAAGGGGTCGCCCAGTTCGTCGAGCTTCGGCAGCCGATGTTCCGCCGAAAGGAGCGGATGTCCCGCGGCCATCAGAGGATGGGCAAGCACCTGATCGCGGCCGTAGAGGACGAAAGGGGTTGTCCCGGGGTTCGAGACGGCAATCTGGCGCAGGAAGTCGGACATGGTGTCGACCGTGATCGTGGCGCGGAAGACGCCCGCAAATTTGCCGCCGAGGTTCGCCGGCTGCTGCAGGTTCGTAACCGACGTGCGGATCGCCGGATCTGGCACGAAATAGACAGGTCCCCAATGCGCCGTGCCGCTGCGTCGCGCTTCCTCGATCTCCGAACGCTCGTTGTCGCTCGTGACCTTGTCGGTAAAGAAGAAGACACCCTTCGGACCTTGCGTTACGCCGTAGATATCGCCGTTGGGTCTGACGAAAGACAGCACACGAACTTGCGGGGTCGCTGCCAGAGCGCCGGTCATCACGCGCTCGAACTCCAGCGGGTCGGTCGGGTCGAGACGGCCGGCGCCGACCTCTCGCGCCAGAAATGCGAGCTGATCCTCCACCGGAGAAAATCGGCTGCCGATTTGCGTCTGGACCGCCTCCAAACCCAGATGCGCCGATTGCACGAGCAGATCGCGGGTCGTTCCGACCGACATGAACCAGACGACGGAGAGGATGACGGCCGCGGTCAGCGCGACCAACGCGGCCATCACGATCGCCAGCGTGCGCGACAGGGAAATGGTTCGGTTTCGTGTGCCGGCCTCAGCCGCCGTGGTCGTCTGCACCAGCATGCCTCATGTTGCAGCAGGTGCGCGCCATTCGCGCGGCCCCGCAAGGAATGCACCCTCTTCTAGCTGTTTTGGGCTTTTTTCCAAGCGCGCGGCGGCCTTTCCCGTTCTGCGTCAATCTGTCCCTTGCAGCCGCCGGCTGATCGGCTCGAACTCCGGCGTCGCCTTGCGCGGCGTCGTGTCGCGCTCGTTGGCCTCCATCTGCTGCCAGTACTTCCAGCCGACCTTTTTCGCGCCGAGCTCGTAGTCCATGCCGTCCCAGGCATCCTCGCGGAAACTGTAGAAGGCCCAGTGCAGACCGTCCTTGTCGAGCGCGGTCAGCACGTCCTCGAGGTAGGTCTTGCAGCCGGACCACAGGCGCATGCAGCCAAACTCGCCGGCCACCAGCCGATTGAGCGGCACGCCCTTGTCTTTTGCCCATCGCACCGGCTCTGCCAGATAGGCATCGACCCGCGCCCGGTCCCACGTCTCGTCGCCGTCGCCAAAGGGCATTTTGCCGGGATAGACGTAGGGCTTGTCGCGCTTCATGTTCGGTGCGCTCGTTGCGGCATAGGGTTCGTACATGTGGAAGCTGTAGAGCACGTTCTGGTCCGTCAACGCGGCTGGCCAATAGGAAAAGGCGTCGGCGGCCGCATACCAGCCGGCATCCGCCATGACGGGCGTTGCCGGGTCGACCGCCCGGATGGCGGCGATCACCGTCTCGTAGAAGTCCCTGAGGTCCGAGGCGCTGCCCGCCTTGTCGCCGTACCATGCCTGCATCGTCTTCAGGTCGGCATGTTCGGCAAGGCCGTTCTTCTTTTCAGGCGCCGGCTCGTTGACGATGTTGTAGGCTGCGACCGCGGGATGGTCCTTCAGCGCGCGGGCCAGATCCTGCCAGAAGGCTGCTGCCTGGCCCCACCAGACCTTGTCCCGCCAGAGACGGCCGTCGAACTGGTTGCCGTTGTTCTGCGCCCAGCGCATGCCGGGCAGCGACAGAGGCGCGATGACGACCTTGAGGCCCGCCTTGTCGGCACGATCGAGCGTCTCTTTGAGCGTCTTCAGGTCTGCGGCGGGAATGCCTTCGTATTTGTCGGCGTCGCCGATCAGATAGTCGCGCTTGGCCGGCTCCCACTTGTCGTAGGACAGGCGCACCCAGGTGGCGCCGTAGCCGGCCAGGGCATTGAAGTAGGCATCATCCGGCGGTAGCCGGTTGAAGCTGTTGCCGCCATGCTGCGGCTTATCCCAGAAGGTGATGAGATCGGCGGCACTGGCGGAGCCCGCGAGGCTGCAAGCGAGGAGGGCGGAGGCAATCAGGCGCATTCGGTCGGTCCTTCTGGAGTTCTTGGCCTTCGCGGCTCTTGGTTTGGCGCGGCCAACCTACCGGCGGATCGTTTCGCTGAAGTTCCCTGGGGAACAGCGTCAGGGTTCAAAGCGATTTTGCGAAACCCATTGGCGGTGACTGATGCCTAGCGGCTTCGTTCTTCGCGAGAAAAAGGCCTCGCAGCGGATCGGTGATCCGCTGCGAGGCCCGCTTGCCTGGATATCCTCGCGATCAGTCGGAAAGCGCTGTCGCCGCCTTCTCGATCAGTTCGGCGACGGCGGCCGGCTGGGACAGAAAGACCGCATGACTTGCCTTGACCTCGACCGTATCGCTGCCGGCCCGCTTGGCCATCGTCCGCATCAGGTCCGGATGAATGGCCCGGTCTTCGGTCGCAATCAGCGCCCAGCTCTTCTTGCCCTTCCAGGCCGGTGCCGTGATCTTCGTCTCGAAGGCAGATTTTGCCGGCAAGACCTGGGAATGGGCCATGAAACGGGCTTCCACCTCGGGAACGTCGGCGGCGAAGTCCGCGGCGAAGACTTCCGGATCGAGATAGAGATATCCGTCGTCCGTTGCGGCGATGCCCTTGGTTGCAGCCGGCTTCCTGGCTGCCAGGTCAAGCAGAGTTTCGCCAGCATCCGGCTGAAAGGCTGCGACATAGACGAGGCCGGCGACGTTTTCGGAAGTCCCGGCTTCGGTGACGATCATGCCGCCATAGCTGTGGCCAACGAGGACCGATGGGCCGTCCTGCAGGTCGAGGATGCGTTTGGTTGCCGCGACATCGTCGCCAAGCGAGGTCATCGGCGGTTGGATGACCGTGACGGTGAAGCCTTTGGTGGTCAAAAGGTCGAAGACCTTGCGCCAGCCCGAGCCGTCGGCGAGTGCGCCGTGCACGATGACGACATTCTTGACGGGTTCGGCCAGGGCGTGCCCAAGCGGGGCTGCCGCCAAAGCCAGGAGTGTGGCGGCCAGGATTCTCATCTTTCGCATTCTTAGGTCCTTTCCTTGAGAGCGGAGTGATTGTTCCCCGACAAGCGGCGTCTTCTTCAGGTGACGCTTCTGGATTTTGGAAGGCGCACGCATGCTCTGGCCGCGGGGCCCGCGGCGCATGATGGTTCGTCTTCGATAGTTCGGACGGCGATTGCCGAACTATGGGAAGAGGAGAGCCGCTTGTCCGGCAGCGGTTCGCCGGCCTGCCGTCAGCGCCATTGCGGATGCCGCGAGCGCATTGCGGTCGAGCCGGAAGTGGCGGTAGAGATCGCCGATCGTGCCGGTCTGGCCGAAATGTTCCACGCCGTGCGCGATGGTGCGGTGGCCGGCGACGGCACCGAGCCACGAGAGCGTTGCCGGATGGCCATCGAGCACGGTGACGATCGCGCAGTGGCCGGGCAGCGGATCGAGCAGCCGCTCGATATGGCTTTTCGCACGGGGGTTGCCACGGGCGCGTTCGCGCTGGGCGGCCGTCCAACCCGCATTGAGACGGTCAGCCGAGGTGACGGCGAGCACGCCAATGTCGCGGCGGACCTCGCCTATAAGTCCGGCAGCGGCAATCGCCTCGTCGGCCACCGCACCCTGGTAGGCAATGACGACATCGCAGTTCGGCCCTGGCTTGCGCAGCCAATAGGCGCCGTCGATTGTACCCTGGCCAAAATCATCGTCGACGCGCTTCAGCGGCTGTTCGAGCGGCTTGGTGGTGAGCCTCAGATAGACGGAGCCGCCGGTCTCGTCGCGCAGCCAGGTGCGCTCGTCCGGATCGTTGTCGCCATCGCGCTGCATGTAGTCGAACGCCCATTCCATGATGACGGCGAGTTCGTCTGCAAAGGCCGGTTCGAACGCTGCCAGTCCGTCCTGGCTGATCCCGATCAGCGGCGTGCCGATCGACTGGTGCGCGCCGCCTTCGGGCGCCAGCGTCACGCCCGAGGGTGTGCCGACGATCATGAAGCGGGCGTCCTGGTAGCAGGCATAGTTGAGCGCATCGAGGCCGCGGCAGACGAAGGGGTCATAGACAGTGCCGATCGGGATCAGTCTTTTCCCGAAGAGCGAATGGCTGAGGCCGGCGGCGCCGAGCAATAGGAACAGATTCATCTCGGCGATGCCGAGTTCCACATGCTGGCCCTCCGGCATGAACTCCCACTTTGCCGTCGATGCAATGCGGTGCTCGATGAAGGCGTCGGCGAGCGGCTGGCGCGCAAAGAGCTTGCGCCGGTTGACCCAGGCGCCAAGACTGGTGGTGCCGGTGACATCGGGCGACGTCGTGAGGATGCGTTCGGCGAGGTCCGACTTGCCCTTGGCGAGATCGTCGAGGATCTTGCCGAAGGCCATCTGCGTCGACACCTCGCGCTGGGTCTCAAACGCGATCGGCGGCACCTCGAGCCGGTGCTCGGCGTGGCGGCGTATGCCTTCGGCAAAGAAAGGGACCGCGGCGAGGAACGCCTGGAGCGCTTGACGATCCGCCACGCCGGCGAAAGGCTCCCATTCCTCGCCGCGCCCGACACCCATATGCGCCTGCCATTCGGCGAACTGGGTCGTCGTCATCAGGCCACCGTGATTGTCCTTGTGGCCGGCAATCGGCGTGCTCCAGCCCTTGATGGTATAGGCAAGGAAGCAGGTCGGCCGATCATGGTCGATCGCTGCGAAGGTTTCGGCCATCGTCTCGACGCAGTTGCCACCAAGGTTCTCCATCAGCGCTGAAAGCTCGGCATCGCTGCGCCGGTCGATGAGCGCCGAGACGTCACCCTGGTCGCCAAGATCGTCGGCAAGCCGCTTGCGCCAGACGGCACCGCCCATGAAAGTCAGCGCCGCATAGTCCTGGTTGGAGCAACCGTCGATCCAGTCGCGCAGCTGGCTCCCGCCCGGTTCGGCAAAGGCCGCGCGCTGTAGCACGCCATATTTCACCCGCACCACGTCCCAGCCGAAGGCGTCGAAGATTTTCTCGACGCGCTCGAACAGGCCCTCGCGCACGATCCCGTCGAGCGACTGCCTGTTATAGTCGATGATCCACCAGCAGTTCCTGAGGTCGTTCTTCCAGCCCTCCTGCAACGTCTCGTAGACGTTGCCTTCGTCAAGCTCGGCATCGCCGACGAGCGCGACCATGCGGCCGATCTTGCCCTCGCCCCATTGTTTGGCACGGACGAAATCCTGGACGATCGAGGCGAGCGCGGTGATACCGACGCCGAGACCGACCGAGCCGGTCGAAAAATCGACATCGTCGACATCCTTGGTCCGGCTCGGATAGCTCTGCGCCCCGCCAAAGCCGCGGAAGTTCTCAAGTTTCTCGCGGGTCTGCCGGCCCATCAGATACTGCATTGCGTGGAACACTGGTGCCGCGTGTGGCTTGACGGCGACACGATCCTCCGGCCTGAGCGCCGAGAAATAAAGCGCCGTCATGATCGAGACGACCGAGGCGGAACTTGCCTGATGCCCGCCAGTCTTGATGCCGTCGACCTTCGGCCGGATGTGGTTGGCGTGATGGATCATCCAGTGGGAGAGCCAGAGCAGGCGCTTTTCAATGGTCTTCAGATGGGTCGTGTCGGTCATCGCCAGGTTCCGATGGAGAAGGACGAAAGGTGACAGTCTAGGCCAAGGACTCAGCCGTCCTTGTAGTAGTAGCTGTAGCCGTTGAGCGCCGGTGCACCGCCGAGGTGGGCGTAGAGAACGCGAGACCCCTCCGGGAAGAATCCCTTGCGTGTAAGGTCGATCATCCCCTGCATGGATTTGCCCTCATAGACCGGGTCGGTAATCATCGCTTCGGTGCGAGCCGCGAGCCGGATCGCCTCGTTGGTTTCCTCTGATGGTACGCCATAGGCGGGATAGGCGTAATCGGGATTGATCACGATCTCGTCTTCGCGGATCGCCCTGCCGAGGCGAACCAGTTCGGCCGTCGAGTCGACGATCTTTCGAACCTGGGAGCGGGTCTGCTCGAGCGTGCCCGATGCATCGATGCCGATCACCCGATCGGCGCGGTCCTGTGCGGCAAAGCCGACGATCATGCCGCCCTGGGTGGAGCCGGTGACGACGCAGACGACGATGTAGTCGAAGGTGAAGCCAAGCTCCTTTTCCTGTGCCGCCACCTCTTCGGCGAAGCCGACGTAGCCGAGCGCGCCATACTTGTGCACCGAGGCGCCGGCCGGGATCGGGTAGGGCTTGCCGCCGGCATCCTTAACCGACTGGATCGCATCCTCCCAGCTCTTGCGGATACCGATGTCGAAACCGTCGTCGACGAGCCGGCTGTCGGCGCCCATCAGCCGCGTCATCAGGATGTTGCCGACGCGGTCGTAGACGGCGTCATAGTGCGGCACCCATTTTTCCTGGATGACGACGCACTTCATGCCGATCTTGGCGGCGGTCGCGGCAACCATGCGCGTGTGGTTCGACTGGACGCCGCCGATCGAGACCAGCGTATCGGCGCCCGAGGCGATCGCGTCGGGCACGATGTATTCGAGCTTCCTGAGCTTGTTGCCGCCCATGGCGAGACCGGAATTGCAGTCGTCGCGTTTGGCATAAATCTCGACCTTGCCGCCGAGTGCCTCAGTCAGCCGCGGCAGATGCTCGATCGGCGTCGGGCCGAAGGTGAGGGGATAGCGTTCGAACTTCTCAAGCAGTGACATTGATCCAGGCCTCCCTGTAAAAATTGTAGGAGAAGGATAGGCGAAGTCGCGTGAAAGGTGCTCTCTAAGTTGCTGTCCAAAGTTCGCAGGATCGAATAGAATTCCGATCAAGTTTTGATTTTCTTCAATATACGGGATAGAGAATGAAAGATTCTTCCGAGGAGGATTTTGACCGGATCGATCTCAAGATCCTGCGTGCCCTGCAATCCGAAGGACGGCTGACCAACGCCGACCTTGCCGAGCGGGTAAACGTCAGTCCGGCGACCTGTCATCGGCGAACACAAAGGTTGTTCGAAGAGGGTCATATCACCGGTGTGAGGGCGGAGGTCGCGCCGTCAGCGGTCGGTCTTGGAGCGTTGGTGATGGTCGGCGTCGTGCTCGATCGCTCGACGCCCGAGAGCTTTGCGGCCTTCGAGGGCGCGGTGCTGGAGATGAAGGAAGTGCTCGACTGCAATCTCGTTGCCGGCGACTTCGACTATCTCTTGAAAATCCGGGTCCGGGACATGGCGGACTTCAACAAGCTGCACGGGCAGAAGCTGATTGCGCTGCCGGGGGTGCGTCAGACGCGCACCTTCTTTGTGATGAAGGAAGTCAAGGAGAACGCCCGGCTGCCGTTCTGACGGTCGTCGAACGATTAGTCTTTCGCATCGAAGGGCACGCGAGACCCGGCATGTCTTCAACGTGCCGGATGCGGCCCAATGGGTGCAACCCGGTCAGACCTGGACGAAGTGATCGTGGGCCACCTGCTGATAGCGCCGCGTTTCCGGAACGTAGTTGGGCGCACGCAAGGGGCTCTTCAGCTCGTCGCTGGCGACATTGCGGCGCGTGTGGCGTCGGGTCGGATCGGCAATTGGCACGGCGGCCATCAGCTTCTTCGTATAGGGGTGCTGCGGATTCTCGAACACCTGCGCGCGCGAGCCGATCTCGACGATCTCGCCGAGGTGCATCACGGCGACCCGGTGGCTGACGCGCTCGACGACCGCCATGTCGTGCGAGATGAAAAGATAGGCAAGGCCAAGGCTCGCCTGCAGGTCGAGCAAGAGGTTGATGACCTGAGCCTTGATCGAGACGTCGAGTGCCGAGACGGACTCGTCGGCGACGATCACCTTCGGGTCGAGCGCCAAGGCACGGGCGATGCAGACGCGCTGGCGCTGCCCGCCGGAGAACTCGTGCGGGTAGCGGGCGGCCATGTCGGCCTGCAGGCCGACGCGTTCGAGCAGATCGGCGACCTTCTCACGCGCCTGCCGTGCCGTGCCGAGCTTGTGCTCGAGATAGGGTTCGGCGATCGCAGCCCCGACCGTCATGCGCGGATTGAGGCTCGCAAAGGGATCCTGGAAAATCATCTGCATGGTGCGACGCATCTCGCGCAGCTGCTTGCGGTCCATTTTGAGGACGTCCTGTCCGTCGAGCGTCACGGAGCCGCTTTCCGGCTCGATCAGCCGCATGATTGCGCGGCCGCTCGTCGACTTGCCGCAGCCGGATTCGCCGACGAGCGACAGCGTCTCGCCCGGCTGCAGACTGAAGGAGACGTTCTCGATGGCGTGGACGCGGCCTTTCAGCTTGCCGAGCAGGCCGGCGTGGATGTCGAAGCGCTTGACGAGGTTCTTGACCTCGAGGATCGGCTTGCGGCCGGCCTGGACCGTATCGGTGGCTTCCGCCGTCGCCGAAGGCAGCCCGGACGCGGCGTCGATCACGGGAAAACGCATCGGTTGGCTTTCGCCCTTCATCGAGCCGAGCATCGGCACGGCCGAGAGCAGCGCGCGGGTATAGGGATGTTTCGCACGAAGGAAGATGTCCTCGGTGTTGCCGGTCTCGACCGCGTCACCGCGGAACATCACCACCGTGCGGTCGGCGATTTCGGCGACCACGCCCATGTCGTGGGTGATGAAGAGCACCGAGGTGCCTTCCTCCTCCTGCAACACCTTGATCAGGTCGAGGATCTGGCCCTGGATGGTGACGTCGAGCGCCGTCGTCGGCTCGTCGGCGATCAGGAGCTTCGGCCGGCTCGCGAGCGCCATGGCGATCATCACGCGCTGGCGCATGCCGCCGGAGAAGCGGTGCGGGTATTCGTCGAAGCGCGAGGCGGCGGAGGGAATGCGGACCTTTTCGAGCAACCGGATGGTTTCCGCCCGGGCGTCGGCCTTCGACATTGGCCTGTGGCAGAGAAGGGCCTCGGAGATCTGGTCGCCGATGGTGAACAGCGGATTGAGGCTCGTCATCGGCTCCTGGAAGATCATCGCGACATCGTTGCCGCGCACGCGGCGCATCTCGCTCTCCGGCAGGTCGAGGATGTTGTGCCCGCCCATCATCACCCGTCCTTCGACGCGGCTCGTCTCCTTCTGCAGGAGCCGCATGATCGAGAGCGACGTGACGCTCTTGCCCGAGCCGGATTCGCCGACGATCGCCACGGTTTCGCCGGGCGCGACGGAAAACGAGATGTCCCGAACGACAGGCTTCCAGGCGCCGTCGACCAGGAAAGAGGTCGTCAGGTTCTCGACGGAGAGAACGGGCGCCGTCGAACGGTCCGGCTGGGCTTTGGTCTCGGTCATCTCGTTTCCTCCGTCGGGTGCTGCGCGTATCGTAGTTGGTCGTCGGGTCAGTCGGGCCAGCGCAGCAGGCCGGCGAAGCGGCGTGCGTTGCGTTCGGCGAGCGACGTGGCGATGATCTCGTTCGAGGCTCTCGCCTTGTCGAGCTCCTCGGCAAGCCGGCTGGCGACGATCTTCTCCTGGCCCGGATGGAGGTTGCACGGGTCGAGATAGAAGTAATTGTGCTCGGCCTCGTGGTCGCGCACGATGATCGGCGGCGCGCCGCGGGCCAGCGCATCGGCGAGATCCCAGGCGGTGATATGGGCTTCCTGCGGATCGATGTTGACGCGCAGCCGGTCGAGCGGGTTGTTGGTCGGGTCGGCCTCGATCACCGGCTTGATGCCGGGACGGCCGTCGAGCGTCTCGCGCCAGAGGTTCAGGTAACCGGTTTCGCGCTCGCGGATGCCGGCATGGTCGCGGGTTTCCCAGGCTTGAAGTGCAGCCATCACGCCGAGCATGCTTTCCTTGCCGACCTTCATGCCGCGGCCGAGCCCAAGGTTCTGCAGGAAGGTGTTGCGCACCATTTCCTTTTTGCCGGCGACGATGCCCGAGGTCGGGCCGCCCAGGAACTTGTGGCCGGAATAGAGCACGATGTCGGCGCCCTCATCGAGGAAGATGCGCAGGTCGTATTCCGACGCCGCGTCGACGATGACAGGCACGCCCTTCGAGTGGCAGACCTCGGCAAATTCCCTGAGACCGACGAGGCCGTATTGCACCACGTGATGCGAGACGACGTAGACGGCGCAGGCCGTGCGCTCGTTGATTGCGCCTTCGATATGGTAGCGATAGGCCGATGTCGCCTGGCCGACAATCACCGGCTTGGCGCCGGCAAGCCGGATTGCCTGGTCGACAGGCGCGCCGTAGCTGACCACATGGCCCATCTGCAGAATGACTTCATTCTTGAGGCCGGTCGTATCCGGCAAGCGCTCGATGGCGGCAAGGTCGCTTCCGGTCATGGCGCCGGCAATGGCGAGGCTGATGCCGGCAGAGCAGGACGCGGTGATGAAGCCGGCTTCGGCACCCGTCAGCCGAGCAATCACCGGGCTCACCTTGCGCTGCAGGTCGTTGATCTCGACGAACTGCGGCAGTATTCCTGTCATGGCCGCGATCGCTTCCGGGACCACGATCGATGCGCCGAGGCTGGTCATCGTGCCGGAGACGTTGATAACGGGACGAAGTCCGAGAGCTTCGCGAATGTCACGGTCAGGCATAGTGGTCTCCATATGATTTTCTGGCAGGCGATTTTCTGGCGGTCGAAGCGGGTAGACTATTCCGTCTTCGCGGAATATCTACCATAGTAATGAAGTATGAGTGAGGTCTTCCGTTTTCTGACGCGGCCGCCATCGGCGGCGCGGCGGCAGCGGAAGCCGAGATTTTACCGGCAGCACGCCCTTCGAGCGGTGCAGGAGTGAAGCAGTGGACAAGACGATGACCGGCGTCGAGCCGAACGACGATGTGGAAACGACCGGCAAGCCGCGCCGCTCGCGCGTGAGCGGCATGGACCGCGCCCTGCAGGTGCTCGATTTCCTTTATGAAACGGGTTCGCCGAGTGGCGTCTACGCCATTGCCAAGGCTGTCGGCGCGCCGCTGTCGACCGCTTATGTCATCGTCGACGACATGGTCGAAAAGAACCTGCTTAGCCGCGATGCCGATGGGCTCGTCTGGCTCGGCGACCGGCTCTATCACTATGGCCTTGCCTATGCCCGCTCGCTCGATTTCCTCGGCGTCGCCACCCGCGAGATGCACGACCTCGGCCGTGAAGTTGCCGAGACGATCCAGCTTTGCGGCCGCGACGGCGACTACATGCAGGTGCTCGCCATGGCCGATGGTCCCGGCCATTTCCAGGTGACCTCGCGCGTCGGTACCCGCGTGCCGCTCAACTGGACGGCGTCGGGCCGTCTTCTGGTGGGGCATCTGCCCGCCGACGAACGGCTGGAGCTGTTCCGCCGCTGCGCACGCACGTCGCCGACTGGCCGCGCCGATATCGATCCGGCCGCACTTTCCGCTCAGGCCGAAAGCGCGCTTTCGGCAAGACTGTCGATCCAGGCGGGCGAATCCGACTATGCGGTCGCCTGCGTCGCAGCCCCGATCCTCGACGACAAGGGCAATTGCGCCGCCACGATCTCGATCGTCCTGCCCGAGCAGAAAATCCTCGACGACCGGGCGTTCTACGCCGATCACGTCAGGGTTTCCGCCGAGCGGATCGAAAAAATGATGGGCTGGCGCAGCCACTGATCCGACCTCCCGTCGTTACTCGTGCAGAGCGACGATCGCCTCGATCTCGACGGTGATGTTGCCGGGCAACGACCCGAAACCCACCGCCGAGCGCGCATGGCTGCCGGCCGCTCCAAAAACGTCCATCATCAGGTCCGAGCAGCCGTTGATGACGCGCGGATGTTCGGCAAAATCCGGAACGGCATTGACCATGCCGAGGATCTTGACGATGCGCTTGACCTTTCCGAGGTCTCCGAGCGCATCATGCATGACCGCAAGCAGGTTGATGCCGGTCAACCGTGCGTGGTCATAGGCGCTGTCGATATCGACATCGCCGCCGACCTTGCCGGCGTAGAGATGACCGTCGGGCTCGCGTGGGCCCTGGCCGGAGAGATACAGGATGTTGCCTTCGCGCACATGCGTCACGAAATTGGCGATCGGCGGTGGCGCCGGCGGCAGGTTGATGCCGAGGGCCTGAAGGCGTTCGTAGGGTGAGACAGCGACGGGGCTGTCGTTTTTCGGGTCCATACTGTTCACGCGTTGTCCTGTCATTTCTGTATTCTGTCGCCCTGGCTTAGCGGTAGCTGAAGCCGTGGCTGTGGTCCGGGCATTCGATATGCTGCGGTTGGTAGCGATTGGCGGCAACCACGTGGGTGCCCATTACCGCGTAGCGCGGCTCGAAGAGGCGGTTGAGGTGGGCTTCGGCGCCGAGTGAATCGAAGACCCGAAGCTCGCTATCGACGAGGTCGAAGAGGGTGAATTCGGCGCGCGCACCGACGGTAAGCAGATTGTCCATCGGCAGGCGGATGACCGAGGCGGGCGCCTGGGTCACGGCCTCGACCACCTTCTCGAACGGCATTCCGACGCTCAAGAGCTTCGACATGGTGGTGCCGAGGTCCCAGACAGACTGGTTCATGCTGCGCAGGTGCACGTCGGTGGAGATCGAGAAGGGCAGAAGACCGCGGGCGATTGCCACTTCTGCGACGCGGAAGGAGAACGAGGCGCCGCCGTGGCCGATGTCGAGGCGGATGCCTTCGCCGGCGCAGCGTTCGGCAAGCTCGAACAGGTCCTCGTCCTCGATGATGCTGGAACCGGCCTTGCCGTTGAAGCAATGGGTGACGATGTCGCCGGGCCCGAGGATTTCGAGTACCTCGTCATAAAGCGCCGGCGGTTCGCCGACATGCACCATCATCGGGATCTTCAGGATCTTCGCGATCTTCTTGCCGAGCTTCACCGGCGTCACGCCCCAGGATCCGGTGATGACGTGGCTGGCGCGCACCTTCAGACCGACGATATGCTCGCGGTTTTCCTGGTAGCAGGCGATGATGCGATCGATGTCGATCGAGCGGATGTCGGAGAGCTCGCTGACGCGGTTGCAGGCGACAAGGCCGATCGAGCCGAGATTGAGAAACGCCTTGATGCGCTCGCGCGACGGCTCGATGATGTATTCGCGGAAGCCGTGGAAATTGGCTTCGCCGGCCGAACCCGCATCAACGATCGTGGTGACGCCACGCTCCATGCCGCAGAGCTGCGGCCGCACAGAAATGTCCGTGCCGCCGTGCCAGACGTGGGCGTGCAGGTCGATCCAGCCGGGCGAGATCCAGGCGCCCTTGCCCTCGATGCGACGCACATCGGCGGATGCCTCAAGGTTCGGGCCGAGGGCGGCGATGCGGCCTTCACCGTCGACAAGGATGTCGACGGTCTCTGCCGGTGCGGCCATGCCGAAGGCGACGGGCTTCACCTGCCGGAGCAGGACCGCGCCGTTGCTGCTGGTTTCGTTAGCCATGACTTACAGATCCTTTCTGAGGCGGGGGTCGAGCATGTCGCGCAGGCCGTCACCGACCATCTGCAGCGACAGCACCGAGAGCACGATGGCGATGCCGGGGAAGAGCGTCACCCAGTCGGCCTGGCCAATATATTGCCGACCGGAGGCGATCATCGTGCCCCAGGTCGGGATTTCCGGGCTGACGCCGACGCCGAGGAAGGAGAGCCCGGCCTCGGCAAGCATCGCATGGGCGAAGAGGAAGGTACCCTGCACCAGCACCGGCGACAGCAGGTTGCGCAGCACGTGTCGCGTCATGATGTGGGGCGTCGAGATCCCGAGCGCGCGGGCCGCCTCGACGTAAGGCAGCTCGCGGATCACCAGCGTCGAGGCGCGCACCACGCGGGCAAGCCGCGGCGCATAGACGATGCTGAGCGCGATGATAACGGTCGTCAGCGAAGGCCCGAGGGCGGCGACCAGCGCGATCGCCAGCAGGATGTCAGGGAATGCCATCATGGCGTCGATGACGCGGGCGATCGGCGTGTCGAGCTTCGGAAAGAAGCCGGCAAGCAGACCGAGCACGACGCCGATTACGGTTGCGAGCGTGACGACCGCCGCACCGACGAGCAGCGACAATCGGCCGGCATAGATCGTGCGGGAGAAGACGTCGCGGCCGAATTCGTCGGTGCCGAAGAACCATTGCAGGCTCGGCGGCTGCAGCCGGTTGACGATCGACAGCTTGCCGGGCGCGTAAGGCGCAATCAGAGGCGCGAAGATCGCAAGCAGCACGAAGACGGTCAGCACGATCAGGCCGAAGGCGACGGTCTTGCGCTTCAACAGCCGGCGGATGAACTTGCGGCCTTCGCTCTCGGCGGGGGCAGATACGGAAATAGCCATCAGTAGCGCACCCTTGGATCAACGAGGAGATAGAGCATGTCGATCGCGAAATTGATCAGCACGTAGAGAGCGGCAATGACGAGCAGCGCGCCCTGGATGACGGGATAGTCGCGGCGAAGCACGGCGGAGACGACGAGATTGCCGACGCCGGGTAGGCCGAAGACGGTTTCGGTGACGACGGCACCGGAGATCAGCACGGCGGCCGTCAGGCCGATGATCGTCAGGATCGGGATCAAGGCATTCTTGAGCGCGTGCTTCATCACCACTTTGCGTTCGCCAAGGCCCTTGGCGCGGGCGGTGCGGATAAAATCGTCGCCGAGCACGTCGAGCATTGAGGCGCGGGTGAAACGCAGAATGAGTGCAGACGAGACGACACCAAGCGCGATCGCCGGCAAGGTCAGGTGATACATGCGCTCGGCAAAGGACGAGCCCGGGCCGCCATAGCCCGACACCGGGAACCAGCCGATGCGCACCGCCAAAATCTGGATCAGGATCAGGCCGAGCCAGAAGCTCGGTATGCTGGCGGCCAGCATGGCAAGCGTCGTTGCCGCCTGGTCGACGAAGGAGCCGCGCCTATAGGCGGCGTAAATGCCGATCGGTAGCGCGATGGCGCAGGCAATCACGATTGAGAGCAGAGTCAGGAAGAAGGTCGGTTCTGCCCGCTCGGCAAGCGCCGAGGTGACCGGCTGATTGAGGAAGATCGACTGGCCGAGATCACCCTGCAGCAGTTGCCCGATGTAGTAGACATATTGCAGGCCAAGCGACTGGTCGAGGCCGAGCCGGGTGCGCAGCGCCGATATGTCTTCCTGGGTCGCCTCCGGACCGAGCATGACGGCGGCCGGGTCGCCGGGCGTCACGCGGACGATGACGAAGACGATCGTGACGACGATCGCCATGACGACGATCATGCCCATCAGCCGTTGGAAGATGTAGCGTAACATGGTGGCCTCGAACCTTTCCTGTGCGCTCCGCCGCAAGGGTGGAGTGACGCGCCCCTTCGAGCGGGCGCCAGGCGCATCGCCCGGCTGCCCGCCGAAGTCCCTTGGGAGGGGGAGCTTACTTCTTGATCGAAGCGTTCCAGAAGTACGGCCACGGGGCCGGCGAGACGCCGTCGAGCGACTTCGACTTCGCCGAAAGCGCGTTGAAGTCGCCGATCTTGATGAACGGCACTTCCTCGAAAGTCACCTTCTGAACGTCGGCCCAGAGCGCCACGCGCTTGGCCGGGTCGGATTCGGCGTTGAAGGCATCGACCGCCTTGGCGCGCGCCGGCGTATCCCAGTTGCCGGGCGCCTTGGTCGACATCATGCCGATGAGGGCCGGTTCCGGCAGGAAGGGGCTGTGGGTGATGTAGATGTCCCAGAGCGTCGGGTCGGCGCGGCGCTGGGTCAGCGTCGCCCAGTCGACCACCTGCAGATCGACGGTAAAGCCGGCGAGCTTCAGATATTCGGCCGCGACCTGCGCCATCTTGTAGTGGAACTCGTACTGGCGGCTCGTCAGGATGCGCAGCGGCTCGCCCTTGTAGCCGGCAGCCTTCAGGAGTTCGCCAGCCTTTTCCGCATCGGCGATGTTGTAGGCGCCTTCGGTGCCGGCATCGGTCCGCCAGGTAAACTGCGACGGGTAGAGAGCGGCGTCGAGCGCATAGAAGTCTGTGGTGCCGAAGGCGGCCGCCATCATGTCTTCCATGCTGAGCGAAGCGCGGATCGCCTTGCGCAGGTCGAGGTTCTTGGTCATGCCGTTGCCGGAGTTCAAGACAAAGACCGGCCAGCCGAAGGGCTGCAGCATGACGGGTTCGGAAGCGCTCGAACCCTTGACGCGTTCGAAGGATTCGACCGGCAGAGAATCGACATAGTCATACTGGCCGGAAACGGCCGCTTCGACGCGGGTGTTCGGGTCCGGAACCGGCACGAAGCGGATTTCGTCGGCATACTGGTGGCGGGCGCCGCCATAGCCGTTGGCTTCGCCTTCCGGCGACTTGTAGGCATCGTAGCGGGTGAGCTGGATGTACTGGTCCGCCTTGCGTTCCTTCAGCTGGTAGGGGCCGGTGCCGACGAAATCGGTCATCGGCTCGGCCTGCTTTTCAGACGGAAGGACGATTGCCGCGGAGTTGTTGAAGGCGAGCAGCGAAACGAGCGGCGCGTAAGGGGTGGTGAGCGAGATCTTCACCGTCAGCGGGTCGATCGCTTCGATGCCGGAAATCGTCGTTGCCGTCTGCTTGCCGCGCGAGGCGACCTTGGTCCAGCGCTCGAGCGAGGCGACGACGTCCTTCGAGTCGAGATCGGTGCCGTCGTGGAACTTGACGCCCGAGCGCAGCTTGATCGTGTAGGTCTTGCCGTCGGCGCTGATCTCCGGAAGTGCTGCCGCCAGAAGCGGGGTCGGCTTCCAGTCCTTGTCGAAGGTGTAGAGCGTCTCGAAGATGTGTTGCGAGACGATGCCGACGAGGTCGGCCGTCGATGCCATCGGGTCGAGGGTCGGCGGCTCACCGACGGTCGCGACGTTGATCACGCCGCCCTTTTCCTGCGCAAAGGCGAGAGTTGCCGATGCGACCAATGCGGTTCCAATAAGCAATGCGAGTTTAGTCGATTTCATATTTGCTCCTCCTCATATTCCATAGTTATGCTATGTCGTTCTTTATTTTGGAATATAAAAAGGCACAAAGCCGGAAATGTCAACCGGCTGTCGTTGTCGTGTCACAACCGCCGACAGCGGCGGGCCGGAGCCCTTGTCCCGGAGGGTGCATAAGTGGGCGGGAGCTATCGCGAAGGCGCGGGATTTGTTAGCCCGGGGTCCGGATTGAAAAGGGAGAAGAGAATGAAGGTCATCGGCCTGATCGGCGGCATGAGCTGGGAGAGCTCGGCGGAGTACTACCGCATCATCAACGAGACGGTTCGCGAGCGCCTCGGCGGCGTGCATTCGGCGAGATCGCTGATGTGGTCGATGGACTTCGGCGAGATCGAGCGCCTGCAGCATCACGGCGACTGGCCGGCTCTGACGGGAGAGATGATCGCCGCAGCGCGACGTCTCGAGGCAGGCGGCGCCGAATTCCTGATGATCTGCACCAACACCATGCACAAGATGGCGGCGGACGTTTCGGCAGCCGTCTCCATTCCGCTGCTGCATATTGCCGACCCGACGGTGGAGAAGATCAAGGCGGCGGGCCTTCGCAAGGTCGGCCTGCTCGGTACGGCCTTCACCATGGAGCAGGACTTCTATAAGGGCCGTCTAGCGGAAAAATTCGGTCTCGATGTGCTGGTGCCGGGGGCCAAAGACCGGGCGACGGTGCACGAGATCATCTACCGCGAACTCGTTGCCGGTATCGTCAAGGACAGCTCGCGCGACGCCTATCGCGCCGTCATCGCGCGGCTTGTCGATGCGGGCGCGGAAGCGATCATTATGGGCTGCACCGAGATCATGCTGTTGATTTCACAGGCTGATAGCCCGGTCCCGGTGTTCGATACGACCGAGATCCACGCGCTTGCTGCGGTTGACCTCGCGCTCGGGGACGCCTGACCACGGCCGACTGGCCGTCGGCCGTGGTCGCAAGGGCTAGTGCAAGGTGAATTCCCGGGGCTCCCCCGGGAACAGGCTGAGAAGTGCGATGCCCTGTTGCAAGAGCAGCTCGGCGGCTGGCAAGTCGCCGACGACCAGGTCGTCCGCACAGCCGATGATGATGTTGGCGAGGCTGATCGAGTTCTCGGCGAACCGGTCGTCGCCGATCTCGTAGGCCTTCTCGGCCGTTGCCTCGAGCGCTTCCGCTACCAGCGCCATCATGTTCGAGCGTTCATCCAGCGTCATGGCATCCAGTGTCTTGGCGTCGGGAGTCTTGGCAGTTGTCTGCATGATTACCTTCCCTATTGTTCAAGCCGAAATGGCCGCGCCGGCCGAAGCCGGGGGAAAAGTCTACGACTGGGGTGGGTCCAGGAGGGGAGCCGGCGTCGAACGCGGCTTCTCCATTAAGATCGTGCGTTGCGGCGCGATATGCAAGGAATGGCTACTATGCGGCCGGCGCATGGGTCCGCGGAGGGCGGCCGCCGGGCAGCACATCAAGGGAGCCCGTTGACCGCCGGATGCGTTAGGCCGTGATATGGGGTGGCCTTGCCGGCCATGCCAGGCTTTCGTCGATCGCCAGGCGATCGGCGGCGCATTCCTGGGCAAGAAAGTCGATGAAGGTGCGAACGGAGGGCAGTAGCCCGCGTCGCGAAGGAAAGACGGCGTGCACGACGCCGGACGCCGGGCGCCATTGCGGCAGCACCGGCACCAGCGTGCCGGCTGCCAGGTCCTTCCAGATCATCATCGTCGGCAGTTGCACGATGCCCGCGCCGTCGAGCGCCGCTTCGCGTAGCGCCGCCATATCGTCGGTCAGGAAACGCGGCTCGTGGCGAACGACGGCCCGTTCTCCCTCGGCGCTTTCCAGCCGCCATTCATAGGTATGCGTGGCCGAAGTCCAGGCAAGACTCGGCAATCCCGTCAGTTGCGCGGGCTCAGCGATCGGCGCCTTCAGAAATCCGGGCCTGGCGACGAGATATTGCGAACTGTCGTCGAGCTTGCGCATCACCAGTTCGCTTTTTTCGAGCGGCGGGAACCGGACGCGGATCGAAACGTCGAAACCTTCGGCAATCACATCCACGCGCCGGTTGGTGCTTTCCAACTGCAGGCCGATCCGGGGATGGGCGGTCATGAACCGGGCAAAGAGCCGGCCGAACTGGAACGAGATCAATGCGGTCGGGCAACTCACCCGGATGGTCCCCTGAGGCTCTCCCTGGTGCTGCGCGATGAAGGCATCGGCCGCCTCCGCCTCGATTAACACCGCGACGCAGCGCTGGTAATATTCGCGGCCGACATCGGTAACGAAGAACCGGCGCGGCGAACGCTGGATCAGCCGGACCCCGATCCGGTCTTCTAGCATCGCAATGCGCCGGCTCAGCCGGGATTTCTGCGTACCGGTTGCCCGTGCCGCAGCCGCAAAGCCGCCATGGTCCACGACTTGGACAAAATAATAGAGGTCATTCAGGTCCTGCATCGTTCTATTCATAGGACGCTGCGTCGAAATTCACAATCTTTTTGCGGCGACGGTCCTGCAGTAGCTTGCGCTTAATCACAGCAGATCGGGCGGCAACGAAGGCCGCTGGCGGTGATGAAAACCAAACGAAGGAAAGGACTTCCGATGACCAAGCCCTACGTACGCCTCAACAAGGATGATGTTGCCGTCCTGCTCGTCGACCATCAGACCGGCCTGTTGTCGCTGGTACGCGACTTCGACCCGGACAAGTTCAAGAACAATGTCCTGGCGCTCGGTGATCTCGCCAAGTACTTCAAGCTGCCGACGGTTCTCACCACGAGCTTCGAGGATGGCCCGAACGGCCCGCTGGTGCCCGAGCTGAAGGAACAGTTTCCCGATGCGCCCTTCATTCCCCGTCCAGGCCAGATCAACGCCTGGGACAATGAGGACTTCGTCAAGGCGGTAAAGGCCACCGGCAAGAAGCAGCTGCTGATCGCCGGCGTCGTGACCGAGGTCTGCGTGGCGTTCCCGGCGCTTTCGGCGATCGAGGAAGGCTTCGAGGTCTTCGTGGTGACGGATGCTTCCGGCACCTTCAACGAGGTGACCCGCGATTCCGCCTGGTCGCGCATGACCGCCGCCGGCGTTCAACTGATGACCTGGTTCGGCGTTGCCTGCGAGCTGCATCGCGACTGGCGCAACGACATCGAAGGTCTCGGCACGCTGTTTTCGAACCACATTCCGGACTATCGCAACCTCATCACCAGCTACAACACCATGGCGGCGCGCAAGTAAGACACGCCAGACGATGAACGACGAAAGCCCCGGCCTGGGATGGCCGGGGCTTTCGTGTTGTCTGTTGCCGTGGCCCTTATGCGCGGCTGGCGGCCTGCTGGGCGTCGTCCTGCACGTCCACACGGGCCGCGGGCTTCAGTCGGCCGGTCAAGAGCAGGCTGACGGCGAGGAAGGGCACGAGCACGCCAAGACCGAAGCGCATGTCGCTGTATTCGGCGATCAGGCCGATCAGTGGCGGCCCGAGCAGGAAGCCGAGCAGCGCGATGAAGGACAGAATGGCGACGCTCGCGGCGGCCGGCCGGTCCTTCTGGTCGGCAGCAGCGGTGACGGCGAAGGGAAAGCCGACGGATACGCCGAAGCCCATGGCAGAAAAGCCGAGAAGCGCTGCCCAGGCAGCGGGGCTTACGACGACGAGAATGAGCCCGCTAATGCTGGCGATTCCGCAGGCACGCGCAACCGCAACCGGGCCGTAGCTCGCCTTCAGCCGGTCGCCGGCAAAGCGCCCGGCCGCGACCATGAAGGCGAAGATCGAGTAGCCGAAACCGGCGCTGGCGCTGGAAAGCCCGAAGATGTCGCGCAGGAAGACCGCCGACCAGTCGGCGACGGCGCCTTCGGTCATGGTGATGCCGAAGACGAAGAAGCAGACGCCAAGCAACGCCCAGCCCGGCAGCTTGCGTCTGGAGGGCGCCGCTTCGGCAGCCGCGGCCTCGCCGGTCTTCAGGAGCGGCAGCTTGCGGGCGAAGTAGACGCTGATCGGCAGCATGCCGGCGGCCGTCAACGGCACCGCCCATTCCGGCGCCACGTGCAGCGCCGCGAAGCCGACGCCCACCAGGCTGCCGGTCATGATGCCGAGGCTCCAGAAGCCGTGGCAGGTGCTCATGATCAGCTGCCCGGAGTGCTTTTCGATCGCGTCGGCCTCGACGTTGAGGCCGAGTTCGAGCGTCGTCAGCGCTGCCCCGACGATGGCGAGCGCCACGAAGAGCACCTCGATGTTCGCGGCCCATGTCGGCAGCCAGACGAGTGCCAGAAAGACGACGAAGCCGTAGAGGATTGTCGCACGGCCGCCGATCCAGGCGACGAAACGGCCGGCAAACGGCAGCGTCAGCAGAATGCCGACGGGCATGCCGAGCAGCGCGATCGCCAGTTCCGCGGGGCCGAGGCCAAGCCTTTGCTGCACGTCTGGAATACGCGGCAGCCAGGCGCCGAAGGCGATCGGTTGCAGGAAGAAGATCAGCATAATGAGCCGTTGATTGGTCATGCGCATTGTTCCCCGGATAGCGCGTCGCGCGATGCCCCCTCGGCAGCGGCGGGAGCCGTCGAGCCGATGCGGTATGTGAAGGAGTTCTGATATTCTGAAAATTGTTTTCAGAGCTTGTCGCGCAGGGCGTGTCCCGTCAAGGCGAGAAGAGGCCGACAAGTCGGAAAGCGCTGCCTTTCCGAGCGAATGGCTGTTGGTGTTGCGAATGTGTCGCCACCAATCCTGGCATTGGTCTGGTTCTGGTGAAAAAAATGCACATGCCGGGCGCGGCGGACTCCGACCCGCTTCGCCGTTGCGCGTGTTTTGTCCTATCGCAGCAATTTCAGCGATCCCGTCAGCGATCTGACCCACTTCACGTCGCCGGCAAGACCGACGCCGTCGATCGTCTCCTGCGCGAGATCCCGTTCCGGAAATTGCGTCTCGTAGTCCGCGTAGCTGTGCAGCGAACGCGCGAAGGCTGGAAACGGCACGACGACTCGGCCGTCTTCTTTCGGCAGCGCCTTCAGGAGCAGCGCCCGGATCGTCGCGCCATCGGCCTGGAGGATCGGCACGGGCCGGTTGGAGCTGATGTCGATCGTGTTCTGCCTGCTGTCCGTCAGCCGCTGGTTACCGAGACCGGGCATCGCCGAGCCGATGCCGATAGAGATCGCTGCGATCGTGTTGGCGAGATGACCGGGTGCCAGTTCGGGATTGACGATGATGGCGAGGCGGGTGTCCTGAAGCACGTGGTCTGTTTCCTCTCTGTTTCTCGAAGGCTGCTGTCGGGCGGGAGGATAGACCGTGTGGCGAGGCAGGTTCTTTCGGATGTTGCGAAAAATTGCGAAATCTAGGTGGATTTTACCGAATACAACTTGAATTGAGAGAGAAGATGCCCGCTACCCTGACGCCCGCCGATGTAAAGATCCTGAACGCGCTGCAAAGTGACGGGCGCCTGAGCAACCAGGCGCTTTCGGAGGAGGTGGGCATGTCGACCTCGCCCTGCTGGCGGCGGGTGCGGCAACTGGAGGACGACGGCGTCATCCAGGGCTACATGGCCGTTCTCAACCGCCGGGAAATCGGCCTTGGTGTGCTCGCCTTCATCCGGGTGAAGATCGACAGCCATACGGAGGCTGAAGCGGACGCCTTCGCCGAGGAAGTGATGAAGCTCGACAGCGTCGTTGCGTGCTACAGCATTGCGGGCGACGCGGATTTTCTGCTCCAGGTCGTCTCGGCAGACCTCGATTCCTATTCGGATTTTGCGATGAAGGTGGTCCGGCGGCTGCCGTGCATCAAGGAAATGCAGACGACCTTCGTGCTGAAGGAGATCAAGGCCTATGGCGGGCTGCCCCTGCGCGCTTCGGCCGGCCAGCGCTGACCCAAACGGCGGTCAGGAAGCGGACGCCATCAGCGGGTCTTCCCGCACCGCCGCGACCAGAAAATCGAGAACGGTGCGCACGCGCAGCGGCACGTTTCTGCGTGAGGGATAGACGACGCTGATCGGCAGGCGCGCCGGCGGGAATGCCGGCATGACGTTGACCAAGCGGCCAGCCTCGATGTCGGGGGAGGCCAGGATATGGGAGAGGATCGCAAGGCCGTTGCCGGCGAGCACCGCGCGATGCACGGCCACGGCACTGTTGGCGACGAGCCGGGGCGCGATGCGCACGAAAACGTCGTCGGACCCGTCGGAAAACGTCCACTGGCGGCCGTCGCCGGCGCGGCTGTAGCAGATGCATTCATGCTTCCCGACGTCGTCGGGAATCTTTGGCGCGGGGCGCCGGTTCAGATAGTCGGGTGCCGCCACCAGAAACGCGGTCGTCCAGCCGATCCGCCGGCAGATCAGGCCGCTCTCCGACACCGGACCCAAGCGCACTTCCAGATCGATGCCTTCCCCAACCAGTTCCGAGGGCTCCTCGCGAAACAACATCTCTACGGAAAGTCCCGGATGACGGGTGAGCAGGGCGCCCAGACGATCGCTCAGATAGAGGCCGAGCGGCGCGGGCACCGTGAGCCGCACGCGGCCCGCCACGAGGCCGGTCTCGCCGCAGGAAGCCTCGCTCAAAGCATCGACCGCCTCAATCACTTTGAGCGCCATCGGGATCATGTGCTCCCCCTCGGCGGTCAGCGCCAGCGCATTCGTCGTGCGGTGCAGAAGACGCGTGCTCAGGTGCTCCTCGAGTGCCGAGATCTGGCGCGACACCGCCGGCTGGGTCAGGCCGAGATCGTTGGCAGCCGCGGAAAACGAGCCGGTCTCCGCCACCCGCAGGAAGGCTCTGAGCGCAGAAACGATGTCCATCCGGCTTCCCCCAAAGGTTTCGACATAAGCCTTATGCGCCGAGTTTACGCCCGGCACACTTTACTGTCCATCAATTAAGGATATCGTGTATCCATAAGGATAACAAATGTCCTTAATTAGGAGCAAAGCCATGACCCAGCGCCTCAACTACGCCCAACAGTCACCCGAGTTCTTCAAGAAAATCTCCGACTTCAGCCTCAGCCTGAAGGACAGCGTCATCGAGCAGACAATCCGCGATCTCGTCAATCTGCGGGCTTCGCAGATCAACGGCTGCGCGTTCTGCGTCGACATGCATGTGAAGGAGGCGAAAATCCACGGCGAGACCGAATTGCGCCTCTACCACGTAGCGATCTGGCGGGAATCGAACCTGTTTGCGCCGCGCGAACGCGCAGCACTCGCCTGGACCGAGGTGCTGACGAAATTGCCCGAGGGCGGCGTTCCGGACGAACTCTACGAGCGCGTGCGCGGCCAGCTTTCGGAAAAGGAGATCTCCGATCTGACCTTCTCCATCATGGCCATCAACGCCTGGAACCGCGTCAGCGTCGCCTTCAAGTCCGTGCCCGGTTCGGCCGACAAGCTCTATGGGCTCGACAAAGCCGGGCTCAACTGAGCCCGCCCGTAGCAACCATCATGCAAGGCGGCGCGATGGGCGCCGCCGATGGAGGATCCCATGAAAATCGTCATCATCGGCGGAACCGGCCTCATCGGTTCGAAGACGGTCGAACGCCTGCGCAAGCGCGGACACGAGGTGATTGCCGCATCCCCGAACACCGGCGTCAATACGATCACGGGAGAGGGGCTCGCCGAAGTGCTCAGCGGCTGCGATGTCGTCGTCGACCTTGCCAACTCGCCGTCGTTCGAGGACAGGGCGGTGCTCGATTTCTTCGAGACGTCCGGCCGTAATCTGCTTGCCGCCGAAAAGGCTGCCGGCGTCAAACACCATATCGCGCTTTCCGTGGTCGGAACCGAGCGACTGCAGGAAAGCGGCTACTTCCGCGGCAAGCTTGCCCAGGAAAAGCTGATCAAGGCCGGTGGCGTGCCCTACACGATCGTGCACTCGACCCAGTTCATGGAGTTCCTGAGCGGGATCGCGCAATCAGGAACCGTCGGCGATGTCGTGCGTCTGTCGCCGGCCTATGTGCAGCCGATCGCTTCCGACGACGTTGCCGATGTGATGACCGACGTGGCGCTCGCCGATCCCGCCAACGGCACGATCGAGATCGCCGGTCCTGAGCGCTCGCGCCTCAGCGATCTCGTCGTCCGCTATCTCAAGGCGTCGGGCGACAATCGCAAGGTCGAACCCGACCAGGAGGCGCGCTATTTCGGCGCTCTGCTCGAGGATGGCTCGCTTGTTTCCGACGACAATCCCCGCCTCGGCCGCATCACCTTCGAAGAGTGGTTCGCAACGGCACCCCGCAAGTAATCGAACCGGAGGCGCGCGCGTCGCGCATCTCCCTCATCTGAAAGGATTTTCGACATGATCAAGTCTCTCCTCGCCGCTCTCGCCGTTACCGCAACCCTGTTCGGTACCGCCGTCGCCGGCGACGCTGCCAAGGTGACGCTCGTTTATGAGCATGAATTGCCGAACGTTCCGGGCAAGAGCATCAAGGGCGTGCTGGTGGAATACGGGCCTGGCGGCTCGTCCGAAGCGCATACCCATGCGAGCACGGCGTTCATCTATGCTACGGTGCTCGAAGGCTCCATCCTCAGCCAGGTCAATGATGGCCCGGTGAAGGAATACAAGGCCGGCGAGAGCTTCTCCGAAATGCCGGGCGACCGTCACGGCGTCAGCGCCAACGGCAGCAAGACCGCGCCCGCCAAGCTGCTTGCGGTCTTCGTCGTCGATACCGCCGAAAAGGAACTGACCTTTCCGATGACGAAGTGACGCCATGCCAGGGGCCGGATGCCAATCGCGCAGCCGGCCCTCCTTTCGGGCCAGCCGTTGGAGCCCGCCATGTTTGCCTGCTGAAACCGCGGCCGGGGGCCGCTCATCCGGCGCGTTCTAGCACCCAGGCAAGGCTTCGCTTCGAGAGATCGGCCGGAATTTCCTTCGAGAGGATTTCCATCAGGTCGGACAGGCGCACGCTTCGCAGCTTGTCGCGCCAGGCTTCGTCCGCCTCCCACATAATCCGCGCCACCGCACAGGGGGTCTCGTCGCAGAAACCGGGCGCCCGGCAGGGATTATTGGCTCGGATGTTGGTGCAGACGAAGGTGCGCGACCTGCCTTCGACCGCCTCGACGATATCAAGGAAGGTCAGTTCTGCCGGCGCTTTCGCCAGCCGGTAGCCTCCCGAAGGACCGAGGGTCGTGTGGACGAGGCCCGCCTGTGACAGGCTCTGCAGCGCCTTCGACAGATACTCTTTCGGAAGTCCGTGGAATTCGGCAAGCGCCTTGGTCGATAGGTAGCGGCCCTCGGGCAGGCCGGCGAGAATGGCGCAACAGTGCAACGCCCATTCGACTTGGCTCTTAAGGATCATGCGCTCTAACGATCATTTTTCGTCCGGCAGATGCCGTCCGCATCTATTAAGGACAAAAAATATCCCTATTTTTTCCCTGTGTAAACAGCGCCGTCATGTGCAACGGAAGGGATCATGGTCGTTGTCGTTGGTTTTCTGCTTGTTCTCAGCATCCTGTTGCCGCTTGCCTTCATCTGGCGACTGTGGCGGCTGAATGAACCGGCGCGGTTTGGCTGGCTGCTGGCGCTTGCAGAGACCGTCGTGCTGCTCACCCTGATCGGGCTCCTCAACCGTTGGGACATTGCCGGCTTCTGGACCCGGGCGGCGCTTGCCGCGCTGGCGGTCGCGGCGGCTCTGGTCTCGTTGCCCCGGCATTGGCGCCGGCCCTGGCTGTCGCCGGATCGCTTCGTGCTGGTGCGCAGCCTGGCGCCGACCGTGGTCTCTCTTTTCGTCTTCGGCGCCGCACTCGCCTATGTCGTCTGGGGCATGGGCGCGCGACATGATCCTCGCGCGCTGTCGTTTCCGCTTTCCGGCGGTCGCTTCGTCGTCGCGCAGGGCGGCGGCATCGGCGTGCTCAATCATCACAGCGATCACCCGACGCAACGGCATGCCCTCGACATTACCGCCGTCGGCGATGCAGGCTTCCGCGCATTCGGCCTGCTGCCAAGGGATCCCGGCGACTATGTCATCTTCGGAAAGACAGTCATCAGCCCTTGCGAGGGAGAGATTGTTGCGGCGGCCGATGGGCTGCCCGACCTCTCCCCGCCCGAGGCGGACCGGGGCAACCCGGCCGGAAACCACGTGATCGTTGCTTGCGACGGCATGCGGGTGGAGCTGGCGCATCTGCACAAGGGGAGCGTGACCGCGTTGGTCGGCGCGCGGGTTCGCGCCGGCGAACCGATCGGCGCTGTCGGCAACTCCGGCAACAGCACGGAGCCGCATCTGCATATTCACGCCGTCGATGCCGGATCCGGAAAGGCGGTTCAACTGTCCTTCGACGGGCGCGTTCCTTCGCGCAATGCGCAATTCGTCCGATGAAAACCGATGCGTGGTTGAGCGGGGCGGTGCTTTACACGCTCGATCTGAACGGCCAAAGATAGGCCGCTCACGGGAGGAGCTCGTTCATGGACATCAGCACCATGGCTGCCTTTGCGGCCGTCACCTTCATCGCAGTCGTGACGCCAGGCCCGGACGTGATCCTGGCGATGGCCAACGGGTCTCGCTTCGGTATGAAAAAGGCGGTTGCCGGCATGATCGGCGTGCTCCTTTCCGACTTCTTCCTGATCGCCGCCGTTGCAGCCGGCCTCGGCGCCATCCTTGCCGCGTCGGAGTTCTGGTTCTCGGTCGTCAAATATGTGGGTGCCGGCTATCTCGCCTGGCTCGGCTACAAGATGCTTCGGCCAGCCAGAACCGAAAAAATCGAAGAGAGCGCGGAAAACGCCGATCTCGTTCGCTCGGAATCCGCGCTTGCGATCTGCCGCCACAGCATGATCGTGGCCATCACCAACCCCAAGGCTTACCTGTTCTTCTCCGCGCTGCTGCCGCAGTTCATCAACCCGGCCGCGCCGCAACTGCCGCAGTTCCTGGCGCTTACCGCCGTGTTTACGGTCGTCGAGTTTGCCGTCATGTTCGGTTACGCCCTTGTCGGCTTCAAGACGACGCAGTTTGCCGCCTCGTCGATGCGGCGCTGGATGGAAAGAGGCTGCGGCGGCGCCTTGCTTGTCTCGGCCGCCTCGCTCGCGCTGGTAAAGCGCGTCAACGGATAGGCGGCGGGTCGCGACAACGGCGTGGCCGGCCGATCGTTCGTTTTCGGGATGCGGAGGGTTCAGGAGCCGGTGGGCCGCCGTGTCGCAGCACTGCTTCTGGCAGGGCTTAGTGATAGAAGCGTCGCCGCCGTTTCGGAGGGCGCGATCGAGCCCGCGGCAAACTGCGGCACGCCCGACGGATCTTCCGACCAAACGCTGTTTCTGCCGGCAGCCTTCGCGGCATAGAGCGCGGCGTCGGCGGCGGAAATGATCGCGTGCACATCCTCGTGCCGGTCGGCAAAGGCAATGCCGATGCTGACCGTTGCCGACAGCACGCCTTTGGTCGTACTCAGCCGGCGCGCTTCGAGCGCGGTGCGAATGCTGTCGGCAATGGCGATCGCGTCGGCACGATTCGCCTGTTGGAGGCAGGCGGCGAATTCTTCTCCGCCCATGCGCGCGATGAGGGCGTCGCGCGGCACGGCCTTCGAGAGGATCCCGGCAAATTCCACGAGCACCTGGTCGCCCACCGCATGGCCGTAGCGATCGTTGATCGCCTTGAAGTGGTCTATGTCGAGATAGAGCAGCGCTCCCTTGGCCGGTTGCGTGGCGAGATGGGTCTCCAGCTGCGCAAGGAACGAACGGCGGTTCGGCACACCCGTCAGCGCGTCGGTTTCCGAGGCGAGCTTGTAGCGTTGCTGGGTTCGCTCCTTGACCATGGCGAAGAAGGCGAAGCCACCGGCGAGGCTGTGAAAAAACAGCTCGAAGGTCAGCAGCTGGTACCACAGCGGCTGCGACGTTCCCGCGGCCGTGTTGCCGGCGAGCGGCCAGATCAGGATCAGCGGGATGCGGGCGAGGTAGAGCAGGCCGTGGGTAGCGAACACGAAGGCGACGATGTACGAGCTCGGGAGCTTGCGGAAATTCTCCGAGCGAAAGATCTCGTGCGCGATCAGCGCCGAATAGGCAAAGATCAGGATCGAGTAGAGCACGATCCGGCTGGTGACACTCTCGCGAACATAGTCTGAAGAATAGGTGACGACGATCCACAGGAGCGGCCCGATGAGCGCGGAGGCGATCTTGAGCGGCTGATTGCCAAAGGCGCGTAGGCCCAGCCAGATCATCCCGAGACCCAGCACCGCGAGCGCGTTGCCGAGCGAGATGGTGATGAAGTTGTAGCCGTCGCCGCGCAGCGTCAACAGGACGAAGCCGACTGCGCCGACGGCGAAGGCCAAGGACCACAGAAGCAGTTCGAGGCTTTTGCGCTCCTGCCGCCAGGCAAAACCGAAGAAAGCGGCGAAGATCACCAGCGTTACGAACGAGCTGAGCATGATCGTCGGGGTATGCAGGATGTCCACCATCGTCTCCTGATGTTCGCGCGAAACCATGCCCGACAAGCGTAAAGCTTTCGCAAATGACGGCATTTGGCGGCCTGCCCGATATCCGGCAATCTGTGCCAAGACGGCGGTCGCGCAGGCAGGAAACGGGTTGAATTCGGCGGCGTCCTGCACGATTTTTGAGGGAGACGTACAAGTGGAGGCGAGGCCGATGGGGCAGGCGATGCATCGTTATTTCATCTTTGAGACCGCGGCCGGTTTCTGCGGCATCGCCTGGAACGATGTCGGCATCACGCGCTTTCAACTGCCGACCAGCACGCCAGATGCGACCGAGCGGCTGTTGCTGCGGCGGCTGCCTTCCGGCGAGACGTCGGAGCCGACGCCGGTAATCCGGGCGGCGGTGGAAGCCGTGCGGCGCTACTTCGAGGGCAGGGAGGTCGATTTCTCCGGCTTTGCGGTGGATCTGCAAGGCCAGGACGAATTTTTCCTGCGCATCTACGCGGCCGCGCGGGCGCTGCGCTGGGGCCAGACCACGACCTATGGCGCGCTCGCCAAGGAGTTGGGCGTCGGGCCGGAAGCGGCACGCGATGTCGGCCAGGCGATGGCGAAGAACCCGGTATCGCTGATCATCCCCTGCCACCGGGTGCTGGCTGCCGGCGGCAAGATCGGCGGGTTTTCAGCGCCGGGCGGTTCGACCACCAAGACCCGTATGCTCGAACTGGAAGGCGTCCATCTGGAGGAGCAACATGCCAAGCCCGCACAGCAGTCTTTCGGCTTCTGAGGTGAGGCTGCTCCAGCGCGTGGCGCCTAAAGCCTGTCGCTCGGGACGAAGGGTTCACGCGCCAGGCTTGAAGCTCCTGTTTTTTGTGGCGTTGCCGCACGATCTCTGCATAGTTTTGCGCGACATGCGTTAGCCTTTGGACCGCTGCCCGGCCTCGCGTTCGTAAACCGCGAGGAAGGCTTTGCCCATCAACGAATTCTCGTTCTCGATGTTCTTTCTAAGGACCGCGGCGCGGGTTGCCTGAATGGTCCGGTCGTCGGGTGCGGCCATGCTGGCGAATTCCACGAGTTGCACTGCGAGGCGGAAATTCCCAGCCTCCGATAGCTGTGTGGCCCGCTCCGCAAGCTTTTCGGCGCCGCCGGCAAGAGCGGCCAGTTCCGATGCGAGATCGGCAGTTCTCGGCGGCTTGAGATGGGCCGCGTCGCCATCGAACCAGCCGGCATAGAAGTGATAAATGCCGCGGACGAGGAATTCCGGGTCGTCGTACTTCGCTGCCAGATAGGGCTTGCCCAGATATGCATCCGGCACCTTCACCGCATGCAGGACCGCGTCGAGGCTGGCGCCCCTGTTGAGGAGCGCGAGCGTTTCACGCACAAGATGCTCAAGCGCCTCTGCCCCGTGGCGCAGCATCTCGGCCGCGCGCTCTTCGCCAAAGACGACCGGACCGTGACCGGGAATGAGGACCGCTGGAGCGAGCGCCTCCATCTGCCGAAGTGCAATCGCCCAATCGGCTGCATAACGCTGCACCTTGCGCGGATTGCCGGCGTTCGGAAACACCCAGATGACGAAATCACCGCTCGCAAGGACGCGTCGTTCCGGCAGCCAGACGAGCGTGGCATCGTCGGTTTCGCCTTTGCCGTGAAGGAGTTCGATCCGCTCGCCGCCGACGGACAGTGACAGGGTATCGTCATAGACCACGTCCGGTCGCCGCTGGCCGATCGGGTAGATGTAGCCCGGTTTGTTGAACTGCTGGCCCTGCGCGATGCTGTTGTAGCCATGCGAGGCTTCGTACCGCTCCATCCGCCGCTTCACGTTGCGGTGGGCGACGATCCGCGGGCGCGCTAGCCCGCGCGCATCCGCTTCCTGGTCGATAACCGTGATCCCGCTGGTATGGTCGATATGGCCATGCGTGAAGATGACGGTGTGTATGGGGCTGTCGTCCCAGGAGCGTATGACGTCGAGGGTCTGCTTTGCCGTTTCCGGCTTCGCGGTGTCGATCACGACCAGACCTTCGCTGGTGCGGATAGCCGTCACGCTGCCGCAGAAATAGGTCGTATGGACCGTGATGATGTTGTCGGCGACGTGCGTGATGGCGCCGTGCGAGACCGCGGCGGTCCATTCTTCCATCTGAGCCGTGCCGTCCCACAGCCGCTCGAACAACGGGTCGTGTCTCATGGTCTTTGTGTCCTCGAAGCAATCGCCGACAGCTTTAGCATTGCCGGCCGTGGTTGGAAGCCGGCACGTGTGGTCTTGTGGACATGCCTCAGGTTTTGGGCTGCATCATCGGAGACACTCGCTCATTGAAGAAGCTTGAACAGCTTTCCCAAAGTGCCGTTTTCCTGCGCCGGCTGCTCGGCCTCTGCGGCGGGTTGCTGCTCAGGCTGCGGCGTTTCCGGCGCGGGCTGTTCCACCGCCGCCTCGGGCGGAACTTGCCCATCGACGGGCGGTGCCGCCTCGGGCACGGCGCCGCCACCGCCGATGATCTGCTCGATGGAAAGCTCGCTGCCTTCGTCCTTCGGCTGCTTACCCATCGCGCCGCTGAGGATGTCGCGAAGCTTTCCTCCCTTGCCTTCCCCGGACAGAAGCTCGTCGAGCCCCAGCTTGCCGGTCGGCAATCCGAGCTTCTTCAAGGTCGAAAGCGCGGCGTCGGGGTTTTTCAAAAGGCCCGAAAGGTCGGGATAGATGCGCGGGGCGGCAAACGACCCTTCGATGATGACGGGCACGCCGATGCCTTCGGTCGCGATGTCGGCGCCCTGGCCCTGCAAGGATGCGACCACGCGCGGATCGAGGCGGAAGTTCAACTGATCCTCCGGCACGTTTGCCTCACCTTTGCCGCTCATCCGCACGAGAGGTCCGACGAGCTTGATGTCGTCGGTGCGCGCAACACCGTTCTCGATGGCAAAAGACGCTCCGAGCTCGGTGAAGCCGGTCGCCTTGTTGTCGTTCTGCTTGAAGCCGGACGACATCAGGCCGACGAGATTGTTGTAGACGTCGGCGACGTCGATACCGCGAATGGCGCCGTCGGAGAAACGGACTTGGGCCGCGCCCTTCAGCGATCGCTTGAGCGTGCCGGTCGTGCCGCCGGTGCCTGCAATGTCGAACGTCGTCTGCAGCGCGCCTTCGAGATGCTTGAAGTTTGCAAGATCGGTGAGCAGCGGTGCTGCCGAGGCGCCCGATATCGAGGCCTTGACCGCGATCGACGGCTCCGTGCCGGATCCGTCGGCGGTCAGGCTCGCGGCCACCTGGCCGCCATAAAAGGGGCTTTCCGGAATGTCGAGGTTCGCAATGCCCTCGGAGATCTTCAGGGAGGTTGCGACCGGCCCGGCGACGACGCGGCCGTAGGCGAGCTTCTCGGCATCGACCTTGATGGAGGCATCGATGGAGCGAAGCGCGGACAGGTCCAGTGGAGCATCCGTGGCAGGGCCTCCGCTTGATTTGCCCTTGGCCTTCGCCTCTGGCGCGGCCGAAGGCGCGCCAGCCAGTCGCGCGAGGTCAAGTTCCTTGAAACGGAGCGCGCTCGAAATTTTGAGCGGTGTCCCGAGTTCGACCGCGCCGTTGCCGCTTCCCTCGACCCCATTGACCGAGAGCGTGGCCTTCTGGAACGCAACGCCGGCAGTGCTTGCCTGCACGTCGCCATTGAAGGCGAATTGCGCGATGCCGCCCGCGTCGGCCTGACCGATCCAGGCAAGAAGCGCCCGCAGGTCTGCGGCCGCGAAGTTCACCTTGCCGGCGTAGCTGCCCGCAAGCGCCGCCTTGCCATCCAGCGCAAGCGTCGCGTCCTTCGTGCGCAGGTCGAGCTTCAGCGGGATGTCGCCGGCGCGGGCATTGGCGTCCATCAGCAGGTCGCGGACCGGCAGCGTGAGATCGATCTCGGCCGGTTTGCCGCGCCACACGAGGCTGCCCGCAAGACGCATTGGCTTGGCCAGGCCCTCGATCTTGAGGGCGAGTTTCTTTGCCTTCACCTCAGCCATGGCCGGATCGGCGATGCCGGGAATGACGATTGTCGCGTCGCGCAGGCTTGCACCGCCGGTCACGTTGATCGTCTTGCGCACAGAGTTTGCGCTCAGTCCGCGAAACGCGAAGGCCGTGTCCATCGTCACGGTTCCCGACAGCGGCACCGCTTGGCCGGCCAGAGTCGCGAGTTTGGAAACGTCGAGCCCGTTGCTGACGACGCGGCCCTGGAAAATCGGCTCGGCGGCGCCGACGTCGGCGGCGAGATTAGCGGCAACACTGCCGGCGTCGATGCCGAGATGTTCGAGCCGCCCGGTCAACTGCCCGTCCTTGATGGTCGCCGTCAGCGCGACGTCGGATGCGGAAATGTCACCGACGGCAAGGGCGCCGACATTGACGCTGATATCGGCGTCAAAACCGGCCAGCGCCTGCAGGCCTGCATCTGCCTTGGCTTTGTCCGCCGGGCCTGCCGGTTCCCCGGGCTGCGAGGAAGATGCGGCGGTCTCGCCGCCATCGAGAAACGCGCTCAGATCCAGCCGCTCGGCGTTGAGGTCGGCGAGGAACCGCGGGCGGCTGCCCGGCACGAACAGCGCGTCGAGCCCCAGCGCTTCGTCGCCGATCGTAAGCTTGCCGCCGCGGATCTGGTAACCGCCATTGGCGTTGAGCGCCACCTGGCCGCTGGCGGTCAGTTCGGTGAGCCCGGCCGCAAGCTGAGGCTCGGCCTCCAGGGAAAGGCTGAGTTCGGCGGGCTTGTGCTCGAGCAGCGGACGCAAAGGCGACACGGCAAGCGTGACTTCGTAGCGCCGGCCCTCGACGCCGGCGCCGGCCGAGAGCGACAATTCGCCATCGATATCCGGAACCGCGAGCGCAAGGTCGAGATCGCTGACGACATCGACCGAACCGCCGGCGCCCTCCTGCCGCAGCGTTCCCTCGCTGATCGAGATCTTGTCGATGGCGCTTTTCTCGAGGAAGGCGACGAGGGCGGCGAGCGGATCGCGCGTTTCGCCCGTGCTGGCCTGTCCCGCTTCAGCGCCCCCGTCTTGGGCAGGCGCTGCGGCATCTGCCTTCGGCCGCAGCGCCACGACAGGGCGTACAAGCCTTACTTCCCTCACGTGCAGGCGCTCGGACCAGAGCGAGGAGAGGGTCACGGAGCCCGCGACTTCGCCAATCTCGGCCGTCATGCCGTCGGCATCGAGCGAGACGTTTTCGGCCACCACCGCCAGATGCGGGACGACGGAAAGCCTGACCGGGCCGTTGAGCGCAATCGCGCTGCCGGTCGCGTTCGAGAGTTGCCGTCCCAGCTCGGCGCGCATCCAGTCGCTCGAAACGAAGCTGGGCAGGATCATGACTGAAACGACAGCGAGGACGCCGAGCGCCAGCAGGCAAAGAAAGAAACGCCGCATGTTTCCCCTCATTGCGAAAGCGATTGATTCGGTATCGTTTTCCAGCGCGCGCCGTTTTGCAACTCCTGGGGCGATCCGCCTTCTCGTCGTACGGTTGCGCTATCGCGCGCCGACACCCTTTCCGGCGACGACTGCATCGCCCATCTCGACGGCTGTACTCTCGGTCACGGCGACCGATGCGGCAACCGCGCGCGGACGATGCACGAGCGTGACCAGCACGAAAGACAGGATCATCAGCAAATACCAGGCGCCGAGTTTTTGCACGGAGACCAGCGTCCAGCCGTCATGCTGCGAGGGATAGATCCAGGCCCGCGACCAGGTGCCGATGTTTTCGGCAAACCAGATGAAGAGGGCGACCAGCAAGAAGCCGACGAGCAGCGGCATGCGGTGACGAAAGCGGAAGACCCGATAATGCACCGTGGTGCGAAGGAAGAGGATCGCCGTCAATCCGAACAGCGCGTAGCGCAGGTCGACGATGTAGTGGTGGCTGAAGAAGTTGACATAGATGGCAAGGGCCAAAAGCAGGGTCGCGATGAGCGGCGGATAGTTGCTGTAGCGCATGTCGAGAATGCGTGTCACGCGCGCCAGATACGAGCCGACGGCGGCATACATGAAGCCCGAAAACAAAGGCACGCCGCCGATGCGGAAGAAGCTCGGCTCTGGGTAGATCCAGGAGCCGACGGAGGTCTTGAAGATTTCCATCAGCGTGCCGACGACGTGGAAGATCAGGATGACCTTGGCCTCGGCGATGGTCTCGAGCTTGAAGACGAGCAGTGAAACCTGGATCGCGATGGCGCTCAGGAACAGGAAGTCGTAGCGGGCGAGACCACTGCCTTCGGGCCAATAGAATTTCGTTGCCAGCATCAGGGCCAGCATCGCGCCGCCGAAGAGGCAGGCGAAGGCCTGCTTGATGCCAAACACCAGAAATTCGGTCAGGCCGCCAAGGAAGCCGCTTGCCGGCAGCCGGTCGAGCACGCCATGGGCCGCAGCGTCGATGCGCGCCTCAAGGCTCGTAAACCGCCTCTCCTCGGGTTTTCCAACCATCCGCATCGCCTCCTGCTGCCATAGCTGCTGCGATGGCCTGACAATGCGGTTGAATTGTGGATTGCTGGAAACCGGGCCGTGTGGGTGTGGCTGCAGCGCATCCGTCACCGCTCGCAGGCAGCAGGATTGCGGCATGCCGTCGTCAACGCTCTTGGCGGTTGATCAGCGCGGGAAGGCGTAGCGGTCGACGATCGCCCAGATTTCCCGGTTGACCTCCTGCAGCTGCTCGATCACCTCGTTGATCCGCGCGATCTCCGCCTCGTTGATCTGCTCGATCTTGCCGTACTTGATCGTGTCCTTGCTGTCGAAGATCGCCATCAGCTGCGTGCTCGCCTGATCGCCGGTTTCGTCGAAGGAATAGATGCAGTGGCTGTACTTGTTGCGGAGTTTTGCCTGCCGGCCAAGCTGTTGGGTAATCGCAAGAATTTCCTGCCGCTGCGCGGCAGGCGTCTTTCCCATCTTGGTCAGCCGCTCGACCAGTTCGATGCGGGCCCGCGTCGTGTTCAGCGTCAGGAAGATGACGATCGCGGTTTCCTTATCGACCCGGGCGAGGCCGGCGATGAGGTAGATGAGCAAGCTCTCCGTATTCGTCCACGTATAGTTGAGTTGTCCGATTAAGAGGAGGATTTCGTGAAATCTTGCCATGGGCCTTCCAGTGCTTGCCGGTTGCCAAATGCCACACCGCTGCTCGTCAGAATACCGCATTCCTGCGTCCAGTAAATTTGTTCTGACGATGGTCGCGCAGGCCCGGAAATGCGGCGCTCGGGCTGTCTCCGGCGCGTGGCCAGCCGTGGGTTGACGGCCATATTTTGCCTAGCCCACGGGTGAAGGTTTCCGCGTCTCGTCGCTAGCCCGCGAAGGTTAGCCCGAACTGACAACTTACAATGCGTGTCGGTTTTAGACAGAGTCTCCTCTGCAACCGGCGAGCAGGACGCACTCAGGCCCCTTTTGGGCAAGCACTGCATCGAATGGAATACCCAGTTGGGAACCTGTTCCGGTCCTCTCGACCAAGTAAGGGGAGAGGCAAAAAAACCGATCAATGTATCGACAGATGGGCGACTAGGCGCCCGGAGGAAAACACCGTTACTGAGTTCAACAAGTCCAACATGTAGCCCGCGCATGGCCCAAATCCGCGTAAGAGAAGAATGCGGCTCGGCTGTCGCGGCCTCAACTTGAGGTAATCGTCATGAGTAAGGACAAGAATATCCTGTGGCCATGGGATGACAGCCAGTCTCAAGATCAAGACCAGGGACAAGGACAGGGCCAGGGTCAGGGACAATTGCAGGCGGAGCTGCAAGGCCAGCTTCAGGGACAGGGACAAGGCCAGGGCCAGGGGCAAGACCAGGGACAGGGACAGGGCCAGGACCAAGGTCAGGGCCAGGACCAGGGACAGTCGCAGTACAGCGAGTCCCTTAACGGCAATCTCAACGGCAACGGCAACCTGAATGGTAACGGCAACGCCAATGCCAACGGGAACGGCAACCTGAACGGCAACGGCAATGCCAACCTGAACGGCAACGGCAACGCCAACCTGAACGGCAACGGCAACGCCAACCTGAATGCCAACCTCAATGAAAACAGCACCCATGTCGACGTCGACAGCAAGACGACCGTCGACGTGGACGTTGATCTCGATCTGAGCGGCTACAAGCCGTCCGATGACGACTTTGCCGATATCGACAACTCCTCGATCCACGGCATGGCGAACACGAGCTTCAAGGACATCCTGAACGGCTCGATGAACGGCAACAGCAACGTTGCCAACGTGTTCAGCCAGAACGCCATCATGTCGGATGACGACAGCGCCTCTGACATCAACAACAGCGGTACGCTCAACCAGAACGGCAACGCCAATGCCGGCGACGCCCGCTCGGGCGACGGCATTCAGGCCGGAGCCGACGGTGGTGAAGGCGGAAGCAAGGCCTATGCCAACGGTGGTGACGGCGGCGACGGCGGCCATAGCGTTGGTGGCTTCGCGGGCGCTGGCGACGGCGATGGCGGCGACGCAGACAACAATGCCGATGCGACCGGCGGTGCCGGCCTTGGCGGCATTGCGGCCAGTGTTGGCGTTGGCGGCGGCAGCTCCAGCGGTGACGCGAATGGCGGTACGGCGACAGCCGGTGCCGGTGGTGCTGGTGGTGCCGGCCTCGGCGTCGGTCTCGGTCTCGGTGTCGGCCTTGGTGTCGGCGCGGCAGCCGGCGGCGACGGCGGCAGCAACGGTGCCGGCAACGGTGGCACAAGTGGCGACGTCACGAGCGGCCCGGCAGGATCTTCGGATGCAGGTGACGGCGGCGATGCCGGTGGCTTCATCCTTCCGATCCTGAACCTCGGTGGCGACGGTGGCGACAGCAACGGTGGCAACAGCGTAGCGGTTGGCGATACCGGCAGTGCTGACGGTGGTGATGCCGGCGATGCCGGCGACGGCGGCGGCGCTTTGGGCGCTGGTCTTGGCGCGGGCGCTGGCTTCGGCGCCGGTGCAGGCGTCGGCGGTGCCGGCGGCGGCGGTGGCGATGCCTATGCCGGCGGCGGCTCGACGGGTGACTCGACTGGTGGTGACGGTACCGGTGGCGCAGCGACCGGTGGTCACGGCCTCGGCGGCCTCGCGCTCACGGGTTCGTGGGCAGCCGGCGGCGACGGTGGCGATGCCTACGGTGGCCATGCACTCGGTGGTGCCGGTGGTGCCGGCGGTGCGGGTGGCTTTGCGACCAATGGCGATGGCGGCGCGGGTGGTAGCGCCGGCATGTGGGGCTCGTACAATGGTGACGACAGCTTCGTCGAAGGGCTCTCCTCGGCTTCGGCAGACGCAGTCATCGACACCAACGCCTTCAACCAGCAGATCGTGCTCGGCGCGAACCTGCAGGGCAACACGATCGACATGACGGTCGTCGGTGGTGATTACACGACCACTGCCGTTGGCGACGACGACAACACCTGATCGGTGAGGGGGCGTCGATCCGCGTCTCGCGGTATCGACCCGAGAATGACTGCGCGGGAAGTCTCTCGCGCAGTCAGGCAGGACCCGCCAAGCTGGCGGGGAGTGCCGACGACAAGAGGAGGGCCTGACCTTGTATTCCGCAAAGATCACCGAGGCCATTGCCCATTTCATCGGTCTCTTCGAACTCTCTACCGAAGAGGCGCGTCTGCGTGAAATCCATGAGAAGTTCGACCCGGATCGTGACGTCCACAAGGATCCGAAGGAGCTCGTTTCTGCGCCGGTCAAGGTGCACGCACCTTACGATCTCGACGACTTCAACCCCGACATCCCGTACAAGCCGGTCGGACCGGACATCTTCATGCCGATACCCGACGGTTATGCTGGTGTGTCTTTCCCCGAATACCCGATTTTTGGCGGCTCCCTTGGTCGGGCCAGCTCGGAAGCCTTCCTGCAGGGCGTATCGCCGAGATCGGCCACGCAGGTGGTCGAGCCGCACATCAACCCGCCGGGTTCGGTCGCGGTCTACAGCAACCAGATCGCCGAGCTTTCGGACAACGACTTCGTCAACGTCGGCGGGCATGGCCTGGCGTCAAGCCTGCAGATCGACAATAGCGCCACGATGGCCGAACTCATCGATGCGGCACAGCAGATTTCGCTGTTTGGCGAGACCGATGTCGCGGGCTCCAGCGATGCGATCGTCAACCTCGTAACGAACGCGGCTGAAAGGCTCGATGCCTATGCGGCCAGCGACGAGGCAGAGGCCGAGGGGATGACCGTCAGCCACTTTGTCGCCAAGGCAAGCGCGCTCGACGCCATCTACGTGAATGGCGTGATCGTCGAGGAAGCGCCAGTTCTCAAGGATCATCTGCCGGGTGAGGACGAGGTCACCGAGACGCCGGACGAGCCTGAACTTACGAACGGGCCGGTCGAGGTCAGCGGCGGCGTCGCATACGGTGAAGGCGCAGTCTCGATCAACAGTTCGGTCGAACTGGAGGCCGGCAGCAACACGCTGGTAAACTCCGTCGTGATCACGAGCAATTGGCTGCAGGCGGAAGTGATGGCCGTGGCCGGCGACCACGTCGCGCTCAACGCGATCGTGCAGATAAACGGCTATTATGACAGCGACCTCGTCAGCTCCGCGCTCAGCGGCGGCAGTCCCGAGCAGGCTGCCACCCAGGCGTTCAACATCGCGATGTTCAAGCACGTCGAGCCGGCGCAGGAACCAGCCAACGCCGAAACCGGGGACTTCCCCAAGGCCTGGGCCATTACCGAGGTCAAGGGCGACCTGATGATGGTCAACTGGTTGCAGCAGTTCACTTTCATGTCGGACCAGGACACGGCGATCCTTGCCGCATCCGGCTCGAAGCTTTCGATCGTCGGTGGCGACAACACGGCCGCCAACCAGATATCGCTGCTGGAGCTCGGATACCGCTTTGACCTGGTCTTCGTCGGCGGCAGCGTCTTCGACGCCAACATTATCCAGCAGACGAACATCCTGCTCGACAATGATCTGGTCGGTGCGGTCGGCGGCTTTCACACCAGCGGCGCCGGTTCGGTCTCGACCGGCGGAAACCTGCTTTGGAACTATGCCGGTATCGTCGAGGCCGGTCGTGCGGGCCCGGTCAATCCGATGTCGGACGGTTACCTGTCCGCGCTGCAGGACCTGTCGGAAGGCAAGAAGCCGTCGGGCGATGACTTTCTGCATGATTCCGCCTTTGCCGGGCTCCATGGCTTGCGGGTGCTCCACATTTCCGGCGATCTCATTAGCCTCAACTATATCCAGCAGACCAACATTCTCGGCGACAGCGATCAGGTGACGCTGGCGATGAACGCGCTCGAGGCGCGCCCGGATGCGGACTGGACCATTTCCACCGGCTCGAACGCTCTGCTGAACTATGCCGGGATCGTCGATGTCGATACCGGCAAGACGATTTATGCCGGCGGCGGCGCCTATTCGGACGAGGTGCTCATCCAGGCGGAGCTGGTCAAGAACGACCCCTATCTCGGAAGCCAGAACCCGGACGCGCTGGTCAGCGAAGCGGTCGTCTTTCTCGGCGACGACATGCTCACTCCGGATTTCGGTCACCAGCCGCAGGACCAGATCTCGCCGAGCCATGGGCACGGCATCGATACGGCCAGTGCCGACCCCATGCACAGCATGGTCGCCTGATGGACGTGCGGGAGGATAGTCATGACTGACCGCACCAATCCGTCTCGGCCAGTGTCTGCCGAAACCGGCGACGATGCCGCTTTGCGCGCGGAGGAAAAGGAAACACGGCCGGAAGCGTCGATCGCCGACACCGCGCGACGGCAGTTTCTGCGCAAGCTCAATCATCAGGAACGCGTTCTGGACCGTGTTGTTAGGGAGATCGACGGGGTGGCGGACCAAATAAGAAGAGTGGCGGCAAGCGGCGCCGGCGAGGAAAGCAACTGGACCCCTTCACCCGTTTCGCCTCTTCCCGGATCGGGTGTTGCCGCAAGGCCGGTACAGATCACCGGTCCGACACCCGGCTTCGCACCGGCGCGCGCTGCTGCACCGGCAGCACCGATCGGGATCGCAAAGGCGTCAAGCGCACAGACGGGAACGCCACGGGCGGATGCCGCTGAGACGGTCAACGTCACGGCGCGGCCGTGGCCTCCAAAGACCGAGCCCGTGGCCAGGCCCGAGCCGGCTCTGCGCGGCGAGGCGACGGTCGAGCGCCGCCCGTTACCGGAGGAACCAAAGCCGGAACCCTGCATCGAAAAGCCGGTCGGAAAACCGGTTGCCTGGCCGACGGCGGAGATGAAGGAGAGATATTCGCCTTCGGGCATGGTGGTGATCGAAGCCGACCGTGGGCCGATCAAGGCCGAGCCACGGTCGCCCGACAAGGGTGGCGGATCGTCCGACAAGGGCGGCGGCGGAGGCGGTGGAGGGGGCGTCTTCCACAAGCGCCTTGGACCCGTCGATTTTTCGGCGAGCCTCAGCGCTGGTCTCAAGGCGATCCGGCAGAACCTGATGATCGTCATGCTGTTTACGATCGTCACCAACATCCTCGTGCTTTCGATCCCCGTCTATCTGTTCCAGATTTCTGACCGGGTGCTGACCAGCCGCTCGGTCGACACACTGGTGATGCTGACGGCGATCATCGTCGGCGCGGTGCTGCTTCAGTCGGTTTTTGACGCCATTCGCCGCATGATCCTGATGCGCACCGCGGTGGAGGTGGCCGCGCAACTGGGCGCGCCGATCTTGAGCGCGGCAGCGAGAGCCGCCCTGCATAGTAACGGGCGCGAGTACCAGACGCTTGGCGACCTGCAGCAGCTTCGCTCCTTCCTCGTCTCCGGCACGCTGCTTTCGTTTCTCGATGCGCCGATTGCGCCGCTCTTTCTGGTGGCGGTCTTCCTCATCCATCCGCATCTCGGCATGATCGTCGTCACCTCAGCCGTTCTCCTCCTCATCGTTACGCTGTTGAACCAGAAAGCGACTGCTGCGGCGTTCGGCGAAGCGACCAACTTCCAGACCAAGGCCAACCTTCACCTCGATTCGATGTCGCGCAATTCCCAGATCATCAATGCGCTGGCGATGATCCCGGAAGCCGTGCACATCTGGGGAAAGGACATGGCCGGTTCGCTCAAGGCCCAGGTGATGGCGCAGGACCGCAACATCGCCTTTGCGTCGCTGTCCAAGGCGGTGCGCCTCCTGACGCAGGTGACGATGCTCGGTTGGGGGGCCCATCTCGCCCTCAATGGCTCGCTCACCGGTGGCATGGTGATTGCGGCCTCCATCATCGCGGGCCGCGCGCTTGGGCCCATCGAGGGCGCGATCGAGGGATGGAGCCAGGTCATCCAGTCGCGTGCTGCCTACGGGCGCATTTCCGCGCTGCTGAAGACGTCACCGCTCAATTTCGAACGGTTGAAACTGCCGCGGCCCGAAGGGCGCCTCGATGTCGAGCGCCTGCTTTTCGTTCCGCAGGGCACCAAGCGCGTGGTGCTTAACGGCATTACCTTTGCGCTGGAGCCCGGCGATTCACTCGCCGTGATCGGCAGTTCCGGTGCCGGCAAGACGACGCTCGGCAAGATGCTGGTTGGATCCATCCTGCCGACGTCGGGCAACGTCCGGCTCGATCTCATGGACCTGAGAAACTGGGATCAGCGGCAGTTCGGCGAAAGCATCGGCTACCTGCCACAGGACGTGCAGCTGTTTCCCGGCACGATCAAGGCCAACATCGCCCGCATGCGCGAGGATGCCACCGACGCCGACATCTACGCCGCTGCCAAGCTTGCCGACGTTCATGACATGATCGCCATGCTGCCGCACGGATACGAGACCGTGGTGGCCGCCGACGGCTCGCCTCTATCGGGCGGCCAGAAGCAGCGCGTCGCGCTTGCCCGCGCCTTCTTCGGCAATCCGCGCATGGTTGTGCTCGACGAGCCCAACTCCAATCTCGATACCGCCGGCGAGGCGGCGCTGACGCGGGCGCTGACCCATGCCAAGCGCGAGAAGATCACGGTTGTCACCATCACTCAGCGACCGGCGCTTTTGAACAGCGTCGACAAGGTTCTGCTGCTCGTCAACGGTACGGTGGCGCTCTTCGGCATGCGCCAGGACGTTCTCAAGGCACTCGCTTCGCGTGGGGTGAATACCGAAGGCAACCCGCTCGAACAAAACCAGCTTCCGTAGGCGATCATGAGCGACATGGCCAAAGTGCAGGATCTGACCTGGTACGCAGAGGTTCCGCGTTCAATCTGGCAACATACGATGATCGGCCTGGTGCTGATCGTCGTGACCTTCGGCGGCTTTGGCCTTTGGGCCTTCACCGCGCCTCTGGCGGCAGCCATCATCGCCCAGGGCAGCTTTGTCGCAACCGGGCAGAACAAGGTGGTCCAGCACTTCGAGGGCGGGATCATCAAGGATATTCTGGTGAGCGAGGGCGACCGCGTAACCGTGGATCAGCCGTTGGTGCGGCTGGACGAGACGGCGGCACAAGCGAACGAGAGGCAGTATTTTCTGCGCTGGGCGCGGCTGGAGGCGATTGTCGCCAGGCTGACCGCGCAGGCGCACGGTTTGAAGCAGATCGTGCTGCCCGCGGTTCTCACGGAGCATGTCAAGAAAGATCCTGAGATTGTCCCGATCGTGCAGAGCCAAGAGCTCAATTTCCAGACCTGGAGGAGCAAGCTCGACAGCGATATCGGACTGTTGAAGCGGAATATCGAGAGCCTGGAGTTCCGCTCGCAAGGTTTTCAAGAGCAGCTGAAATCGGTGCGCGAGCAACGAGTCCTGCTTGAGGAGGAATACATCGGCAAGAAGACGCTTTTGGCCAAGGACCTGATCCGCAAGACGGAGATCAAGACCATCCAGCGCGCGATCGCCGATGCAGAGGGCCAGATTGGCCGTCTGATGTCCGAAGTCTCGGAGACCGGCGCCCAGATCCTCAAGCAGCAGCAGCAGGTCAACCAGACCGAACAGAGTTACCAAGAGGCCGCGCTCGACGATTTGCAGAAGGCCGAGGGAGAACTGGACACAGTGCGTGAACAATTGCGCGGTGCGACCAATGTGCTTCGCCGCGCGACGATTAACGCGCCGGTGACCGGCACGGTCATCAGGATGCATTTTCATACGTCCGGCGGCGTCATCGAGAGCGGCAAGCCGATCATGGAAATCCTGCCGGCCGACGTACCGCTCATCATCGAGGCGCAGGTGCTGCGCACCGACGTCGACAATATCCGGGTCGGTGAGAAGGCGACGGTGCGGCTGACCGCGCTGAACCAGCGCACGACGCCGGTTCTCAATGGGCAGGTCTTCTACGTGTCGGCGGATGCCCTGCCGGTGCAGACGCATGAGGGCACGCGCGAGGTCTACCTGGCGCGCGTCAGCCTTCCTGCAAGCGAGCTTGCAAGGGTTCACAATTTCGTTGTGACCCCCGGCATGCCGGCGGAAATTCTGATCCAGACGGCGGAGCGGACCTTCTTCGACTATCTCACCAAGCCGATCCGCGACAGCATGGCGCGCGCCTTCATGGAAAACTGATGGTTTCGCCCGGCAGCAGCGCCTACGACGTCGGAGTACGGGCGGGGTGAAACCCGTTTCCGCCTGCCCGGGTGTCGCCTGAAAGCACTCGCGTTTCGCCGGCAGCACCGGCCGTTCGATCGCATTTACGGCGGCTTTGGACCGATGGGCCGGTATTGCGCTGCGCGCATAGCGCATAGCTGGCTTGCGCAAAATCCGCCTACGATTTGGGCAGAAACCCTGTATATTCACCTCATCGAAGCAATGCATCTCCTCCCGCAGAGCTTCGATGCGGTGAACGATCTCCTCCTCCCATGGATCGTTCGCGAGATCAGCGCCACTCCTCCTCCCAGGCTGCTGATCGATTTTTAGAGAGCCTGCCGCTCCTCCCGCGGCGGGCTCTTTTGTTTTTTCGGCTGACGCTGCCAGCAATTTGTTTTTCGGCTGACGCTGCCAGCAATTGCGTCCTTCAAGTGTCGAATTCGGCGACGCGCCGCGCTCCGCGATCAACAATGCATCTACGCGCACGGAACCAAAGCGCCCGGTTAGCAGTTACGCCTGTGGAGGTGCGTGATGTCTATCCGACACGTGAAATCCGATCCGCAGTCGAAACCACAGCGCTGGGCGTTTCACCATGGCGCAGGGCGCCTGCGGGCAGGAGACGCGACCCGCGAGCGGTCCACGACGGAGGAACGGTCGTCGCCCGTGGTCGATGCCGGCGACGGTGGCCTGGTCGCGCCGGATCTGTCGGGATCTGTCGCCCCTCATCGCAACCGGCAGCCGCCGCCGCACGACTACAGCCGCCCGGTGGTCGGTCGCAATGCGCTGGCTTCGATCCGCGACATGCGCGACGAAGACTGCAGCGGCGGGCCGGTCTGGACCGCCTTGTTCGGCGACAATACGAGCGAGGGCATGCGGCAGTTCATGGGGCTCGTGCTCGCCTTCATCTTCCTGTCGGCCGTTTTCTTCTGGTTCCTTGCCTAGGACGCATGGGGCAGCAAGGCCGCCGTGGCCGTGGCATTTTCCCGGTTGACGGTCGATCGCGGAAGCCTAGATAACCGGCGATATCCCGTCCTCCTTCCCCATGCCAGCGAGAGCGCCATGCACTACAGAACCTTCGGCCGTACGGGCCTGCGCATTTCCGAAATCGGTTACGGTGCCTGGGGCATCGGCAAGAGCCATTGGCAGGGCGCGCGCGACGACGAGTCCGCCCGTGCCCTCAACCGCGCGGTCGACCTCGGCCTCAATTTCATCGACACCGCACTCGGCTACGGGCAGGGCCACAGCGAGAAGCTGATCGGCGCCTTGCTGCGCGAGCGGTCGGAGACGATCCATGTCGCCACCAAGATCCCGCCGAAGAACATGCAATGGCCCGCACACGCCGGCACCCCGGCCGAGCAGGCTTTCCCGGCCGACCACGTGATCGCCTGCACCGAGACGAGCCTGCGCAATCTGGGCGTCGAGAGGATCGACGTGCAGCAGTTTCATGTTTGGTCGGACGAGTGGGTGGGCCGAGGCGACTGGCTGGAGGGGGTCGAGCGGCTGAAGCGTGACGGCAAGATCCGCTTCTTCGGCGTTTCGATCAACGACTACGAGCCGGACAATGCGCTCCGGCTGATTGAGACCGGCGTCGTCGACAGCGTGCAGGTGATCTACAACGTCTTCGAGCAGGCGCCGGAAGAAAAACTGCTGCCCGCGTGCCTCAAGCACAATGTCGGCGTCATCGTCCGCGTGGCGCTGGACGAAGGTGGTCTGACCGGCCAGATCCGCGCCGATACCGTCTTCCCGGAAGGCGACTTCCGCGAAACCTACTTCCGGGGCGAGCGCAAGCGCGAAGTCGAGGAACGGACGCAAAAGATCGTCGAGGATCTGGAAATCAAGCCCGACGCGCTGGCCGAGACGGCGCTGCGATTCGTTCTCAGCCACCCGGCGGTATCGACGGTCATTCCCGGCATGCGCTCGGTGCGCAACGTCGAGCGCAACTGCGCCATCGGTGACGGTGCCGGCCTGCCGGATGCGCAGCGGGCGAAACTGACCGCCCACCGCTGGCGGCGCAACTTCTATCGGGATTGAGGCCGCCGTTTCGCCGCCGGTCACCGACGCTTAGTCCAGGGAACTGTCGGCCGGCGTGGCCGCGTCGTCAGTGCCTCGCGCGTCCGGATATGCTATCCATAGGGGTGCTGGAGCCTGGGGGCGCCGATGGAACAAAAGCTCTCCGTCATCATGGCCGCGGACGTGGTCGGCTATAGTCGGCTGATGGAGCTTGACGAGAAGGGTACGCTTGCGACCCTCGTGGCTCATCGGCAAGAGCTTTGGGACGTCGCGGTCGCCGCGCATTACGGGCGCATCGTCAAGCTCATCGGTGACGGCATGCTGATGGAGTTCCGTGCCGTGGAAGATGCAGTTCTCTGCGCGGTCGAGATCCAGCGGGGAATGCAGACGAGGAATGCCGGTACGCAGCTGGATCGCCGGATCGAATTTCGCATCGGGATCAACCTCGGCGACATCCTGTTTGAAGACGGCGACGTTTACGGTGACGGCGTCAACGTGGCGGCGCGCATCGAGAGCCTCGCCAAGCCGGGTGGCGTATCCGTCTCCGCCTCGGTTCACGACACGCTGGGCGGTCGCCTGGGTGTCCGCTTCGAAGACACGGGCGCGCAGGCGTTGAAGAACATCGGCCGCCCCGTTCACATCTACAATGTCGTCATCGACGAAGGCGGATCGGAGGGTGCGGCGCTGATGGCGCCGCCGTCACAGGAGGTACGGGAAAATCCCCCGGTCAAGTCGAGCCGGACGCTTCTCTATGTGTCGCGCTTCGCGAATTTAAGCGGCAATCCCGATGAGGATTATTTCGCGGCCGGTATCACGCAGGACGTCGTGGCGGCATTGTCGCGGTTCTCCGGTTTGAACGTGATCGTTCGGTTGCCGCGTCCCGAGCCGCAACCCCAGGCACGAGCCACCTACTACACGCTCGAAGGCAGTGTCAGGCGCGTTGCCGACCGGGTCAGGGTCAATGCCAATCTGACCAATGCCACTGGCGAACACATCTGGGCGGAGAAGTACGATTTCGACCTTGTCGACATGTTCGATGTCCAGGACGAGTTGTCCCGTTCCATTCCTGCTGCCTTGAATGTCAAAATCGAAGAGGCCGAACGATACCGGATTCTCGCCGAGCCGCTCAAAGGCTCAAGCGCCTACGACTTCTATCTGCGTGGCCGGCACATTGAAAAAAGCCTCAAACCGGACGAGGTCAGGCGGGCAAAGGAGATGTTCCTGGCGGCGATCGACGCTGATCCAGCCTACGCCCGCGGATATCTCGGGCTGGCCTGGCTGGATATACGCAAACTGAAGTGGAACGAGCGTGTCGACATGGAAGCGACGCTTGCCAGTGCCTTCGCATCCGCAAGCAAGGCTTTGGAGCTCAGTCCCTATGACGCCGACGTTCACTGGGCGCTCGGCGTCGTCCATTTGTGGAGGGGAGAGGCGGAACGTGCCATCGGTTGTTACGAGCGCGGGCGCGAACTGGCGCCGAACAATTGCGATCTTCTCGCGGAGTATTGCGATGCCTTGGGGTATCTCGGTCTGCTGGAGGACGCGATCAGGATCGGGGAACTGGCCTTGCGGCTGAACCCCAGTCGCCCGGACTGGTACTTCTGGAACATCGCGGCTGCCAGGTATCTCTCCGGCCAGTACAACGAAGCGTTGGCTCTGCTGGAGAAGATGGCCGATCTTGGTTCGGCCTACCGTTTGCTGGCGGCGACCTACGCGCAACTCGGGCGCCTTGAGGATGCACATCGCGCCGCGGCGGAACTCCTGAAACTCAATCCGGAATTTTCGATCGAGCGATACGGTTCCCGCGCACCCTATCGGGATAGGGCCTTGCTTGCGCGTTACGTTGAAGGGTTGCGGCTGGCCGGACTGCCGGACTGAGTTCTGAACGGCGCGAGGGAGCCGCATCCGCCGGGTTCAGTTGGAGGAAAGGCAATGTCGGAAACAGTCAATGTCCGCTACATGGTCGACGACGTTGAGGCGGCGATCGCCTGGTACACCACCCACCTCGGCTTTTCGCTTCTGTCGAGCTACGCGCCGGCTTTCGCGGATGTGCAGCGCGGTGCGCTGCGGCTGCTGCTGAGCGGACCGACGAGCTCGGCCGGCAGGCCGATGCCGGACGGCGACAAGCCGAAGCCTGGCGGCTGGAACCGCATCCATCTCCTCGTCGACGATCTCAACGCCGAAGTGGAGCGACTGCGCCGCGCCGGCGTCATGTTCCGCAATGACATTGTCACTGGTCCCGGAGGGGCGCAGATCCTCTTGATCGACCCTTCCGGAAATGTCGTCGAACTGTTTCAGCCGGCGCGACGATAGCGACCGCGCGCCCGCTGGTGGTCGATGCGTTCGCACGGCTGGGGATGCGAGCGCCAGGTTGGCTCTCAGCCGGCGCTTGTATCGACCACTTCAAAATCGTGGGTGATCGTAGCGGTCTTGGCGAGCATGGCCGAGGCCGAGCAGTACTTCTCGATCGAGAGCGAAACGGCGCGCTCGACCTTGTTGACCGCAAGTCCGCGTCCCTTGACGATGAAGTGCATGTGGATGCGGGTAAAGACGCGCGGCTCGGTTTCGGCGCGGTCGGCATCGAGCTCGACGACGCAGTCTTCCACCGGCTCGCGGCCCTTTTCCAGAATGTGCACGACGTCATAGGCCGAGCAGCCGCCGGTGCCGATCAGCACCAGTTCCATCGGGCTCGGTCCCGGGGTGCGCCCCTCTTCGCCGAAGGCGGTTCCCAATACGACTTTGTGGCCGCTACCAGACTCTCCGACGAAGGTCCGGTCTTCCACCCATTTGACGCGTGCTTTCATGTGTCTCGTCCTGTTGTAGCCATGGCATGATCACGGACCCAGACAGAGCCGATGATCCCCCGTTCACATAGCGTCTTGGAGGGTTTTCGCAAATGGCCCGCGTCCGCTAAAATGGCAGCCACCGCCATTGGTGCGGGAACGGACCGCGCGGAAACCAGGCAAAAGGTGTTTTGATGAATGAGACGACGGGAAATGCGCCTGACCGTTCCGGCGCGGTGATCCATCCGCCGATCGCCTGGGTGATGTCGGTGGGCGGTGGGCTCGTCCTCGACCGGCTCTACCCGTTGCCGTTCGTGCCCGCGATGGTGCCGGACGTCCTCGTCGGCGGCATCATTTTTCTCGCTGGACTCGCGCTTTTGATCTGGGCGGCGGTGAGCTTCGGGCGCGCGGGTACCGAAATCCAGATCCATCGCCCGACGTCGACGATCGTCGAAAGCGGTCCCTACCGCTTCACCCGCAACCCGATCTATACCGGCATGTTCCTAGGCCTGATCGGCTTTTCCATCGTCTTCGACAGCCTGTGGCTGCTGATCCTGCTGGTGCCCTTCTACCTCGTCATCCGCCACGGCGTCGTGGCGCGGGAGGAGGCCTATCTCGAGCGCAAGTTCGGCGACGTCTATCGGGCCTACAAGGCGCGCGTCAGGCGCTGGCTCTAATCGCGCAAATCGACATGCTCCACGGCGATGAAACCGGTCCGAGTCGTGTCGCCGTACTTGCGATTTCGAGCAGATGAGCCGGAAAGCCCTCGATTGATTATCGCCTCGGTGGCCGCGCGTGTGCCTAGGGGGTATTGCCGGGATGGACTTGAACGAGCGTCCATCCGCTGGAACACGAAAGGTGGTCTTTCGTGCAGAAGGTCGAACCTTATCTTGGCGCCACGATCCCGTGATAGTAGTCGCCGTCGCCAGCTTCATAGTCCGCGGCGTAGCCGCCACCGCCACCGCCGCCGGTCTGGGAGCATCCGGCGAGGGCGAGAACCATTGCCAACAGGATTGTAGCGCGCATTTATTCTACCTCTTCAGTTGAACGATCACGACAGAGGCTGCCGAGTTATCATACCTAACATGCCCGGTGGAGTTTGATCGAGTGCGTGTAGCACTGCGTGCTTATGGCAATGCGACGCGCGCCAAACGTGCCGCGATCGCCTGTCGAAGGCGATCGTTGGCGCCAGGCCACGCGCCCTTCTCCATACGGCGGTATCTCCTGTGCCCACCTCTTTCAGGTAGGTTGCTGAGAAGAGCCATAGACTATATGGCCCTTGACCTCACTTCCGGAACAAGGAGGACACATGACTTCGATCGAACCCGTCTACGGAACCGCGACGCTCCTGCTGATCGCGGCGGCAGCCGTCGGCCTGCTTCTTTTTCTTATCCTCCGGTTGCGCCTGCATGCCTTCGTCGCTCTGGTGTTGGTCAGCCTGTTGACCGCACTGGTGACCGGCATCTCCTTCGCGGACGTGGTCCCGACGCTGCTGCAAGGGTTCGGCTCGACGCTCGCCTCGGTCGCGTTGCTCGTCGGTTTCGGCGCGATGATCGGGCGGATGCTGGAGGTCTCCGGTGGAGCGCAGGTGCTTGCGGACCGGCTGATCGGCCAGTTCGGGCCTGAACGCGCGCCTCTCGCGCTCGGCGTCGCCTCGCTGCTCTTCGGCTTTCCGATCTTCTTCGACGCCGGCCTCGTGGTCATGCTGCCGATCATTTTCAGCGTCGCAAGCCGCTTCGGCGGCTCGGTTCTGCTTTATGCGCTGCCTTCGGCAGGCGCCTTCGCGGTGATGCACGCATTCCTCCCACCCCATCCAGGCCCCGTCGCCGCGAGCGAATTGCTTGGGGCGGATATCGGCCTGCTCGTGCTCGTCGGCCTCGTCGTCGCGCTGCCCACATGGTATCTCGGCGGCTATCTCTTCGGTCTATGGGCCGGCAAACGCTTCGAACTGCCGGTTCCAACCCTTCTCGGGTCGCCGAACGAGGCGGCGCACGACGAAGTGCCTCCGTCTTTCGGCACGGTGATGCTGGTGCTGCTGCTGCCGCTCGTGCTGATCTTCCTCAATACCGGCCTCTCGACGCTGGCCGCGGCCAAGATGATCGACGGCGGCGCATTGTGGGTCAGCATCCTGCGCATGGCCGGGCAGACGCCCGTCGCCCTGCTGATCACTGTGCTCGTCGGCATGTGGGTCCTCAGCGGCGAGCGTACGCTCAAGGACATGGAAAAGCTGATGGATGGGGCGCTTGGCCCGATCTGCGGCATCATTCTCGTTACCGGAGCCGGCGGCATGTTCGGCGGCGTGCTGCGCGCAAGCGGCATCGGTCAAGCGCTCGCCGGTAGCCTCGAGGCGATCGGCATGCCGCTGATCGTCGCTGCCTTCCTCATCTCCACGGCCCTGCGCGTGGCACAAGGTTCGGCGACCGTGGCACTGACGACGACGGCGGGCCTGCTCGCTCCCACGGTCGCGGCAACGACGGGGCTCAGCCCCTTCGATCTGTGCTTCCTCGTGATCGCCATCGCCTGCGGTGCGACAGTGCTGAGCCACGTGAACGATTCCGGCTTCTGGCTCGTCGGCCGCTTCCTTCAGATGGATGAACGGACGACACTCAAGACCTGGACGGTAATGGAAACCCTGCTCGGGGTGATTGGTTTCGCCTTCGCGCTTGTGGGATGGTGGCTGCTATGAGTGAGGACCTTCAGCATATCGTGGTGATGGGCGTATCCGGTAGCGGGAAGACCACTGTTGGGGAGGCGCTGGCCGCAAGGCTCGGCTGGCGTTTTGTCGAGGGCGACAGCTTTCACCCGCCGGAGAACGTCGCCAAGATGTCCGCGGGCATTCCGCTCGACGACAATGACCGTGAACCCTGGCTGCGGGCGCTGGCCGCAGAAATTGCCAAGGACGAGGCGGCTGGCAGCCCTTCGGTGGTCGGGTGCTCGGCCCTGAAACGGTCCTATCGCGACATCCTGCGCACCGGCGCGCCGCGCGTCCACTTCGTGCATGTGCACGGCGACCGCGCCGTGCTGGCCGATCGGCTCTCGCACCGGGCGGGGCACTTCTTCCCGGCTTCCCTACTCGACACGCAGCTTGCGACCCTCGAGCCGCTCAGTCCGGACGAGGATGGCGTCGTCGTCGACGTGGCTCTTCCAACTGCTGAACAAGTCGATCTTGCTATCCAGGGGCTGGGGAACTAGCCCGGCCCGACGCTTGCGCTTCTCACATCGGCGGACAGTCGTTGTCCGCCGTCCCGTTGCCGGCATCGACGAGCGGCTTTTGCCGTAGGCGGCCGGGACGATGCGTGCAGTCACGCATCGATCGGAAGTCCCTGTCTTTCGCTGGTCCGCTCGGCCTTTCTGCTGCAGCGAAGGCCGAGAAATGCGCGTCCAACGGGGGCGTCTCGCGCGCCGAAAGCGAAGCGTCCCTGAACGTCCGGGCTTCCCGGAGCCTGCACTTAAATGCGTAAGCGCTGGCGGAGGGGAGTGGGGGTCGAACCCACCCGGGACAGGCTCGCTGCCCCAACCGGATTTGAAGTCCGGCCGTCCCACCGGAGACGATTCCCTTCCTCAGCGCGCAAACAGGTCGCGGCGATGGGGATTTATGCGACGCAAGTCTCCCCTGCGCAAGGTCAGGCCAAGCCGGTCGTAGAAATCGAGGATTTCGATGGCGACCTTGCGGCCGTTGTGCACCCGGTCGCGGAAGGCGGGGGCGGTAAACCAGCCGTCTTCCGCCTGCGTTGCCACCTCGAGCACGATCGTTGCCATCTCCTCCACGACGGCGCGGGCGAAGAAATGATCGTGCGCGATCTCGTGGGTTTGCCCGAGCCGCTGGGCAAGTTTCAGCACGCGCCTTATGTCGCGCTCGTCGGCGTTGAGAAGGGCTGTGAAGTCGCGCACGCGCGGTGGCCGAAAGCGGCTGTCGTCGACGAGGTGCGGATGGATCCGCTGCCACAGGTCTTCGTCCGCCGGCGACAGCCGAACCTCGTGGCCCGGCAGTCGCAGGAAGGCGCCGTCAAGCACGATTCGACCTGCTGCGCCTTCGTCTCGGAGGAACGCGAGGAAGCTTGTCGTCGGCAGGCGCGGTTTGAGCAGGAGCCGCAGCCGCTCGCGGCCGATGCCGGCAAGCTCGGGGTTTTCCGCGTGGAAGGCTGCGAGTGTGCCGGTCAGGTTCGCCCGTAATCCGTCCACCGCTGCGGACGAGAGCGCGTGGTCGCCGAAGGTCTTCGCCCCGGCGGCAGTCAGCAGCCCGGAAAGCGCCTCTTCGCCCAGGCCACGGTCGCGAAGGAAAAACGCAAGATCGATCGGCGCCAGGTCGGACAGGGCGGAAAGGGCCACCGCCGGGTCCTCGTTGTCAGAGGCGGCAAGCTGGGCCAGGCGCTCCGGCGTGCCACGCTTTCGCGCCGGCGGGCGCAGGTCGAGAAAGCGGCCGCCGCCGATGGTCCGGCTGGCCGAGGTGTCGCGCAGGATGAAGCGGTCGCCGATGGTCGCGGCGATCGGGCGGTCGAGGACCAGTTGCACCAGGCTCTCCATCCCGGGATCGAGGGGACCGGCAAGGGGTACGATCCGCGCGCCGACCTCTGTCGCGTGGCTGTGCAGCCGCACGGGAAACCAGGTGCCGATCGGCTTGCCCTCCGAGGCAAGCACGCGGACCTCCGCGTCGATCCGATCCGTCGGGGCATGCAGTGCCGGCGCGAGGACCACGTCGCCGCGCCGGATCGCGTCCTTCGTCACCCGTTCGCCGGCGATATTCAGCGCGCAGCGTTGGCCGGCAAGCCCCTCCGCTGCTTTCCGGTTTTGCGCATGGATCCCGCGTATACGGGCGGTCAGTCCGGACGGGCTGACGATGACCCTGTCGTCGAGCGTCGCACGACCGCCGAGCACCATGCCGGTCACCACCGTACCGGCGCCCGCGAGTGTGAAACTGCGGTCGACGGCAAAGCGCAGCAGGCCGGCATCGTTGCGTGTGGCGGTCTCCGCTTCGGCGGCGGCGAGCCCCGCGCGCAGGACCTCGATGCCTTCGCCGGTAAGGGCGGAGACGGCAAGGATGGGCGCCTTTGCCAGACCGGTGCCGGCGAGGGCGGCCTGGATCTCCGCGGTTACCTCCGCGCGCCTCTCAGGCCCGGCGAGATCGGCCTTGGTGAGCGCGACGATACCTCTGGTGATACCGAGCAGGTCGAGAATCGCGAGATGCTCGCGCGTCTGCGGCATGACGCCGTCGTCGGCTGCGACCACGAGCAGCGCGAAATCAATGCCGCCGGCGCCGGCGAGCATCGTGTGGATCAGCCGCTCGTGGCCTGGAACGTCTACGAAGCCGGTGACCGTACCGCCGCCGAGATCGGTATAGGCAAAACCGAGGTCGATGGTGATGCCGCGGGCTTTTTCCTCGGCAAGGCGATCGGCGTCCGTGCCGGTCAGGGCCTTCACCAGCGCCGTCTTGCCGTGGTCGATATGCCCTGCCGTCCCGACGATCATAGTGCTGCCAGGGCCGCGATGAGCGTCTCGTCGCTTTCCAGGCAGCGCAGATCGAGGATTAGCGCGCCATCGCGGATATGGCCGACGACCGGGACCGGCAGGGCGCGAAGCCGTGCGGAAAGCCGTTCGGGCGCGTCGCCGCCGCCGCCTGTCAGCCGCAGGCCGGCGCTCGGGATCGTATCGACCGGCAAGGCGCCGGAGCCGACCTGGCTCTGGCACGTGCAAGCTGCTGCCGAATAGCCGTGCGGCTTGAACAGCGCATCGATTGTCGGAGCGAGACGGGCCGCCTGTGCGGCGATGTCGGCCTCCGGCCGGGTGAGGAAGCGCAGCGTCGGCAGCCGCTCCTTCAGCCGATCGGGATCGCGATAGAGCTTCAGTGTCGCTTCGAGCGCGGCGATGCGGATCTTGTCGAGACGAACGGCGCGTTTCAGCGGATTGCGGTTGATGGCGGCGATAAGATCGCGCCGACCGACGATGAAGCCCGCCTGTGGTCCGCCGAGCAGCTTGTCGCCGGAGAACGTGACGAGATCGGCGCCTTCGGCGACCGCTTCCGCCACTGTCGGCTCGCGTCGCAATCCGAAGACAGAGAGATCGACAAGCGATCCGGAGCCGAGATCGTTGAGGAGCGGCACGCCAGCCCTGCGCGCTATTTCGGCCAGCCGTGGCGCCGGCACCTCGGCGGTAAAACCCTCGATCCGATAGTTGGACGTGTGAACCTTGAGGATGACGCCGGTATCCGGCCCGATCGCGCCTTCGTAATCACGCGGGTGGGTGCGGTTGGTGGTGCCCACTTCCACAAGTTTCGCGCCGGCGCGGGCCATGATGTCGGGCATGCGGAAGGCGCCGCCGATCTCGATCAGTTCGCCGCGCGAGACGATCGCCTCGCGGCCGTCGGCCAGCGTGTTGAGCGCGATCAGCACGGCGGCGGCATTGTTGTTGACGATGGTGGCATCTTCTGCGCCGGTCAGGTCGCAGAGCAGACCGCGAAGATGATCGTCGCGCTGACCGCGCCCGCCGCCGTCAAGGTCGAACTCCAGCGCCAGCGGATTGGCCATAGCGGCGGTTGCGGCGCTGACGGCTTCTTCGGCCAGGATGGCGCGGCCGAGATTGGTGTGCAGCACCGTGCCCGTGAGGTTGATGAGCGGACGGAGGGCGGATCGGGCGGCGGCCGCCAGCTCCTCGGCGACGCGGCGTGACAGGTCGGCCGCAAGCGTCGCCCCGTCGTCGCCCGCACGGATTTTCTCCCGCGCGATCTCAAGCCCGGCGCGGACGGCGGTGACGACGGCGAGGCGGCCATGTTCTTCCGTCAGCGCCAGTCCCTCTGGCGAGGTCAGCATCTGGTCGACCGAGGGAAGCACGCGAAAATCCTGCATCAATACCCCGCAAGATAGGGGTTGAAGCCACCGCGGCGAAACTCGGTCTCCTTCATCAGGATATCGAGGCCAAGGCTGCCGACGTCGTCGGCGATCGGCTCCAGGCTCGGGTTTTTCACCTGGTAGAAGATCTTGACCCAGGCATGGCATTGCCGACAGGTCTCAGCCTTTACCGTAGCCTCCGAGGTCTCGACCGAACGATAGCTGATGCCCTTGGTCGAACCGCAACAGAGGCACTTCACCCGCACCTCGTTCCATTGCGTGGCGCAGCAGGCGCAGGCGGCATAGCGCACGTTCTCAACGCCCTGCGTACCCACAACCGACGACGTCGCCGGCCGGCCGCCGCAGGCGGGACAGACGCCGAGGCCGACAGGGACGAGCGCTTCCGCATCGAGCGTCGCGGCGAGCCGCGCCATGTGCACCTGCACGGCGGCTGCGACGAAGAGATGGGGCGCGGCGCTGTCTTCCGGAACCTGATCCGAAAGGATGTTGGCAAGCAGCCAGCGTCGGTCGCCGTCCTCTGCCGCCCGCACAGCGTTGAGCGCCAGGCGGGCGGGGTCGGGCATGGAAATCTCGGCAGCGCCTTCGAGAAGCGCGTCGAGCGTCGCGGCAAGTTCGGGATCGCCGGCGAGTGCAGTCCTGTCTATCGGCGGCATCGCAGCGCGGGCCGCCGCGGCAATACGCGCCGATGTCGGCACCGTCACGGGCGGAAGGGTTACTGCCAAGCGAGCCTGGAGTTTGGAGAGGGCCGCGAGGAAGGCGAGATAAGGCGCAAGCGCGTTGCTTTCGGCAAGAAACGCGAAGCGGCGCGCGCGCGTCTGGAACAGTTTGACCGGCTCGGGCAGGAAGGCCAAAGGCGGTGTCGGCACGCCGCCAATGAGGGAGGGATCGGGTTGTACGTCTTCTGCCATCGCATCTCCGACGATCCGGCGGAGACGCCGAATCAAGCAGCATTCACGGTGCTACAGTGACCCTTGCGCGCCTGACAGGACGCGCGGCGCTGTAGGAGACGTTCATTTTGACGGGTCGGAGCCCTGGCGTCCAGCCAGTTCGCGCAGCCATTTGCGATGATGCCGAAAGGCCCAGCCGCCGGTGACGGTGCCGCGGGTCATCGCCCTTATCGTGCCGCGCGTCCAGATCGCCGCATAGACATGGACGATGAAGATCAGGATCGTGAAAAGCGCCGCCAGCGCATGCACCGCGACCGCGATGCGGCGAACGGGGATGGAAACGAGGTCGGGGAAGTACTGCTCCCAGATCATGATGCCGGTCGTCACGAGCACGACGATCAGACCGGACATGCCCCAGAAGACCATCTTCTGGCCGGCGTTGTATTTTCCGAGTTCGGGCAGGCTCTCTTCGTTGCCCTGGAGCAGATCGCCGAACTTGCGGCTCCATTCCACATCCTCGCGCCGCGGCAGATTGAGCTTCCACATCTGCGCAAACAAGAGGAGGAAGCTTGCGACGAGGATAAGTCCGACGATCGGATGCAGCCACCGCGTCATCTGGCCGCCGCCGAAGAGGCCGGTCAGGAAAAACAGCGACGGGTGGAAGAAGGAAAGTCCGGAGATCAGAAGCACGATCATGCAGGCGGCGGTGACCCAATGGTTGAGACGGGTATAGCCGCGATAGCGATTGACGGTGACTGGGTGTTTCGTCTCGATCCTGTCGCCGGGGGCCGAATAGATGCGTTTGTCAGCCATCACGCCTCCCCGCCGCCTTGCGAGCGGTTGCGATCCTCGACGAGTTCCTCCGCCTCGCCTTCCTCATGGGCGGTCACCTCGTTCGGTCGGGCGAAGATGCCGTGCAGCACGGCGCCGGCGGCGGCAAGCCCGGCAACGGCGAGGCCGACGGTCTTCGCCGGTCCCTTCCAGCCGCGCACCACCGGCGAAATCTGCGGATCCTCCGGCAGCCCGGAATAGAGCGACGGCTGATCGGCATGGTGCAGCACATACATCACATGCGTTCCGCCGACGCCTTGCGGGTCGTAGAGGCCGGCATGGTCGTAGCCGCGCGACTTCAGGTCCTCGACGCGTTCGTTGGCAAGCTCCACCATGTCTTCCTTCGTGCCGAAGGAAATCGCCTTGGTCGGGCAGGCCTTGGCGCAGGCCGGTCCTTGTCCAACCGCGACGCGGTCCGAGCAAAGCGTGCATTTCTTCGACACATGCGCGGTCTTCGAGATGCGCGGAATGTTGAAGGGACAGCCGGCGATGCAATAGCCGCAGCCGATGCAGTTGTCGGAGATGAAATCGACGATGCCGTTGGAATATTGCACGATGGCGCCCGGTGCCGGGCAGGCCTTGAGACAGCCGGGATCGGCGCAGTGCATGCAGCCGTCCTTGCGGATCAACCATTCGAACTCGTTGGTAACCGGGTTCTCGTATTCGGTGAACCGCATCAGCGTGAACATATCAGCCGTCAGGTCGTGCGGGTTCTCGTAGACGCCGACATTTTCCTCGAGGTCCGGATGGGTGTCGTTCCATTCGATGCAGGCGGACTGGCAGGCCTTGCAGCCGATGCATTTCGACACGTCAATCAGCTTGGCGACCGGGGTCAGCTGTCGTTCGGGTGTCGGCACGTTGCTCGTTGCCGACACCTTGATGACGTCGCTCGGCAACAGGTTCGACGCCAGCGGCTGCAGCGGCGGGTTGGCGGCGGCCGTTACCGGTTCCGGTGCGCGTTCGCTCATGCCGAAGCTCCTTCTTCCGCCGCCGGTTCGATGTTGACCAGGAAGGCCTTGAATTCCGGCGTGTCGATATTGGCGTCGCCGACAAAGGGGGTAAGGCTGTTCGGGCCGAAGCCCTTGCGGGCCGCACCCATGAAGCCCCAGTGCAAGGGAATGCCGACCACATGAACCGGTTTGCCGTTGCAGATCAGCGGACGAATACGTTTCGTCACCACCGCCTTTGCCCAGACTTCGCCGCGCGCGCTCCACACGCGCACCCGCCCGCCCTTTGTGATGCCGCGTTCAGCCGCCAGTTCCTCGCTGATTTCCACGAAGAATTCCGGCTGCAGCACCGCGTTGACGCGGCTGTGCTTGGTCCAGAAGTGGAAATGCTCGGTCAGGCGGTAGGAGGTGGCAACGAAGGGGAAGTCGGTGCTCGTGCCCAGCTGTTGCAGGTCGCCGGGGAAGATGCGCGCGACCGGATTGCCGCGAAGCTTGGCGTTGAACGGATTTTCGACCGGGCTTTCGAACGGTTCCATATGGGTGGGGAAAGGCCCGTCCCGCATCAGCTTGCGGGCAAACAGGCGGGCGGTGCCTTCCGGCGTCATGATGAACGGCATCACCGTCTCGGGCTTTGCCGTCACCGCGATGTCGGGCACGTCGAAGCCGGCCCAACGCTCGCCGTTCCATTCGATCAGTTTACGCGCCGGATCCCAGGGCTTGCCCTCAAGGTCGCAGGACGCGCGATTGTAGAGGATGCGGCGATTGGCCGGCCAGGCAAACGTCCATTTGAGGAAGGTGCCGACATCGCCCGGATCGCTGTTGTCGCGCCGGGCCATCATGTTGCCTTCCTCCGTCCAGGAGCCGGCATAGATCCAGCAGCCCGACATGGTGGAACCGTCGTCACGCATCACGCCGAAGTTGGGCAAGAGCTTGCCCGCCTCGACCAACACCTTCGTCGGATCGGTCGGATCGTAGAGCGTCTGCAACGCCCGTCCGTTCATCTCCTGGGCCAGCTCGGCCGGTTCCGGCTCGTAAGGGTCCTTGTAATCCCAGGCAAGGTTCAGGATCGGCTCGGGACAGACCCCGCCTTCCTTGAGGTAGAGATCGCGCACCCGCAGGAAGATGTTTGCGAGGATCCAGGTGTCGTGCTTGGCATCGCCCGGCGGCGTAGCACCCGGCCAGTGCCATTGCAGCCACCGGCCCGAATTGACGGTGGCACCTTCGTCCTCGGCAAAGCAGGTCGCGGGGAGTTGCAACACCTCCGTCATGATCTTGGCGGAGTCGACCTGGTTGTAGATACCGTGGTTTTCCCAGAAATGCGCCGTCTCGGTCTGAAGCGGGTCGATGGTGACGAGCAGCTTCAGCTTCGACAGACCCTCGGTCAGCTTTGCCCGATTGGGGAACGACAGCAGCGGATTGAAGCCCTGGCAGAAGTAGAGGTTCACTTCGCCGCGGCTCATCATGTCGAACATCCTAAGGATGTCGTAGTAGGGAACGTCCAGCTTGGGCAGCCAGTCGAAGCCCCAATCGTTCTCCTTAGTGGCAGCGCTGCCCCACATGGCCTTCAGGAAACTGACCATGAATTTGGGCGTATTCTGCCAATAGCTTGTCTGGCCGGGAACGAGCGGCTTGTTGCCGCGCGTCGACATGTAGGTCGTGTAGTCCGCCTCCTTTTCCGTCGCGAGGTTCATGTAACCCGGCAGGGAGTTGGAAAGCAGGCCGATATCGGTCAAGCCCTGGATATTGGAGTGGCCGCGAAGCGCGTTGACGCCGCCACCCGGCAGGCCGACATTGCCGAGGATCAGCTGCAGCATCGCCATGCCGCGGATGTTCTGCGCGCCTTTCGAATGCTGCGTCCAGCCGAGCGCGTAGAGCGAGGTCATCACCTTGTCGCGGGCCGAGGTCGCGCCGATCATTTCGCAGATCTTCAGGTAGCGATCTTTCGGCGTGCCGCAGATGTTTTCCACAAACTCCGGCGTGTAGGCAGCGACGTGCTGCTTCAGGAGGTTCCAGACGCAGCGCGGGTCTGACAGAGTCGGGTCGGTTTTCACCGTTCCGTCCTCGTTCAGCTGGTAGTCCCAGGCCGTGCGGTCGTAGTCACGCTTCTCCTCGTCATAGCCGGTGAAGAGACCATCGGCCCAACCGAACTCCGGGTTCACCAGATAGGTGGCGTTGGTAAAGTTCTTGACGTAGTCCCACTGCACCTTGTCGTTCTCGATGCAATAGCGGATCGCGCCCATCAGGAAGGCGATGTCGGAGCCGGGGCGGATCGGCGCATAGACGTCGGCGACCGAGGCCGTGCGATTGAAGCGCGGATCGACGACGATCAGCCGGGCGCCGCGATGGTGCTTGGCTTCCGTTACCCATTTGAAGCCGCAGGGATGGGCTTCCGCCGCATTGCCACCCATGACGATGACGAGGTCGGTGTTCTTGATGTCGGTCCAGGCGTTCGTCATTGCGCCGCGGCCAAATGTTGGAGCCAAACTGGCTACCGTGGGGCCGTGTCAGACGCGTGCCTGGTTGTCGAAGCCGACGACTCCCATAGACCGGACGGTCTTGTAGGTCAGCCATCCCGTCTCGTTGGTGCCGCCCGACGCGGCAAGGAAGCCCATCGTCGTCCAGCGGTTGACGGTGACGCCGGCCGCGTTCTTCTCGATGAAGTTCTTGTCGCGGTCGTCCTTGATCGCCCGGGCGATCTTGTCGAAGGCGTCCTCCCAGGAGATGTCCTGCCAGGTGTCGGCGCCCGGAGCACGGTGACGCGGCTTCGTGGCGCGGGTCTCGGACTTCACGAAGTCCTTGAGCGCCGCGCCCTTGGGACAGAGCGTCCCGCGGTTGGTCGGATGATCGGCATCACCCTCGATATGGATGAGTTCCGCCTTCTCGCCGGCGGAAAGGTCACCCTTCGAATACATCAGGATGCCGCAGGCGACCGAACAGTAGGTGCAGACGTTGCGGGTCTCGGTGGTGCTTGCGAGTTTGAAGGCACGCACATGAGCGGCTGTTGCGGCCTCGGCCGCTCCGAAGCCCATGGCTCCGATCGTGGTGGCCGCGGCCCCTGCGCCAGCGAGCTTCAGGAAACTGCGGCGGGAAAGATCGATGTTCATTGGAGATCCTCTTCCATGCGTATCGGTCTTGAAACGAATGGTCGAACCTTGGAGCCGGCGTGTCAAGGCTGATTTGATCGGCTTTTGTCACGAAAAGTCATGGCCTTGCCGGAAATGATCGGTCATGATCGCGTCCGTGGCCGGCTAGGCCGCCATCGATACCAATGCATCGAGGGAGTTCAAATCGTGAGCAGCCTGCCCGCCTCCTCCGAGCCCCGCCTGACCTCGCTTGCCCATGGCGGCGGCTGCGGCTGCAAGATCGCGCCGGGCGTGCTTCAGGAAATCTTGCGGGGACGCGTCCAGCTGCCGGTGCCGCCGGAACTGCTGGTCGGCATCGATACGTCTGACGATGCGGCGGTCTACCGCCTCAACGACCGTCAGGCGGTGGTCGCCACCACGGACTTCTTCATGCCCATCGTTGACGATCCCCACGATTTCGGCCGGATCGCCGCGACGAATGCCATCAGCGACATCTATGCCATGGGCGGCACGCCGATCTTTGCGCTGGCGCTCGTCGGCATGCCGGTCAACATACTGTCGACAGAAACCATTGGCGCCATCCTCGACGGCGGGGCGGCGGCCTGTCGGGCGGCCGGCATTCCGATCGCCGGCGGCCACACGATCGATTCCGTCGAGCCGATCTACGGTCTCGTCGCCATCGGCCTCGTCGAGCCTGAGCATCTCAAGCGCAACAGCGGCGCGCTTCCGGGCGACGCGCTCATCCTCGGCAAGCCGCTCGGTGTCGGCATCTTCTCGGCGGCGCTGAAAAAGGGCGCGCTCGATGAAGCCGGCTATATCAGGATGATCGAAAGCACCACCCGCCTCAACACGGCCGGGCCCGATCTTGCGCGGCTTTCCGGGGTCCACGCGATGACCGACGTGACGGGCTTCGGCCTTGCCGGCCACGCGCTCGAAATGGCGCGCGGGTCGAATTGCCAGATCCGGGTCGACTGGTCCGCCGTTCCCCTTCTGGAAGGTGCTTTCGATCTCGCCGCGGCCGGTTTTGTCACCGGCGCCTCCGGGCGGAACTGGGCAAGCTATGGTCAGGACGTGGCCTTTGCCCGCGAGGTGGGTGCGATCGACAAGGCGCTGCTTTGCGATCCGCAGACGAGCGGCGGCTTGCTCGTCGCCTGTGACCGCTCGTCCGCGCAGGAAGTACTCGACCTCTTCGGCAAGCACGGCTTTGGCGCGGCGGTGATCGGGGAAGCGGTGACGGGACCGGCGGGATTGGTGGTCGCGTAGGCATTGCCGCTTGGCGGCCACTGCCGAGCTTGGCGGCCTCTGGTTGGCCCAATTCGGCGCCTACCAGAACGGCTGCAACGCCTTTCGCCGGGACGCGTTGGTCCCGGCGATGAGTAGCCGTGAAGGTTGAGGGTTGCGCCTGTCCTCGGCTATTGCCCGGCGGACCGGAGGGCGCGGGCATCGTACACGACCTTGCCGCCAAGCAGGGTCAATACCGATCGGATGGTATCGATCTCGTCGGCCGGCATCGTCATGTAAGGCTTGTCGAGCACTGCGATATCGGCGAGCATGCCGGCAGAAAGCGTGCCGCGATCCTCCTCGGCAAAGCCGATCCAAGCGGCGTTGCGGGTATAGAGGCGAAGCGCTTCCTCACGCGTCAACAACTGATCATCCGCCTTTTGCACCGTGCCTCCCAGCGAACGCCCCGTCAGGTGGTATTCTATCGCCTGCCAGACGCCGGCGACGCCGATGCGCGTGGAGTCGGCGCCGCCTGCGACCAGCAGTCCCTTGTCGATGGCAAGGCGTGTCGGTGGCGAAAGAGCCGCCACATCGGCGCCGTTGGCGTCGGCGATCGCCGCTCCCTCGAAATAGGGACCCATCTGGACGGTGTAGGCGAGGCCCATCTTTTGCATCTTCGAGGATGGCGCTTGCTGCGTCATCCGTATAGGCGTGGATCTCGATGGGGATCCGCCGTTCCGCAGCGAAGAGGGCGACTTTAAGAAGTTTGTCGCGGGCCTCCTTCGGCGGCGCAAAACCCGGCCCCATCTGCACGCCATCGTTCATCGCAAAGACCAGGGATTCCCCATCGCGCTCGATCCCGACGCCGGGCGGCAGTTTCGGCAGGGCCCTGTCGAGGTCGGCCACCTCGGGCGCGCGGCGCTCGGCGAACTGGTCCGGATGCCAGGAGCCGACGACCGCGACCCACTGATCCCTGGCACGATCCCGCGCCGCGGTCTTCAAGGCTTCGAGCGCGCCCGCAAGGCGAGGAATGCGTCAGGCGTCCGGCAAGGTGAAGACGGCACACGGCGTTGCGATCCCGCGCAAGGGATGCTCGCCGAGCGGCAGCAGCGGCGTCGACGTGGCGTCAGCCACGGCGCCGGAGATCAGCACGGAGCGGCCGAGCGGCCGGCACAGGCCCTCCAGGCGGCTGACGAGATTGACCGCCGGGCCGATGGCTGTGAAGTCGAGCCTATCGGCGGCGCCTATATTGCCCCAGAGAATGTCGCCGAGGTGTAGGGCGACGCCGAAGGAGAGCGGCGGTAGGCCCTCGGCCTGCCGGGCCTGGTCGAGATGCGCCATGCCGGCGCGTGCGGCGGAGACCGCGCGCAACGCTGCATCGCAGGCTTCGCTCGGCGAGCCGCTCACCGGAAAGATCGCCAGAACGCCGTCGCCGATGAATTTCAGCACCTCGCCGCCAAAGGCATGGATCGCGCCGGCGAGGCGATCGAACCAGGCGTCGAGAGCCGCGATTACCACGGCCGGTTCCGATGTTTCGGACAGCGCCGTGAAGTTGCGCAAATCGGCATAGAGCAGGGCCGCGCGAATGGTCTCGCCGGTGCCGCGGGTGAGCGCTCCGGCGCGGACACGGGCGGCGCTGCGGCGGCCGAGATAGGCGTCGAGCAGGGCGGTGAGCGCGGCGCGCTCGGCAAGGACCGCCAAGGGGGCGACGGCAAAGCGCGCGACATCACCAAGCCGCGCCGTCTCTTCCGGGCCGAACGGGCGCGTCCCGGCCCAGCCGAGGGGCGCGCGCTCGTTCCCCGAACCAATCGATTGTTGCAGCAGTGGCCCGAGCCCGGCCAGCCACTCCTCTCCCGCCCGGTCGGAGACGGCGCCGGCAAAGCCCAGGCTCTCGATCACCGTGCCGGTGTCGGCTCGCCAAAGCCAGGTGCGGCGGGCGATGATCGGATGCGGCACGGCGAGCGTGAGCGCACCGCCCGCGAGCGGCAGACCGTCGGCGACGAGCCGGCGGCCGAGGTCGGACAGGAACCGGCCCGGCTCCTGCGAGGCGCTTGCCTCGTCCACGAGCCAGGCAAGGGGGGCGGACAAATCCATGCCGAAGAGGATAGGGTCGCGCGCCCTGTGGACAAGCCCTTTCCCGCCGCCGCGCTGCGCGCAAGGCAGGGACGGACGGTAGCGCCATCCGCCACGGCGGTCTATGATTGCGGCAGCCCGCAGAAGGACTCTCAAGCCGCGGGCAGGCCAATCAGCAAAGGGAAGACCGATGCCAGAAGCCCTCGTCGTCCGCCGCGAAGCGCATATTCCGGCGCCGCCCGCCGCAGTGTTCGCGCTTTTGACCGACCCGGAAAAGATCCTGCGCTGGATGGGAACGGAGGCCGACACCAAGGCGGAGCCCGGCGGTCTCTATCTCGTCAACGTGACCGGGGCGCGTTTTGCCCGCGGGTCTTTCCGCGAGGTCGTGCCGGTGCATCGGCTCGCCTACAGTTTCGGCTGGGAGGGCAGCGACATCGTCCCGCCCGGCTCGAGCCTGATCGAGATCGACCTGATCGAACAGCCGCCCGGAACATTGCTGCGCCTTACGCAAACGGGTCTGCCCAGCGCCGAACAATGCGCCGGCCATGCGGAAGGCTGGGCGCATTATCTGGAGCGGTTGGGTCAGGTGGCCTCCGGGCGCGACCCAGGCCCCGATCCCTGGCTCGGCCGCGACGGTGCGGCTTGAGCCGCGGAAAATGCCGGCCTTGTAGTCCATGATCCGGCGACGAATGTCGCCGGCGGCTGTCTGTTCTCGCTTCTTCAGTGAGCCGCAGCGCGATGGCGACCAATGAAAGCGGCAATGCTGCCCTGCAGACGTCTTTGATTGCCACGACTGGCCCTGAAGGCTTGACGACGGCGTTGGAATGCCATGTTGCTTCAACGGATTGGCGCGAACCTGATTTTACATCTTATTGATGCCAAATCAGGACGTTAGGCGGCACATGTCATTGCGGTGCGCCGGCTGAGCGCGCCGGAACATGTATGAGTTTACTCGGGATGGGAGCGAATGGACGACAACAACATCATCAAATTTGAACGACCGAAGCCGAAAAAAGAGGCGAAGCCGGCCAGCCCCGTGCCGCGGAAGGCGTTGATTTGGCTGGTACTGATAGCGGCCTTGGTTGCGGTGTGGTCGTACTATCAGTTTATCGCGCCGCCGAGCTTGCCGGGCTAACAAGGCCACGGACCCTCTGCGGGCGAGCGCGCGATCTTGCGGCCCACCACCGCCTTCGCTCACTTCCACATGGAGCGCATGCGGGCGCCGACGTCGATGCGGATCTGCTTGGCGCTTCGCTCGCTGGCACTTGCCGAGATCTTCGGCCAGCTCGTCGTCTCGAAAAACTGCAGCAATGTCGCCGGGATGAAGCGGGTTCGCGAGGCGTAGACATGCCGGTCGCCCTGGGCGTTCTGGCCGTGGGTGAAGAAGCGCTGCGGCGTCACCAGGGAGAGATGATCGCGTGCCCGTGTCATGCCGACATAGAGCAGCCGCCGCTCCTCTTCGAGTTCGGCGGTCGTGCCCACGCCGAGATCGGACGGAATGCAGCCATCGACGACGTTGAGCATGAAGACCGAGCGCCATTCCTGGCCCTTCGCCGAATGGATGGTCGACAGGATCAGATAGTCCTCGTCGAGCAGCGGCACGCCCGCCTGGTCGCTCGTGGCATCGGGTGGGTCCAGGGTCAGCTCGGTCAGGAAACGCTCGCGGTTCTGGTAGCCGCCGGCAATCTGCTCGAGCTGCAGCAGGTCGGCCTTGCGCGTGTCGGCGTCTTCATGGATCCGGTCGAGATGGGGCTCATACCAGGCGCGCGCAGCGCCAATCTCCTGCGGCCATCCAGGCTCGGCCCGTCGCAGACCGGACACCAGGTCGACGAAGCCGGTCCAGTTTTCGCCGGTCTTGGCGGGAGGCGGGATCTCAGCAAGTGCCGCGAGCGGTTCCGGATCGGCGGCGATCGCATCGAGGATCTTTCCAGCGGTCTGCGGGCCAATACCGGGCAGCATCTGCAGCAACCGGAAACCTGCGACGCGGTCACGCGGGTTCTGCGCGAAGCGCAGGACTGCGAGCAGGTCCTTCACATGGGCGCTGTCGAGAAACTTCAGGCCACCGAATTTCACGAACGGAATGTTGCGACGGGTGAGTTCGACTTCGAGCGTTCCGCTGTGATTGGACGAGCGAAAAAGCACCGCCTGCTGCTTCAAGGCGATGCCGATCTCGCGGCCAGCGAGAACCTGCTCCACGATGTAGGCTGCCTGATCCGCTTCGTCCTTGACGGCGACGAGCAACGGGCGCTGCTCTGATTGCCTGTCCGTCCAGAGGTTCTTGGTAAACCGCTCCCGCGCCAGGCCGATCACGCCGTTCGCAGCGGCGAGGATCGGCTGCGTCGAGCGGTAGTTCCGGTCGAGGGTGATAACGTCGGCAGGCTCGGGCGAAAAGGCGTTCGGGAAATCGAGAATATTGCGAACCGTCGCAGCCCGGAAGGAATAGATCGACTGGGCGTCGTCGCCAACGACCGTCAATCCGTGGCCGCCGGGTCTGAGCGACATCAGGATCGACGCCTGCAGCCTGTTGGTGTCCTGATACTCGTCGACAAGGACATGATCGAAGCGTCCGCCGATATCTTCGGCAAGGTCCGGATCGGCAACCATCTGCGCCCAGTAGAGCAGGAGATCGTCGTAATCGAGCACGTTCTGCGCCTGTTTGGCATCGACGTAGGCCGCAAACAGCGCCTTGAGCTGTTCGTCCCAGCCGGTGACCCAGGGATAGGCCGACTTCAGCACGTCGCCAATCGAGCTTTCGGAGTTCACGACGCGCGAATAGATCGAAAGGCAGGTTCCTTTCGTGGGAAACCGGCTTTCCGTCTTCGAGAAGCCGAGCTCGTGGCGCACGAGGTTCATCAGATCGGCGCTGTCTTCCCGGTCGTGGATCGTAAAATCCGGGCCGAGACCGATTTGTTCGGCGTAGATGCGCAGGATCCGGGCGCCGATGCCATGGAAGGTGCCGGCCCAGGAGAGCGCGTCCGTCATGACTGCAGCGTTGTCGCCGAGAACCTGGCGGCAGATGCGCGCGACCCGGCGGGTCATCTCGGCTGCTGCGCGTCGAGAAAAGGTCATCAGCAGAATGCGGCGCGGATCAGCACCGTTGACGATGAGATGCGCGACGCGGTGGGCGAGCGTATTCGTCTTGCCGGAGCCGGCACCGGCGATGATGAGAAGCGGACCGCCGACCTGTCCTTCCGGCAAGCCGATACCGTGCTCGACCGCCTCACGCTGGCGGTCATTGAGTCTTTCGAGATAGGCGGCGCTCATGCGTTCCCGTTCGTTTTCGTCGCACTCAGTCATAGCCCGCATCGATTTGTATCCAAGAGACGGGCTGGAACAAATAAAGAACTAGCAATTTAGCATCCAGATGAAAACCCTGACGTCGCCGAGTTTGCCTTCTTGCAACGTCGGAACGTCACTCTTCCAAGGTTTTGATGGCCTGCGGGACCGCGGACGGACTTGATTGCGGCAAGTAAACGCAATCCCCCTCGGACCGAGATCCGTCGAGGGGATCGCCGCCTTATCGGCCGGCCTATACCTATGGCTGTGCGCCGCATGAAGAACGCGCGACGGCTTGTGGCCTTATATAGTAGATTAGAAATATGCTTCGCTCCTGCGTTCACTCGAAAGAGGAAGAGCACATGGACGAACGGAGCGTTGAAAATACCTGCGAGGCCACCGGCTCGACCGCCGAATTGCAGGAGATTGCGCGCAAGCTGGCGTCGCTCGCCCAAGAGATCAGGTCAATCGCAGCAACCCCGCTCGGCGAGACGGTCATACTCGACGAAAGCGGCGATAGATCGGAAACGGCAGTCGACTGACGTCGGCCGCGGGGCAGCGGTGTTATTTGTTCGGTACAGGCATCCATTCCTCAATTGGGGGATGGCCGTGATATGCCCGCGCGCTTAGAACCAGCCAACGGTGGCGACCTTGGGATATTCGGGACGTCGATACGAGGCGACGCCTTCGAATATCCTTTGGTGCGTCAGCAGACGCCGCTGCCTGTTCGTGCGGGGCAGCATTGAGCTCGTCACACCACGACCGTCGTCGTCATTTCGATGTAGGCGGCAAGGCACAAGGCTGAAGCCAAGATGCCCGGCGTTGATGGCACGGCTTGCATTATTTTCGCGAAGAAGATGCCGCCGGCGATGAGCAATCCGCCGAAAAGCAGACCGTGTTCTGCAACAGTGAGGCCGATGGCGCAGAGGTTCACGGCACTCGCAACCATGGTGAGGGGCGCTGCGGCCAACACAGCGTTCGATTGAGCCAGGAAGATGAGCCTGAAACGCGGCCAGCTGAGGCCGATGGCGAGAACGAGGAACACCAGGGAGATGCCCATCAGCATGCTCCGGCGAGAGTGTGCTTGATCGATCGGGCCTGCTTGTCCCGGGCTGAAAACACGTCGCCGACAGCGATGAGGACAGGGTTGTCGTAGCCGATCTCCACTATACCCTCCGGGATTGTGGCGAGCGTGCCGCGCCAGCTGCGTTCCGTCGGCCGGCTGACATCGCTCATGATCACGGCCGGTGTTTCAGGCGGACGGCCTTCGCCGATAAGCTTTTCGGCAATCAGCCCCGCCGTTCGGCCACCCATGTAAAAGACTGCCGTGCTGCGCGGATCGGCAATGCCTGCCCAGTCGACATCATCGGGCAGGCCGCCGTGGCGGGAATGACCGGTCACCAGCCGAAGCGACTGGGCATAGTCGCGATGGGTCAGCGACAGACCGAGACGGGAGGCCATGGCGCTTGCGGCAGTGATGCCGGGGATAACGTCGACGGGAACGTTCTCGCGGTCGAGATGAGCGATTTCTTCGCCCGCCCTGCCGAAAACCATGGGGTCGCCGGATTTCAGCCGCACCACGCGTTTCCCAGCCTTGGCGAGCTTGACCATCATGGCATTAATGTCTTCCTGCCGGCAGCTTTCGCGGCCGCCGCGCTTTCCGACGAGCATGCGCTTTGCCTCCCGCCGGGCGAGTTCGAGCATGTCCGAAGAAACGAGGTCGTCGAAAAGGATGACATCGGCCGACTGCAGCGCGCGCACGGCCTTCAGCGTCAGGAGTTCGGCATCGCCCGGTCCCGCGCCGACCAAAGTCACGTGACCGATGGCGGGGGCTCCCGCGAGCCTTTCGGCATCAGCAAGAAGCACCCCGCCTACGCCCTCCTCCGGCGTATCCATGGTCGAAAAGACGCGATCGGCAAAACGCTCCCAGAAGAGGCGGCGCCCGGGACCGGGCTCGATCCGGCGGTTCACCGCCCCGCGAAGAGCCTGGGCCAGCGCTGCCCAGGCCTTCAAGCTTTTCGGCAGAAGCGTCTCGATCTTGCGGCGGATCGTCTGGGCGAGGATCGGGGCGGCGCCATCGGTCGAGATTGCAACGATGACGGGCGAGCGGTTGACGATCGAGCCGAACTGGAACTCGCAGAAGTCCGGCTTGTCGATGACGTTGACCGGAACACCGGCCGCGCGGGCCGCGGCGAAGAATGCCCGCGCCTCCGCCTCGTCCTCGCAATCGCCGACGGCGAGCGCGGCACCGTCAAGATCGGCGGGCGCCCAGTGCCGGCGGTTTAGCGTGACGCGGGCGGTGGGATGTTGCGGGGTGCGGCCGGCAAACGTCGCGAGCGCCTCGTCGTTCCCTTCAGCGTAAAGGTCGACGCGAGCGCCGCAGGCGGCCAGAAGCTCGGCTTTCCACAGCGCTCCGTCCGTTGCACCGGCCACCACGACACGCCGGCCCTCCAGCGCCCAGAAGACGGGTAGCTTGGCGAGCGCTTCCATCCGGGCAGGTCCGTCACTCTGCGGCTGCTGCAAGACATCCATCGATGATCCCCCTGATTTCGGCGCGGCAGGAGCCGCAATTGGTTCCGGCATTGAGTGCCACGCCGACGGCCTCGACGCTGTGGCAACCGCCGCGTACGGCCGCGACGATCTGGTTGACGCCAACACCGAAGCAGGAGCAGACGGTGGCGCCGGGATCCGGCTTGTCCGCCCCCGGACGGCCGGCGACGAGCGCGAAGCGCTTGCGCAAATTGGCGTGGTCAGTGCCGATTTGCGCGATTGCCCAGTTGCGGGCGACGGGGACCGGTTCGCGCGCCAGGAAGAAGGCTGCAAGAAGCCGAGGACCATCGAAGAAGGCGAGCCTGATGTCACCGGTCTGTGCATCCGCATAGCCGAGCGGCTCTACCCCTTGAGGGATCGCAAGAACGCGACGGCACCAGCCGGCCCAGTCGTCCAGCGGCTCGGCAAAAGCCAGTTCCAATCGCCAGCCGCCAGCCGCCTTCGCCAGCGCCCAATAGGCGGCATCCGGATCGACCGGCTTTGCCAGCGAGACGGCGAAGGCGTAGTGCGTCGCCTTGAACTTTCGCGCGGCGACCGCAACGTTCTTCGATGCCGGCTGGCCGGAAAGACGATCGGTGATTGGCGGCACGAGGACATCGATGCGTGCCTTGGCCGCAAACTGGTCGTTCCAGTGCATCGGTGCGAAGATGCTGCCGCGCGCCTGGCGCTCGGTGATGAGCGCACGCACGAACGCTTTGCCCTCAGGGCTTTCGATCTCGATAAGGTCAGCATTGCCGACGCCGATCTCCGTCGCATCACGCGGGTGCAGTTCCGCAAACGGTTCGGCGATATGGGCCGAAAGACGCGCGCTTTTGCCTGTGCGGGTCATCGTGTGCCACTGGTCGCGGATGCGGCCGGTGTTGAGCGTGAACGGGTAATCGGCATTGGTGCGGTCGGTTTCTGCTGGTCGAACCGCCACGAACCGGCCCCTGCCGTCAGCGTGATAGAAGTTGCCCGCCGCAAAGAAACGGCTTTCTGCGCGCTTCTGCCCTTTCGGTTGGGGCCATTGGAACGGCGTCAGCCCGTCGTAGTCCTCAAGCGCAAGATCGGCATAGGCGCCAATGTCGAAATCACGGCTGCCGGCATTTTCGAAGGCCGAGAGCGCGGCATGTTCGCGGAATATCGCGGCGGGCGCTTCGTAGGCGAAGGCATCGGTATGGCCGAGGCGGCGACCGACCTCGGCCAGTTGCCACCAGTCTGCCCGAGCTTCTCCCGGTGCGGCGAGGAACGCCCGCTGGCGCGAGATGCGGCGCTCGGAATTGGTGACCGTGCCGCTCTTTTCCCCCCAACCAAGCGACGGCAGCAGCACCTGCGCGTGGCGGGCAGTATCGGTCTCTTTCAGGATGTCGGAGACCACGACAAAAGGACAGGCGCGGATCGCGGCCTCGACGGCGTCGGCATCCGGCATCGAGACGACGGGGTTCGTGGCCATGATCCACAGCGCCTTGATGCGACCGTCTGCCACCGCCTTGAAGAGATCGACGGCTTTCAGCCCCGGCTTTTCGGCAATCTTTGGCGAACGCCAGAAGCGCTGGACGCGATCGCGGTCACCGGCATCTTCGATCGCCATGTGTGCGGCGAGCATGTTCGCAAGCCCGCCGACCTCGCGGCCGCCCATCGCATTCGGCTGCCCCGTCAGCGAGAACGGCCCCATGCCCGGCCGGCCGATGCGCCCGGTGACTAGATGACAGTTGAGGATCGCGTTGACCTTGTCGGTGCCCGAAGACGACTGGTTGACGCCTTGGCTGTAGCAGGTCACGACCTTTTCGGTTGTCGAAAACAGCCGGTAGAACTCGCGCAACTGCATCGCCGGAAGGCCGGTCCGCTCGAGCACGTCGTCGAACGAAACACCGCCTGCTGCGAGCAAGGTATCACCGAAATCGGCCGTATGCGCCGCGACATAGTTCTGGTCGACGGCATTGCTGGAAACCAGATGTGAGAACAGCCCGACGAAGAGCGCTACATCGGCGTCGGGCCGGATCGCGAGATGCAGGTCTGCGATATCGGCTGTCATGGTGCGGCGCGGATCGATGAGAACGATTTTGAGGCCCGGCCGTTTCGCCTTGGCGGCGGCAAGGCGCTGGTAAAGGACGGGATGGCACCAGGCGAGGTTCGATCCGGTGAGGACGACCAGATCGGCCAGCTCCAGATCCTCATAGGTCCCCGGTACCGTATCCGAACCGAAGGCACGGCGATGACCGGCAACCGACGAGGACATGCAGAGACGTGAATTGGTATCGATGTTGGCGGAACCGACAAAACCCTTCATCAGCTTGTTGGCGACGTAGTAGTCCTCGGTGAGCAACTGGCCGGAGACGTAGAAGGCGACCGAATCCGGCCCGTGTTCGGCAATCGTTTCCGCAAAGCGCGTAGCGACAAGGTCGAGGGCTTCGTCCCAGCCAGCCTGGCGCCCGCCGATCTCCGGATGCAGCAGCCGACCGTCGAGGTCGAGGGTCTCGGCGAGTGCGGAACCCTTGGAGCACAGCCTGCCGAAATTGGCGGGATGGTCGGTATCGCCGCGCACGGCGACGGCGCCGTTGTCATCGACCGTCGCGATGACCCCGCAGCCGACGCCGCAATAGGGACAGGTGGTCTTGACCTCCTTTTCCATGGTCATTCCGCCGCAATCAGCAGGCTTTCGAGCGCAATGAACAGCGCGCCGCCGTCAATGCGCACCGGAATGGTGCGCACCGCGCCTTCGTCGGCCCCGAGGGCTTTGCCGGTTTCGAGCGAGATCGCCCAATTGTGCAAGGGGCAGGTCACCGCCCTCGCGTGGACGATGCCCTGCGACAGCGGCCCGCCCTTGTGCGGGCAATGGTCCTCGATGGCGAAGACCTCGTTTTCGGCTGTGCGGAAGACGGCGATCTTGCCCTGAGGCGTCTTCACGCAGCGCGCGCCCCTCAGCGGAATGTCGGAGATGTCGCCGATTGGGTGCCAGGTCATGTCCATCATCTCACTCCGCAGCTTGAGGGA
>JAESGS010000172.1_pt1 | contig 89582 bp, 86 predicted proteins | sample 9269761 | NCBI WGS metagenome assembly JAESGS01 (sample SAMN15741799, study PRJNA653493) | algae metagenome | isolation source: Cyanosarcina radialis HA8281-LM2 and co-occurring heterotrophs from damp... | place: USA: Makauwahi cave, Hawaii | collected 2011-01-06 | reverse complement strand
CATCGGTCGTGTTCGCCTGCTCGACCGCCTGACCGGCGATCTTGGTCGACTGGCTGACCTGGCGGCCGATCTCGGAGATCGACGACGACAGCTCCTCGCCCGCCGTGGCGACCGTCTGCACGTTCGAGGACGCCTGCTCGGAGGCGGCCGCGACGGCCGTCGCCTGACGGCTGCCTTCCTCGGCGGTGGCCGAGAGCGACTGCGCAGCCGACTGCAGCTCCGTCGAGGCCGACGACACGGTCTTGACGATGCTCGTCGCAGCGGCCTCGAAGTCCTTGATGGCCTCGTCGAGCGCCTGACCGCGCCGCAGCTTGGCCTCCTGCTCCTTCGCCTGCTCGGCGGCGAGACGCTCGTTCTCGATGCCGCTCTCCTTGAACACCTGGACCGCCTTGGCCATCGAGCCGATTTCGTCGGTCTGGCCGAGGGCCGGAACTTCGGTGTTCCACTCCTTGTTGGCGAGGCGGCCCATGGCGGCCGTCATGCCGATGACCGGCTTGGCGATGACCGCACCGAGCACCCAGGCGAGCGTCAGGCCCGCGATGAGGGCGAGGATCGAGGCGATGGCGATCGTCATCACCGAGGTCGACATCGTGGAGATCGTCGCCGTTTCGATCGCGCGCTGATCGGTCGTCGCGAGCGAGACGACCTGGTCGAACGCGTCCTCGGCGGCGTCGGCCTGACCCGCCATCTTCACGGTGACGAGCTCACCCGCTTCCTTGATGAGCGCCGAAAGCTTGGTGTAGGCCTCCACGTAGGTCGACACAACGCCCCGCGCCTCGGTGACGCGCCTCCGGTTCTCCTCGACCTGGAGCTTCGCTTCGACCGCACCCAGACCCTGCCTGTACTCGTCGAAAGCCCGGGTGGCTTCCGCCGCGTTCGCGAAGTCGCGACGCGCGATCATCTGGTTGACGGCCAGGCGGCCGCGCATGAGGCTCTCCTGCGCGGCACCGGCAAGCGCGGCGACCTCGAACTGGTTGTTGCGCATGGCCGCGTCGATCACCTCGGACACGAGCGTGCGCATCCTGGTTCCCGCGGGATCCATCGTCTGGGACAGGCGCTCCTGCTCCTGGTCGATGGCGTGCAGGCGCGTGATGCCCTCGGCATAACCGCGGACGGCGGCCTCGGCCTTCTTCGTCTGCGCCAGGCGCTCCGGATGCTGGGTCGAGGCGACCGCCTCCTTCAGCTTGTTCTCGAGCGCACGGATGCCCTCGGCGGCGCGATCGTAGGCCTTGTTGTCGCCGGTGTAGGTGTAGAGGGCGACCTGACGACGGATATCGATCAGGTTGGCCTGCATCTCGCCGGCCCGGCTCGACACGCCGTTGATCTGCGCATAGGACGTCACGCCGTCGTTGGCGCGCATGAATCCGAAGAGCGCTATCGCCGCAACGATCGCCAGAACGGCGAGCACCGCGCCGAAACCGCTCAAGAGCTTGGTCTTGAGTTTCAAATTCGCAAACATAAGTTCCCCGCTGAGCGTCAAAAAGATTGTGAGATGGTTATCAGTAGTCGACATTACTTAAGATCACATGAAAAGTTGACGCAGATACCGCAGGTTAAGGTTGTGGTAATTTTCAGAACAAGCGATTGATATAGATGGATTCACGCGACGCCCGCCCGGGATCGCGGCGGCCCGAGGCAGGCACCCGAGGTAGCGGCGCCTGGGATTTTTTCGAGCAGGAGTCGACATGATCGAGTGAGGCTGCGGCCTTCCACCAACAAGTTGACTTGGTCAATTATTCGGTTGACAATGTCACATTGAGCCGAAGGGACGGAGCGATGGCGGAATCAGGTTTCGACCAGCGCGTCGCCGCGATGCGGCGGTTCAACCGCTTCTATACGCAGAAGATCGGCGTGTTGCAGGACGGCCTGTTGAAGAGCCCGTTTCCGCTCACCGAGGCGCGCGTGCTGTACGAGCTCGCCCATCGCGACAGGCCGACGGCGAGCGAGCTTTGCAAGGATCTGGGCCTCGATGCCGGGTATCTCAGCCGCATCCTGCGCCGCTTCGAGAAGAGCGGCCTCGTCAGGAAGAAGGCGGCGGCGTCCGACCGGCGGCAGCAGCTCCTGACCCTGACGCGCAAGGGCGAGGAGGCGTTCGCGCCGCTCAACACGCGCTCGCGCGCCGAGGTCGGCGCGCTGATCGGCGTCCTGTCGGCCGCCGAGCAGAACCGGCTGGTCGACGCCATGCACGCGATCGAGGCGCTGCTCGGCGCGCGGCCGGAGCCGAAGGCGCCATACCTGCTGCGCCCGCACCAGCCCGGCGACATGGGCTGGATCATCAGCCGCCACGCCGCGCTTTATGCGCAGGAATACGGCTGGGACGGAACGTTCGAGGCGATGGTGGCGGATGTCGCGTCCGCCTTCATCAAGAACTACGATCCGAAATGCGAGCGCTGCTGGATCGCCGAAAAGGATGGCGAGATCGTCGGTTCGGTCGTCCTCGTCAGGAAGTCGCGCACGATCGCCAAGCTGCGCCTTCTCTATGTAGAGCCGAAGGCCCGCGGCCTCGGCATCGGCGCGCGGCTGACGGCGGAGTGCGAGCGCTTCGCGCGGCAGGCCGGCTACACGCGCATCGTACTGTGGACCAACAGCATCCTGACCGCGGCGCGCCACATCTACGAGAAGGCGGGCTACCGCCTCATCCTTTCGGAGCCGCACCACAGCTTCGGCCACGATCTGGTGGGCGAGACATGGGAGAAGAAGCTGTGAGCCGCCTGTCCCGCCCTGGGCCCGTCGCCGGATGAACCCGCTGGCCGTCGCCGCCGCGGCCGCGACGGGCGTGCAGGTCGGCGCCGCGATGGTGGCGACGCGCTTCGTCGTCGACCAGACCGACCCGGCATCGCTGGCCATGCTGCGCTACATCATCGGCTTCCTGTGCCTGCTGCCCTTCGTTGCGGCATCGGGGCAGCATATGCGCTTCGAGCGGCGCGACGTCGCCCCGATCGGCCTGCTCGGCATCGTCCAGTTCGGGGTACTGGTGGCGCTGCTGAATTTCGGGCTGCAGTTCATCCCGTCGGCGCGCGGCGCGCTGATCTTCGCGACGTTCCCGCTGCTGACCATGCTGATCGCGGCGGCGCTCGGGCACGAGCGGCTGACGGTCTGGAAGACCACGGGCGTGCTGCTGACGATCGGCGGCGTCGCCGTGGCGCTCGGCGAGAAGGCGCTGGCGCAGGGCGGCACCGGCGCCGAATGGCTGGGCGCCGCCGCGGTGCTCGCCAGCGCGCTGTGCGGCGCCGTGTGCAGCGTTCTGTACCGGCCCTATCTGAAAAAGTATCCGACCCTGCCGGTCGGCGCGTTCGCGATGCTGGCCTCGGTCGGGTTCCTGGCGATCCTGGCCGCCGGGGCGGGTTTCTTCTCGACGGTGCCGCGCTTCACCGGGGGCGGTTGGCTCGCGATCGTGTTCATCGGCCTCAGCAGCGGGATCGGCTATTTCCTGTGGCTCTGGGCGCTGAAGCACGCCTCGCCGACGCGCGTGACCGTCTTTCTCGCCCTCAGTCCGATCACGGCGATGCTGCTGGGCGGCCTGCTGCTGGGCGAGCCGGTCACGGCCGGCGCCCTCGCCGGCGTCTGCCTCGTGGCGCTCGGCCTGTGGGCCGCGCACCGCCAGCCGCAGACCGGCTGAAGCCGCGGCGTCGCCGTCAGGCGGCGGACAAGGCCGGCAAATCAGCGGCCGCCGGCAGGTCGGCGCCGACCACTTCCCACACCTCCGGCCGCTGACGCTGGATGTCGAGCGCGAGGCGGTCGATGCGCATGTGACAGGGGACGCGCAGGCCGTGATAAAGCACCGGCGCGCCCAGCGTTTCGAGCGGCAGGCCGATCATCCCCATGCGGCGCTTGAGCGACGGCTCCATGACCGCCACCAGATGCGAGATGCCGCGCTCGAGCGCGACATGCCGCAGGGCGCCGATCAGCCCGAGGCAGGCGAAGGACAGGATGCGCCGCTCATCCGCCTCGCCGCGGGCGGCGTCCTGCAGGTCGCGGAGGCGCGACCGGCTGAGCGCGAAGCGGGAAATCTCGGCGGTGCACCGCGCCGGAAGACCGGCGGCCCGCATCGCGTCCGGCGCGCAAACCGTATGGATGGGCAAGGAGCCGACCGGCCGCTCCGGATCGGGAAGGATCAGGCGGACGGTGCCGACCGGCAGGTCGCCATTGCGGTGGTATAGCAGCGCGTGCGGGGCGCGGTGGTCGAAGCGGTCCCGCTCCATGCCGTCGGCGCTGCGCGGCTCGAACTCGTTCTCGATACAATAGACCTGGTGGCGAAGGCGGTAGGCCTGCTCGCGCAGCGCCGGCGTATCGGCGATGCGGACCCTGAAGGTTGTCAGAAACGCGTCGTGAAATGCCCCGGCAATACACCCCATGCGCCCGTCCTCGTCCTTGCGCCCGCGCCGCCGACGCCGCTCCGGAAAGCGGCGGTCGCCCGGCACCGGGCTGACGCGCTGTGGCTGCGCGATTCACTCGTCCAGTCCCCGCACGGCCCCGCAACCGCCGGTTTACAAGACGATCCCCCCGCCACATCTCCCCGATGCATCATCAATCCGTTGTATAGCTTGACCGTAGCAAGGCCAAGCTTATTGTGTTTCAGCTGTTTCAAGAGACAGGGAAATTCCGGGTAAGGCGCCCCGGTGGCGGCCCCCTCCCTTCGGCCGACCGAGGGATCAGTGGCGCGCGAAGATCCGCTCGGCGTTCCGGAAGGCGATCTTTTCGGCGGTGTCGCGCGGGAGTTGCGCAAGCCAGGCGCGATAGCCCTCGATCAGCTCGGAGTAGCGCGACCAGCGCTCGTTGACCCAGGTGTCGGAGCCGATCAGAAAGCGGTCGCCATGCGCCGCGAACAGGTCGCGCCACGCCGGCGCCAGCGTCCCGCCCTCGGTGATGCCGCTGCGGTACGACAGCTCGCCCATCAGGGTCGGATATCTGACGAGCAGCGCGCGCACCGTGTCGGGCGCCGTGCCGAAGCCGGTATGGGCCCAGATCACCTTGACGCGCGGGTTGTGCGCATAGATTGCGTCCACCGCCTCGACATCGGAATGGGCGTGGACCCAGATGTCGCGCGCGACGGCGAGGTCGACGATGCGCTTCATCTGCGGCCCGGCCGCGTTGCGGCCATGGACGTGGAATTCGCCGATGCCGAAATAGCGCGCGCGGGCGAGCTCGGATTCGATCAGCGCCAGAATCCCCGGATCCTCGAACCACGTCGCGATATCGGCGCGCGTGCGATAGGGCCGCATGAACGGCACCACCCACAGCTCCTCGGAGCGCGCCGCGAACAGCTTCCACGACCCGTCATTCGGGCGGCTGTTGGCAAGGATGCCGCGCACGTTGTTCCTGCGGAACAGCTCCAGCACCTGCGGCAGGGGATATGGCTCCTGCGCTTCGGCATTGTAGTGGAGATGCGCATCGAAGATCGGCAGGTCGCTGGCGCGCGCCGGCGCCACCACCAGCCATGCGCAGGCGAATGCGGCGATGAGGCCGCTGACGATCGACGAAGCCGATGCATGGCCACGCATGGCGGAGCCCTCCCTTCCCGGCAAGGACCGGCGAGGCGACTGTGCCATGCAGCCGCAAGGGAGACAAATTGCCAAGCTGGCCCGCCGGAACCGCTGCGCTAGGTCGGCGTTATCTCGCGGTCACGCCTCCAGCGCCGCCGTTCAACGCATGCGGCGCCTCAATGCAGGAGTCTGAGAATGAAGCGCCTTATGAGCCTGTTTCTACTCGCCAGCATCCTGACCGCCCCGCTCGTGCTTGCCGCGTGCAACACGACGGAAGGCCTCGGCCGCGACGTCGAGCGCTCGGGCGAATGGATCCAGAAGAAGACCGACAGCAGCAGCGACTAACAGCAAGCGATCGCCGCAGCTCGGAGCGGCAAGCCGTACGGCGCCGCGGACAGGGAAACTGTCCGCGGCGCGTTTCGTTTATGGCGCAGGGCACACCAATCTTCGTGAGGACACCATGCCAGCCAAGCCGCGGACGACCGGCACTCCCAAAGGCGACGAGAAGGCACGCAAGCTGTGGCAGCTCGTCGACGAGATCAGGATCGCGATGCTGACGACGCAGGACGACGACATGCTGCGCAGCCGGCCAATGGAATGCGTCCAGGTGGAGGAAGGCAATCGCGCCCTGTGGTTCTTTACCGGCGCATCGTCGCCGAAGACGGCGGAAGTGCGCGACGAGCGTCAGGTCAGCCTGTCCCTTGTCGACAAGGCGGAGCAGAACTACGTATCGATCTCCGGCCGGGCGACGATCGTGCGCGATCGCGCCAAGGCGAAGGAATTATGGAGCGAGGACCAGCGCGTGTGGTTCCCGGACGGACTCGACGATCCCGAGCTGGCGCTGCTCAAGGTGCAGGTGGACCAGGCGGAGTACTGGGACCGGCCGACCAGCGCGATGGTCGCGGCGCAAGGCCTGGTCCGCGCGGTCGCCGATGAGACTCCCGATCTCAGCGAGAACGAGAAACTGAAATTCGAGCCTTCACACTGAGCAATCCCGCACCCTCGGTCATTTTCGCCGTCCGCCACAGGCGCCGCACGCGCCCGCGCGACCCGTAGGCCGTGCTGCGCCGGCTCGAGCGGCTGGCGGTCGTGCTCGACAGCGCGATCGTCGTTCCGGGCACGCGTTTCCGCTTCGGCGTCGACGCGGTGCTCGGCCTGTTTCCGGGCGGCGGCGACGTCGTCGGCGCGGCCCTGTCGGGCTACATCATCGTCGAGGCGGCGCGGCTCGGCCTTCCCGCATCGGCGCTCGCGCGCATGGTCGCCAACGTCGTCGCCGACACGGCGCTCGGCGCGATCCCGATCGCGGGTGAGCTGTTCGACGCCTACTGGAAAGCCAACCTGCGCAACATCGCGATCCTGCGCGAGCATGTCTCGCGCACGGCGACGGGCACCGCTCAGGCGGCGGACTGAGCGGCGGCCGCCGTCTGCGGCTCCTGCTCCGCGCAGATCTGCTCCGCCTCGAAATCGGCGAGCGGTTCGAGCGTCAGCCCGCAGCGATTCGGTCCGCCCGATTCCCCGACCGCGCCGCCGCGGCGGAAGAAGCGGCACTGCGCGCACTGGCCGAACGGCCGGTGGCGGTTGCGCTGCTGCAGATGCGTGAGCAGTCCGCCCAGATCCGCCTCGAGCCGCCCGATGAGTGCGCGGTCGATCTCCTCCAGCAGTTCCAGGAGCGGATCCTGCTGCAGATTGGCGCGGCCGCGCGCGGTGAGGCCGAGACGAATGCCGCGCCGGTCGCGCGGATCCGAGGCGCGACGCACGAGCCCCTTCCGCTCCAGCGCAATCACTGTCTGCGAAACCGTTCCCTTGGTCGCGCCGAGGTAGTGGGTCAGCGCCGTCGGCGTCCGCGAATAGCGGTTGGCGCGCCCGAGATAGCGCAGCGCCTCCCATTGCGCGGGGTTGAGCCGTTCATTCCGATGGCGCGCGCTGCGCAGCAGGCGGCCGATCCGCTCGAGCAGATCCGGCAGCCGCGACGGCGCCATCTGCTCATTTTCATCCAAGCCCATTTGCCATACTACTTTTGAAGAATACGCTTTGTAAACATCACCTTGTGAAACTGCAGTATCGAGTCGCGACTAAATTTATTCGGTCTAGATGCATAATTTCTGGGCCTGCCTACCAAAAGGTCATTCGGGTTGTTGCAACTGCCAAGCTTGTTTTTCATGGGCGCGGACGGTGCCAAGCGCGGCCGGCGCGCGCAGTGAGGTTCTTCACAGGCCGCGGGCCCCGCCGCCGGCCGGTTTCTTGCCGGCACCACCGCAACCCCCTATATGTCCCGACATGTCATTCCTGATGCTCGGCCGTCGCCGCCTGCTCGCGTTGGCCGCGGGCGGCGCCCTCGCCGGCCCCGCGGCCTGGCCCGCCTTCGCCAACACGCCGCAAGGCGCGCTGACGGAGCAGGACCGCGCGGATGTGCGCCGCGTCGAGGAGTATCTCAACGCGATCCGCACGCTCAGTGCGCGGTTCATGCAGATTTCCGACGGCGGCGGGACCGCCGAGGGCGATTTCTTCCTCTCGCGGCCGGGCAAGATGCGCCTGGAATACGATCCGCCGGTGCCGATCCTGCTGGTCGCCAACGGCAGCTTCCTGGTCCACTACGACAAGCAGCTCAATGCCGTCACGTATCTTCCGATCAATTCGACGCCGGCCGGCCTGCTGGTGCGCGAGCGCATCGCCCTGTCGGGCGACGTAGCGGTGACAAGCGTCGAGCGCGGCCCGGGCAGCCTGCGCGTGAGCGTGGTCCAGAGCAAGGATCCGCAGGCGGGACGCATCACGCTCGTGTTCAGCGAGCGGCCGTTCGCGCTCAGCAACTGGCAGGTGACCGACGCGCAGGGCAGCGTGACGCGCGTGGCGCTGATCGAGCCGCGCAGCGGCGTGCCGCTCGACCCCGCGCTGTTCCAGTTCAGCGACCCCAACATGGCACCGCGCCAGACGCGATGACCGGCGCCCCGCTGATCGGCGTGACGGCCTGCGCCCGCCAGGGCGAGCGTCACGTCTTTCACAGCGTGGCCCGGCAGTATGTCGATGCGGTGGTGGACGGCGTGGGCGGCGTGCCCGTGATCGTCCCGGCGCTCGGCGAGCGTTCCGATTTCGCGGCACTCATTGCGACGCTGGACGGATTGATGCTGACCGGCAGCCCGTCGAACGTCGAGCCGCATCACTATGGCGCGGCGGCGCGCGACGGCATTCTGCACGACCCGGCGCGCGATGCGACGACTTTGCCGCTGATCCGCGATGCGATCGCCGCGGGCCTGCCGCTTCTGGCGATCTGCCGCGGACACCAGGAGCTGAACGTGGCGCTGGGCGGCAGCCTGCACCAGCACGTGCAGGAGCTGCCCGGCAAGCGCGACCATCGCGGGCGGCAGGTGCCGTCGAACGCGGAGCGGTACGGCATGGCGCATACGGTCGATCTCGTCGCCGGCGGCATGTTGTCGCGCCTGGTGAACGCGACGACCGCGGCGGTGAACTCGCTGCACGCGCAGGCGATCGACCGGCTGGCGCCCGATCTCGTCGTCGAAGCGGTATCGAGCGACGACGGCGTCATCGAGGCCGTGCGCGTCGCCAGCGCGCGCGCCTTCGCCCTGGGTATCCAGTGGCATCCGGAATGGCACATCGCGCAGGACGAATTGTCGCGCGCCATCTTCGCCGCGTTCGGCGACGCGGCGCGCATGCGCGCATTGCGCCGCGCTTCGTCGATCGGCGCCGCCTAAGCTTCGCGCGCGATGCATTCACGGATGCGTGAGGCGCGCCGACGCTTTTGTTTTCCATCGCCTTTTCCGACAAGCGGCGCGTTGCGCGCCGGCCCTTGTCGACGCCGCCTCGCGACACCATGTCTCCATGCAAGAGGCGATTGATCCGGCAACGGACCGATCGTTCGGTAGGCGGCTCCCCTGACGCCTACCGGGCTCCGATGAGGAGCTTCGGAGCGCCCGGTCTTCCCCCCGACCGGGCGCTTTGTTTTTGCGCGGACCCACGATCCTTGACCGACCGCGCGCCGGCGCGGCACAACTCCGCCTGCGCTGCCACGCTGTCCGGACGTTTCTCGCACCATGCCAGCCTCCGCGCGCCCGTCCGTGGCGCAACCGACCCTTCCCTCGCCGTATATCGCCAGGAAGATTCCCGCTGCGCCGGGCCTGTCGGGGCTGCGCATCGCGACGTGGAACATCAACTCCGTGCGGCTGCGCCTGCCGCTGGTCAAGAAGCTGATCAAGGCGGCGCAGCCCGACATCATCTGCCTGCAGGAGACGAAGACGGAGGACCAGTTCTTCCCGGCGGACGCGCTGGCGAAGGCGGGCTATCCGCACCAGTGCTTCTACGGCATGAAGGGCTATAACGGCGTCGCCATCCTGTCGCGCCACGCGCTGGCGAAGAACGGGCGCGAGCGCTGGTGCGAGAAAGACGATTCGCGCCACGCCCAGGTCGAGCTGCCCGGCGGCATCGAGCTGCACAACGTCTACATTCCCGCTGGCGGCGACATTCCCGACCCGAAGCTCAATCCGAAATTCGCGCACAAGCTCCAGTTCCTGCGCGAGCTCGGCGCATTCTGGAGCCGGCAGCCCGAAGGCGGCAAGCGCATCCTGGTCGGCGACCTGAACGTGGCGCCGCGCGAGAACGACGTGTGGTCGCACAAGCAGCTCCTGACCGTCGTCAGTCACACGCCGATCGAGGTCGAGCTGCTCACCGCGTTCCAGGGCGCGCATAAATGGGTCGATGCGACGCGCGAGCGGTTCCCCGAGCCGCAGCGCGTCTATACGTGGTGGAGCTACCGCAACCGCGACTGGCGCCTGTCGGATCGCGGCCGCCGCCTCGATCACGCCTGGGTGACGCCCGCGCTCGCCGATGCCGTCACCGGCGTGCACATCCTCAAGGAAGCGCGCGACTGGCCCGGCCCTTCCGACCATGTGCCGCTGCTGCTCGATCTGAAGAGCTAGACAGCGTCCGAGCAAATTGAATCGCAGAGATGCGGAACGGCCGCATGAGGGCGGGTCTTAGACCCGCCCCTACACGATGGTCTCTCACGTGTAGGGGCCGATCTCAGATCGGCCCGAGCGCAACTTGATCGGACGCTGCTCCAACTGAGCGCGATGCGCCGTCACTGCCGCGCGAAGTGGCGCGCCAGCGGCTCGATCAGCTCCTCCGGAATGCGGCGCGCGATCATCGCCATCGGTTCATCCGATTGGCGCGCCTCGACGACCGTCTTGTCGCCGCGCCAGAGGCGGAGCCGGGCGGCGAGATACTCGGCGCGCTGGCCGGCCAGCACGGGATAGTCCGCGCGCTTCCCCGGTGCATGACAGCGCGCGCAGGCCGGCAGGTTGGCTTCGGCCAGACCCTGCGCGACGATCCGCGCGGCCAGGACGTCTTCCGGCGCACTGTCCGCGGGCGGCGGCGGCGGCTCGGATTGTTCAGACAGACCGGGCAGCGCGGCATAGTGATCGGCCAGCGCTTTCATCGCGGCCTCGTCGACCCGCGCTGCCGCGGCCTGCATGACGCCGCTGTGCCGCCGCCCCGATGCATAGGCGTCCAGCGCCGCCATCAGATAGGCGGGTTTCTGGCCCGCGAGAATGGGAATGTCGGACTGCCCGCGTCCGAGGCCGTCCTCGCCGTGGCAGCGCGCGCAGTCGGGCAGCGCTTCCTGGATCGTCATGGCCTTGCCGCCGGCGATGCGGCCGCCGGGCCCGTAGGCAAGCGCGCGATATCGTTCCGGCGACATGTCCGGAAGCGCCCGCACGAACGCGGTCATGCGGCGGACTTCGTCGTCGCGGGTCTGCGCGGGCCAGGCCGGCATCGCCGTGTATTTGATCCCGTGCTTCACGATCCAGAAAATCTGCCGATCCGTCCATTCTTCCGCCTTCACCGCTAGGTCGAGCGCGGGCGGCGTCGCCACCTGCATGACGGGCGAAAGTCTTTCGCCGGGCGCGCCGTGGCAGAAGGCACAGACCGCCGCATAATGGCCGGCGGCCGAGGTAAGCCCGGTCGGGTCGACGAACGGCTCCGACACGGTCAATGCGGACTGGGTCCGGACCGAGCTGCGCATCGCCCAGTGCAGGAATTTGTCGGTGATGACCCAATGGCCGGTCGAGGCGCCGATATTGATGATGCCCGACCAGGCGATCGTCAGACCGATGGCGGCCAGGAGGCTCACCGTCACCAGGACGCGCAGCCATGTCACTTTCACCATCATGGCAGCGCGGCCCTCCGCTCACCGCTGCGCAGCACGTGGAAAAGCAGCACCAGCCCGCCCGCCAGATAGCTGCCGGCGCCGACGAGCAGCATGATGACGCCGCCGATCTGCTGGTCCTCCAGCGGCGGCAGCGTCAACCCGAACAGGCTGCATCCAGCCGTGCCGTACAGGGTGCGGGGCGCCAGCGCGATCAGCGTCCCGAGCAGGGTCATGTGCATCGTGGTCAGCAGCAGCGCGATGACGCCCTGCGCGCGGCGCGCGCTGCTGCCCACGTCGTCCGCGGCACCGAGGCAGGCGCTCCACAGCAGCAGTCCGGCGGCAAAGAACATCGCTTGTTCCAGCATCAGGCCGGCGGCGCTCTCGGCGGCGAAGGCGCGCGCGGCGGGCAGATGCCATCCCCAGACGACCAGCAGCTCGACGACCGACATCGGTAGCGGTGCGACGATGCGGGGCCACCGGACCGCGGGATCGAAACGCGCGCCGGCGATGGCACGCGCGATGAGCGGCGCCGCGATCGCCACCGCCGCCATGTGCGCCGCCATGTGGCCCGTCATACCGGCGCGCGTGGCGGCGGCGATGGACCATCCCGCGACGAGCGCGGCGGCCCCGCAGAGGAGGAGTGACGCGGGCTTCATCGGCAGTTGGAGAAGATGAAGGCGGGAATCGCCGTGAACACGATCGCAACGAAGCTCAAAGCCGCCAGCAGCATTTTCGCCGCGGCGAGGAAGCGGTGACGGTCGGCGGTGGTGCTTTCATCATGCGGCGGCGGATCGCCCTCGATCTGCATCTGCGCGCCGGCGACATAGGCCGATGCCGCGACGACCAGAAGCGCAACCACCGTGGCGATCGCAATCGCGATGCGGACGTCTTCGAGCGGGTACAACGGGCCGCCCTTCGCGCAACGGATCGCGGCATAGACGTAACAGAAGAGGAAATGCAGCGCCCAGGCCGTCGGCGGCACGATCAGCGCCCACAGATTCGATTCCCGCCGCTGCGCGCGCAGATGGATTCGCCACGTCATGACAGCACCGGGAAAAAGCCGACGACGACGAAGGCGATCAGCGCGCTGAGGGCGAGAAAATGCTGATAGACGGTGACGTTGCGAATGTCGCCGTCATGAACCGGGGTCAGCCTGCCCGCCAGCCCGCGGCCGAGCGCGAACAGCAGCATGATGGCGCCGAGCGCCGCATGCGCCGCGATCCAGATGACGAGCACCCAGACCATGGCCGGATAGACATGCAGCTTCGGATCGAGGCCGGCGAACCAGGGACCCGCCAGGCCGGCGACGCCGCCGGCAATGGTCGCGATCGCCGCCGCGGCCAACGCGATCCACGCCAGCCCGCTGCGCCCGCGCGCGTTCGTCTCGCGCGCGGCGATGGTCAAAGCCCAGCCGACAAGCAGCAGGACCAGGGCGACCATCGGCCAGAACGGTCCCGGGCCGGCGAGGCCCGGCGAGGGATCGGGCGGGTATTCGGCGTGGACCGTCCAGAAGAAGAAATATCCGAAAACGAGACTGCCGAACGCCGTGGCGTCGCCGGTCATCGTGATGAACATCGCCCACCAGCCCGGAGACGCGGTCCCGGACGAATGGAGCGGCAGGACGAGGCCGCGGCCGGCATGCTTTTCCGGCTTCTCGGGAATGATCCCGGTGCCGGTCGCGTGCCACCAGAGGATGACCGCAAGTGCCGCCACGCCGCTCACCGCCGCGGCCCAATACATGTGGAAGGTGGTCAGGATGAAGACGCCGCCCAGCGTGAACGCGGCGAGCATGGGCACGATGGTCGGCCCGCCGACCCGCGCGACCTGAATCGGGCGCGCATCGAGTACCGTGGTGATGATGAGCTCGCGCTTGCCTTCCTCGGCGTCGGGCAGGTAGTAGCGCCCCTCGTCCACCTTCCTGACGAAATCCGGCTCGTCCCACAGCGGATAGCGGCTCTGGATCTGCGGGATCGAGCGGACGCCCCAGTCCTGGTATTGCGTCTTGGGGATGGCCAGCCATTCGAGCGTGCCGGCATTCCAGGGATTGCGTGGCCCGCGCTTGCGCCACGGCGACAGGCACAGATCGATGACCACCACGCCGATGCCCATCGCGAACATGAAGGCGCCGACGGTGGACACCAGGTTGAGGGTGCCGATCCCGAGATGTTCGGGATAGGTGTAGACCCGGCGCGGCATCCCCATCAGTCCTGAAAAATGCATGGGGAAAAAGCCGACATTGAAACCGACGAACATCAGCCAGAACGCGATGCGGCCGAGCCGGTCGGACAGTTTCTTCGCCGTTGCCAGCGGCCAGTAATAGTAGAGGCCGGCGAACAGCGGCAGCACCGCTCCGCCGATCAGGACGTAGTGCAGGTGAGCGACGATGAAATAGGTGTCGTGCGCCTGCCAGTCGAACGGTGCTATCGCCACCATGACGCCGGTCAGACCGCCGATGACGAAGACAGCCAGCGATCCCGCGGCGTAGAGCATCGGCGTCGACCACACGAGACGGCCCGCCCAGATCGTGGCGATGAACGTGAAGATCTGGACCGCCGTCGGAATCGCCACCGCCTCCGAGGCCGCGGAGAAGAAGCCCAGGCTGATCTTCGGCAGGCCGGTGGTGAACATGTGGTGGACCCACAGCCCGAAGCTGAGGAATCCCGTACCGACGGCCGACAGCACGATCCAGGGATAGCCGAGCAGATGGCGGCGCGCGAAGGTCGGCACCACCATCGCGAAGAGCGCGATCGACGGCAGGAAGATGATGTACACCTCCGGATGACCGAAGACCCAGAACAGGTGCTGCCACAGGATGGGATCGCCGCCGCGCCTGGCGTCGAAGAAAGGCCAGTCGAGCAGACGCTGCAGCTCGAACAGGATGTCGCCGGCGATGAGCGGCGGGAAGGCGAACAGGATCATCACCGCCACCACCAGGATGTACCAGGCGTAGAGCGGCATGAGGTTGAGGCGCATGCCCGGCGGCCGGCATTTCAGTACGCCGACGATGAGTTCCACCGCGGCGGCGATCGATGACACTTCGATGAAGGACAGGCCCAGCATCCAGATATCCGCGCCGATCCCCGCGGTCTTCGGATCGGTGGACAGCGGTGGGTACATGAACCAGCCCCCGTCGGGCGCGGCATCGAAGAAGATCGAGCCGTTCACGAACACGCCGCCGAGCAGGAAGCTCCAGAAGCCGAAGGCGGAAAGACGGGGGAAAGGCAGATCGCGCGTGCCGAGGAGCTGCGGCAGGATCAGCACCGCCACCGCCTCGAACATCGGCACCGCGAAGAGGAACATCATCGCGGAGCCGTGCAGCGTGAAGAGCTGATTATAGGTCGACGCGGAGACGAGGTCGTTGTCCGGCAGCGCGAGCTGGGCGCGCATGATGAGCGCCAGCACGCCGGCGAACAGCATCATTCCGAAGGCGGTCAGGATGTACCAGGTGCCGACCGCGGTGTTGTTGGTATCCGTCCATTTGAAGAACAGCCCTCTGGGCGGGGCCCATGCGGCGCGCAGCCGTTCTTCCTGCGCGGCACGGACGGCCGGGTCGTCCTGGTCAGGGATGACGACGGGCGGCCCGGACATCTAGCGCAGCTCCGACAGATAGGTTGCGATCGCCGTGACCTCCGCGGCCGGCATGGTCCTGAAGGCGGGCATCAGCACGCCGGGCTTGCTGGCGGCGGGATCGCGGATGAACGCGGCGATGGCCTCGACCGACATCGGCGTCGTCCCCGCGCCAAGCGTGCGCCGCGCACCGAAATGCGTGAGATCGGGTCCGATGTCGCTGCCGTCGACATGGCCGCGGATCGCATGGCAGCCGCCGCACCCATAGTCCTCGAACAGTCTTCGGCCCGGACCGGCAATTGCGGCGGCCGGGCGCGCCGCATCGTCCAGCCAGCGATCGAACGCGGCCGGCTCCATCGAGACCACGTCGAATGCCATGCGCGCGTGGCTGAGGCCGCAGAACTCGGCGCAGACTCCGCGATAGACACCGGGCCTGGTGGCGTGGACGACCAGCTCGTTCGTCCGTCCGGGAATCATGTCCATCTTGCCGGCGAGGCCCGGTATCCAGAAGCTGTGGATGACGTCGGGGCTCCGCAGCACGAAGACGACCGTGCGGCCGACAGGCACCCTGATCTCGTTGGCCGTCGTCACGGCGTCGCTGTCGGCCGCCAGATAGCGCACGCGCCACCAGAACTGCTCGCCGTCGACCTCGATCCTGAGATCGCCCTCGCCGACCGGGAGAGGACTCATCTTGGGCAGCGCATAGATCAGGAGCGCCGTCAGCACCGCGGTCGGCACGATCGCGCCGAGCCAGAGGATGAGGCGCATCCCGCTTCTGAGGTCGAGCTGCCCGGCCGGCTTCCGCGCCGCGTGAAAAGCGATCCAGATGACGGCGACGGTGATCAGGCCCGCCGCGACCGACATGGTCACGGTCAGGGTGCGGGTCGATTGGGCCTCGGCGCCGAAAACCGAGAAGGCCGATTGCTCCCCCGCGCAGCCGCCGGTCAACGACAGGGCGGCGACAAAGACCATCATGCGGCCAGCGACCGCGCATTGCGGTGGAGCCGCCGCCATTGTCCTCCTAGCTACGCACCGGCGCTTACCCCTGCGGCCGAAGGCGCTGAACGCATCCGCCGGTCACTGCGGCGCATGCCTGGACACCCGGGGGAAGGGAAAGGTTGAGCGCCATGGAACCCGCAGAAGGAGGCAGAACCGTTTTATGAACCTCCCCGCCCTCGATCAGGTTCCGGGGACGCCCCGCATCAATTGGTCGCGGGGCTCCTCCGACTCCTGGCTTCTCGTCCTAGGGCGCGCGGTAAATGAAGTAACGCCCGGCGGGAACGCCCGCCGGCAGGGCAGACGGGGTCAGGGGCGAGGCGTCGAGGGTCTGGTCGCACAGCACCATCGCCCCTCTTCCCAGCATCGGAACGATGATCGGCCCGAGCCAGCGCGCCAGCGCTGCCGTCGCCGCCTCGTCGCCGGACCCGATGTCGGCGTGGACGAGGGCGATCCGCCCGGCATGTTGCGATGCGAAAGCCGGCAGCGTGTCGCGGAAATCGCCGACCAGCAGATGCGCCGCATCGGGGATACACGCGGGATGCGCCGCGACCTGCCGGTCGAACGCAAAGATCTCGCGCGCACCGTCGCACCGCGTGCGCAGGTGGTCGTAGGTCCGCCCGTTGCCGAGGCCGAGCTCGACGACGGCACCCGGAACGGATGCGATGGCACCAACGGCCCAGTCGAGGCACGCACGCTGCGCCTCAAGCCGTCGGATGAAGCTGTCGAGGCGGCTGCCTTTGCGCTGTTGCACGCGGAGAGTCGCCGTCCGGTTACGCCGCGCCCGCGCGGCTCACCGCCGCGCGGAGCTGCTCGTTGGTCTTCTCGAGACGGCGCGCGAGCTCGCGCATGATCTCCACCGCCATCAGCGGAAATTCGTTGATCAGGCGGTAGAACAGGTCCTTGTCGATCCGCAGCGTGATGAGCTGCGACTTCGCGGTCACCGTCGCGGTGCGCGGCACGTCGCACAGGATCGCGATCTCGCCGATGATGGCGTGCTTGCCGACCGTCGCCACCTTCACCGGCCCCTGCGGCGTGTCGATCGAGACTTCGGCTTCGCCGCTGATGACGATGTAGGCCGCATCGCCGGGATCGCCCTGCTGGAACACCGCATGTCCTGCCTCGAAGGTCAGCCGCTGGCTGGTGAAAGCGAGCAGCTTTAGCTTCGCCGGCTCGAGCTTGGCGAACAGCGGAATGGACTTGAGAGCCTCGACTTCTTCCTTGATCGACATTCGGCCTTCCTGCGTTTCCGGTTCCTAGGCAGCGGCGACCAGTTCGGCATACAAGGTGCCGGGCCGCTCCAGCTCCTCCAGACTTCCCTGTTCGGCGACGCGCCCCTCGGCAAACACCAGCACGCGGTCGAAGCGCTTTGCCAGCGTGGCACTGTGGAGAGACCAGACCAGGGTGCGCCCCTCGCACGCCTTCAGGACGCCATCCATGATGCGCGCCTGCGCTCCCGTGTCAAAGATCGCCGTCGCCTCGTTGAGGATCATGACGTCAGGGTGCTTCAACAGGGCGCGGGCGATCGCCAGCTTCTGCCGCTGTCCCTGGGACAGGCGGGCGCCGCCGACGCCGACGGGGAACTCGAGCCCCACCTCCAGCACCGCGCGACGCAGCTTGAGCTCGTCCATGATCTCGACGATCAGCCGGCCGACGCGCTGGGCGGCGCGTGCCTGCCCGTAGGCGAGCTTGCCGAACAGGATATTGTCCTGCAGCGTCGTCGCGGCGTTGTAGGCGTCGGGGTCGAAGAACTCGATCGCGTCGCGCGAATGTTCCGGCAGCCCTTCCCTGAACACACGCCGCGCTTCCAGCACGCGCGCCTTGATCTTGTCGTCGAGCAGGCCGAGGCGGTGGCGACCCTCGATCAGCTTGAACGGCAATGTCAGCAGGCGCACGCGGTCGGCAGGCGAGATCGCCGTGCGTCCCTCGACGCGGCCGAGCAGCGCCTGGAACTCCGGCAGGTCCTCGGACGAGATGAAGCTGAACTGCTCGAAGAACTCGTGGCCGGGCGGCAGGTCCGCGAAGATCTCGGTCATCGTCTCGGCCACTTCGCGGCCGATCGCCACCAGGTCCTCGGTCAGGCCGACCTGGTCGAGAACGCTCAGCACATACTCGTTCTCCGCCAACTGGTCGACGTCGAAGGCGTGGCTGACCGGCGTGCCGAACAGCAGGTTCTCGGCCAGGGTCGCGTTGTTGTTGTAGCGTTCGGGATCGAACACCTCGACCAGCGGTGCCAGCTCGGGATCCTTGATGCGCTCCTGCAGGGCGGCGCGTGCCTTCAGCACCGCCTCGGCAATGTCGGGTCGCGCCTTCGGATCGATCGTGCCGCGCAGCCCGAGCTGATAAAGGTCCTCCGACAGGTCGACGGTCGCGAGCGTGTCGATCATCGCGTCGGTCGGCGTGCGACCATCGGCCAGCTCGACCGCGCTCCAGTCGACCCAATCCGCCTCGGTGTCGAGGTCGAGGTTGCCGGCGCGCGCGGCCTCGACCAGCCAGCGCTGGCGCAACCGCGCGGCTGCGGCATCGCTGTGCTCGCGCGGCTTTATCAGCCGCTGCTTCAGCCCGTAGGTCAGGTTCTCGCGCACCGTTGCCGCGAACAGATAGGCGCTGGGCCCGACATAGCCGACCCGGGCTCCCAGCACGCCGGACGGTAACGTCAGCAGGTCCTTGCCGGCGATAGTGATCGACCCGGATCCGGGCTGATGAAACCGCGCCAGCATCATGGCGACCGCATCCTTGCCACCGCCCGGCGGACCGACCAGCGCGACTTTCTCGCCGGCCTCGATCGTGAAGCTCGCATCATCGAGCAGCTTCACGTTCCCGTCCTCCACCAGCGTCACGTGCGCGACGGCGACGGGGCCCTCCAGGCGCGGCGGCGGCTCGGTGAGCGGCTTCTGAAGCGCTTCGTCGAACATGTTCTCCGGCTTGAACTGCTCGGTCACCTGCTCGTACTTGATCTTCGAATCCTGGGTCTGCTGGTAATAGTCGAGCAGCTCCTTCCACGGCGAGGACATGTCCTTGTGCGCCGCCAGCGCCGCGGTCAGCGCGCCGATCGTCAGCTCGCCCTTGATCACCAGATAGCCGCCGATCGAATAGAACATCAGCGGGACCATCTGATTGAGGAAGTTGTTGAGGAACTTGACGAAGGATTTGCGCTGGAAGATCTCGAACCGGATCCTGAAGATCAGGCCGAGCCGGTCGGTGAAGTCGGCGCGCTCCCACACCTCAGCGCCGTGGCCGTGCACTTCATGGACCCCCGCGATGGCCTCCCCGATCCGCTCCGACAGCTTGCGCACCGCGCGCACGCGCTGCTTGCCGAGCTCGTTCACGCGCCGCTGCAGCTTGGGGATGATGTAGGCCTGCAACGGATAGAGCGAGACGGCGGCGAGCCCGATCCACGGGTTCTGCACGAACAGGAACGTGATGATGACCAGCAGCGTCCCGCCTTGGATCAGCGGCTGGGCGATGGCATCGCCCATGTAGCCGCCGAGCGGCTCCACCTCCGCCGTCACCATCGGAATGATCTCGCCGGCCGACACCTTGCGGAAATGCGGCAGCGGGAAGCGCAGCACGCGCGATACCAGTTCGTAGCGCAGGCGGCGCAGCAGCCGCTCGCCGAGCCGGCCCTTGAGCGTGTTGATGTACTGCTTGAGGCCCGTGTTCGTGGAGAACAGGAGGAAGAACACGCCGCACAGCGCGAACAGGTATTCGACCCGGCCGAGCTCGACACCCAGGACGGTCATCGGGAACGTGACGTCCTTCTGCAGCAGTGCCTGATTGACGATCATCTTCGGCACTTCGAGCGACAGATAGAAAAACGGCATCGACGCGATGGTCAGGGCGCACACCCATGCCGTTTCGCGCGGCGCGTATTTCAGGACGAATCGATAGAGGCCGGATTCCATGATGAATTAGGTGCGATCGCCTTACGGTACCGCGGTGCGGGACGCGAGCGGGCATCCGAACGATACTCTACTCAATCCGCCGCCCGCCGGACCAGCACCCCCCGAACACGCCTCCGGGCTAGTGGCCGGGGGCGGCTTCGATGATGACCGTCACTTCCGCGGGCGGCGCCCGGTCGAAGAGCAGGGTCAGGGCGACCCGGTCGTCCAGGCGAAGGTCGCGCGTCAGGCCTTCGAGCCGGACATGCAGCCGCCCAGGGCGCAAGGCCACCGGACGGGACGGCTCCAGCGCGACGAACGCACGGACCGCAACCACCTCGCCCTGCGTCTCCGCCAAGGTCGCCCTAACGGCGGCCGTCGTGCGGGCGCCCACCAGCCGGTCAGCGGTCGTCCCCCGATTGATCGCGGCGAAATACACCTCGGCCGTGCCGCCCGCGGGCGCCGGTTTGGCCCAGACATGGCCGATATGGATGTCGCCATGGCGCAGGTCGTGGGCCGTGGCCGGGCATCCTGATACCGCGAAGAATGCTGCCACGAGGATGGCAGCGCGGCCCCCCCTTGGCCGCGGTCAGCCCCATAAAGCCAAGCCGCTTCAGTGCGTTAGAAGGGGTGTTCAACCGGATCAAAGCTGAGCCTTAGTGTACATAATCCTTAGCAAAAACATGCCTTTTTCGCCGCCGGCCCCTTGTGCCATAGTTCCCGGCCGGGGAGCCAATGGGGGACAACACCCTTGAGCGAGATTAGAGAGACCGGGAAGCGCGGTGGCTCCCGCATCCTCATCTACAGCCACGACACGCTCGGACTCGGCCATCTGCGCCGGTGCCGTGCGCTTGCGCATGCGCTGGTCGAGCGCAACAAGGACCTGTCGGTCCTGATCCTGTCCGGCTCGCCGATCATCGGCAGCTTCGATTTCAAGACCCGCGTCGACTTCGTCCGCGTCCCCGGGGTCATCAAACTGCGCAACGGCGAGTACACCTCGCTGAACCTGCACCTGGACATCCAGCAGACGGTCGGCATCCGCGCCTCGATCATCCGCCATACCGCCGAGGCGTTCCGGCCCGACCTGTTCCTGGTCGACAAGGAGCCGCTGGGCTTCCGCGGCGAGGTCGAGGACACCCTGGTCATGCTCAAGTCCAAGGGCGTGCCGCTGGTCCTGGGCCTGCGCGACGTCATGGACGACCCGCTGCTGCTCGAGCCCGAGTGGAAGCGCAAGAACGTGCTGCCGGCGCTGCGCGACCTCTACGACGACATCTGGATCTATGGCCTGCCGCAGATCTGCGACCCGCTGGCCGGCATCTCGCTGCCGCGGACGGTCAAGCGCAAGATCAGCTACACCGGCTATCTGCCGCGCAGCGTGCCGCAGGCGACGCAGCGCGCCAAGCGCCACGAGAATCCGCGCGAGCCCTATATCCTGGTGACCACGGGCGGCGGCGGCGACGGCGACGCCCTGATCGACTGGGTGCTGCGCGCCTACGAATACGACCGGCGCCTGCCGCACCGCGCGGTGCTGGTGCTGGGGCCGTTCATGCAGCCGGAGCTGCAGACCGAGTTCCTGGAACGGGCGCGCCGGCTGGAGCGGGTCGAGGCGATCACCTTCGACACCCATCTGGAAGAGCTGATGGACCGCGCCGTCGGCGTCGTGGCGATGGGCGGCTACAACACGTTCTGCGAGATCCTGTCCTTCAACAAGCGCGCGATCATCGTGCCGCGCACCGCGCCGCGCCTGGAGCAGCTCATCCGCGCCAGCCGCGCCCAGGATCTCGGCCTCGCGCGCATGCTGGCCGACGACGGCAAGCGCGACGTGCGCCTCATGGCTGATGCCCTGCGCCGCCTGCCGGAGCAGGCGCTGCCGTCCGAGATGATCGTGCCCGGCCTGCTCGACGGCTTCGAGAATGTCGGGCGCCTGGTCAACCGCTGGATGCCCCGCCACGTCGAGGCGCCGCCGGCCCGCCTCGCCGTCGCGACAGAGGCCTGAACGCGCTAAGGTCCGGGGCCGTAGCCCCGGAGCCTGCCCCTTGCACGACATGATCGCCCGCACTTCCGGAACCATCGGCGTGGTCGTCAAGGGCTGGCCGCGCCTGTCCGAGACGTTCATCGCGCAGGAGCTGCGCGCGCTGGAGCAGCGCGGCTTCCGCCTGCGCCTCTATTCGCTGCGCCATCCGACCGATCGCCGCGTCCACCCCCTGAACCGCGCGGTGGCAGCGCCCGTCACCTATCTGCCCGAATATCTGTGGCGCGAGCCGCTGCGCGTGTGGCGCGGCTGGCGGCGGGCCCGCCTCCGGCCCGGGTATGCGCGGGCGCGGGACATCTGGCTGCGCGACCTGCGGCGCGACCCGACGCCCAACCGAATCAGGCGGTTCGGACAGGCGCTGGTGCTGGCCGCCGAAGCCGACGCCGACGTTTCGCACCTCTACGCCCACTTCCTGCACACGCCCGCGTCGGTCGCGCGCTATGCGGCGGTGATGCGCGGGATGCCGTGGAGCGTGTCGGCGCACGCCAAGGACATCTGGACGACGCCGGATTGGGAGAAGCGCGAGAAGCTGCGCGACGCCGCCTGGGCCGTCACCTGCACGCGCACCGGCTGCGAGCACCTCGCCGCGCTGGCGCCCGGCAAGACGGCGCTGGTCTATCACGGCATCGACGCAAGCCGCTTTCCACCGCGCGACATGACGCGGCCGCCGCGCGACGGGTCTCGGCAGGACGACCCGGTCGTCATCCTGTCGGTCGGCCGGGCGGTGCCGAAGAAGGGCTACGGCGACCTCCTGTCCACGCTGGCGCTACTGCCCGCGGACCTGCATTGGCGCTTCGTGCATGTCGGCGGCGGGCCGCTGCTCGCCGAACTCAAGCAGCAGGCGGCAGGCAGCGGCCTGGCCGAGCGCATCGCCTGGCGCGGCGCGCAGGACGAGGACGCCGTGCGCGTCGCCTACCGCGAGGCCGACCTGTTTGTGCTGGCCAGCCGTATCAGCGACGACGGCGACCGCGACGGCCTGCCCAACGTGCTGCTGGAAGCCTTGAGCCAGGGCTGCCCGGTAGTCGCGACCGCGGTCTCCGCCATCCCGGAGCTGGTGGTCGACGGTGTCACCGGCGCACTGGCGCCGTCGGGCGATCCGGCGGCGATCGCGGCGGCGATCGAGCGTCTCGCGCGCGATCCGGCCCTGCGCGCGCGTCTTGCTGCCGCCGGCGAAGAGCGTGTGCGGCGCGACTTCCCGCTGGACGCAGGCGTGGCGCGGATCGCAGCCCTGCTCGGCGGCGCCGGCGCGCCCGCGATCGCGGCGGCGGCAGGGGCGCGACGATAGCCGCGCCATGCGCATCGCCTTCTACGCGCCCCTGAAGCCGCCCGATCATCCCGTGCCGTCGGGCGACCGCCGCATGGCGCAGCTCCTCGGACGCGCATTGACCGAAGCCGGCCACGAGGTCGAGCTCGCCGCCCGTCTGCGCAGCTACGACGGCGACGGCAATGTCGAGCGCCAGGCGCGCATGGCCGGGATCGGCGGCAGGCTCGCGGCGCGGCTTGTCGAGTCGATGCGGGCGCGGCCAAGAGCGCAGCAGCCGCGCGCGTGGCTGACCTATCATCTCTACTACAAGGCGCCTGACTGGATCGGGCCGCGCGTCGCCGCACAGCTCGGCATTCCCTATCTGGTGGTCGAGGCCTCCGTCGCGATGAAACGCGCGGGCGGTCCGTGGTCGCTCGGCCACGAGGCGGTCCTCGCCGCGCTCAGGCGCGCCGATGCCGTGATCTCGCTCAATCCCGCCGACGACACAGGGCTTGCGCCGCACCTGTCCGCACCCAGCCGAATCCTGCACCTCAAGCCGTTCCTGGACGCCGCACCATTCGCGGCAGCGTCGCGCGACCGTGCCGCCATCGCCCGGGATCTCAACCTCGATCCCGACCAGCCGTGGCTGGTCGCCGTCGCGATGATGCGGCCAGGCGACAAGCTCGCCTCGTACCGTGTCCTCGGCGAAGCGCTGGCATTGGTGGCAGAACGCCGCTGGCAGCTTCTGGTGATCGGCGACGGACCGGCGCGTGCGGACGTCGCGGCGGCGCTGGCGCCGCTCGGCGCGCGCGTGGCCTATGCCGGCGCGATGGCGCCGGAACGGATGCCGGATGTGCTGATGGCGGCCGACCTGTTCGTCTGGCCCGCGATCAATGAAGCGTGGGGCATGGCGATCCTGGAGGCACAGGCGGCGGGCCTGCCGGTCGTCGCCGGGCGCAGCGGCGGCGTGCCGGTGCTGGTGGCCGACGGGCGCACCGGGCTGCTGGCCGAGCCGGGCAACGCGCACGCACTCGCGGACCACGTCGCGGCCCTGCTCGACGATGCGAACAGGCGCCGCGCTTTCGGGAAGGCGGCAGGCGCGAAGGTGGCGGCAGAGCATGACATCGGCGCCGCCGGCGCCGCACTCGACCGCATCCTGGACAGCGTGACGAAGGTCCGCGCGTGACGGCGCTTGTCCTGATCCGCCACGCGCCAACGGCGTGGAACAAGGGCGGCCGGCTGCAGGGCCGCGGCGACGTGCCGCTGCTCGACGAAAGCCGGGCCGATCTCGGACGGCGGCGGATCCCCGACGCCTTCGCGGGCTTCCGCGCGCTGTCCTCGCCGCTGAGCCGCTGCCTCGACACGGCGGCCCTGCTGGGCCTGGTGGTGTCGCGCGATGACCGCCTGATCGAGATGGATTGGGGCGAGTTCCAGGGGAGCACGCTGAAGGAGCTGCGCGCCGCGCGCGGCATCGACCTTGCCGCCAACGAGGCGCGCGGCCTCGATTTCCGCCCGCCGGGCGGCGAAAGCCCGCGCGACGTTCAGGCGCGCGTCGCACCGCTGCTGGCCGAGATCGCGGCATCGGGAAGGTCGACACTGGCCGTGACCCATCGTGGCGTCATCCGCGCGATCTATGCGCGCGCGATCGACTGGGACATGACCGGCGAGCCGCCGCAGGAGCTCGACCTTTACGCGATCCACGCGTTCACGCTGGATCGCGACGGGACGCCGCGTCTCGACCGCCTCAACCTGCCGCTGGCGTTCCGATGACGGCGCGGGTGCTGTTCCATGTCCAGCACCTGCTCGGCAGCGGCCATCTGCGCCGCGCGGCCGCGATCGCCGCGGCACTGGCGCGGCACGGCTTCGACGTCGAGCTGCTGTCGGGCGGCATGGCGGTGCCGGATCTCGATTGCGGCGGCGCGCGCCTCGCCCAGCTCCCGCCCGCCCGCGCGGCCGACGAGACGTTCAAGACCCTGCTCGGCGCCGACGGCCAGCCGGTCGACGATGCCTGGCGCGACGCGCGACGCGCGGCGGTGCTGGCGCGCTTCGCGGCATTCCGGCCTGATGTGCTGATCACGGAACTTTTCCCGCTGGGGCGGCGCGTGCTGCGCTTCGAGCTGGCCCCGCTGCTGGAAGCGGCGCTGCTGCGCGAGGAGCGGCCGTTGATTCTCTGCTCGGTGCGCGACGTGCTGGCGCCGAAGACCGATGAGACCAAGCTCGCGGAGATGGCGGGACAGGTGCGCGCCGCGTACGACCACGTGCTGGTGCACGGCGATCCGGCCCTGCTGCCGCTGTCCGCAAGCTTTCCGGAGGCGCGGATCGCCGACCGCGTCGTCTACACCGGCTATGTCGCGGCCGCGCCGACACCGGCGCCGCCGGGCGACGACGGGCGCGACGAAGTGATCGTTTCCATCGGCGGGGGCGCCGTCGGCGCGCGGCTCCTGCGCACCGCTCTTGCCGCCCGCGCGCTCAGCGCGCAGCGCGAACGGACATGGCGCCTGCTGCTCGGCGCGAGCCTGCCGGAGGCGGACCGCGACGCGCTGGCCCGCGGCGCCGGGCCGGGCTGCATCGTCGAGCCGGCGCGTGCCGATTTCGCGGGCCTGCTCGCGCGATGCCATATCTCGGTCTCGCAGGCCGGTTATAATACCGTGATGGATATCCTGACCGCCCGCGCCCGCGCCGTGCTGGTGCCCTTCGCCGCGGCGAACGAGACCGAGCAGACCGTGCGCGCCGCGGCGCTGGCGGCGCGCGGTTGGGCGGTGATCGCGGAGGACTCAGGCCTGACGCCGGAGCGCCTCGCCGCGGCGATCGACCGCGCCGCCGCAATGGCACGACCGGATCCCGGTGCCCTGCGCCGCGATGGCGCCGCCGAAACCGCGCGCATGATCGGTACATGGCTGAGCCGGCGGAGAGCGACGGCTTGAGCACCTGGCACGATCTGACGCGCGAGCTCGATCAGTGGCGCGAGGCCGGACGGACCGCGACCTTCTGGTGGCGCGACGACGACGCGACCGCGCCGACGGCGGCACTCGATCGCCTGCTGGCCCTGCAGCACAAGCACGCGGCGCCGGTCATGCTGGCCGTGATCCCGGCCCGGGCCGAAGCCGCGCTGGCGCGGCGGCTTGCACCGGAACGCGCGGTCGCGGTGGTGCAGCATGGCTGGGCGCATCTCAACCACGCGCCGGTCGGCGCCTCGAAGGCGGAGCTCGGCCCCGACCGGCCGGCGGCCCTGGTCCTGGGCGAGCTGGCGCGCGGCCAGCTCGCTCTGAACGCGCTGTTCGACGGCTGGCTGCGGGTGCTGGTCCCGCCCCACAACCGGATCGCGCCGCAAGTGGCCGCGGCTCTTGCAACCGCCGGCTATGCCGGCCTGTCGACATACAACGCCAGGCGCGGGGCACCCGCCGGACTTACACAGGTCAACACGCATGCGGACATCATGAACTGGGGAACGCGCGCTTTCGGCGGCGAGGCGGAGGCGCTCGCCCTGGTCATCCGGCACCTGCAGGCCCGGCGCGGCGGCGGCGCCGATCCGGACGAGCCGACCGGGCTGCTGACCCACCACCTGGCGCATGACGAGGGGGCCTGGGCGTTCACCGACGCGTTTCTCGCGGCGGTCGCGGCGCACCCGGCGGCGCGCATCGTCGACGCACGCACGCTGTTCGCCGCATGAGCGAGTACCGCTACCCCCGCAGCGCCGTGACCGGCGACTTCCTGCGCGCCGGGCTGGGGCTCGCCGTCACGGCGGTGCCGGCACTGGCCATCCCGGCGGCATCGCCGGCACAATTCGTCCTGCTGCCGCTGGCCCTTCTGTTCCTGATTTTCGGCATCCGGACCTGGCAGCGCAGCGTGGCTGTGATAGCCGTCACAGCGCAGGACATATCGCTTTCTGCACCATGGCGAGCTAGGTTGGCTTGGGCCAATCTAAAGGCCGTTAGGCTCAACTACTTCTCCACACGGTTGGACCGGACGGGAGGGTGGATGCAACTGATGCTCAAGGGGCATGGCGGCCCTGACGGTGCTACCATCCGTGTCGATTCCACGGTCGAGGGCTTTACCGACATCGCACGCCAGGTTGCGGTCGCCGCGCGCGCCGCGCGGGTGCCGCTCTCGGATGCGACACTCAACAACTTTGCCGCCCTGGGCATTGCGGTCGATGACTGAGAACCTGCTCCAGGTCCGCGACCTCGCGATCGATTTCCGCATACACAACACGACTGTCCGCGCCGTCGACGGCGTCTCCTTCCGCATCCGGCCCGGCTCGACCATGGCACTGGTCGGCGAGTCGGGATCGGGCAAGTCCGTCATCAGCCAGGCGATCATGGGCATCCTGCCCCGCGCCGGCCGGATCGCGTCGGGTCAGATCCTGTTCGACGACCCGCGCGCGCCCGGCGGCGCCATCGACATCGCGAGCCTCGACCCGGATGGCGCGCCGATGCGCGACATCCGCGGCGGCCGCATCTCGATCATCTTCCAGGAGCCGATGACCTCGCTGTCGCCGCTGCACACGATCGGCGACCAGATCGGCGAGGCGCTGCACCTCCACCAGAAATGCTCCGCCGCCGAGGGCGAGGAGCGCGTGACCGACATGCTCGCCAAGGTCGGGTTCCCGAACCCGAAGAAGGCGCTGGTCACCTATCCGTTCGAGCTGTCGGGCGGCCTGCGCCAGCGCGCGATGATCGCGATGGCGCTGGTGTGCCGGCCGTCGCTGCTGATCGCCGACGAGCCGACCACGGCACTCGACGTGACGATCCAGGCGCAGATACTGAAGCTGCTGATGGACCTGCAGGCCGATCTCGGCATGGCGATCCTGATGATCACGCACGATCTGGGCGTGGTCGCCAACATGGCCGAGGAAGTCGTGGTCATGTACCGCGGCAAGATCATGGAAAGCGGCACGCGCGACCATATCTTCCGCAACCCGCAGCACGCCTATCTCAAGGCGCTGCTGCGCGCGGTCCCTCGCTTCGACATGAAGCCGGGCGAGCGGCTCGTGCCGCTGCGCGAGATCGAGACGGAGACAGGGCACCTGCTCGCCGCCAAGGACTCGACCTGGCCGGCGGAGGCCGATCCGACGCTGCTCAAGGTGAGCCATATCACCAAGCGCTTCTCGATCCGCAAGAGCGGCTGGTTCGGCTCGAGCTCCGAGACGTCGGTGCTCGCGGTCGACGATGTCGGCTTCGAGATCACCCGCGGCGAATGCCTGGGTCTTGTCGGCGAGAGCGGCTGCGGCAAGACGACCCTGTCCAAGATCCTGCTGCGCGCGCTGACGCCCGACAGCGGCGCGGTGCGGTTCAACGATCACGGCACCTGGCGCGACGTGCTGTCGCTGAGCCAGGACGAGATGATGCCGTTCCGCCGCAAGATCCAGTTCATCTTCCAGGATCCGTACGGCTCGCTCAATCCGCGCATGACGGTGTTCGACATCGTCAGCGAGCCGCTGGTGATCCATAACATCGGCGACAGCGAGTACCGCGCGGAGATGGTGCGCGAGCTGATGCGCTTGGTCGGGCTGGACGCGCGCTTCCTCAACCGCTATCCGCACAGCTTCTCGGGCGGCCAGCGCCAGCGCATCGGCATCGCGCGCGCCCTCGCGCTCAGACCCGACCTGCTGATCTGCGACGAGCCCGTCTCGGCGCTCGACGTGTCGATCCAGGCGCAGATCCTGAACCTGCTCAAGGACCTCAAGGAGCAGCTCGGCCTCACCTACCTGTTCATCTCGCACAACCTCGCGGTCGTCGACTACATCGCCGACCGCATCGCCGTGATGTGCGCCGGCCGCCTGGTCGAGCTGGCGCCGCGCGAGGTCCTGTTCCGCCAGCCGGTCCACCCGTATACGCGCGCGCTGCTGGCGGCGGTGCCCGATCCGGATCCCGACCGCCGCCTCGATTTCAACGCGCTGATGGGCGGGCGCGCGTCGAGCCCGGCCGCATGGCCGCGGCCCTTCACGCTGGACGGCTCGACCAAGGCGGACCTGATCGACCTGGGCGAGGGCCATTTCGTGCGCGCCGACAGCAGCGCAACCCGCGCCCAGCTCCTGCGCCCGATGGAGCCTGCCGCATGAAACGCGTCCTGCTCGCCTGCCTGCTTGCGATTGCCGCCCTGGCGCCGGCCCGCGCGGCCGAGTTTTCCGACAGCCCCGCCCTGGCCGCGGACGTCGCCGCCGGCAAGCTGCCGCCGGTGGCGCAGCGCCTGCCGGAAACGCCGCTGGTGGTCGAGCCGGAGCGCGCGGACGTCACGGCGGGCGAGCATGGCGGCGAGCTGCGCTTCCTGATGGCGCGCGCACAAGACGTGCGCATGATGGTGGTCTACGGCTATGCGCGGCTGGTGGTCTTCACGCCGAAACTGGAGCTGAAGCCCGACATCCTGGAGAGCGTGACGAACGAGCGCGACCGCACGTTCACGTTCAAGCTGCGGCGCGGCCACCGCTGGTCCGACGGACATCCCTTCACCACCGAGGATTTCCGCTACTACTGGGAGGACGTCGCGAACAACAAGCGCCTGTCCCCCGCGGGCCCGCCCAAGGACCTGACGCCCGGCGGGCACAAGCCCAAGATCGACATCATCGACGACGTCACCATCCGCTATTCCTGGCCGGTCCCCAACCCGCATTTCCTGCCGAAGCTCGCCGGCGCATCGCCGCTCTACATCTTCCGGCCGGCGCATTATCTGAAGAACTTCCACGAGAAATACGCCGACAAGACGAAGCTTGAGGAGGCGGTCCGCAACGCCAATGTCCGTGGCTGGCCGCAACTGCACAACCGCCTCGACAACCAGTACCGCAACGACAATCCCGACCTGCCGTCGCTCGAACCATGGGTCCTGCAGACGCGCCCGCCGGCCGACCGCTTCATCTTCGTCCGCAATCCGTACTTCCATCGTGTGGACACGGCGGGACGCCAGCTTCCCTATATCGACCGCGTGGCCGCCACCGTCGTCGACGGGCGCCTGATCCCGCCGAAGACGGGCGCCGGCGAGTCCGACCTGCAGGCGCGCAACATCGCGTTCAGCGACTTCACCTTCCTGCGCCAGGCCGCGAAGCGGAACGATTTCTCCGTCCACCTGTGGAGCACCGCCAAGGGTGCCCATCTGGCGCTGTACCCGAACCTGAACGTCACCGACCCGGTCTGGCGCACGCTGAACCGCGACGTGCGCTTCCGCCGCGCCCTGTCGCTCGCGATCAACCGGCACGAGATCAACCAGGTCGTCTATTTCGGCCTCGCCCTCGAAGGCCAGAACACCGTGCTGCCGGCCAGCCCGCTGTTCCGCCAGAAATACCGCGACGCCTTCGCGAAATTCGACAAGGCGGAGGCGAACCGGCTGCTCGACGAGCTTGGGCTGAAGAAGCGCGACGGCCGCGGCGTGCGCCTGCTGCCCGACGGGCGGCCGCTCGAGGTCATCATCGAAACGGCGGGCGAGGACACCGAGCAGACCGACGTGCTGGAGCTGATCCACGATTCCTGGATGAGCGTCGGCGTGAAACTCTATTCCCGGCCGCTACAGCGCGAAGTTTTCCGCAACCGCGTCTTCGCCGGCCAGACCATGATGACGATCTGGATCGGCCTCGAGAACGGAATCCCGACCGCCGACATGTCGCCGGAGGAGCTGGCGCCGACCTCGCAGCAGCACCTGCAATGGCCGAAATGGGGGCAATTCTACGAGACCGGCGGCACCAGCGGCGAGAAGGTCGACGACCCGGTCGCAGCGCAGCTCGCGGAACTGAACGAGGCGTGGGTCGAGGCCGGATCCTCCGAGGAGCGCACCCGCGTCTGGCACCGCATGCTCGAGCTGCACGCCGAACAGGTCTACTCGATCGGCCTCGTCGCCGGGGTCAAGCAGCCGGTCGTGGTGTCCAACAAGCTGCGCAACGTTCCCGCCGACGGCATCTACAATTTCGACCCGGGCTCCTTCTTCGGCATCTACCGGCCGGACATGTTCTGGTTCGCCGGCCCGAAGCGTACGGCGGCGGTGAAGTGAACGGCGGACCATGCTGAGCTACCTGATCCGACGCATCCTGATCATGGTGCCGACATTGATCGCGATCAGCGCGATCGTGTTCGTCATCATCCAGCTTCCGCCGGGCGACTACCTGACGACGATGATCGAAGAGCTGCGCGCGCAAGGCGAAAGCGCGAGCCTCGAGCGCATCGAGTTTCTGAAGCAGCAATACGGCCTCGATCGCCCACCGATCGAGCAGTATTTCCACTGGGTGCTCGGCATGCTGCACGGCGACCTGGGCTGGTCGTTCGAGTACAACCTGCCTGTCAGCCAGATCATCGGCGAGCGGCTGCTGATGTCCTTCGTTCTCGCGCTGACGACCGTCATCTTCACGTACCTGGTCGCATTCCCGATCGGCATCTACTCGGCGACACGCCAGTACTCGGCCGGCGACTATTTCCTCACCTTCCTCGGTTTCCTCGGCCTCGCCACACCCAGCTTCCTGCTGGCGCTGGTGCTGCTCTATGTCGCGAACGTGGCCTTTGGCACGTCGATCGGCGGGCTGATGGATCCCGTCTATGTCGACCAGTCGATGTCCTGGGCGAAGTTCAAGTCGGTCCTCGAGCATCTGTGGATCCCGGTGGTGGTGATCGGCCTGTCGGGCACCGCCGCGATGATCCGGCGCCTGCGCGCCAACCTGCTCGATGAGCTGCAGAAGCAGTACGTCGTCACCGGGCGCGCCAAGGGTCTGCCGCCGGGCCGCCTGCTGTTCAAGTACCCGCTGCGCATGGCGATCAATCCGTTCATCGCCGACATCGGCAGCCTGCTCCCGAGCCTGATCTCGGGCGCCGCGATCGTCTCGGTCGTGCTGTCGCTGCCGACCAACGGGCCGATGCTGCTGCGCGCCCTGCAGAGCCAGGACATGTATCTCGCCGGGTCTTTCCTGATGCTGGAGGCGGTGCTGGTGGTGGTCGGCGTGTTCCTGTCCGACCTGGCGCTCGCCGCCCTCGATCCGCGCATCCGGCTGCATGGCGGGGTCACCAAGTGAGCGACGCGACCCTGCCGCACTACGCGAATCCGGCGCCGTTCAATCCGCAGGAAGCCGAGAAACTGACGCCGGAGCTGCAGCGCTACTACATGGCGTCGCAGTGGCGGATGATGTGGTGGAAGCTGAAGCGCCACCGCCTCGCCGTGGCGTCGGGCATCGTCCTCCTCGTCATGTATGCCTCGATCCTGATCACGGAGTTCCTGGCCCCGTACAGCCTGCACACGCGCAACACGGATTTCATCTTTGCGCCGCCGCAATCGGTTCATCTGTTCCACGAAGGCAGCTTCGTCGGGCCATTCGTCTACGGGTTCAACTACAAGCTCGATCTCGACACGCTGAAGCGCGAGTACACCGACGACACCAGCCGCATCTACAAACTGCGGTTCTTCTGCCGCGGCGATTCCTATAATTTCTGGGGCCTGATCCCCGGCAGCTTCCACTTCGTGTGCCCGCCGGAGGACGGAACGCTCTTCCTGCTCGGCACCGACCGGCTCGGCCGCGACATGTTCTCGCGGCTCCTCTATGGCGCACGCATCTCGCTGACCGTGGGCCTGATCGGCATCTCCATCAGCTTCGTCCTGGGCATGGTGCTTGGCGGTCTCGCCGGCTATTACGGCGGCTGGGTCGACAACGTGATCCAGCGCCTGATCGAGATCATCCGCTCCTTCCCCGAGCTGCCGCTCTGGATGGCACTGTCGGCGGCGTTGCCGGTGTCGTGGAATCCGCTCTTCATCTATTTCGGCATCACCATCATCCTCGGCCTGATCGACTGGACCGGGCTGGCGCGCGCCGTGCGCTCCAAGCTGCTCGCCCTGCGCGAGGAAGATTTCTGCACCGCCGCCGTGCTGATGGGCGCCTCGCCGCGCCGGATCATCGGCCGCCATCTTCTGCCGAGCTTCATGAGCCACCTGATCGCCTCGGCGACGCTGTCGATCCCGGCGATGATCCTGGGCGAGACCGCGCTGTCCTTCCTCGGCCTCGGCCTGCGGCCGCCGATCACGTCGTGGGGCGTGCTGCTGACCGAGGCGCAGAACATCAACGTCGTGGCGCTCTATCCGTGGCTGCTGGCGCCGGTGGCACCCGTCATCGTCACCGTGCTCGCCTTCAACTTCCTCGGCGACGGACTGCGCGACGCGGCGGACCCGTACCGCTAGTCAGCCCTTGACCAGCCACAGGCTGGTTTCGCGCGTGCCGGGCAGCAGCGCCAGCCGGTCCAGGCCCGACGCGGCCACTTCCGCTGCCATGCGCGTCGCCGCGTAGTGGGACGACCACAGCAGGCGATAGCCGCCGCCGGCGAACAGCGCCGGCAGGGCGTTCTGCTCGTTGTAGCCGCGCCACGCCCAGTCCGCGGGATAGGCGTCCGGCAGGTACACGTCGTGCACGTGAACGAGGACGCCGGACGGCAGTGCCGGCAGCACGTCGTTGAACAGCAGGTCGACATCGGTGCCGGGCATCAGGATGTGGCTCGAATCGATGAAGACGATATCGCCGGCGGCAAGCTCCTTGAACGGGGCGAGCCCGGCACGCTGCACCGTCGCGCGGATGAATTCGATCGCAAGACCCTCCAGGGTCGCGCGCGGCGCGGGATCGATCGCGGTGATCCGCGTGGGACAGCCCTCGTCCGCGACCGCGCGCGCCAGGAAGCGCGTCGAATGGCCCGAGCCGATCTCGACGATGCGGGCGGGACGCCGGGTCCGCACGGTCGCATAGGCGACGGCGGCATCGAGCCGCGGGAACCAGTCCTGTTCGAAGCGCGGTGCCGGCGGCGCCTCGCGCCCGAAGGCCAGAAGCGTGCCGAGGAACGATTTCGCCTCCGCCATCCGCGCACGAAACTCCGGCTCGGCGCGCGCGAAGAGCGGCTCCAGCGCCGGATACGAGGCCGGCGCCACGACCGAGTCCGCGTAGCGATACGGGATGACGAAGGCGCGCGCGCGGCCCGACGCCGCCGAAAGGGCGATCCAGAGCGACCGCAGCAGCGGATTGGTGCGCCAACTCAGGGACGGACTCCCGCTAGGGCTTGAGGATCATGCCTTCGCGCGCGACCAGGGTGCCGGGCCGCGCCTTGCCGGCCGCCGCCGCGATCCGGTCCATCTCCGCATCGTCGTGGCCCGGATCGTGGTGGAAGATCACGAGCTGCTTCACCCCGGCCATGTCGGCGAGGCGGATGCCCTCCTGCCAGGTCGAATGGCCCCAGCCGACATGCGCGGCGAATTCGGTGTCGTCATAGGTCGAATCGTAGACGACGATGTCCGCGCCGGCGATGAGGTCGAGCACCGCCTGGTCCGGGCGGCCCGGCACATGCTCCGTGTCGGTGATGTAGCAGATCGCCTTCCCGCCGAACTCGACCCGGTAGCCCGTGGCACCGTTGGGATGGTTGAGCGCCGTGGTCTTGAGGGTCACGTCCGGCGCCGGATGCAGCGTTTCGCCGGAGCGGAAATCATGGAACGAGATGTCGGCGCCGAGCACGCTGATCGGGATCGGGAAGAGCGGCGCCATCATCATTTCCGACAGCACGTAGCGCAGCGTGTGGTCGGGCAGCAGGTGCCCCGCCCAGAAGCGGAACTTGTTGGTCTTGGCGTAGGCCGAGCTGAAGAACGGCAGGCCGCAGATGTGGTCAAAATGCGTGTGGGTGAAGAACAGGTCGGCATCGACCGGGCCCAACGCGTCGAGATGCGCGCCGAGCGGCCGCAGCCCGGTGCCCGCATCGAAGATCAGCGTGCGGTCGCCGCAGCGGATCTCCAGGCACGATGTGTTGCCGCCGTAGCCCACCGTATCGGGCCCCGGACACGGAATGGAGCCACGCACGCCCCAGAACCGGACACTGAACTCCTGCAAGGAACTGCCCACCCGGCCTCCGACCTCTTATCCGTTAGTAGACCAGGCGATAGCCGCCCGGCGTCGTGACCAGAATCTCGGCATTGGCGGGATCGCGTTCCATCTTCTGGCGTAGACGGTAGATGTGCGTCTCAAGCGTATGCGTATTCACGCCGGCATTGTACCCCCATACCTCGCCGAGCAGCGTTTCGCGCGGCACAGGGTTCGCGGCACGGTAGAGGAAACGGAGGATCGCCGCCTCCTTCTCGGTCAGGCGGATCTTGCGTTTCGAGCTCCCCTCGAGCAGCAGCTTCGCGCCCGGCTGGAAGCTGTACGGGCCGATCGCGAACACCGCGTCCTCGGACGCCTCGTGGAGGCGGAACTGCGCGCGCAGCCGCGCCAGCAGCACGTTGAGGCGAAACGGCTTGGTGACGTAGTCGTTGGCGCCGGAATCGAGCCCCTCGACCGTGTCGTTTTCGCCCGCCGATGCCGTCAGCATGATGATCGGCGCGGTAACCCCGCCGTCGCGCAACTTGCGGCAGATCTGGCGCCCGTCCGCGTCCGGCAAACCGATGTCCAGCAGAATGGCATCGAACCGCTCGTCCTTTGCCGCGGCGAGGGCGGCGGCACCGGTCTCCGCCTCCGCCGTGTCGTAGTCCGCGGCGAGCTGTTCGGCGAGCGAGCTGCGCAGCGCGGCATCGTCGTCGACCAGCAGGATCTTGCGGCGTTGGTTCATGGTGCTTTGCTTCTAGCATGGGCCTGAATCAAGGGCAAAACCGGTCACGGTTGCGCCCGCTCTGCCCAAAAAAATGCGGTCGTGACGTGGATTTGGGCATGCCGCTTGAGGTTGCGATCGCGCTGATGTCACTAAAGCGCTGATAAACCGCAATATTGGCATACGGCAAGAACTGGCGCGCTTCTTGAACTTCGCTAGCTGTCGGCCGCATCGGCCACAGCGCGAATATTCATCATGGGGAAGCCGCACATGTCATTCAGCAGACCCGCCCTCAGTGCCGCAGCCGCACTCGTCCTGTTCGCGACGCCGGCAGCCTGGGCGGAGGAGTCCGGGATTCCTGGCGACCTGACCGGTTCATTGGCCCTGACCACCGATTACGTCTTCCGCGGCATTTCGCAGACCGACAGCGGCCCCGCGGTGCAGGGCGCGATCGACTACGCCTACATGTTCCGCGACGAGATCGGCATCTATGCCGGCATCTTCGGATCGAACGTCGACTTCGACGAGGTGTCGGGTCCCGGCGTCGACCGCGCCAGCGCGGAATTCGACCTCTATGGCGGCGTGAAGGGCACGATCAGCGGCGTCACGTGGCAGCTCGGCTTCATCCACTACGCCTACCCGAAGGCAAGCCCGGGCCCGGACTTCGACTACGACTTCACCGAAGCGGTCGGCAAGCTCGGTTACGATTTCGACTTCATGGCGATCACCGCCGGCGTGAACTATTCGGGCGACTATTTCAGCGAGACCGGCGAGGGCGTGTACTACAGCGCCGACGTCAGCGTGCCGCTGCCCTTCCTGCCGCTCGACATGAAGCTGCTGGGCCATATCGGCCGCCAGACGATCGAGAACAACACGCGCTTCGGCGCGCCCGACTACACCGACTGGCTGCTCGGCGTCAGCGCGACGTACCAGGGCTTCACCCTGACCGTCGCCTACACCGACACCAACATCAGCAAGTCGGAATGCTTCGCCGGAACCGGGCTGAACGACACCTGCGAAGGCCGCGCGGTCGCCACGCTGTCGAAATCGTTCTGATCGCGGCGCGGCGGGACGACGGCGTCCCCGCCGCCGCTCAGCCGCGCACCAGCGCCAACGCCGCGCGACCGATCGGGTGCCGGGGGTCGCCGAACTTCTCCAGGATGTCGAAATGGTCGAGGCCGCTTGCCTCGACCACCTCGACCGATGCGCCGGCCTTCTTCCATGCCGCCGCCAGTTCGGCCTGCTGCCGGTGGAACTCCTTCGGCTCCTTCTCACCGACCGACAGGACGATCCGCTTCGTCACCGGCTTCATCAGGATCGGTGACGTGCGCCGCACCGTGCCCTCGTCGAGTTTGAGCACCGGGTTCTGATACGACAGCCGGATCGGCTCGAGGTCATAGATGCCGCTGACCGGGTACGCGCCCTTCACCAGGTCCGGCGGCAGGCCGCCGAGCGTCGCCCAGTCCGTCGCCGCGAGCACGGCGGCGATATGCCCGCCGGCGGAATGGCCGGCGACGAAGATGCGGTCGGGATCGCAGCCGAGCAGGGGCGCGTTGCGCCACAGCCAGGCGAGGCAGGCGCGCGCCTGGCGCACGATCTCGTCGAGCCCGGCGACCGGCGCGAGCGTGTAGTTGATCGTCGCATAGGCAATGCCCGCCTTGACGAAGGCCGGCGCCAGCGAGGCGCAGTCGCGCTTGTCGAGGGCCTGCCAGTAGCCGCCGTGCACGAAAACCATCAGCGGCGCGCGCTTGCCGTTCTGCACCGGCGGCGCGATCAGGTCGAGCTTCTCCGCAACCGTCGGGCCGTAGGGGAGATCGCGCTGCCAGCCGGGCCTGGCCAGCTCGGCATCACCCTCGGTCGCCCATTTCTGCATGAAGTGCGGATGATTCGGAAACCGGGCCCGCAGGTTGTACTCGGCGTCCAGCCCCGCCTGGTCGTAGTTGCGGTAGATTTTCATGGTGTGGGCGTCCCCCGTCTCGGCGTCGAACACGTCGCGTGCGCCCGTGATACTGGAGCGGCTGCGCTTGTTCAACCGTCCCCCTGCGGTCGTACACCCGGCAATTCCTGCCGGTCACCTCGTTGCCCCTCTTCCGCAAACCATTGAAATATATGGTTACTGAAATGGCATCGCCTTTGCTGGAGGGATGGCGATGTCGAATGTCATGAGCACCGGTTCGGTCACTGGCCTGTCGTGGGACGGCGAAGGACGGCGCGTCTCCGGCGGCGCGCTGGCGCCCGACCTGCCGGCGGCGCCCGGGGAAGAGGTCACGTTCAGCGACTTCCTGTCGGTGATCAACCCGCTGCAGCACATCCCCGTGGTGTCGTCGATTTACCGCTGGGTCACCGGCGATACGATCAAGCCGGCCGCGCGGGTCATCGGCGGCGCGCTTTATGGCGGTCCCCTCGGCCTTGTCAGCGCGGCCCTCAATGCCGTCGTCGAGGAGGTCAAGGGATCGGATATCGGCGGCCAGATCCTGGCGGCGGTGACGCCCGACCGGTCGCACGGTGCCAAGCCCCAGATGGCCGCGGCGGAGCAGGCAAAGCAGGATGCCGCCGCGCCGCCGCAGGCGGAGTCCGATCCCGCAGCCGCCAATCTCGCGGCGCTCCAGCAGCTCGCGGCCGATCTGCGCCAGGCGGCCGAAGAGCCGGAAGCGGCGAAGACCGAGGAACCGCCACCGGCCGCAGCGCCGATCCAGCCGGGCCAGGCGCGCACCCTTGCCTACTACCAGGCCAATGCCGGCCGCAGGCTGCCGACGAACGATACGAGCCGCTACATGCTGCCGCAGCGACAGGCCGGTCCGGTGCTGCCGCAGGCCGCGCCCGCGACGCCGGTGGCGGCTCCGGCGGCGGCAGTCGTCGAAGCAGCCACCAAGAGCGAAGCGCCGGTCGCGACGCAGGGCGAGGCGCCGCCATCGGCCTGGTTCTCGTCGGCGATGCAGCGCGGCCTCGACCGTTACCGGAGCATGCAGCAGCTCGACAAGGCGCCGCCGCAGGTCGACCTGTCGCATTGAAACCTGCCGCTATCGTGTAGGATGCGCGCCGTGGACATCGAGGTCATCGGCGGCGAAACAGGTCGCGGCACGCTCACCTGGAACGGCTCGCCGTATCCCTGCACGCTCGGACGCAGCGGCGTCAGCACCAGCAAACGCGAAGGCGATGGCGCCAGCCCGGCCGGCTGCTTCGCGTTGCGCGCCGTGTTCTACCGCGCCGACCGCATGGAGCGTCCGCCAACGCGCCTGCCCTGCACGGCGATCGCACGCGACGACGGCTGGTGCGATGCGCCGGCGGATCGGGCCTACAACAGGAAAGTGCGCCTGCCGTACGGTGCCAGCGCGGAAACGATGTGGCGCGACGACACGCTGTACGACATCGTGGTCGTGCTCGGCCACAACGACGACCCGGTCGTGCCCGGCGCCGGAAGCGCCATCTTCCTGCACCTCGCGCGCGAGGACGGCGGCCCGACCGAAGGCTGCGTCGGCGTCGCGCGCGACCTTGCGCTGGCGCTCATCGCCCGCCTGGGCCCCGAAGATCGCATCTGCATCAGGCCGCCGGCCTGATCAGGCGTCGTGGCGCTGTGCCCGCCGCGCATCGCACAGGTACAGGTGCTGCGCCGCCAGCACCGCATAGAACACGACCAGCCAGACGACGCGGCTCTGGAACCGGCCATGCCCGCCGAGCAGCCCGCCCGCGATCAGCGCGTTGCCGATCAGTGCCGCGACGATGACCAGATACATCGCCACCATCATGCGATCGCCGCGCCGCGCGAACTCCAGGAACAGGAATGCCGATGCGGCAAGACCGACGACCGCGAAGAACACGTGCCATAGCGTGATCGCGACCTCCGGCAGCCGGCCGGTGCTCTGGCGTGAGGCCATGTAGCTTGGATACTCCGCCGGGAAGAAATGGCGGATGTGCCGGCCGATGGGATGGTCCGCGGGATCGCCGACGGACAGCCAGCCGCCCGCCTCGAGAACGAAGAACTCGCGCGTCGCACCGGCGCTGATGCGCTGCATCTGCTGCGCGGGGTATGCGCTGAGGACGCCGGCGACGATTTCGCGCGCCTCGGTGCGCAGTGCCGGCCCGCCGGCCCGCTCGAACACGCTGTCCGGACCGCGCAGGAAGGCGCCGGCGTCGTCCGGCAGTTCGTCGAGATACCGGCACAGCACGTAAGGACGCTGCGGGCAGCGTTCGCGCAGATAGGTCTGGGCCGTGCCGTCGCCGATCATGCGCGCGAGCTGGAACACGGGAGACGCCAGGGTCAGGCCCTGGCGCGCGAGCGCGTTGGCGCCCGTGTGCACGAGCGCCGCAAGCAGCAGCGGTCCGACGGTGAAGGCAACGGCGGCCGGCCGGAAGCCGCCCACCATTGGTTTCAGCGCGAGGATGACGACGACCAGGCCGACGGCAAGGCCGAGATGCGAAAGATCGGAAGCGATCGCGGCCGCGGTCAGCGCGGCGATGTACCAGCGCTCTGCCCGGCCGAGCCGATCGAGGTTGAAGCCGAGCACATAGAGCCCGAGCACGCTCACGCCGACGAAGATGTCGGGCATCAGCATGCTGGCAAACCAGGGCAGGCTGCTGCAGGCCGCAAGCACGGCGACCGTGCCGAGATACGGTCCCGCGGCCACGGTGCCGCAGATCGTGCGGATCACGACATGGAGCAGGTGCGCAACGATCACCGCCTGCGCCAGGATCACCGGCCACAGCCACGGGCGCCAGTCGAAGGGAAAAAGCAGGACCGTATAGAAGGCCGGCCGCGCCCACCGCCCCTCGCCCAGGGCAAGCGTCTCCAGATAGGCGGCGGGATCGCCGTAAACCAGCGGATAGCCGTTGTAGACGGCAGGCCAGCACAGCAGCAGGGCCGCGGCGGCGATGGTCACCGCAGCCGATTGCGCACGCGCCGCGAAATCGAAGGCTCTTGCGTTTGCGATCATGGCCGGCCCCCGCGATGCGTATGCGCGAATCTGAACGCGTCGCGATCAGGCGGGTGCCGCTCTTTCGCGCGAGTCGCCGGTGCGAATGGAGCTGCGCTACCTCGCCGGCTCAGATCCCTGTCCGATTTTGCTGCGGCTCAGGCTTGGCCGCGCGGGCGCCGAAGATCGCGCTGCCGACGCGGACATGCGTGGCCCCGAAGCGGATCGCCGTCTCGAAATCGCCGCTCATGCCCATGCTGAGCGATGCGAGGGCATTGCGCCGCGCGATCTCGCGCAGCAGCGCGAAATGCAGAGCCGGCTCCTCGTCCACCGGCGGAATGCACATCAGCCCTTCAACCGGAAGGCGGTGCGTCTCACGCGCGGCGGCGATGAACGCGTCCGCTTCTTTCGGCAGGATGCCGGCTTTCTGCGGCTCCTCGCCGGTGTTGATCTGGATGAAGCAGCGCGGCCGCCGGCCGGACTTCTCCATTTCGGCGGCGAGGGCGGCCGCCAGCTTCGGGCGGTCGACGGACTGGATCACGTCGAACAGCGCCACCGCGTCACGCACCTTGTTGGTTTGCAGCGGGCCGATGAGGTGGAGCTCCATATCCGGATGAGTCTCGCGAAGCGACGGGTATTTCGCCTGCGCCTCCTGCACCCGGTTCTCGCCGAACACGCGCTGGCCCTGCGCCATCGCCAGCTCCACGGAAGCCGGCCCAAACGTCTTGCTGACCGCGACAAGACAGACGGAGGCAGGCTCGCGACCGCACGCGGCGGCCGAAGCCGCGATGCGGGCCCGGACGTCGGCGAGGTTGGCGGCGATCGCGGCAGGAGGACTTTCGATCATGTTGGAGAATCACTAGCCGAAATCGCGTCGATCGCGATAGCGTCGAATTCATGACCACCACCGACCTCCTCGCCGCCGCGCTGACCCATCAGAAAGCGGGCCGCATCGACCAGGCCGCATCGCTCTACGAGACGATCCTCGCGGACAGCCCCGACCATGCAGAGGCCCTGCATTTCTCCGCATTGATCGCCCTGCGCCGGGGCGATGCCGAGGCGGCCGTGGCGCGGCTGGGTCGCGCCGCCGCCGCCGCGCCGCGCAAGGCCGTGATCCAGAACGATCTCGGGGCCGCCCTGCGGCTGTCCGGCAAGCTCGCCGAGGCCGAGGCTGCGCTGCGGCGCGCGACCGAAATGGAGCCCGGCTACGCCGACGCCTGGAACAACCTGGGCATCGTCCTGCGTGCCAAGGGCGACAATGCCGGCGCCCGCGCGGCGCTCGAGCGCGCCGCCGCATTGAAGCCGGGCTTCGCGCCGACGCTGAACGCACTCGGCGGCGTGCTGCAGGCGCTCGGCGAGAACGACGCCGCCCACGCCGCGCTGACACGCGCGATCGCCCTGAAGCCCGACTATGTCGAGGCCCTGACCAATCTTGGACTGCTGCTGCAGGCGCGCGGCGACGTCGCCGCGGCACTGCCGCTGTTCGACAAGGTCGTGGCGCTGGCGCCGACCCTCGCCGAGGCCCATCTCAATCGGGGGCTCGCCCTTCATGCGGCAAGGCGGCTCGACGAGGCCGTTTCGTCGCTGGAACGATCGGTGCGGCTCAAGCCGCAGCTCGCCGCCGCCTGGAACACGCTTGGCATCGCCCAGGCGACGCGCGGCGCATTCACGGAGAGCTGCGATGCGCTTGCCAGGGCAACGGCGCTGGCGCCGAAACAGGCGGAGTATCTCAGCCATTTCGGCCTGTCGTTGCAGAAGGCAGGGCGCGGCGACGAGGCGCTTGCCGTGCTCGATCGCGCGGTCGCGGCCGATCCGAAGGACGCCGATGCGATCTTCAATCGCGGCGTGGTGCGCAACCAGACGGGCGATTTCGCCGGCGCGCTGGCCGACTGGAAGGCGACGATCGCGGCACACGCGGGTCATCGCGCCGCGTGGTCGAACCTGATCTTCGCGCTGCATTACGAACCGGACAGCGATGGCGCTTCCCTGCGCCGCGAGGCGGCGGCCTTTGAGCGGCTGCACGGCAATCCGCCCGGGCGACACACGAGCTGGCCCAATCCGCGCGAGCCCGAGCGGCGCCTGAGGATCGGTTACGTGTCGCCGGATTTCCGAGAGCATTCCGTGGCGCACTACATGGAACCGCTGCTGGCGGCGCATGACCGCGCGGCCGTGGAAGTCTTCGCCTATGCCGAGCTGAAGCGCAGCGACGCCGCGACGGAACGGCTGAAGGCGCGGGTCGACCATTGGAGCGTGACGGCCGGGATGCGCGATGAAGACATTGCCCGCCGCATCCGCGACGACGGAATCGACTTCCTCGTGGATCTCGCGGGGCACAGCGCCGACAACCGGCTTGGGGTCTTCGCGCTGAAGCCCGCGCCCGTGCAGGTGACCTGGCTCGGCTTCCCCGGCACCACCGGGCTGTCTGCGATCGACTACAGGATGACCGACGCCGCGGCGGACCCGCCGGGAAGCGACGCCTGGTCCAGCGAGACCCTGGTCCGGCTGCCGCATGGCTTCCATTGCTGGCGACCACCGGCCGACGCCCCGCCCGTCGCCGCGCGAACGAGCGCGGGCGCACCGGTCTTCGGCAGCTTCAACAATGTCCAGAAGATCAGCACCGCGACGGTCGCGGCCTGGGCCGCGATCCTGCAGCGCATCCCCGAAGCGACGCTGTCGCTCAAGTCATCGTGGCTGTCGCGACAGCGCGCCGTCGCGAACCTTCGCGAGGCCTTCGCCGCACAGGGAATTGACCCGGCACGCATCGCGATGTCGGGCTGGATCGATGGGACGGCCAAACACCTCGCCGCCTATGGAGAGATCGACGTCGGGCTCGACCCGTTTCCCTACAACGGCACCACGACGACGCTCGAGGCGCTGTGGATGGGTGTGCCCGTGGTCGCGCTCGCGGGCGACAGGCACTCGGCGCGGGTCGGTGTCAGCCTGCTGCAGCAGGTCGGTTTGACGGAGACGATCGCGCTGTCCGTCGAGGATTATATCGAGAAGGCCGTTGCGCTGGCCGCCGACAGGGAGCGGCTGGCCGTCTGGCGCACGCGTTCGCGTGAACGCATGAGCGCATCGCCATTGCTGGATGCGGCGGGGTTCGCCCGCATCATCGAAGAGTCGTATCGCGCGATGTGGCGGCGCTGGTGCGGCGCCTGAACCGCCAGCGTCGATAGGGCCAAAGAAAAAAGGGGCGGCCGAAGCCGCCCCTTCCAGTCTCTAAGACTTTGCTTCTTCTTAGAAGACCAGGACGACGCCGACGATGCCGCCGGTGCCGTCGTTGTCATCGGCGTTGGTCGTCGGGTTGTTACCCTCGATCTTCGCCGTCCAGATGTTCGCCTCGAGGCTCACACCTGGCCCAAGCGTGTACTTGCCGCCGAGCGAGAGCATGCTGAACTCGTCGTCGCCTTGGCAGGTCGCGGCGTCAGCTCCACTGGCCAAGCAGTCGTCGTTCTTGCCGTTGATGTAGTTCAAGCTGACCGCAGCCGGCCCGAACGTGTACATGATGCCGACGTCGAACGCGCGGCTCTCAACCTTGTTGGCGCCGGTGCCGGCCGTCGAAGCGGCTGCGGGGGTGCCCGCCGTGCCCGTGCGACCGTCCTCGATGCGGCCGTAGCTGCCGCCGACCTTGAACCCGGCGAAGCCGAGCTGCAGGCCAACGGTCCACTGGTCCGGATCCGGGTTGCTGCCACCGACGACATCCGGACCGGCCCACTGCATGTAGCCAGCCGAAGCCGCGATGTCGAAGCCACCGAAGGAGCGCACGAAGTTGGCGCCGACCGCGTAACCGCGGCTATAAGCCGTGGAGATCGGATCCGGTCCGCCGTTGCGATCCTGCGACGAGTTCGGGATGTACGACACGCCGAACTGGAAGCCCTCGAAGCGAGGCGTGTAGTAGTTCACCTTCTCCGAGTCGTTGTCGAAGAAGCGCGAACGCGTCGTGCCGAAGTTGGAATCGAACGACGGCGAGCCGCTTACCTGACCGAACACGTTGAAGATGTTGCCTTCGTTCGACCACGGACGCGTCTGAGCCTCAGGGGCGTTGTAGCCCATGCGGTACTGGACGTTGTTGATCGCGCCGAGTTCAACGCGGCCGAAGCGGCCCTCGAGGAACATGAACGACTCGTCGATCTGGTCAGCTTCCGTGTTCGCCTCGAGCTCGGCGCGGAAACCAACCACGAGGCCGTTGTCGAGCGTCGTGCGACCGTTGAAGTGGATTTCCTTATCCGACCACTGGTCGAACTGCGTGTACTTGCCCGACGACGTGCCGACCACAGCGGCGCGGTCATCCTGGCTCGTGTAGCTGACGTACTCGGCCCAATAACCGCCAACGCTGACCTGAATCGGACCAACCTTGGTCTGCGCAGCGGCGATGTCGACCATGGCAAACATGCCAGCCGCCACCAGCGCCGTCGTCCCTAGCAGGTGTTTCTTCATCTGATTACCTCTCCAGTTGTGCTTCGCCAGCCTTGCGGCCAGAGTGCGCCTATCGATTAGGCGCCAAAGTTCTTCCATGTTGACCAAGCTATGGTCAAGCGAACCAACCTGGATTTGTGTCGAAAATCGCGCAGTGTTGTTTCTGCGCCACAGCCCACTAGCCGCATCTCTCGACAAGATAATGTGAGAGAGGCATGTAACGCTTTGATAAGAAATATTAATCAGGCGTTTAGGGGAAGCCGCGGGCCGACGCCGGCCACCCCCCGCTATCGATCTCTCTGCTCATCTAAGTGATTGATACAATTTCTAGAATTGGAATCTCGGCCGCACGGACCGCCCGGCTGAAAGACTCACCAAGCATTGCGACAATACTGCGTAGAAGTGTTGCAAACGAGCGTATCGTTGTATTATCTCGGCGACCCCAGCGCCCCACCCTTCCCAGGCTTGAGCCATGGTGACCCGAAAGCTGCGCCCAACAACTTCGATGGCCTTGGCCATTGCCCTTCTGGCGGCTGCCGGCTGCACCGGCAAGACGGAATACGCCTATCCCGACCAGAAACCGGGCCAGAGGATCGATCCGACCGGCAGCAACAAGCAGTATGACGGCCTGCTCGGCCAGGACGGGCTCAACATCTTCGGCAGGCCCGCGGCGCAGGACCCCGGCGGCGGCGGCATCGGCGTGAACAGCTACCTGTGGCGCGCCTCGCTGGACTCGATCTCGTTCATGCCGCTGGCGTCAGCCGACCCGTTCGGCGGCGTGATCATCACCGACTGGTATTCGCCGCCCGAGACGCCGGACGAGCGCTTCAAGCTCAACATCTACATCATGGGCCGGCAGCTCCGGGCCGATGGAGTGAAGGCGGCGGTCTTCCGGCAGCGACGCGATGCGGGCGGCGCTTGGGCCGACGCCTCGGTCGAGCCGAAGACGACCACCGAGCTGGAGAACGCCATCCTGACGCGGGCGCGTCAGATGCGCATCGATACCGCCCAGCCCTAGACCTTTTCCGTATCGCGTCGGCGCGCCGGCCGACTTAGTTCTCGACCCAAAGTCGCAGCAGGTTCTTGCGGACCTTGTCGAGCGTGTCCATGGCCACGGCGCGTCCGGCCGGATCCTTCGTGGCGACGGCCTGAGAGGCGATCGCCAGGTCCAGCAGGACCTCGCGGTGGATCGGACTGCGGACCATGCTCTGCAGCCAGCTCACGCAGGCGAGGCGCTCGCCGCGCGTCACCGGCGTCACCTCGTGGAAATAGTAGGTGGGATAGACGATGAGCTGGCCGGCGGGCAGCTTGAACGGGTGACGGCCGTAGCCGGACTTGATGATCAGCTCGCCACCGTCGTAGCTCTCCGGCGGCGAGATGAACAGCGTGAAGGACAGGTCGACGCGCACCGCGTCCGGCTCGCCCGGCACCCCGCCCATGATCGCGTTGTCGACGTGGTCGCCGTAATACATGCCCTGTTTGTAGAGGTTGAACCGGATCGGCAGGATGCGCTTCGGCGCGGCGACGGTGACGAAGGTCGAGTGCCGCATCAGGGCCGCGAGCACCATGTCCTGGAGCGCCCGCATCGAGTCGTTCTTCGCGTCGGTCTGGAGGTTGGCCTTGATCGCGGCAGTCCGCGCGCCGGCGGTCAGCCGCCCGTCGCGGAAGTCCCCGGCGCTCAGCTGCGACCGGATGGATTGCAGCTCCGCCTGCGTCAGGACGTCAGGGATGACCACCAGCATCGTGCCGTTCCTTCGCTGCCCGGCCGCACCATTCTGAATCGGCGGACACAGGTCAAGACCGAACTCCTGCCGCCGCGCGCGCCAATTCGAAAAGGCAGCGCCCCGCCAGCGTCTCCGCGACCGGCCCGGACGTCTTGCAGGCTATCTCCGCGTCGAGCAGTTTCTCGAGCGCGTCGGACAGGCGGTCCGCCGGCCAGCGCCGCAACTGGGCACGGAACGCGTCCTTGTTCTTCCAGAAGACCGGCGGCCGCAGCCGCATCATCGCCGAGTCCGCGTCCTGCCCGCCGGCGACCATGCCCGCGCACAGATGCAGCCGGACGAAATGGCGCTGCACCGCGCGCAGGATCGGGATTGCCGGCAGGCCCTCGGCGACCAGCTTGTCGAAGGCGCGGCCGAGGCCCGCTACGTCGCCGAGCGCCGTCGCATTGGCCAGGTCGTCGAAATCGATGTCGGCGCTGTCGCCGACCACCGCGCGCGCATCCTCCAGCGTCGCCTCGTGGCCGGGGCCGACATAGAGCGCCAGCTTCTCCAGCTCGCCGCGCGTCACCGCGCGGTCGCCGCCGAGCCGGCTGGCGAGCCAGGCAAGCGCATCGCCGCTGGCCTGCACCTTGTGCTGGGCGAGCGACTCCCTGATGACGGCGGACAGGCTCGTCCCTTCGTCGCGATAGCAGGCGATGGCGGCGGCATTCGGCGCGGCCTCGAACAGCTTGCGCAGCGGCGAGCGGCCGTCCAGCTCACCCGCCTCGACGACGATCAGCGCCAGGTCCTGCGGCTTGTGGCTGCCGGCGCCGTGTTTGAGGAAGGTCGCGAAGCTCTCGGCGATGCCCTTGCCGACCCCCGGCGTGACATGCCGCACGCGCACGACGCGGCGGCCGCCCATCAGCGACATCGCCGCCGCCTCGTCGGCGAGACGCGCCGGATCGTCGGCCAGCGTCTCCCCGGCCAGATCGGCGACGCGGAACGGATCGGCGAGATCGTCGACCACGGTGCGCGCCAGCGCCTCGCCGCGCTCGCGCACCAGGCCGGAATCCTCGCCGTAGACCAGAATGGCCTGGCAGCCCGGGTCGGGCCGCTTGAGAAAACCCGGCAGCGATCGCGTTTCGATCTTCACCGGCCCACCCCCGGGCTGCGCGCGGCGGGCGGGCGCGGCGGCGCCTTGGGCTTGCGGATGGCGGCGGGCGGCGGCGTCGACAGCAGGGCGTCGCGCACCTGTTTCAGCGCCGGCGGCGCCATCACCGCGATGCGCTCCGCCAGCAGGTTGGCGACCTCGGTCGCCTCGGGTGACAGGCCGCTGGTGTCGACGACGACGCGCGGATGCGAGAGCCGCGCGACCCGGTGCATCTCCTCGTAATCGTCCCAGATCAGGTGGAAATACTCGCAGATCTGGACGATCAGCGCCGGCGTCGGACGGCCGCGATGGCCGTGCTCGAGCGCGGACAGATAGGCAGGCGACAGCGCCAGCGCGCCGGCCATCTGCTTGAGCGTGACACCCTTGCGCCGCCTGAGCTCGCGCAGCTTCTCACCGAACGGCGTCATGTCGCGTCCCTCTGCCGCCGCAGCAGCACATAGAGCGCACCGGTGCCGCCATGGCGCGGCTGCGCCGGCTCGATCCGCAGCACGCGCGCGGCGTGGTCGCCGACGGCAAGCCAGCGCGGCACGGAGCGGCGCAGGACGCCGCCGCCGGCGCCGACATTGCCCTTGCCGGTGATCACCAGCAGCATGCGCTTGCCGTCACGCCACGCCCCGGCGATGAAGCGGTCGAGCACCGCATGCGCGTGATCCTGGGTCATCCCGTGCAGGTCGATGCGGCGCTCGATGGCGAGGTCGCCCTTGCGCAGCCGCTCGGCGGTCCGCCGGTCGATGCCGGGATTGGCCTTCGCGGCCGGCACGATCGCGATGCGCGGCGCCGACGGAACCACCGGCTTCGCAAGCTTGCGCGGCAGAACGATCGCCTTCGCCGGCGCAGCCACCGGTGCCGGTCGCGCGGGTTTCGGCCGCCGCACACGCAGCGGCTTCACATCGTGCATCGCCGCACGGAACAGGGCCGCTTCGTCGGAAATGGGCCGACGGCCGCCCACCGGCTCAGACCTTCTCATCCTCGACGATCACGATGTGCAGGCGGCGCGGGCCGTGCGCACCCATCAGGATCTTCTGCTCGATGTCGCCCGTGCGCGACGGGCCGGTGATGAAATTGACCGTGCGCGGCATGCTCTCACCCGAAAGCTTCGCGTCGGGATTCGCCGCGCGCAGCTTGGCCCAGGCGTCCTCCATCGGACCGACGACGCGCGAGGCCGGCAGCACCACGACATGCGTGTCCGGCAGGAAGTTGAGCGTGGATGGGCTGTCCTGGCCCGAGGCGAGCATCAGGGTCGCCGTCTCGGCGATGCCGGAGAACGCGCCCGACAAGCCCACCGCATCGCGGCCGTCGCTGCGGCCCTTGCGGATGCGGAGCAGCGGCCGCTTGTGCCACGGCACCCGGTCGAGCAGCGGATCGGGCGCCATCGCGATCTCGGCCGGCAGATTCTGGCCGGCGAGGAAACTGGCCACGGACTCGGGGATATCGTCGAGCGTCGCCACGCGCGCGACGCTGGCCGCGGCCTCCACGGCATAGCGCTCGAACAGGGCCACCAGCGCCTTCTGGTCGAGCCCCGCGGTGCGCGCGGGAATGGGTCCGCGCGGCGGCTGGGCAACGCGCTGCTCGAGCGGTGCCGCGGCGGCGCCTTCGAGCGCGCCGCGCCCCAGCGACCGCCGCACGCCGCCCAGGATCTGTTCGCGCGCCGACATGTCAGGCCCCCTTGCCCATGCGACGCTCGCGCCACAGCGCCTGGAACGTCTTGCCCTGCGGCGCCGGCATCTCACGCGAGTTGGTCCAGCCGGCGGCCAGCGGCAGGTTGTGGAAGCTGCCGAAGCGGCGCCCGAGCGCGCCCAGCACCCCGGCGCCCAGCCGCGCCAGGCGATGGTAGAGCGCCGGCCGCCGCGCGATGAATGCCCACACCGCCAGGCCGGCGCGCACGGTGCGCGGCGAGAGCTTGCGCTCGTATTCCTGCTCGCGGTAGTGGCGCATCATCTTGGGCAGCGGGATGCGCATCGGGCACACGCTTTCGCAGCGGCCGCAGAAGGTCGACGCGTTGGGCAGGTGCCGCGCGTTCTCGACGCCGATCAGGCTCGGCGTCAGCACCGCACCCATCGGCCCGGGATAGACCCAGCCATAGGCGTGCCCGCCGACCGAGGCGTAGACGGGGCAGTTGTTCATGCACGCGCCGCAGCGGATGCAGCGCAGGATCTCCTGGAACTCCGTGCCGAGCAGGGCGCTGCGGCCGTTGTCGAGCAGGATGACGTGGTATTCGCCCGGCCCGTCGAGGTCGCCGGTGCGGCGCGGGCCTGTCGAGAACGTCGTGTAGACCGACATGTCCTGTCCGGTCGCCGAACGCGCCAGCACGCGCAGGATCGTCGACGTGTCCTCCAGCGTCGGCACGACCTTCTCGAGGCTCGCGAGGACGATATGCGCCTTGGGCAGGAGCTGCGTCAGGTCGCCGTTGCCCTCGTTGGTGACGATCACCGAGGTGCCCGTTTCCGCGACGAGGAAATTGGCGCCGGTGATGCCGACATCGGCGTCGAGAAATTTTTGCCGCAGCAATCCACGCGCCTCGTCGAGGAGCTGGCGCGGCTCGGCAAGCTGACGCGCCGGATCGAGATGCGTGTGCGTTTTGCGGAACGACGCCTCGACCTGCTGCTGCGTCAGGTGAATCGCCGGCGCGATGATGTGCGACGGGATCTCGTTGCGGATCTGGACGATGTACTCGCCGAGATCGGTCTCGATCGGCTCGATGCCGTTGGCGCTGAGATAGTCGTTGATCGCGATCTCCTCGCCGATCATCGACTTGCCCTTGGTGACGGTGCGCGCGTTCAGCTTGCGGCAGATCTCGAGGACCGTACGGCGCGCTTCCTCGGCATTGCGGCACCAGTGCACGTGGCCGCCGGCGGCCGTGCAGTTGCGCTCGAACCGCTCCAGATACCAGTCGAGATTGGCGAGCGTGTGGTTCTTGATCTCCCGCGCGCGGTCGCGCAGCGTGTCGAATTCCGGCAGCCTCGACACCGCCTGACGGCGCCGCTCGGCGAGGCCGGCCTGGCCGAACTGGAAGAAACCCAACGCCTGCTGCAGCTTCGCATCCGCGAGCGCATCGTGCGTGTTGTCCTTGAAGGCGTGCGAGGTCGGCTGCATGGCTCAGCCCGCCTTTGCCGGCCCGGCGACCGGCGGCTCATCGGTCATGCCGGCGAGAACCTCGGCGACATGGCGCACGCGCACCGGCTTGCCGCCCTGGTCGATCTGCTGACGCTTGAGCTTGCCGGCCATGTTCATCAGGCAGCCCATGTCGCCGGCGAGCAGCGTGTCGGCGCCGGTCGCGACGATGTCGGCGGCCTTCGCCGTGACCATCTTGTCGGAGATCTCGGGGTATTTGACGCAGAAGGTACCGCCGAAGCCGCAGCAGACCTCGGCGCCGGGCAGTTCGACGATCTTCACGCCGGCCATCGACCCGAGCAGCGCGCGCGGCTGCTGCTTGACGCCCAGCTCGCGCAGGCCCGAGCAGGAATCGTGGTAGGTGACGACGCCATCATACCGGGCTGCGACGTTGCGCACGCCACGCACGTCATGCAGGAACGAGATCAGTTCGTAGGTCCGCGCCGCGAGGTGCTGCGCGCGATGCGCCCAGTCAGGTTCGTCCGCCAGCAGCTCCGGATAGTGCTCCTTGATCATCCCGCCGCAGGAGCCGGACGGCACGACCACGTAGTCGAACCCCTCGAAGGCGGCGACCATGCGCCTGGCCAGATCCTTCGCGTCGTGGCGGTCGCCCGAATTGAAGGCCGGCTGGCCGCAGCAGGTCTGCGCCTCCGGCACCTCGACGACGCAGCCGGCATCCTCCAGCAGCTTCACCGCGGCGAAACCGACAGACGGCCGGAAGAAGTCGACGAGGCAGGTCACGAACAGGCCGACGCGCGGTCTGGCGATAGCTTCAGCCAAGAGAAATTATCCTTATCCTACAGGCCCATTAATGGCGCCCGCCCGCCCGCAACGCAAGGTCGGAGCGTGGCGTCAGGGCGCGGCGGCGAGGCGCGGCTCGACGCCGCGCGGGAGCAGCACCCAGTAGCGCCCGCGCGAGCGCATGCGGCCGGCGCGTTCGGCCGCGTCGGCGCCGTGGCCCCAGAACACGTCGCCGCGCACCGGCCCCTTGATGGCACCGCCGGTGTCCTGCGCGACCATCAGACGCCGCACGCGCACGGACGGATCGAGCGGGTCCTCCGCGTCGAGCCAGACCGGCAGACCCATCGCCAGGAATGCACGGTCGACGGCAAGGCTGCGGCCGGGCGTGAGCGGCACGCCCTCGCTGCCGAGCGGGCCCTCACCGTCCAGCGTGCGGAAGAAGACGTAGGACGGGTTCAGGTTCATCACGGTGGCGGCCTCGCCGGGATTGGCCATGAGCCACGCGCGGATCGACTGCATCGACACCGTCTCGCGCGTCAGCGCGCCGCGGGCGATCAGCTCGCGTCCGATCGCGACATAGGGATGACCGTTCTGCGCGGCATAGCCGACGCGCATCATCGCGCCGTCGTCGAACAGGACGCGGCCCGAGCCCTGGACCTGCAGGAAAAATGCGTCGACCGGGTCATCGACCCAGACGATCTCCGGCGCCGCCTTCATGGCCCCCGCCTCGATCTCCGCCCGCGTCGGATACGGCCGCAGGGCGCCGCTGGCGAGCTGTCCGGTGATCCGCTGCCCCTTCCATTCCGTGCGGAAGAGGCCGAGGTCGACCGTCACCAGATCGGCGGGACGGCCGTAGAGCGGCACCGTGTAGCGGCCGCCGGCCGTGCGCGCGCCGCGCAGCTCCGGCTCGTAATAGCCGGTGAACAGTCCCTCGGCCTGATCGTTGTCCGTCGCGGCGAACGGCGCGAAATCGCGCTCGAGGAAGGCGCGGGCGCCGGCATGATCGGCCGGATCGATCCGCAGCGCCTCTTCGCACGGCGCCCGCCATGCACCGGCGGTGCCGGCCATGGCGCCCGGCCCGAGCTCGCGCGTGCCGGGCAGTCCCAGGATCCGCGTGCAGGACCGCCGCAGCGCAACCAGCGCCTCGCCCTGCCGGTCGGATTGCCAGTCCGGCAGCGCCGAGAAGCTGGCGGGCGTCAGGACAAGACGCGGCGGTGGCGGCGCGGTTTCACAGGCCGCAAGGCCGGCCGCGACGACGAGCGATGCCAGTCGGAGTGCGAGCCGGCGCGCAACCCTCATCGCCGACAGCGGCGCGTCAGGTGTTTTCGGAAGTGGCGACGAGCAGCCAGTTCGGATCGCGCGAGCGGGTGTTGCGCGAGAAGGTCCACACGTCGGTCACGGTCGCGATCTGCTGCGGATCGCCCTCCACCACCGTGCCCGCGGCGTCGCGCGTGACATTGATCTGCTCGCTGACGAACTTGACCGTCACGAGCGCATTCCGGCCGTCCATGCGGGCGTCGGTGACGTCCGCGGACTTGATGCCGACCAGCGTGGTTTCCAGGATCTGCTTGGCCTGCTGGCGTGACTTGATGGCCGCGGCGAAGTTCTCATAGACCTCGTCCGCCAGAAGGGGACGGAGCGTGGCCGTATCGCCCTGGGCATAGGCGCCGACGATCATCTCGAACGCGCCGCGGGCACCTTCCGCGAAGCTGCGCGGTTCGAAGCTCGGATCGGCAGCATGGATCTGCGCCAGGCCCTTGTCGACCGGAGAGGCATTGGACAGGTCCAGGGGTGCGACGTCCGTGGCGGGGCGGTTACGGTCGGGCAGACGGGCCACGTTATCAGGGGCTTCGCCCCGCTGCTGTGTCTGCGACTGGCGGCTGGTCCAGCGCTCCGGCTTTTCGTTGCCGGTGCGGCGGCCGAGGACGCTGCGCAGACGCAGAATCAGGAAGGCGGCGACCATCGCGAAGAAAACGATATCGAAGAACGCAAAACCGCTGTCCATGGTCGTCATCCTTACTGCAGGGCAGCGCCCAATCGGCCGTGAACCCAAGGCACCCGCCGCTCCGGTGCCTATACACATACATCAAGAACCAAAGTACCGGCCCGCTGGTTCTCGGTCTAGAGCCTGCGACAACCGGCCTTTTTCGACAGCGACGGCTCGCGCCTTGCCAACCGCCATGCGAATATCAGATAGGAACGGTCGGACCGCACCTCAAGAAGCGGTTCGCGTCAATATGTTAACCATACGCAACCGCCAATGCTCCTCGTCCGCCACGGCCAATCCGAGTTCAACGCCGCATTTTCGGTCACGCGTATCGATCCGGGTATCCCGGATCCGAAGCTGACGGAGGAAGGGCGGCGGCAGGCCGTGCAGGCCGCCGAAATGCTGCGCGGCGCCGGGGTGCGCCGGCTGATCGCCAGCCCATACCGCCGGGCCCTGGAGACGGCAACGATCATCGCGGACAGCCTCGGCCTCGAGGTCACGATCGACGCCCTGGTGCGTGAACGCGCTGCCTTTCATTGCGATATCGGCACGTCACCGGTTGCGCTGCGCACGATGTTCCCGCGCTACCGCTTCGACCATCTCGAGGACCCCTGGTGGCATGACCATGTCGGGACGGGCATCGCGGAGACGGAGGAGGCGCTGGCCGCGCGCGGTGTCGCCTTCCGCACGGCAATGGCGGCGGTCACCGACTGGGCGGAGGTCGCCGTGGTGACCCATTGGGGCTTCATTCGTACGCTGACCGGAAAGCCCGTCACGAATTGCGAGATCGTCCGCATCGATCCCCGCCAGTCGCAGCCGCTATTGCCCCTCTGACGCCGCCCAAGGCGCGATGGATGGTGCGTTGCGGCAGGGCACGGCCCGTGATAACACACGCGCCACGTTCGCTTTTGCCCTCCACGGAGCATCGTTATGGCTGATACGCCCGCCGGCACACCTGCGGCCGGACCGACGTCGACGAACCTGACCTTCCAGGTCAACATGCAGTACGTGAAGGACTTGTCCTTCGAGAACCCCCGCGCGCCGCAGGTCTTCACCACCAACGACCGCGCGCCGCAGGTCCAGGTCAATGTCGATGTCGGCGCGCGTCCGCTCGCCGAGAACATGTACGAGATCACGCTGGTCCTGAACGCCGAGGCGAAGGGCGCCGAGCAGTCGGTTTTCGTCGTCGAGCTGACCTATGCGGGGCTGTTCACGGTGCCGGCGCTGCCGCAGGAGCAGCTCCGGCCGCTGCTGCTGATCGAATGCCCGCGCCTGCTGTTCCCGTTCGCCCGCGCCATCATCGCGGATGCGACGCGCGACGGCGGCTTCCCGCCGCTGATGATCAACCCGATCGACTTCGCGGCACTCTATCGCCGTCAGGCGGAAGCGGCGGCGACGCCGGCAGCCGGCACGGCCTGACCCGTCGCTTCAGGCCTGCTCGAGCCAGAGCGGTGCCTTGATCTGCTGCAACAGCGCCAGGTGGGCCGCCATTTCCTCGGCGGTCGGCTGATGCGGCCGCGCCGGCCTGATCGGTCGCTCGGCGGCGACAATCGTGGCCGCTGATACGACGCCGGCGACGAGCTCGATCGTTGCCTGGCGGCCGCCGACCAGCTCGAGATAGACCTCCGCCAGAAGCTGCGCGTCCAGCAACGCGCCGTGCAGGGTGCGGCTGGAATTGTCGATGCTGAACCGCGTGCACAACGCGTCCAGCGATGCCGCCGCGCCGGGAAATTTGCGCCGCGCGAGCTGGACGGTATCGACGGCGCGCCGGGCCACCAGCGGCGGGAAGCCCAGCATCGCCAGCTCGGCATTGACGAATTTCAGGTCGAATTCCGCGTTGTGGATGACCAGCCGAGAATCACCGATGAACTCGAGGAATTCCGCGACGACGCTGGCGAAGACCGGATGGCTCGCAAGGAATTCGCTCGTCAGCCCATGCACGGCTTGCGCTTCGCTCGGCATATCCCGTTCGGGATTGATGTAGCGCTGGAACGTGCGGCCGGACGGCAGATGGTTGATCAGCTCGACGCACGCGATCTCGACGAGGCGGTGACCCGCCGCCGGATCGAGGCCGGTGGTTTCCGTATCGAGAACGATCTCGCGCGTGGTCATGAACCCCCCTGGCCGATTCGCGAATCGACCATATCACATCGCACTGAAAGCAATGGGCGCTATGACTTGCGGCGCTGTTTCTCCTGGGCCGCCTCATTGGGCAGGTCCTGCTCCACCTCCTTGCTCAGCCACTGATAGACGCCGAGGCAGACGAGCGCCAGAACCGCGACCGCGAACAGCGCGATGGGATAGACGGCGGTCGCGGTATCGCCGCGGCTTGCTTCGAACACCATCACCAGCGCTTCCAGGCTGAAGGCAACGATGATGATGGTGATGAACTTCGTCAGGGACCGGCGCGCCTCGCGCGCCGAGCCCAACTCGCGCTCGCCCTCGATCTCTTCCTCGGCGATGTACTTGGAGAGAGCAGTCACCGCGAAGGCGATGATGATCAGGCTGATCGCCTCGACGACCGCATGGGTCGGGTCCGACACCTCGGCGACCGTCAGGCCCACCTTCCAGCAGGCATATCCGATCAAGACTGCGGCCAACACGATGAGGAGGATCGTCGCAACCAGCAGCAGGCCATAGGACACCGCTGCCAGGATCCGGACCGGGGAGAGTTCCAAGCCAGCTCCTTCCGTGCAGGTAGGTTCCTTACAACGGTAGAGCTTGAAAAAAGGTCCCGCCGTCCCCCGCTATCCCCTGTGCCGGTTGCCCGGCCGCCACGCCGTCCCGGTCGTTCCGCGCGTCGCCCGCACAATCCGGGCGAGCTGCCGGTACGTCCGGCCCTTGCCCAGCCCTGACGTCACGACCGTGTCCGCGCGCCGGCGCTTCTCGCGATCGGGCATCTGCTGCTCGAGGATCGCGGCCAGCCGCTCCGGCGACATCCGCGGCCGGGCCAGGACGCGTTGGGCCTGGATGAAGGCGGGCGCGGACACCACGACCACCGCATCGCTGCGGTCGTTGCCGGTCTCGAACAGCAGCGGAATGTCGAGCACGACGAGGCGCCGCCGCGCCCGCGCCGCGGCCGCGAGAAAGTGGTCCGTCTCCGCGCGGACCAGGGGATGCACGATCGCTTCGAGCCGGCGCAGGGCGTTGGGGTCACCGAAGACGCGTTTGCCAAGGGCGGCGCGGTCGACGGCACCGTTCCTGACGACGCCGGGGAACGCCTTTCCCACCGCCGCCACCGCCCCGCCGCCCCTGGCGAAGAGGCGATGCACCGTCGCATCCGCGTCGTGGACCCACACCCCCTGCCGCCGCAGCAGCGCGGCCGCGGTGCTCTTGCCCATGCCGATCGAGCCCGTCAGGCCGAGAATGACCATCTGCGTTCAGCCGGGCGCGCCAAGAACATGCGCATGCAGCTCCGGCGTCACCCGCGGATCGACGCCGAACCAGGCATGGAAGCCCGGGCGCGCCTGGTGCAGGAGCATGCCAAGACCGTCCACGGTCGGATTGCCGCGCTGCCGCGCCGCGCGCAGCAATTCCGTCTCCAGCGGCACATAGACGATGTCGTTGACGACGGCCTTGGTCGGCAGCGCGGCAAGATCGATGCCGAGCGGCGCCTGTCCCGTCATGCCGAGCGTCGTCGTGTTGACGAGCAGCGCCGCATCGCGGAGCGCCTGTTTCCATTCGCCCCAGGCGACGACCTTTGCGGCAGCGCCCAAGCCGGCGGCCAGGCTTTCGGCCCGCGCCGCCGTGCGGTTGACGATGCGCAGTTCCGGCACGCCCGCATCGAGCAGCGCCGCGGCCACGGCCCGCGCGGCGCCGCCGGCGCCGAGCATGACCGCGGGGCCCATTTTTGCCTGCCAGGATGGCGCGCCAGCCCGAAGGCTTTCATAGAAGCCGTAAGCATCGGTGTTGCTGCCTTCGAGCGTGCCGTCGCTGCGCACGACGATCGTGTTGACCGCGCCGATCCGCCGCGCGACCGCGTCCACATGATCGACGGCCGCAAGCGCCGTTTCCTTGTGCGGCACCGTCAGATTGACGCCGGCAAATCCGAGTGCGGGCAATGCCTTCAAGGCCTGAACGATGCGCTCAGGTGCAACCGGCAACGGTATGTAAGCGCCGTCGATGCGGTACTTGTCGAGCCAGTAGCCATGAAGACGCGGCGAGCGCGAATGCTTCACCGGCCAGCCCATCACCCCGGCGATCCGAGCCGCCCCCGTCAAGCGCATGACATCTACTCCGCAACCACGCCATGCTCGCGCAGGAACGCAAGCATCGCCAGCAAGGGCAGGCCGAGCACGGTGAAATAGTCGCCCTCCACCCGCGAGAAGAGGTGGGCGCCGAGGCCCTCGAGCTGATAGGCACCGACCGATTGCTGGACCTTCGGACCGGCGGCATCGAGATACAGGTCGATGAATCCGCGCGACAGCGGCCGCATCGCCAGCGACGCCATGGCGGTATGGTGCCAGATCCGCGCGCCGTTGCGCACGCAGACGAGGGCGCTGATCAGGTGATGGGTGCGGCCGGCCAAGGCCATCAGATGAGCCGCGGCATGTTCGCGGTCAGCCGGTTTGTCGAACCAGATGCCGTTGCATTCCAGCATCTGGTCGGCGCCGAAGACCAGCGCGCCGGGATGGCGGGATGCCACGCGCATCGCCTTCATCTCCGCCAGCGTCTCAGCCACCGCGGCGGCCGGAGCACCGTCGGCTTTCATCGCCCGCTTGACCTCGTCCTCGTCGACGGCCCCCGGATCGACCTCATGGGCGATGCCGGCATTGGCCAACAGGGTGCGCCGGATCGCGCTGGCGGACGCAAGCACGATTTTCGGCGCATCGTCTTTCGTCAGGACGCTCACGCGGTCTTTTTCGCCTGCTTGCCGCGTCGCTCCGCGACCATCTGCATGATCGCGGCCGCCGTCTCTTCGATGGAACGGCGCGAGACGTCGAGCACCGGCCAGCCGCGCTCGGTGAACAGGCGGCGCGCCGCGGCGACTTCCGCCTTCACCGCATCGGGGTCGATGTATTCGGTGTTGCGCGTCTCGTTCAGCATGCGCAGCCGGTTGCGCCGGATCTGGACGAGCACGTTCGGGTCGTTGGTCAGGCCGATGATGAGCGGCCCTTCGAGCTGCTCCAGATGCTCGGGCAGCGGCAGTCCGGGCACCAGCGGCACGTTTGCCGCCTTGATGCCGCGGTTGCCGAGATAGATGCAGGTCGGCGATTTCGACGTGCGCGACACGCCGACCAGGACGACATCGGCCTTGCGCAGATCGACGAGCGCCTGCCCGTCGTCATGGGCCATGACGAAATCCATCGCCTCGATACGCGCGAAATATTCCGCATCGAGGGCATGCTGGCGGCCGGGAAGATTCCGCGCCTTGGCATGGAGGTAGTTGGCCAGCACATCGAGCACCGGGTCGAGCACGGAGATGTACGGCGTCGAGAGGTCGCGGCAGGATTCCTCGAGGCGCTTGCGCAGATCCTTGTCCAGGATGGTGAACAGCACGACGCCAGGATTGGCCTTGATGCCGGCAATGACCTTCTGGAGCTGTCGCTCGGTGCGGATCATCGACCAGTTATGCTCGATCGGCTCGACGTCCTCGAACTGCACGAAGCAGGCACGTGCCACGGCATTGTTCGTCTCGCCGGTCGAGTCAGACACGAGGTGGAGGTGGAAGTTTTTCATGCACGACCCGGCTGGGGATGACGCGCCCGGAATGGGGACAACTCGCGTCTTATCCACTGGCCCGCGAAATCCGCTCCCGGACCGCACAATCCATAGCGCAAATCACCAGACTGAGGAAAATCCGAATCCCAGATTCTGAGTCCGGCGCACAAATCCCGGGCATGACAATTTTCCCCATGATTCATCGTCGGCCACTCCACCGCTGCTCCGGCCGCAAATGCGCCTTCGGGGCGCTTTTCGCCCGGACCTTGCACGGAACATTCCACAGCAGGATCGCAGGGCCGGGAGCGGTGGAGAATTCGGGCGCCATGCTGAATTCCCGTCTTCCACAGGCACCCACTTCCTTCACTTCCTTATAGAATCTTAAGAAGAGTAGTATGAGAGCCGATCGTCGGGCCAGCTTCGGTCCGTCAAGGTCTTATCGACAAGGGACGGAAGCCGACCCGTGACTTCAACCGGCACCCTGACGCAGGCCAAGTCTCTGATCCGGGCCTTGCATGGCGAGGTCCATGCCCGGCCGTCGTTCTGGTTCATGCGCCAGGCGGGCCGGTATCTGCCCGAATACCGGGCGCTGCGGGCGCAGGCGCCCAACTTCGTCTCGCTCTGCCTGTCACCCGATCTGGCGGCGGAGATCACGCTGCAGCCGATCCGGCGCTTCGGCATGGATGCGGCGATCCTGTTCGCGGACATCCTGCTGATCCCGCACGCCCTGGGCCAGAAGCTGGAGTTCCGCGAGGGCGAAGGGCCGGTGCTCGAACCGGTGCGGACCCCGACGGAGGTGGCGAAGCTGGCCGAGAACCTCGAGCGCGTGGTGGGGGAGTTGGAGCCGGTGCTGGAGACCGTGCGCCTGGTGTCGCGCAAGCTGCCGCTCGATACGGCGTTGATCGGCTTTGCCGGGGCGCCCTGGACGGTCGCGACCTACATGGTCGAGGGCGGCGGGGGGCATGATTTCAACCAGGTGCGGCGCTGGGCCTATGGCGACCCGGATTCCTTCCAGCACCTGATCGACCTCCTAGTGAATTCCACGGTTCGTTATCTGACGGCCCAGATCAACGCCGGCGCGGAGGCCGTTCAGATATTCGACACCTGGGCCGGCGTTCTGTCTGACGCGGCTTTCCAGCGCTGGTGCGTCGCACCGATCCGCGAGATCGCGGCACAGCTCAGATTGCGCCATCCGGCCGTGCCCATCATCGCTTTTCCCAAGGGCGCCGGCATCCATTACCAGGATTTCGCCGCCCTGACGGGAGTCACGGCTCTCGGCCTCGATGCCAGCGTGCCGCCGGCCTGGGCCGCATCGGTCCTGCAACGCCAGGCGACCGTGCAGGGCAATCTCGATCCGCTGCTGGTGACGATCGGCGGCCGGGCCATGGCCGAAGGAGCCGCGCATATCCTCGGCAGCCTGGGCAAGGGTCCGTTCGTGTTCAATCTCGGGCACGGCATCCTGCCGGAAACGCCGCCGGACAATGTCGGCCTGTTGTGCGACTTCATCCGGCGCTGGCGCAACTAGCGTATCTGCCTTCGTGACCAGACGCGCTGTCGTTCTGTTCAATCTTGGCGGGCCGGACGCACCTGAATCGGTGCGTCCGTTCCTGTTCAACCTTTTTCACGATCCCGCCATCCTCGGCCTGCCGCAGCCGCTGCGCTACCTGCTGGCACGGCTGCTCTCGGCGCGCCGCGCCAAGGTCGCGACGGAGATCTATCGCCAGCTCGGCGGCGGCTCGCCTTTGCTGCCCAATACGCGGGCGCAGTCGGATGCGCTGCAGGCGGCGCTCGACGCCGACACGCGCGTATTCATCGCCATGCGCTACTGGCATCCGATGAGCGACGAGACGGCCGCTGCGGTCAAAGCTTATGCGCCGGACCAGATCATCCTGCTGCCGCTGTACCCGCAGTTCTCGACCACCACGACGCAATCGTCCTGCAAGGACTGGGACCGAGCGGCCCGGCGCGTCGGACTGACCGCGCCGACGGTGACGGTGTGCTGTTATCCGACCGAGCCCGGGTTCATCGCGGCCCTCGCCGGACTGATCGCGCCGGCACTGAAGCGGGCCCGCGAAAAGGGGCGGCCACGCCTGCTCTTCTCCGCGCATGGGCTGCCGAAAAAGGTCGTCCGCGCCGGCGATCCCTATCAGTGGCAGGTCGAACAGAGTGCGGCGGCCGTCGTGCGGGCGTTGGATATTCCGGATCTGGACTGGGTCGTCTGCTACCAGAGCCGCGTCGGACCGCTGGAATGGATCGGTCCGTACACGGATGCGGAGATCGACCGCGCCGGCCGCGATCGCGTGCCGCTGGTGGTGGCGCCGATCGCCTTCGTGTCCGAGCATTCGGAAACCCTCGTCGAACTCGACATCGAATATCGTGCGCGCGCCCAGCAAGTCGGCGTGCCGCTTTACCTCCGCGTTCCCGCGGTGTCGACGCATCCGGCCTTCATCGGTGCCTTGGTGAACCTGGTCAGAGCGGTCGCGCCGGCTGCACCGGGAACACGGCGCCCGAACGCAGGCACGAAGCTGTGCCCATCAAGCTGCGGCCGCTGCTTCGCCGGGGCGGCGTAGTGCGGCGCCGGTCGCCTGACCGACAACCCAAACGCGTTGTAGCCCGGTGCCGCTTCGGGCACAGTCACGACCCATGAGAGCGTGGATCGCCGACTGGTATGTTTGGATCAAGGCGTTGCACGTCATCGCCGTGATCGCGTGGATGGCCGGCCTTCTCTATCTGCCGCGGCTGTTCGTCTACCACGCCGATGCGCCGGTCGGATCCCAGCTCTCGGAGACGTTGAAGGTGATGGAGCGCCGGCTGCTGCGCGCCATCATGAACCCGACGATGATCGCGGTCTTCGTCTTCGGCGGATTGATGCTGGTCGTGCAGGACTGGAGCCAGGGGTGGCTTCACGCGAAGCTGCTGTTCGTTGCCGGCCTGACGGTGCTGCACCATCTGCTCGCACGGTGGCGAAAGGATTTCGCCGCAGACAAGAACGTGCGGCCGGCGCGGTTCTACCGCATCGCCAACGAGGTGCCGACCGCGATCATGATCGCGATCGTGATCCTCGTGATCGTGAAGCCGTTCTAGGCGGCGCGACGCCTATGCCGACCGGATCTTCGCGACGAATTTGTCGACTTCGCCCTGAAGCTGCTCCGACTGGGTCGTGAGCTCGCCCGAGATCTCCAGGACCTGGCTGGCGGCCTGACCGGTCTCCTTGGCCGCCGAGGAGACGCCGTCGATGTTCTGCGAGACGTCGCTGGTGCCACGCGCGGCCTGCTGGACGTTCCGGGCGATCTCCTGCGTCGCCGCGCGCTGCTCCTCGACGGCGGCGGCGATGGTCGCGGCGGTCTCGGCGATCTCGCCGATGGTCTTGCCGATCTTGCGGATCTGGCCGACGGACTCGTTGGTCGCCCCCTGGATCCCCGACACCTGCGCCGCGATGTCTTCCGTGGCCTTGGCGGTCTGGTTGGCGAGGTTCTTGACCTCCGCCGCCACGACCGCGAAGCCCTTGCCCGCCTCGCCGGCGCGGGCGGCCTCGATCGTGGCATTGAGCGCCAGAAGGTTCGTCTGCGAGGCGATGGCGTTGATGAGCTTGACGACCTCGCCGATGCGGATCGCCGCGTCCGCGAGACCTTGCATCGATGTATTGGTGCTCTCGGCTTCCTCGACGGCACGCCGCGCGGTCGTCGCTGACTGCTCGACCTGCCGACCGATCTCGACGATCGAGGCGGAGAGTTGCTCCGCGGCGGAGGCCACGGTCTGGACGTTCGTCGACGCTTCCTCGGAGGCGGCGGCCACGGCGGCCGACTGGCGCGACGTCTGCTCCGCCGTCACCGTCATGGATTCGGCGGTGGCATGCATCGTTGCGGCCGAGCTGGTGACGACGGTCACGACGTTCTTGACCGTTGTTTCGAGGCTTTCGGCGAGCTTGAGGCGGTCTTCCTGCCGCTGCGCCGAGGCGCGGACGCGTTCCTGCTCGGTGCGGGAATTGGCCGCCTTCACCTCTAGGGCGTTGTCCCGGAAGATGACCAGCGCCGAAGCCATGTCGGCGATCTCGTCGCTGCCGCCGGACGGGATCGGGGTATCGAGGTGTCCGCCGGCGATCTCGCGCATCGCGGCGCCGAGGCTGGCGAGGCGGCCGACGACGGAGCGGCCGACATAGAGCCAGGCAATGCCGGCGGCTGACACGAGGCTGAGGGCGGCGAAGATCAGCAGCAGGGTCTTGCCCCAGATGATGGCGTCATCCGATGCCGCCACGGCCTCGCGGTTCGCGATCTCGGCGCCGGCGACGATGGCATTGACCTCCTGCGCGAATTTCTCGGCGATCGCGCGGCTGGCCGTCATGGCCGTGTCGGCCAGCGCGACAGCGGCGAGCTCGCGCCGGCGCAGGTCGAACAGGTCTGATTTCCCTTCACCGAAAGCGAGCAGCGCGAGCGTGGCAGCCTTGCGGTCTTCGTTCGCCCCGGCTTTCTCGGCGGTCTCGAGCGCGTTGGTCAGGTGCGTCTTGCTTGCGGTGTAGCGCTCGCGCGCCGCATTCAGAAGGTCGGCCTGCGGCATGACCGCCGCTTCCGTCAGGATGCCGACGATCAGGTTTGCTTCGCCGACCAGGCGGAGCATCGCTTCGAACGACGCCAGCTCCTTGTCGGCAAGGCCCGTCACGCGCCGGGCGATGTCCTGCGCCGCGGTCCTTTCCGAAACGGATTGCAGGCCGCGAACCAGGCTGGATCCGGTCTCGTCGACAAGCGGCGTGATCACCTGGAGGAACTTCTCATGCGCGGCACGCAAGGCCGCGCCATGCGTCGTCTTCTGCTGCCCGACGACGATGCGCTCCTGCACCGCGGTGTTGAGCTCGTTCAGCTTGGTCGAAAGCTCGACCGCCAGCGTCTGCAGCTCCTCGGTGGCGACAGACTGGCCGACATCCATGAGCTTGATGATCTGCTCCTGGACGGCGGATTCCTTCTCCTGCAGTGTGCTGAGGATCGTGTGCCGCTCGACTTCGTTGCCGGCGGCGGCGAGGGCCGGCGCGATCGCCGCGGTATCGGCCGTGACGCGGGCAAGCTGGAGCGATGCGGTCACCGACGGCAGGCGCCGCGCGGTGATGTCCTGAATGGTGCCGCCGGCGCCGGTGAAGTTGATCCACGCAACAGCGCTTGCAGCGACCGTCGTCGCGGCCACCGCGCCGAAAGCGATGAAGAGCTTGTGACGCAGTCCGAAGGACCGGCCTTTTCCTCCCGCGGATGCGGTGGCGGGTGCCGCAGCGTCGCGTTCGGGCGCGACGGAGGCCTTGCGCTTTCGCGAGAACGAAAGCACGGACTTCACCTGGCGGAGCATGGTCCGGCGTGGCCCGGGTCAGCTCTTGCGGCTATGCGACTTGGTCGCCTGGTCGATCGTGTCGAAAGCAGAGGCCAATAAAACGGCGCGACGCGAAAATGACATAGCCTGATCCCCGGTTATAATTAGTAGTGCTCGAATGCTAGGCAGACGCCGTTTAAAAGAGATTTAACAGCAAAACCAAAACAATACGCGCTCATAGGGCAGAAAGCACCGCATCAACAACCCACGCGCGAAGATTGCAGCGTTCCGATGGGTGCAAGCACCGCTGATTGGGTCGCTCCGGCCGAACGGGTTGACTTACGCCAAGCCTTCAACTAAATCCTTGTTTACATCGCTTCTTTCGAGGCGATCAGACATGGACCAAAGGCGTTCCGCGAGGTGCGGAGCCGGCGGCCGCCAACCCCCGAAATTGCAGTTGTCTCGGCCCGGATCCGGGTTGGTCATTGAAGAACCCTTGAGGCTAAGGCGCGGTCCGCGCCGCCTTTTTGGCCCGTGAGTCTCCCGGCCCGATGAAGCGGGCCTATCCCAGCGAAAACCTTCCAATGCATCTTCAGGAACTCAAGCGTAAACCCCCTGCTGAACTCCTCGCCTATGCCGAGGAACTGCAGATCGAGAACGCGTCGGCGCTGCGCAAGCAGGACATGCTCTTCGCGATCCTCAAGCAGCTCGCCGAGAAAGATGTCGCGATTTACGGCGACGGCGTGCTCGAAATCCTGTCCGACGGCTTCGGCTTCCTGCGCAGTCCCGAGGCGAATTACCTGCCCGGCCCTGACGACATCTACGTTTCGCCCAGCCATGTGCGCCGCCACGGCCTGCGCACCGGCGATACGGTCGAGGGGCAGATCCGCGCACCCAAGGACGGCGAGCGCTATTTCGCGCTCATGAACGTCAAGACGATCAATTTCGACCAGCCCGAGGTCGCCCGGCACCGCATCAATTTCGACAACCTGACACCGCTCTATCCCGAAGAGCGTCTCAAGCTCGAAATCGCCGACGAGACGCCGGCCCCGCCGCCGCCGCCGCCGAAGGCCTCCCGCCGTCCCCAGGGCGACGAGGGCGACACGGCACTGCGCACGCGGCTGTCGGTCAAGACCAGCGAGAAGTCGAACCACCCGACGCCGAAGCGCGACATCACCTGCCGCATCGTCGACCTCATCTCGCCGCTCGGCAAAGGCCAGCGCGCGCTGATCATCGCACCGCCGCGCACCGGCAAGACGGTGATGCTGCAGAACGTCGCGCACTCGATCGCGCAGAATCATCCCGAGGTCTATCTCATCGTCCTGCTGATCGACGAGCGGCCTGAGGAAGTCACCGACATGATCCGCTCGGTGAAGGGCGAGGTCATCTCCTCCACCTTCGACGAACCGGCGAGCCGCCACGTTCAGGTCGCCGAGATGGTGATCGAGAAGGCCAAGCGGCTGGTCGAGCACAAGCGCGATGTGGTGATCCTGCTGGACTCGATCACGCGCCTCGCGCGCGCCTACAACACCGTGGTGCCTTCGTCGGGCAAGGTGCTGACGGGCGGCGTCGACGCCAACGCGCTGCAGCGGCCGAAGCGCTTCTTCGGCGCGGCGCGCAACATCGAGGAAGGCGGCAGCCTGACGATCATCGCCACGGGCCTGATCGATACCGGCAGCCGCATGGACGAAGTGATCTTCGAAGAGTTCAAGGGTACGGGTAACTCCGAAATCATCCTGGACCGCAAGCTGTCCGACAAGCGCACCTTCCCGTCGATCGACATCACCAAGTCGGGTACCCGCAAGGAAGAGCTGCTGGTCGACAAGGGCGTGCTGGCGAAGATGTACGTGCTGCGCCGCATCCTGATGCCGATGGGCACGGTCGATGCGATGGAGTTCCTCATCGACAAGCTGAAGACGTCGAAGACCAACAAGGACTTCTTCGACGCGATGAACACCTGACCGTCGTCAGGAATTTGATTGGCGCTTCGGCAAGGGCGGGTCTATGACCCGCCCTTATTGTTTGGAGGAAGGCATGGCACGCAAGGCAATCGATCCCGGCACCATCGAGGCGCTGCAGCTCACCATCGACAAGAGCGGCGTCATCGTTACCGAGCGCGGCGACGGCAAGTTCACGCAGATGATGCTGGACGGGGAGCACGTGCTGCTCGCCGACGAGCCGCGCGATGCCGGCGGCGACGACCGCGGCCCGTCGCCTTACGGTCTGCTGCTGATGGCGCTGGGCGCCTGCACGTCGATGACCCTGCGCCTCTACGCCGATCGCAAGGGCTGGCCGGTCGATCGCATCACCGTCCGCCTCAAGCACTTCCGCGACTATGCCAAGGACTGCAAGGACTGCGACGACAAGAACGTGCAGCTCGAACGCATCGAACGCGTGATCGATGTCGAAGGCGATCTGGACGATGCGCAGCATCTGCGGCTGCTGGAGATCGCGGAGAAGTGCCCGGTGCACCGCACGCTGGAAGCGCGCGTGAAGATCGACTCGCGGCTGGCGGAATGAGCGCGAAGCTGTTCGTCATGGTGGCCGGGCCGTACTCGGCGCCGACGGCGGAAGGGCGCGCCGCCAACCTGCGCCGGATGAACGAGGCGGCCGCCGCGGTGGCGCGGCGGGGCCACCTCCCCGTCATCGGCGTCAATGCCGCCCTGCCGGTGCTCGATGCCGCCGGCCTGCCCCATACGGATCCACTGATGATGGAGATCTCGCTGGCGCTCGCGGCACGGTGCGACGCCTGCGTGCAGATCGGCCGCTCGCCCGGTGCGGATCGCGAGGCGGAGGCGATCCGCCGGCTCGGCCGGCCGGTCTTCGAGGCGGTCGACGCCCTTCCGGAGGGTCAGTAGGGCTGCCCGTTCTTGCGCGTGTAGACCCATTTGCCACCGGCGCCCTGCGTGGCGGCGAGGTCTATGTCCGGGTAGACCACGGCGTCCGTCGCCGGCCGGTCACCGATCTCGAGGTAGACGGCATCGCGCGACGACCGGTTGATTAGGTGATGCCCGTCGGCCTTTCCGCCGGGAAAGCCGGCGACCATCCCGGCGCGCATGACCTGCTCGCCGGCATCGGTCACGAGCACGACCTCCCCCTCAAGGACGTAGACGAACTCGTCCTCGGTCGCGTGCCAGTGCCGCATCGAGGACATGCTGCCGGGCGGCAGCCGCGTCAGGTTGACGCCGTATTTCGTGAGGCCGAAGGCGTCGCCAAGCCGGCGCCGTTCGCGGCCCGCCACGAGCTGGCGGAACGGCTCGGGATAGCCCGTGCCCCCGACCGAGGGGACGGACGTCGCCTCGAGCGCCACGGTCTTCTGTGCTTTGGCATCGTCGGCCATACAGGTCTCCTGGCAGAAAGTCGATGTCACCCTATCACGCCCGTCGTGCCGTCGCAGACGAGGGCAATCTCTGGTAAGGGATGGCGGATCCGGAGGGGAGAGAGCCGCATGGCGAAACGCTACTTCGAAGATTTCAAGGCGGGCGACAGCTTCAAGGGCGGCTCGATCGACGTGACGCAGGACAACATCATCGCGTTCGCGCGCGACTTCGATCCGCAGCCGTTCCATCTCGATCCGCAGGCGGCGCGCGAGACGCTGTTCGGCGAACTGGTGGCGAGCGGCTGGCACACCGCGGCGATGACGATGCGCCTGTTCGCGACCTCGGAGATTCAGATCGCCAACGGCATCATCGGCGGCGGCGTGGAGCAGATGAGCTGGCCCCGGCCGGTGCGGCCCGGCGACCGTCTCACCGTGCGTATCGAGGTGCTCGAAGCGCGGCCGTCGAAATCCAAGCCCGATCGCGGCATGCTGCGCGTGCGCGTCGATACCCTCAACCAGGACGGCGCCGTGGTTCAGAGTTTCATCGGCACCCCGGTCGTGCTGCGTCGCGCGCCCGTCTAGTCCTGTGCCAACGGGCGCGCGACGCCCTTACGGCAGCAGCACCGTCGAGCCGGTCGTCTTGCGGCTCTCGATGTCGCGATGCGCCTGCGCCGCGTCTTTGAGCGGGTAGGTCTGGTTGATCTCGATCTTGACAGCGCCCGACTTGACCACGTCGAACAGCTCGGCGGCATTGGCGACGAGCTCCTCGCGTTTGGCGACGAAGCTGGCGAGCGTCGGCCGCGTCAGCATGAGCGAGCCCTTTGCGGCCAGGAGGCCGATATTGACCGGTGGCACCGCGCCCGACGCATTGCCGAAGCTGATCATGATGCCGCGCGGCTGCAGGCAGTCGAGCGAGTCCATAAACGTGTCCTTACCGACGCCGTCATAGACGACCGGCACGCCGGCGCCGCCGGTCAGCTTCTTCACCTCGTCGGGGAATTTCGTCTCGCGATAGAGAATGACGTGGTCGCAGCCGTGCTTCTTGGCGAGCTCAGCCTTGTCCTTGGTGCCGACGGTGCCGATCACCGTCGCGCCCAGGTGCTTCGCCCACTGGCACAGGATCAGACCGACGCCGCCGGCCGCCGCATGCATCAGGATCGTGTCGCCCTTCTTCACGCGAAAGATCGTGCGGATCAGGTACTGCGTGGTCAGGCCCTTCAGCATCATCGACGCCGCCTGCTGGTCGGTGACGCCGTCGGGGATCTTGACCAGGCGCCCGGCGGGGATGATGCGCGCTTCGGCATAGGAGCCGATCGGCGCATTGCCATAGGCGACGCGGTCGCCGACCTTGATGTCGGTCACGCCGGGGCCGACCGCCTCGACCACGCCGGCACCCTCGCCGCCGATCACCGTCGGCATCGGCAGCGGATACAGGCCGCTGCGGTGGTACGTGTCGATGTAGTTGAGGCCGACAGCGGTGTGGCGGATGCGCGCCTCGCCCTGCTTCGGCGCCGGCACATCGACGTCCTCCCACTTCAGCACTTCGGGGCCGCCGGTCTGGTGGATGCGGATGGCTTTGGTCATGTCGCTGTTTCCTCTCGGTAACTTGGCTCGCAGCGGTCGCGGCCGCGAAGGCCGCAGACCTTACAAGCCCGTGCGGCCGCGGCCAAGCCCCCGGCCCACGCGGTTGTGAAGCCGTGCCCGGGCTGACGGCCAGCGCGCGGATGCTTATATTGGTGTCATCCCAACCGACGAGGCTCTCCCATGTTCCTGAGGCGCAAGAAGCTGACACTGCCCGAGGCAGGCGAAGCGCTGCCGGGCCGCAGCACCGCCATGCCGGTGCCGGAGAAGCATTTCGTCAACGGCAATGCCCTGCGCCCGCCCTACCCCGCCGGGCTCGAGCAGGCGATCTTCGGGATGGGCTGCTTCTGGGGCGCGGAACGCAAGTTCTGGGAGGCGCCGGGCGTGTATACGACGGCGGTCGGCTACGCCGCCGGCGGCACGCCGAACCCGACCTACGAGGAAGTGTGCAGCGGCCTGACCGGGCACAACGAGGTCGTGCTGGTCGTGTTCGATCCGAAGAAGACGAGCTACGACAACATGCTCAAGGTCTTCTGGGAGAATCACGATCCGACGCAGGGCATGCGCCAGGGCAACGATGTCGGCACGCAGTATCGATCCGGCATCTACGTGTTCTCGCCCGAGCAGCGCAAGCTGGCCGAGGCGTCGCGCGATGCCTTCCAGGGCCGGCTGAAGCAGGCCGGCTACGGCGCGATCACGACCGAGATCATCGAGGCACCGCCGTTCTACTACGCCGAGGACTATCACCAGCAATACCTGGCGAAAAACCCTGGCGGCTATTGCGGCCTCGGCGGCACCGGCGTGAGCTGCCCGATCGGGGTGGCGCAGACGGCGTAGGTTCTTCTCGTCCCCAAAAGCGTCATGCGCGGGCTTGACCCGCGCATCCATTGTGCCGCCTGAACCATGGACCCGCGGATCAAGTCCGCGGGTGACGCATTCCTGATGTGGCGAATTACCCCAGGTTCTTCTTGAAGAACTCCGCCGTGCGCTTGTTGGCGAGGTCGGCCGCTTCCTTGTTGTAGTGCTCGCCGCCGACACGCGCGAAGGCGTGGTCCTGGCCTGCATAGGTGTGCATCGTCACGTGCGCGTTTTTTGACAGGCCTTCCTTGATCTTCGTCTGCGCCTCCGGCGGGACGAACCTGTCCTTCTCGGCGATGTGCATCAGCAGCGGCTTCTTGATGGTCTTGGCCTCGCCAAGCAGGCCGTCGAGCCCGACGCCGTAATAGCTGACCGAGCAATCGACGTCCGAGCGGGTCGACATCAGGTAGGCGAGCTGGCCGCCGAGGCAGTAGCCGACGCTGCCCGCTTTCTTCACGCCCGGCAGCGTGCGCAGGTGTGCGAGCGTGGCGATCAGGTCCTCGACGCCCTTGGCCTGGTTGAACCCCTTGAACAGCTCGAACGCCTTGTCCCATTCGGCCTGCGTCTTGTCGGTGATCTGGATGCCCGGTTCCTGCCGCCAGAACAGATCGGGGCACAGCACGGTGTAGCCCTGCTTCGCATAGCCGTCGGCAAGATCGCGCATCACCTTGTTGACACCGAAAATCTCCTGGATCAGCACGATGCCCGGCCCGCTGCTGCCGGACTGATAGGCCATGAACGTGCCGTCCTTGCCTTTGATCTTGATGTCGGGCATCCCGCGTTTCTCCCTTCTCGTCGAGACCGTGACGCTGCCACCTGCCGGCTATCCGGCGCAAGCGGAGCGATGTTGCTTCGCCTCAGCGGCCACTGAGATTTGCGCCAAGCGCCGCCGGATCGGTCAACGGCGCCGAACACACAGGCCCTTCGCAGACATAGGCGGTGGGCTTGTCGCCGATCATGCCCTTGCCGCGCGCCGGGTGGCCTTCGGGCAGGTCGCGGCCGGGCTCGACGAGCTGCAGGATGAGATTCGGCAGCGATGCCGATGTCGCGAGTGTTTGCGCCAATGCGGCACGCTCGACGTCGCGGCCGACAAGCACGACCTGCAGGGGGCGCTCCATCAGCTCGGACGCGTTGAGCAGGGTCGAGAGCGGGAAGAAGTTGCGCTGCACCTCGCCCGAGAACGAGGCGATGACGGCGGCAGCGCGGTCGCGATAGGCATCCTTGCCGGTGTGGTGGTAGAGCCGCGTCAGCACCTGCGCCATCACGCCGTTGCCCGACGGCGTGGCGTTGTCATGCGCATGCTTGGTGCGCGTGATGAGGTCGCGCGCATCCTCGGCGGTGAAGAAGTAACCGCCGCCGGTCTTGTCCCAGTACCAGGCATTCGCCGCCTCGACGAGCTGCTCGGCGTAGGTGAGATGATCGGCCTTGCCGGTCGCCTCGTACAGCAGCGTCGCACCGCGCGCGAGGTTGGCGTGGTCGTCGAGCGTGGCGCGGTGTTGCAGGCGGCCGTTGCGATAGGAATGATTGAGGCGGCCATCGGGTGCGGTCATCAGGCGCCGCACGCCCGCCAGCGCACGCTCCGCCAGTGCGATCCAGTCAGGCCGCCCGAAGACCAGGCCGCAGCGCGCGAGCGCGCCGATCATCAACCCGTTCCAGTCGGCGAGCACCTTGTCGTCGCGGCCGGGCGGGATACGCTTGGCGCGCGCCTCGAACAGGATCTGGCGCGCGTCCTTCAGCCGCGCCTCGTGCTCGGCGCTGCCAAGCAGCATACGCTTCGAGCGGTTGAGGATGGCGTGACCTTCCCAGTTGCCTTCGGGCGTCACGTCGTAGGCATCCTTGAACGCGGCCGCGGGCTCGCCGAGCAGCGTGTCGATCTCTGCCGCGGTCCAGACGTAGAACTTCCCTTCCTCGCCCTCGGAGTCAGCGTCCTGCGTTGCCGCGAAGCAGCCGCCTTCGGCTATCATCTCGCGCTCGAGCCAGGTGACAGTTTCTTCCACGCGCGCGGCATAGAGCGGCGATTTCGTCTCCTGCCAGACCAGCGCGAGCAGCTCGATCATCTGCGCGTTGTCGTAGAGCATCTTCTCGAAATGCGGCACGAGCCAGCGCGGATCGGTCGCATAGCGCGCGAAGCCGCCGCCGAGATGGTCATAGATGCCGCCCTGGCACATGCGGTCGAGCGTCAGGGTCACCGCGCGCTTGAGATCCGGGTTCTTGTTGCGGCGCCAGGCACGCCACAGCAGCTCGAAGATCGAGGGCTGCGGGAATTTCGGCGCGCCGCCGATGCCGCCATGCACCGGATCGACTTCCTGGGCAAGCCGCTCCGCGATCTGGTCGAGCAGCGCTGGCGTGATGTCGCCGCCCGGTGCCGCGGGCACGCGCGATTGCAGCGCGCCGATCAAGGCCTCGGTGTTCTTCTTCACGGCATCGGGCTTGGTGCGGTACGCCTCGGCGATCCCGCGGAGGACCTCCCTGAAGCCCGGACGGCCGTAGCGCGTCTCCGGCGGAAAATAGGTGCCACCCCAGAACGGCTCGCCCGCCGGCGTCAGGAACATGGTGAGCGGCCAGCCGCCCTGCTCGCCCATCAGCGCCAGCGCTGCCTGATAGATCGCGTCGAGATCGGGACGCTCCTCGCGGTCGACCTTGATGTTGACGAACAGGTCGTTCATGAGGCGCGCCGTCGCGTCGTCCTCGAACGATTCATGCGCCATCACGTGGCACCAGTGACAGGCCGCGTAGCCGACCGACAGCAGGATCGGCTTGCCGGTGTCGCGCGCCTCCGCCAGCGCCGCCTCGCCCCAGGGCCGCCAGTGCACCGGGTTGTCCTGGTGCTGCAGCAGATACGGCGAGGTTTCGCCACCCAGCAGATTCGCCGCTTCCGCCATATCGTGTCCCTTTACGTTCGATCGCGCGCCACCTTAGGCGTGCGGGTCCCGCCGCACAATGCGGCGTCGACGGAGAACGCCGCCCTCGTCTAGAATCGCTGAAAGAGGGAGGCGAAGATGAAGATCAAGGTCGATGTCGATTGCACGCCCGAGGAGGCGCGGACGTTCCTTGGCCTGCCCGACGTGCAGCCCATGCAGAAGGCGGTGATGGACGACGTCGCGCAACGGATGAAGCAGGCCATGGCCGCGATGGATCCCGAGACGATGATGAAGACCTGGCTGCCGGCCTCGATCCAAGGTTGGGAGCAGGTGCAGAAGGCCTTCTGGGGCCAGATAGATCCCGCCAAATGGACGCCGCCCGGCGCGCCGCCGCGCAAGGATGCGAAGTGATGGCGGACGGATTCCGCTCTGGAGAGGGAGGGCGGAATCCGCCCGCCTGAACCCGCGAAACTTACGGGTCCTCCCGGCCCACGACGGAAACCCCTCAAGCCCAGGCCGGTTCCCACGGCCAAGGCGAATTTGACCTCGCTGCCGCGGGGGTGTTAAGCCCGGCCCATGGACGACGCAAAGCCGCAGCCCGAGGCGATCGAGGCCGATCCACCGCTCTTCTATTCCCGCCACGTTTTCGTCTGCACCAACGAGCGGCCGGCCGGCCATCCGCGCGGGTGCTGCAAGCAGCGCGGCTCCGAAAAGCTGCGCGATTACATGAAGGCGCGCGCCAAGGAGCTGGGCCTGAAGACCGTGCGGATCAATTCCGCCGGCTGCCTCGACCGTTGCGAGCTTGGGCCCACCCTGGTGATCTACCCTGAAGGGGTGTGGTATTCGCCGAAGACGATCGAGGACATCGACGAGATTCTCGCTACGCATCTCGTGGCGGGTGCGCGGGTCAAGCGGCTGATCCTCAACCCCGGCGACGACCCGCCGCGGCAATACGGAAAGGCGCCCAAGCCGCGCGAGTAACCGCCTGAGCCAAAAAAGAAAGCCGCTGCAGGATTGACCGGCAACGGCCCAGTTTAGGGGAGGCGCGCTTGGCACGCGCGGTCCGTACAACGATGATGAGCCGATGCGGTTCCACAACCGGACCGGATGAATCCGCGGCGCGGCTCTAGCGCCACCCATCGCGGGCTTGGCCACGGACATCCTCTCCCTCTCCACCCTGCATGAAATCCCAGCCCTCCCGCGCGATCGCCGTCATGCTGCTGGCGATGTTCCTGTTCGCCTGCATGGACGCGATCAACAAGGATCTCAGCCACACCTATGCGATCATCCAGATCCTGTGGGTGCGATACGTATTTTTCCTCGGCTTCGCCATGCTGGTCGCAAGGCGGCGCATGCGGCTCTCGCTCGCCTTCCGTTCGCGGGCCTTCTGGACGCAGATCGCGCGCTCCCTGCTGCTGATCGGCGAGATCGGCACGTTCATTCTTGCCCTGCACTACCTGCCCCTCGCCGACGTGCACGCGATCGCAGCGATCACGCCGCTGCTCGTGACCGCGCTGTCGGTGCCGATCCTGGGCGAGCAGGTCGGCTGGCGCCGCTGGGCGGCCGTCGCGGCGGGCTTCGTCGGCGTCCTGATCATCGTGCGGCCCGGCTTCGCGGAGATCGACTGGCGCGTCATGATCGCCCTGCTCGGTGCGCTGCTCTTCGCGCTCTACCAGATCATGGTGCGTGTCGTATCGCGGCATGACCCGTCGGAGACGACGCTGCTCTACTCGGCGCTCGTCGGCACGATCGTGCTGAGCGCGATCGGGCCGTTCCACTGGACGCCGCCCGACGCACAGGGCTGGACATTGCTGGCGATCGGCGCGCTGCTTGGCTCGTGCGCGCATTTCGCGCTGATCAAGGCGCTCGAGCTCGGCGAGGCCTCGCGGCTGCAGCCTTACGGCTACACGCTGATGGTCTGGGCCGCGGTGCTCGGCCTGGTCGTGTTCGGTCAGTTCCCCGATGCGTTCACGGTGACGGGTGGCGTCATCATCGCCGCCAGCGGCGTCTATGCTTTCGCGCGCGAGCGCATGCGCGCGAAAGATCCGGCACCGCCGTGACGCGCGCGACGATCTTTGCCCCGGCGACCGCGGCGGGAAGATCCGGTGTCGCCATCATCCGCCTGTCCGGGCCCGGCGCCGGCGGCGCGCTTGCTGCATTGGCGGGGAAGATGCCCGCGCCACGCGTTGCGGCGCGCGCCCGCTTCCGCGATCCGGCGAACGGTACGATCATCGACGACGGCTTCGCGCTGTGGTTTCCCGCGCCCGGCAGCTTCACCGGCGAGGATGTCGCCGAGCTGCACGTCCACGGCAGCCGCGCGGTCCTGTCGGCATTGCTCGCCGTGCTCGGCCGCCTGCCGGGATTGCGGCTGGCGGAGCCGGGCGAGTTCACGCGTCGCGCCTTCGAGGGCGGCAAGCTCGACCTCGCGCAGGTCGAGGGCCTTGCCGACCTGATCGCCGCCGAGACGGATGCGCAGCGCGCGCAGGCACGTCGGCAGCTCGGCGGCGCGCTCGGCGCGCTCACCGAGCAATGGCGCACACGGCTCGTGCGCATGCTCGCCCACGCCGAGGCGGAGATCGACTTTCCCGACGAGGACCTGCCCGGCGGTCTGATGGCTGGTCTCGGCGCCGATCTCGATCTGCTCGCCGCCGAGATCCGCGCGCAGCTTGCCGATACGCGCGGCGAGCGGTTGCGCGAAGGCCTGTCGATCGCGATCGTCGGACCGCCGAACGCGGGCAAGTCGAGCCTGCTGAACGCGCTCGCCAGGCGCGAGGCGGCGATCGTGTCGGCGACCGCGGGCACGACGCGCGACGTGATCGAGGTGCAGCTGGATCTCGCCGGCTTCCCGATCACGATGGCCGACACCGCCGGCCTGCGCGCGCTGCCCGAGGCGGCGGAGGGCCATGCGGCGATCGAATCCGAAGGCATCAGGCGCGCGCTCGCCCGCGCCGAATCAGCCGACCTGAAACTGCTCGTCCTCGATGCGACCGCCGGCGAGCCCGATGAGGCGGTGGCGCGGCTGATCGATGCGGACACGCTGGTCGTACTCAACAAGATCGACGCGATGCCGCGCGCGCAGCCGATCGTCGCCGGCCATGTCTGGCGCCTCTCGGTGCGGACCGGCGAAGGCCTCGGCGACCTGCTCACGGCGCTGACGCAGGAGGTCGAGAAGCGGCTTTCGGCGCAGGACCAGGCCGCCCCGCTCATCACCCGCGCCCGTCACCGCGCGGCGCTGACCGACTGCGTCGCGGCGCTGGAGCGCGCCCACGCGGCGATCGCCGCCGGCGCCGATACGGCCGAGCTCGTGGCCGAGGACCTGCGCCTGGCTGCGCGCGCCCTCGGCCGCATCACCGGCCGGGTCGGGGTCGAGGACATCCTGGACGTCGTCTTCCGCGAGTTCTGTATCGGGAAATGACGTCACGGCCGCGCTTGCGGACCGGGCGGCACAATCTGTCGTGGTTTAGTAAAGTTTAACGGATCGTCGCCAAGATCATCGCCCGCCACCGGGATAGATAGAGAATGGCGCAGTACGTCGACACCAAGACAGCCTACCGCGGACAGGTCCGCAAGGTCGTGCTCCTCCACATTCTTCCGGCCGAGCGGCCGGAGCGCTGCCTGGTTTCCATCGACGTGCTCGAGCACATGGTGCGCGACGGCGGCCTGTTCCGCATGCGGCGCGGCCCGCGCGTGACGCGCAAGGTCGTCATGGAAGAAATGGGCGACGGCGAAGCGCGCGCCGCCGCCGAACAGGTCGGCCGCGAGAGCGGCACGCCCTATATCTGCATCGTACGCGACACCCTGCTGGCCGACGACGCGGCGCGCCGGCCCGAAAACCGCGACGCGGCGGACTGACGCCTCAGCGCCGTTTCGCGCGGCGCTTGGCAGTCGGCGGCCTGACGCGGCGCTTGCCGGTTCGCTTCGCTTTCTTCGCTCTTGCGACAACCCGCGCTGCCCGCCGGACGGCGCGCTTCGGCGCTTTCTTCTTCGCCGCCTTTTTCTTCGCGGCTTTCTTCCGTCTGACGGGCTTGCGGGACTTGGGCACCATCGTGCGCATGGCGGCGGTGGCGAGGCGCGTCACGGACGAGGCGGCCTGGACGGCGGTGCTGGCCGCGCCGACGGCCGTCGCGGCGGCGGAATCGGCGGCCGCGACCATCGCGTCGCTCGCGGCATCGATCAGCGCGTTGCCGGTCGCCGGGCGTTGGGGCTTCGGGGTCTGGGGCATGCGGGATCTCCATGTCTGCACAACCGGAACGTCGCAGGCGACGTTCGGGTTGCGTCGCGCGCCGAGCGATGTCACTGGATAGGGGTCAACCTAGAGGTCATGGTATTCCGCTGCGATGCGGCGGCCGGCCGGGCCGGGTGCCGCAGGTCTTTTCGCGAGGCGCATGGTCACTTTCCGCAGACAGTCCACCTCCCGCGTGCCGGGGCTGAACACGGCGCTGATCGCGGCGCTGGTCGTGCCGCTGATCCTGCTGGGCGCGCTGGCCTGGCGGTCGTACGAGCGGACCCGCGCCGAGATGTGGCGCGAGGTCGACGCCACCACCGACCTCGCCGCCGAGCACATCGCCAAGGTGTTCGAGACCACCGAGCTGCTGGCCGAGAAGATCGAGGCGCAGATCGCGGGGCCGTCCTGGGAGGCGATCGCCGCCGATGCCGCCTTCCACGCGCAGCTCCGCGGCAGCGACCAGCGCCTGCCGCAGATCCACGGCATCTGGCTGGCCGACGCGACGGGCATGACGCGCGCCGGCAGCACCGCCTTCCCGACGCCGGCGGTCAGCATCGCCGACCGCCCCTACTTCCAGCGCGCCCGCGACACCGGCCAGACGCATATCTCCGAGCTGGTCGTCAGCCGCCATTCCGGCGCGACCGCCTTCGCGGTGGTGCGGCCGCTGAAGGACAGCACCGGCGGCTTCGACGGCATCGTCGCGGTGCTGGTCAGCCCGGGCTATTTCGAGCAGATCTTCGCCGAGGCGGTGGGCCGCCTCCGCGGCAGCCTGGTGCTGGTGCGCGTCGGGCGGCAGAGCGAGGAGGGCGACATCCTCGCCCGCATCCCGCGGACCGACAGCCCGCGCCGGCTGGCCGCGTTCGCGCCGCTCTTCGGCGCCCTCGCGGCGCCGACGCAGCGGCACCGCTACCAGGTCGTCTCGCAGCTCGACGGCGTCGAGCGCATCCACACCGGACGCAAGGTCGGCCAGTATCCGCTGCTCGTCTCCACCGGCGCCGAGGTCACGATCATCCAGCGCCGCTGGCTGAAGGAGTGGCGCGAGGTGGCGCTGTTCGCCGTGCCGCTCTATCTCGGCCTGATCGTCGCCGTGCTGCTCGCGCGCCGCCACCTGCTGGCCGAGCGGCGCGTGCGCGCGACGCTGGAGAGCCGCGTTGCCGCGCGCACCGCCGACCTGCAGAAGCTGCTCGGCGAGAAGGAGGTGCTGCTGCGCGAAGTGCACCACCGGGTCAAGAACAACCTGCAGATGATGCAGTCGATGGTGCGGCTGACCGCGCAGCGCGCGCCGCGCGAGAGCCGGCCGCAATTCGCCAATGTCGCGCGCCGCATCTGGGCGATCGGGCAGCTCTACAACCAGCTCTACACCAAGCAGGACGTCACCTCGATCGATCTCGGCGGCTATGTCGATTCGATCTGCCGCAACTCCGGCCTGTTCGGCGACGACAGCAAGGTGACGATCGCGTGCGACTTCGACTCGATCGTCACCGACCTCGACACCGCCGTGCCGATCGGCCTGATCACCGTCGAGCTGATCACCAACGCCTACAAGCACGCCTTCCCCGACGGCCGGCACGGCCAGGTCACGGTGCGCCTGCGCAGCGACGGCGCCGGCCGCGCGACACTGACGGTGGCGGATGACGGCATCGGCATGCAGCAGCCCGCGCCCGAGGGCGAGGCCGAGGAGACCATGGGCATGAAGCTGGTCACGGCGCTGGTGGACCAGGTCCACGGCACGCTGACACAGGAGCAGGCGCAGGGGACGCGCTGGACCCTGGTGTTCGAGGTGAAGGAGCGCCCGGCGGCGGCGGAGCACGCGGCGTAGGCATCGCCGCACCGGCGCCCTCGCCCGCCGCCTCCAGCCCGGCGCCGATATGCGCATGCAGCGCGCGGTCGACCGCCTGCCATTCGCGCCCGCTGAACAGCACGCCCGGCGGCAGCCGCGCCCCGGCGATGACCCGCGCCCACAGCTTCGCGGCCTGCTGCGGCGCGGGGCCGGCGGCCTGCTCCAGCCACACCGCCCGCTCCAGCCGCCGCAGCTTGCGCTGCCACGACGGCAGCGCCGCCTCGTCCTCGGCCTCGGGAGCGGCGGCGGCGCCGGCCGTTTCAGGCGTTTCACCCGTTTCGTCCGTTCGGCCCGTTTCGCCCGCCAGCGCCAGGTCGCCGTCGCATTCGGCCGCCGCCGCCTCCAGCACCGCGGGGTCGAGGGCGTGCGCCTTCTGCGCCAGCCGCCAGGCGGTGGCGACCGACACGCCGAGCGCGCGGGCGATGGCGCGGTAGGACCAGCCCTGCCGCTCCAGCCGCCACGCCTCCAGCACCGCGGCATCGAGCCGCGCCACGCGCCGCCAGCCGGGCTCTTCCCCGTCGCCCGCGCCCGCCGCCACCACCAGCCGCGCCTCGAACGCCTCGGCCCCACCCAGCCCGCGCCCGGCGATCGCGACCGCCATGTGCGGCCCGGCGCTCTCGCCCAGCCCGGCCGGCCGGCGCACATCGATCACCGCATCGAGCATGTCCTCGAAGGGCGGGGCCATGCGCTTGCGCGTGCGCGCGCGATCGACCAGCAGCACGCACAGCCCCGCGCGGCGCAAGCCGGAGAGGAATTCGGCGAATTCCCGCGCCGGATCGTTGCGCCCGCGCGCCGAGCGCAGCAGCGCCGACAATCCGTCCAGCACCAGCAGGTCGAAGGCGGGCGCCGGCGCCGCGCCGGGCGCCTCTGTTTCGGGACACAGCACCCGCATCAGCGCCGCCCGCCCCGACTCCGCCCCCAGATCCGGCAGCGGCCACACCTGCGCCTCCGCCGCGAGGAGATGGAGGTTGGGGGTGGTGCAAGTGTGGCTCTCATCCTTCGAGACGCCCCTACGGGGCTCCTCAGGATGAGGCTTCGAGACGGCCCTTCGGGCCTCCTCAGGGTGAGGACTCTTTTTTGTGCGCCGGTTGTGCGGCCTCTTCCCTTCCCTAACGACCTCATCCTGAGGAGCGATTTCGCCAGAGGCGAAATCGCGTCTCGAAGGATCGGCCACCAGCGCGCCCTCCCCGCCGCCAAACCCCGCAATCGCCCCCAACCGCGCCTGCAGCAGGGTCAGCGGCATCTGCGCATCGACATACAGCACGCGGGCGGCGCGCGGCGCCGACCAGCCGAGCACCGGCACGCCGCCGGCCGCCGCATGGGCGAGCGACAGCGCCAGCCAGCTCTTGCCGATCCCGGCGGGCCCGCGCAGCAGGGTGACCGACCCGCGCACGAGCATGGGCCCGAGCACGGGTTCGCGCGGCGGCAGATCGAGCTTCAGGAAATCGTGCGCGGCGAGCACGCGCAGATCGGCGGCCAGCGCCTTCGCGCGCCGCTCGAGCACGTTCGAGGGATGCATGGGAGGACCTTTTCGGATGTGGAGCGCCGGGCCGCGCTATCCCGCGGACCTCATCCTGAGCCTGTCGAAGGACGAGGTCCGCGGGAGAAGGCGGGGGATGAGGGTCCCACCGCCAGGGCGCCTCAGCGCAAAACAAAACGCCCGCCGGTCGTCAGGACCGCGCGGGCGTTTTTGTGGTGACGGAAGGAGAGCAGATCAGGAGACGCTGGACAAGATGGAAAGTTTCAGCGCGAGGAACGAGCAGGGTCATCCCTTATTGGCCCTGACATCTCGACCGGGCGGACCGAGGAAGGCCCGTAGCTTTGTTTCCACCAAACGTACTTGACGCAGTTGGCATTCCCAAATCGTCGCAGACTCCCATCCAAGCGCTCTAAGCTGGCGTTGCTTTCGCCTGTCTCGCTCCTTATTCGCTTGAAGCTTCGGTCCCCAGTACTCGGTGCGAGTCTTCGGCACGTTCGACAAGCTGCAGTTCGCATGCCCATGCCAAAAGCAGCCGTGGATGAACAGCGCCTTTTTCCGAGCGGGAAAGACGAGATCCGGTCTGCCAGGGAGACTTCGCTTATGAAGCCGGAAGCGGTACCCAAGCCGATGCAGCAACGATCGGATTGCCAATTCGGGCTTCGTATTCTTCCCGCGAATGGCGGCCATGGTGCGCCGTCGCACGTCCGGAACGTTGGGAAACGGTCCACGGTGACGTTCGCCCGCAATTGGTTTATCTCCGGCGCTTGCGCCGCGAATCGTTTTTGCTCTTTCCAACCAAGTGCCACTTGTTGGTATTGAACCATGCTCCTAAGGCGAGGCCCGCCAGGATGGCTGCCGAGTGCCGCCTCAGCTTTCTCGTACCTTGGCCATCCGCACTATCATAACCAAGCACCTTGAGCACGCAGGCTTCCGTGCCCGCTAAATTCCTTCGAAAGGGCTTCCGAAGTTCCTTGGCAACTATGCCTAGGCGATCGACTACTTGGTACGGCGTTGTACCTGCAGCTTTATGGGACCATACCTTTTGGAGCAGGATCGGGGACGTGCCAGCCAAAACCTTGTCGACTTTCTCAACTGCCTTGACGAAATCTGGATAGGCATTCTTAACAACCTGGAAGCGACGGAGCCGCGTAAGAAGGGACCTGTCCAGTTTTACGGTTTGTATGTCCTTGGACGGGCCATAGAAGAACCGGACGCACCATTTTGTCGCTTTGCCTGAACGCTTGTTCGCGAGCTCTAGTCTCATCCCGCTCTTGAAGCGAAGATTCGGGATCGCGGCCCGGAACGTCCGCTTAGCCGGAAATACTAGGCCGCGCCTATTTGGTGAGGTGGCTGGAGCTTCCTTGGCCGGTTCCTTCAGCTTGTTACCGATCTGAGAAAGGGGCCGGAGCTGCTCTGCCCCCGTATTTCTGATCGCGCAGCCGACCAGATAGGCGAACGGCGGAGGCACAGCGTTGCCTACCACTTTGACCTTGTCTGTGTAGCTGTTCGAATAGATTTGATAGGTAATTGGGAAGCCCTGCAAGGACGCGCGTTCTCGAACCGAAAGCCGCCTGTATTGGCCGGAGCGCTTTCCATCTGGAATGACGATGCTCTCGCGAGACACCCGCGTGCACGTCGCAGTGATCGTCCGGGATGGTTCTTCAAGATCGTCCGGGAAAGCCATATTGTTGTAGACGGGATGATAGACTTTCGCGTCTTTGTTCATCCTTAGCTGCTCGGCGTCGAGCGGCCCCTCTGTTTCCAGCTCCGTAACCTGCGATCTCGCTCTCGTGATCCCCCAGATGGGATCGCGAACCTTTCGTTCCTTACCAAGAGCGGAGACGACCTGACCGAGCGTCGATGTTCGGTATCTGGCTTTGTAGGAGCGGAGCAGGTCGAAGGGGATGTTGCCGACGATGCAACGCGATCGGCTTTGCGGCAGCCCAAACTCGGCGAAGTTGATGACTTCTATAGTGGGATCGAGATCGCGGAATGCGAATAATGGGTGCGATCTCGTGGCAAATCCTTCGCGGATCACCTCGGCGACCCTTGGCACGTTCTCCATGATCCAAAAATCGGGCTCTACGTGCCGGACTATCTCGAGGAATCGGACGACATCTTTGACACCTTCGGCGACGTCTCCATTCCCGCCGCGGTTGGCGAACGAGAACTCAGTACAGGGAGGGCTACCAACCACAACGGAAATGTCTTCCGGAAGGGTCTTCAGGTCGAGAGTCCGCAGATCGACGGGCTGTGCCTTGCGATTGAGGTTCGCGTTATAGGTGTCAACAGCAATGTCCCACCGCTCGAAGGATCGCACGACCTCGAACCCCGCCATCTTAAGGCCGAGACTCCACCCTCCGATCCCGGCGTACAGATCGATGGCGCGCAAGTTCCCCCTCACAATCCTGTCATTTGATCCAGGCAGATTATCTTATGCGCTTGGATTAGCAAGATCCTGTGGCGAAGCGGTTGTGGCTGAAGTGACCGGCCGCTGACCAGGCCGGACTGTGCCAATGAACTTCGTCCCTGTCACAGCCGCTTCCCATGTCGAAGGGCGATCAAGGACGAAAAAGCTGTATGGGTCTGATATCATTTCTGGAGCGTAGTGCGGGTCGCTTATCCGGCTTCGATCAACGAGATAGATCCAGTATCGAGAACCGAGCCGCTTGGACACCGCCATTTCTTCGGCGGACCAGTAGAAGCTGTACTCTTCAGCGTAGCTCTTCACTTCAACGAATCGATCATGCAGGAGTGATCGCAGGCTCTCGAATGAGAGGACATCGAAGCCGGCTGCGGCATCGCCATCGGAGATCGCTTGTATGGATTTGACAAATTGATGCCCTGAGAGCCGCTTTCTCTCAAAATTCACGACCCATTTCTCGGCGTTCTGCCCCGCATTAGCTTGCGCCTCGTGCACGTTCTTGAGATCGCTAAGCGTGAACGCCGCCAGCTTAAGCTGCTCATCGTTTATCTTGCTGATCGCAGCCAGGAAGGGTTGCTTCATATCGTCGGCCAGGAACCAGAACCGACTAGTGACCGATTCTCGGATAGCAATCCCGAATTCTAGAATTAGGTAGACATATCCGCGATCACGAAAGGGGAGCTGCTTGGAATCCAAGCGCATGCTTCCATCGTCACCCATTTGAAACGCCGTTCCCACTGTGGCGGGCGACAGAAGCGAGGCGTAATGCGCAGCAATGGCGGTCCTAGTCCAGTGTCGTCGGTCTGCGTCATCTATCCTCCCGCCGGACTTTAGATGCACAAGCCCGCCGTCCACATAGATAAGGCCAATTTCGCTGAGCACCGCGACGCTGTTGACTGTGCGGATAGGAGAAGCGCCAGAGAGCGCACGCAAGCTGGCGCAGAGCGAGTCAACACTGATAGGTGACGAAACCAAGTACAGCAGCGCCAAAATGGCTTCTGCCGGTAGGAAGCCTTCAGATCTCCTTTCGGCGCTCATAGTCTGCCAAGATCGCTTTTATATCAGCGTCGTTATCGTCATCGCCCAAGCTGAAGAGAGGTATCTCCTCGGAGTCGATGAGGTCGGCCAGCCTCTGTTCTTTTTGAATTAACCTGCCATCAATCACGGCCTCTATCGTGTTCGCCGAGATCATGAAGTGGTACGTGACAGGAGCCGAGGCCGCTGGATTGTAACGATGGATTCGGTCCTTGGATTGGATGAACCTGCCCGCATTGAAGTCGCGATCGAAGTAGACGGCCGTTCGGCAGGCTTTGTGAAGGGAGATGGACTCGCCCACAGCCTGCGGGTTAGCAATTAGGATCGCCGTTTCGTTCGGCCTGTGGAATCGGTTGATGATTGCCTCGCGCGTCGCGAGATCAGAAGCATCGGCTCCTTCTCCCGACAAGTCAGAAACAGGCGTTGCTCCGGTGAGGATCTCGACATAGTCCGCATCGTCGCGGAGCGCTTGTCTCAGCAGGTTGAGATTGCCGATGAAATATGACCAGATCAGAACCTTCCCTTGCTTACGCACAGTATCTCGCACCAGGTCAACCGCGGCTTGAAGTCTCAGCAAGTCAGTTTCTGGTCGGAACTGGCTGACGAACTCTGCGATCTCGAGCTCAGCGACAGAGAAAGCCGCGGGGGCATCCGGCTCGAGTAGGCCCTCCTCTTCCAGCGGCCGCAAGAGCAGCGCTGGATTTACGGCAGCCTGTCGCAAGCGCATTAGGCGTGCACGTACGAGCGTCGATCTTCCCTGCTGGGCCGCCGCTCGTATCTGCGGCATAAGGGCCCGCTCAATCCCGGAGTAGATTCGCTCATGATGCTGAGCCATTGGCACCGGAAGACGGTGCTCCTGTGCGGGAGGCAGCCCTAGGTCAGATTTTTTGATTCTCGTATAGAAGGGCCGGAGGTTCGCTTTTAGTCGTTCGACGGCTTCCGGTATGACGCGCGTCGTCATGGCCTTCAGCATATTCGTCGAGAATCCGACGATATTTTTCCTGGGGTAGATGAAACGAAATAGGTTGGCAAGGTCCTCGTAGCCATTAGGCGCAGGCGTACCGGTCAGCACAACACGCGCCGCCGCGTAAGGAGCAATTTCCAGTGCCGCGGAAGCCCAGTAGCCGTCCTCTCGTTTGATGCCGTGGGCTTCGTCAAGGACGACCATTGCCCGGGTTGCTGGCGATGAGAGGAATGAAACCACGTCACTTACGCTACTCGCCAACGTCGCATAAGTTGTCAATGTGAGCTCGGTAGTCCGCGCCTCAGAAGAAAGGCGGCGGAGATAGGACCTTCGATCCGCCGAACTCGTGAAGCCTGCGAGCCGCTTAACGCGAGGATTTCGACCAAAGATTTCCGAGAATTCGTCCTCCCAGGCTTTAAAAGACGATAGGGGACCAACAGCCAGCAGATGCTGAACGTACTTCGGATCGCCCTCAGGCAATGAATTTAGGTAGGCAAAGGCCGCGTAGACGATCGACGTCTTGCCGGCCCCAGGCACGGAAAAGTTGCAGGCGTTCTGGGCGAACGCCAAGTGATAGGCAGCGAGGAGCTGTCGCCTGTAAAGCTCCCTGCCGGAGCAACGCTCCTTGATGATGGCTGCAAACTTCGAGAGCTCGACTGGATTGACTTTGCGATGCCAGATTGCCTCTGCGGCGCGCGAGAACGTTTCGAATGCCAGCTCCTCGTTTCGGACCTTCTGCAAGCCTGCACTTATGTCGTCGCCTATCGCGAGCTTCAGACCAAGGCGCGCCATCAGCTTTGTCATGTCCTGGTATCGGCTGTGGAGCGTCTCCTCGTCGGTAGGTATCTCGAGCTCATTGGCTGAGTTCAGGCGTCCTCCTTTTTCTCTGAGATAGACACCGACCAGCGGGTTGCGAGAAAGCGCACGGACATCGCCTCTGATAAGGAGCAGAGAATTCGAGGCGTCGAAATCGATGCTGACTTCCGTTGCCACGAGCTATCTCCGATTCGGCCTGTCAAATCGGCGCTTCATCTCGTAGGAAAGGCTATTGATCTCCTTCACGAGGGCCTCGTTTGCCGTGTCAGTTACGAAGGAGTCGCTCCTATAGTCCACATTGCGCAGGGCCTCGACTGCCCGTTCAAGCAGTTCCCTAGGCTTGTTGGCATTGATCTGTGCCTCGAGTTTGTTTCTGTGCCGGTTGAAGTTTCCAAACAGCTGCCCTTCCGCTTTTTCTTTCCACTCGTTTTCGCGTGCCGTCGCTGCATCCGATCTGGATTGATAATCTGGATATTGCGCGATGTATTCATCTAGTGTTGGGACGGCCTCTGTAATGGGATTTACGTTTTTGTAGTGCTCATCGCGAAACGTTTTCCAAAGGTCTCCCTTTCCGAAGAAGCTCTTCGTGCCTTTCTTATCGTGTGAGATTTTGCGATAGTCCTTGCCTCCTTCGAAAAGCGCCGTCCCGAAGCGAATGTAATCGAACTGAATTGTTCTCAGCTCGGTAAAGTCGAAATCCTCGACTGGCCAAGGAATGTTCGACGGCTGCCTTCTGAGATCGAGATGCAAGTCCACAAACATCCCTTCCTTTGTTCCGTCATCCTCCTTGAGCATGCTGTAGAGGCCAGGGCACTGGATATGGTCCAGGTAATCGTCCATCAGCTTCATGATTCCGAGAAGACGTTGAACATCGCTTTCGTCGACGCTCATCATGTCCGCGATTTCTTTCTCGCTGTAACCGAGATGAAGCCTAAGGCGCTTGGCCTTGAGGTACTTTTCTAGCGGCCCATAATCGAGCTTCGCGTCCTCGCCGATTTGGTACTGCGTTTCGAGTCGGACGATCTCTTTTTCATTCTGGTAGTACTCGTCCGGCAGGATGACAGCCTCGAAGTACCTTGCTTCGATTGGCGGTCGGCGGAGCAGCATCGCGCGGCGATTGCCATCTATGATGACGCCATCGAGGCTGACGATGCCAGGCCTCTGCTGCCCCTTCGCATCAAGATCTTTGAGCGTGTGCTTGTTCCGCGCGATATTTGTCTTCCACAGAAAGTCGTCTATTTTCGTGTGGATCTCATTATTGTATGCGTCCGGTCCGATCTGGTGCTCGACCCCCCATGTAAGCATCTCGCTTTCAATACGCCCGTTGTGACGGTTGTAGATGAGCCAATCGAGGTCTATGGCATAGACGTTAAAGGGGGTTGTGCTTCCCTTATAAAAGAGCTTCTCTTTGCCAGTGGCTTTGGTTTGGTCGTCGCGAAGAGCCCGAAGCTTTTGCGAGCGTATGGACGCTGGCAACACCATCTCAATACTCCCTTGAATTGTGACGCGGTCGTGCGTCCGGGCTGTTATGCGCGTTGAGGGGCTCTCGCCAGCCTGTCAGCCTGCTGACGCAATAGGATGCTTCGCGCGGACTAGTCCGGCAGAACACCGACGGCGACCAATGACAGGGTAGTTGTGGAGAGGGGTCGGCTCGACAATCTGAAGATTCGAAGGGCTCTGCCCGGCGCTCATCTAGGCGATGTCTGTCTTCAGCCAATTGATTCTGAATCTTGCGCCTAAGCGGCCTACGGCTGCTTTCATCGTGCATGCCTGGTCGTCGCCCCCCAGCAACGAATGTTCTTACAATTTTAGGTCCAATCCTCAGACAGGGCCATTACTTTCCGGCTCCCGCGATCGGGAGTGTGTGGACCGAATCCCGCTTCTAAGCGTTGCCATGTCTGCTGGTGTGCGACGCTGCCGTTCTCTCGGGTGGCCGCTGGCTCGCTTGGGACGTCCATAGCAACGGGGGCCGATGCCATGGCCTTTCGGCACTTGCCCATCGTCGGCCTGCCGCTGCTCGGCCTCCTCGTCGCGGCCTGCGAGACCCCGCGCGAATCCTTCCCCCCGCGCACGGCGATGGAGCAGCTGCTGATCTCCAGCGCGGTGGACGATGCGATGCGGCGGCTGCAGCTGGAGATCCCCAAGGGCACGAAGGTCTGGGTCGATCCGGCCAATTTCGAGAGCTTCGACAAGCAATATGCGATCGGCGCCATCCGCGACCGGCTGCTGGGGCTGGGCGCGCAGCTGGTCACGGACCGGGCCGGCGCCGATACGGTGATCGAGATCCGGTCCGGCGCGCTGTCCATCGAGGACACCGAGTCGCTCCTGGGCCTGCCCGGCGTCTCCCTGCCGTTCCTGACCGGCGGCAATGTCAGCACGCCGACCTTCTCCTTCCTGAGGGAGGGCCGGGCCACGGGGGTCGCGAAGATCGGCCTGACGGCGATCAACGCCAAGACCGGGGCGCTGGAGCCGTTCTCCCCCACCGTGCCGGTCTATGGCTTCTCCCACCGCGCGCACTGGGATTCGCTGTTCTTCGGCTGGACGGAAGGCGATGTGAAGGTGCCGGATAACGGGATCGAATAGGCTTTGCTGCAGCTATGCTGCAGTGCAGCAATGCGGTAAGTTTTTGATTCTACTGGACATAGGGTTGTGTTTCACGTGAAACACGCCCCCGCCTGTTGTGGCTGACGTTTTCTCTGGGTCCCCGCTTTCGCGGGGACGGCCGCGTTGCTGCAGCGCGGGCGCCTTTACCATTCGCACCGCACGCCCTAGATTGCCGCCCCTCATGGCACAGCAATGGGACATGGTTTTCGACGTCGTCGTGGTCGGCGGCGGGCATGCCGGGGCGGAGGCAGCCGCGGCGGCGGCGCGCACCGGCGCGCGCACGGCCCTGCTGACCCACGACCCCGCCACGATCGGCGAGATGTCGTGCAACCCCGCCATCGGCGGGCTCGCCAAGGGCCACCTGGTGCGCGAGATCGATGCGCTCGACGGCATCATGGGCCGGGCGGCCGACCTCGGCGGCATCCAGTTCCGCATGCTCAACCGCTCCAAGGGGCCGGCGGTGCGCGGGCCGCGCGCGCAGGCGGACCGCAAGCTGTACCGGCAGGCGGTGCAGGCGCTGCTGCGGGGGCAGGCCAACCTGACAATCGTGGCCGGTGCCGCCGAGGACCTTGTGATCGAGGAAACCCCTCTCCCCAACGGGGAGAGGGAGGGGCCCGACGCGCAGCGTCGGGAGGGTGAGGGGGAGCAAACTTCCGGCGACGGTTCCAAGCGCGCTATCGCGCGCCCCCACAACCCGGCCCTCACCCCCTTTGGGAC
>JAESGS010000171.1_pt1 | contig 89850 bp, 52 predicted proteins | sample 9269761 | NCBI WGS metagenome assembly JAESGS01 (sample SAMN15741799, study PRJNA653493) | algae metagenome | isolation source: Cyanosarcina radialis HA8281-LM2 and co-occurring heterotrophs from damp... | place: USA: Makauwahi cave, Hawaii | collected 2011-01-06 | reverse complement strand
GGGGTGGGGTGTCCTCCCCCCGCCGCGGCCGTGGCGTTAACCGGCCAGGGTCGCTTTCGAGCCGACCGACTGGGTACTGAGTACCCGGTACCCGGTACCCAGTACTCGCCGTTTCGCTACCGCCGACCGGCCCGCGGCGGCGGCGGTGCGGCCCGGCCGCCCCCGGCCGTGCCCGGCCGACCGCCGGTCGCGCCGCCGAGCGTGCCGAACCCGGCCCCGCCGGCCCCGCCGGTCGTCCCCTGCGGGCTGAGGTTCATGAAGTACCCGCCGGTGTTCAGGAAGCCCACCGTTTTGTCCCCCGTCCCCGGCAGCTCCGTCGTCGCGGCGGCCTGGTTCTCGATGCTCTGCCGGTTCTGGAAGATTTGCCCCTGCAAGTTCTGCGCGGCCCGCCGGGCGTCCTGCTCCGGGCGGACCAGCCCGTAGTAGTTGAACGTCGTCGAGTTCCCGCCCCGGAGCAGGTTCAGGTACGGGCTGTACGTCGGCCGCGCCGCCGGGCCGAACGGCCGGTTCGGGGCCTGGGCGGCAACCGCCCCGCACAGGGCCGCGGCCGCCAGGGACGCAAGGATGTATCGCACGAGTCATCTCCTGGAATGGACACGGGCGGGACCGTCATCCTAACACGGATCGCCCCGCCCGCGAACCCCGCGGGGTGGGTTAGAACCCGAACCCGCCGCCGAACCCGCCTTGGTTGCCGCCTTGATTCCGGAAGGCCCGCACCGTTCCGTTGCCGAGCAGCGTCACGCCGAACAGCCGTTCGATCGGGGTGATGACGCGGGCCAACTGCGTGTCGAACGAGACGAGCGGGTACGCCTGCACGAAGATGCGGTCGCCGGGCAGCACCTGGTAGTTCGTCCGCACCTGGCCGAGCTGCGTCAGCCCCTGCCAGTCGATCGGCAGGACCGACTCGTTCCCGTCCGTGCCGGGGCGGGAAATCCAGATCCGCCGCGGGTCGGACACCGGGCCGAGGCCGCTCACCTGGCAGAGCGCGTCCAGCACCGTCTCGTTGCCGGTCGCCGGGAGCCGGTAGAGCTGCTGCCCGCTCCCGCCGCCGTCCATGATGACGTAATAGACCTTGCTGTTGTACGCGAGCACGTCCACCGTCACCGCCGGGTCCTTGAGGAACTGCCGCAGGTGGTCCTCGATCGCCTTCTTCGTCTCCTCGATCGTCATCCCGGTGACGAACACGCTGCCGTACTCGCCGAGGCTGATCGTGCCGTCCGGCCGGATCAGGTGGCGGCCGCGGATCTGCTGCGTCGCCCGGCTGTCGGCCAGCTCCACGTCTACCTTCGGCTCCTTCAGCTTCTGCTCGACGACCTTCTTCACCGCCGCCTTCGCCTCCGGCAGCGTCATCCCCAGGACCGTCACCTTCCCGTACACGTCGCCGAGGCTCACCGCCCCCTCCGGGTCAACCGGGTACAGCCCCTCGATCGGGTTGGTCGCGTCCAGGATGGCCGCCTCCGGAACGCGGATCGCCAGCGTGTCCAGCGGCCGAATCTTGTACGGCGGCAGCGGGATCGTCTGGAGCGAGTTGATCTCCAGGATGTCCGGCGGCTCGACCCGGTACGTCGGGTGGCCGACCTTTTCCAGCTCCCGCGGCATCGGAAATGAAGGAATCGGGCGGTGCGGGGCGTGCGTACACCCGGCGGCGGCCGCGACCAAGAGCGCGAGGAACCCGGTGGTCCGCGTGGCAAGGGTGGTCATTCGTGACTCCTGAATCCGGCGGGAGCAAGACGTGTTTCTCCATTCGGAATCCGCGGCACGACGACTTTAATCGTTACAGTTTGCCGGCCGATTTCCGGAATCTCCCGACGTTCGCTCAAGTCCGGGGCCGGGCCGGGCGACGCGGCCGGCGGGAACGCGTGCTAGAATCCCGTGTTCCGGGAAAGTGGAGTTCCCGGACCGATTTTGGGTGTTGAGGACGTACCGATGCCGTTGCTCCCGCCGGAACCGTGCCACTTCCCGACCGACCTGTTCGCCGCGGCGGACCCGGCGGGCGTGAAGTGGTGGGTGCTGCACACCAAGCCGCGGGCCGAGAAGGCGATCGCCCGGTCCTTGTTCGCCCACCAGGTCCCGTTCTTCCTGCCGACCTACGAGAACAAGCGGCGGGCGGGCGGCCGCGTCCTCACGTCGCACCTGCCGCTGTTCGCCGGGTACATGTTCCTCCGCGGCACGGAGGACGACCGCGGCACGGCCCTGGGGACGAACCAGATCGCGAACTGCATCCCGGCGACGGCGCACCTCCGCGGGGAGCTGGAGGCGGTGTACCGGGTGATGACGTGCGAGTCGCCCTTCGGCCCGGAGACGCCGTTGGTTCCGGGCGCGCCGATCAAGATCGTCCACGGCCCGCTGGCCGGGATTCGGGGGAAGGTGCTCCGCCGCGGGAACCGGGTGACGGTGTTCGTGGAGGTGCAGATGCTCAAGCAGGGCGTGGCGGTCGAGATCGAGGAGTGGATGGTCGCCCCGGACGAGGCCGGCGAGGCGGCGGGCGACACGGCCGCGGTCCGGGCGAATTAAACCTGCGTGCGGCATCGTGAACGTTCGGGTGCGGAAAAGGGGTCGGGAGTCTTTTCGCCGCGAAAAGACTCCCGACCCCTTTTCCGCACCCGAACGTCGAACCGTCACTGGTTCTCGATCACCCACCGCATGGCGCGGAAGAGCATCTCGCCGCCCGACTCCAGCCCCAACTTCTCCTTGATCCGGGCCTTGTACGTCTCGACCGTCTTCGGGCTGACCCGCAGCCGGTCGGCCACCTTCGTCGTGTCGAGGCCCTGGCCGGTCAGTTGGAACACCTCCAACTCGCGGTTCGACAGCTCCTCCAGCGAGTCCGGGTTCACGTCCCGGTCGAGGCCGGCGACGTTGCGGCGGACAATGGTGTTCATCATGTGCGGGCTGAGGAACACCTCGCCCGAGAGGATGCGGCGGATCGCGCCGACGATGTTCGAGGTCGCCTCGTCCTTGCTGATGTACCCGGACGCCCCGGCCCGCAGGGACCGCTCGGCGTACAGGGACTCGCTCCGCCAGGACCAGACGAGTATCTTCGCCGTGCAGCCGCGGTCCCGCAGCCGGCTGATGAGGTCGAGGCCGTCGCCCCGCTTCAAGCCGAGGTCCACGATAATGACATCCGGTTCGAGTTCGGCAACGAGTTTGATGGCTTCCGGCAGGTCGGCCGCCTCGCCGCAGGGGTCCATGTCCGGCTCGAGCACGAGCCGGCCGGCGAGGCCGTCGCGGGTGGCCGGGTGGTCATCGACGATCAGGACGCGGGCGACGCGGTGGGCGGCTTCCGGGGACTTGACGCGGGCAGGGTCACGTTCGAGGGTCGCGGTCGTGGGCATGGTGGGCAATTCTCCTGGAGTTTTCGCACGATGAACGTCACGGGAGAGAATCCAAAATCCGGCGGGCCGGGACCGAGGGGAATCCAATCGGGGGTCGGGCACGCCTTGCAATCGCGGGAGAGAACCACCTCCGGAGGGTGAGGGACGGTAAAACCTATCAGAGGCCCGAGCCGTCCAAAAGGCGGGATCGGCAGAAATAACCGACCAATCGGACCAATGCGTACAGTTTTAAACGAGTCGAAGTCCAGGAAAGTTCCTAATTCTTTGTAAGAAATTTCCGACTCTGGATGAAAATTCTGCGTAAGCAATTTCCTGACGCTGTGAACGATCATATTACTTACACGTCTTGCCGGTATTGCTGTACTGGAAAATTGCTACAATCGGATTAAATTATCGCCTATCTCATGGTCGGAGTGTCTTCGTAGTAGGCACAGCTGATTCGCGACCGCCCGCATGTTGAGCAAGGACGGCAAAAGTAGGGCGTGCGTATTACGCACGGTAGTGACAACCGGATTCGACGCGAGGCGACCCGACAACGGCTGGACGACGAGGCGCACGTTTGTGAGTTCGAGCCGGCCGGCCGCGACGCGGCCGGAACCTGCGGCCTCGAAAACGACCTCCCCGAGTTATCGAGCGGGCCGTTCGCCGGCATTCGTGCGAACCGCTCGTTTTCCATTCTTCCTCCCATCCACCAGGATTCCTCGCCATGACGCCCAACTGGAAATCCGCGCTCAAGAAATTCCGCACCCCTCGGAAGCCGACGCCGGCCCGCCGGCTGCACGTCGAACGGCTGGAGGACCGGTGGAACCCGGCGTTCATGCTGCGGCTCGAACAAGCCGGGTTCGCGCCGCTGACGCTCGTTGACAACGGCCCCGGCGACGGCAGCCCGGTCCTCGGGAACGTGCAATTCATCGGCTCCTACGGGACGTTCAACTTCAACGTCACGGCCGTGCAGACCAAGCCGTTGACGCCGAACACGAACGCCGGGGAGATGGACTTCAACACGTTCTCGATGTCCTCGACGGCCGGCGGCACGCTCCTCATGACGGCCGCGGACACGGACTACAACGTCCCGTCGGTCGATTCCAACCCGCTGACGCTCCAGACCCAGATCGGCGGGACGTTGAGCGCGCAGGCCGGCAGCAGCGTGACGTTCCAAAGCCACGCGAACCCGGACAACCTCTCGCCGTTCGACACGCCGACCACGACCATCCCGGCGGGCAGCGTCACCCCCGGCCCGGCCGGGCCGTTCGCGCCGGGGGCCTACAATTCCACGATCAGCACGTCGTTCAACCGGAACGCGACGCCGTACTCGATTTTCGTGCAGGCGACGCTCGTGCTCAACGGCGCGGGCAGCCTCGGGTTCAACGCGTTCACGGACGTGACCGCCCCGCCGAAGCCGAAGATCAACATCGTCAAGCTCACCAACGGCACGGACAACGATACCGCCCCCGGCCTGTTCGTCCCGGTCGGCGGCCCGGTCGCGTGGACGTACGCCGTGACCAACCCCGGCAACGAGCCGGTCAAGAACGTCGTCGTCACCGACGACAACGGCACGCCGGGGAACGCGGCCGACGACTTCGCCCCCACCTTCCTCGGCGGCGACGCGAACAACGATAACTTGCTCGACCCGACCGAGACGTGGACCTACTCGAAGACCGGCGGGATCGCCGTCGCCGGGCAGTACACGAACAACGCCGTCGTCACCGGGGCCGGGAACACGAGCAACATCCCGGTCACCGACGACAACCCGGACAACTACTTCGGCTACCTGCCGGTGCGGGTCGGCGATTTCGTCTGGGACGACCTGAACGCCGACGGCGACCAGGACGCCGGCGAACCCGGCATCGCGGGGGTGCGGTTGGACTTGACCGGGACTGACGTGAACGGCAACCCCGTCGCCAAGAACACGACCACCGACGCCGACGGCCTGTACCTGTTCGACAACCTCGCCCCCGGCACGTACACCGTCGCGGTCACGAACCCCGGCGGCGGGTACATCGCGACGATCCCGCTGGCCGGCGGCAACACCGCCAAGGACAGCAACCCGACGCCGACCGGAACGACCCCGGCGTTCCTGCCGAGCGGTGCGGAAGACCGGACGCTCGACTTCGGGTTCTACCAGTTCGCCGCCCTCGGCGACTTCGTCTGGAACGACCTGAACGCCAACGGCCAGCAGGACGGCGGCGAGCCCGGCATCCCCGGCGTGCCGGTCAACCTCACCGGCACGGACGGCCAGGGGAACTTCGTCACCGGGACCACGACGACCGACGCCGACGGGAAGTACCTGTTCCCGGACCTCGTCCCCGGCACGTACCAGGTGTCGTTCCCGACCCTCCCCGGCTTCGTCCGCACGGGGGCGAACGTCGGCAACGACGCCACCGACAGCGACGCCGACGACCTCACCCTCGGCGTCACCGGCAACTACACCCTCGTGTCCGGGCAGACGGACCTGACCGTGGACGCCGGGTACTACCAGCTCGTCAAGGTCGGCGACTTCGTGTGGGACGACACGAACGCCAACGGCATCCAAGACGGCGGCGAGCCCGGCATCAACGGCGTCACCCTCACGCTCACCGGCACGACCGGGGCGGGGGCGGCCGTCACCCTCAAGACCACGACGGCCGGGAACGGCGGCTACCTGTTCGACAACCTCGTCCCCGGCACGTACACCGTCGCGGTCGATGCGGGTAACTTCGCCGGGGCCGGCGCGCTGGTCGGCTACCTCGCCAGCCCCACGGGCGCGGGCGGCAACCCGGCCCTGGACAGCAACCCGTCGCCGACCGGCACCACGCCGGCCGCCCTGCCCGGCGGGTCGCAAGACCTCACCCTCGACTTCGGGTTCTACAAGACCGTCCGGGTCGGCAACTTCGTCTGGCACGACGTGAACGCCAACGGCCGGCAGGACGCCGGCGAGCCGGGCATCGGCGGCGTCGAGCTGAAACTGTACGACGCCAACGACAACCTTGTCGGGACGGACACCACGGACGCGGACGGCCTGTACCTGTTCGACGGCCTCAAGCCGGGCGCGTACACGGTCAAAATCCAAACCGCCCTGCCGACCGGGTACGACAAGGCGTCGCCGACCGCCGCGTTCGTGCCCGTCCCGTTCGGCACCGACGTGGATAGCAACGAGTCCCCGACGACCACCGCCTTCCTCCCCGGCGGGACCGAGGACCTCACCCGCGACTTCGGGTACTACAAGCTCGCCGCCCTCGGCGACTTCGTGTGGAGCGACAAGAACGCCAACGGCGTCCAGGACGCCGGCGAACTCGGCATCCCGAACGTCACGGTCAACCTGAAGGACGCCGGCGGCGCGGTCATCGCCACGACGACGACCGACGCGAACGGCCTGTACCTGTTCCCCGGCCTCACCCCCGGCACGTACTCCGTCCAGTTCCCGACGCTCCCCGGCCTGTTCCGCTCGCCGACCGACGTGGGGGCGAACGACGCGAAGGACAGCGACGCGCTCGTCGCCACCGGCATGACCGGGACGTACACGCTCGCGTCCGGCGAGACCAACCTGACCGTGGACGCCGGGTACTACACGATCGCCATCGAGCTGGTGAAGCTGACCAACGGCACGGACAACAACAACCCGACCGGGCCGGTCGTGCCGGTCGGCAGCACGGTCACGTTCACGTACATCGTCACGAACACCGGCAACGCCCCGCTCACGGACGTGGAGGTCGTCGATGACAACGGCACGCAGGGGAACACGGCCGACGACTTCGTCGTCGGTACGATCGCGAACCTCGCGTCCGGCGCGTCCGCGACGCTGACGGCCGCCCGGATCGCCACGGCCGGGCAGTACGTCAACTACGCGACCGTCACCGGCAAGGACAAGAACGACGGGACCAACACCGTCACGGACACCGACCTCGACCACCACTTCGGGGCGACGCCGACGATCAACATCGTCAAGCTCACGAACAGCACGGACAACGACACCGCCCCCGGCCTGCTCGTGCCGGTCGGCACGCCGATCACGTGGACGTACACCGTCACCGCCGTCGGCGCGAACGAGCCGATCGCGAACGTCGTCGTCGTGGACGACGCCGGCACGCCGGGCGTTACCTCCGACGACTTCTTCCCCACCTACGTCAGCGGCGACGCGAACGGCAACAAGCTGCTCGACCCGACGGAGACGTGGACGTACACGGCGGCCGGCGGGCTGGCCGTCGCCGGGCAGTACACGAACAACGCCGTCGTGGCCGGCAAGGGGAGCATCAGCAACATCCCGGTCACGGACGACAACCCGGACAACTACTTCGGGCTGACGCCGCGGATCGACGTGGAGAAGACGACCGACGGGTCGCCGAACGGCAACCCGGTCGATTCGGACTACGACAACGAGGACGCGGCGAACGGCCCCGGCGTGCCGGTCCTCACGCCCGGCACGGTCGTCACCTGGACGTACAAGGTGAAGAACACCGGGACCGTCCCGTTCGACAAGGCCGACATCACGCTCGTGGACGACAACGGCACGGCCGCCACGAGCGACGACCTGTCGATCGCGAACGGGAAGATCACGTTCGCGGCCTACCTCACCGGCGACGCGGACAACTTGCTCGAACCGGGCGAGGAGTGGACGTACACGGCCAGCGGGATCGTCCAGAACCTGGCGACGCCGGGCGGGGCGAGCACCGTGGACTTCTCCGGCAGCTCCGCGACCAGCGGCGCGGTCGGCAACATCCGCAACTATACCGTCGGCGGCGTCGGCGTGAACGTGTCCGCGTTCAGCCGCGACAAGGCGACCGGGGCGTGGGAAACCGCCTACCTCGGCGCGTACGCCGGCGGCCTCGGCGTGACCGACGGCATCGAGGGGACCGGCGCGAACGACACGCACACGGTCGATAACGTCGGCCGCGACAACTACGTCCTGTTCGAGTTCTCCGAGACCGTCGTCGTCGATTCCGCGTTCCTCGGGTACGTCGTCAACGACAGCGACCTGACCGTCTGGATCGGCACGCTGCCGGACGCCTTCAACAACCACACCGTCCTCAGCGACGCCGTCCTGGCCGGCCTCGGGTTCACCGAGGTCAACCTGACGACGCTGACCGGGGCGCGGCTCGCCGACCTGAACGCCGGGAACGTGGCCGGGAACGTCCTCGTCATCGCCGCGGACACGACCGACACGTCGCCGGAGGACCGGTTCAAGATCGAGAAGCTGACGGTCAAGAAGGTCCAGCCGGGGACTTACGAGAACAAGGCGACGGTCACCGCCCCGAACGCGGACCCGGACTCGGACCTCAGCCACTACAAGAACCCGACGGCGAAGATCAACATCGAGAAGTACGTCAAGGAGGTGACGGTCACCGGCGGCGAGGGGCTGACCCCCGGCTACTGGAAGCAGACGCACCACTTCCCGACGTGGGGGCCGACCGGGTACGCGCCGGCGAACAGCTTCAACACGGTGTTCGGCGTCTCCGACCCGGACAACCCGACGCTGCTGCAAGCCCTGCAGACCGGCGGCGGCGGGTTCAACGCCCTCGGCCGGCACGCGGTCGCGGCCTTGTTGAACTCGGCCCACCCGACGGTCGAGTACAAGTTCACGACCGCCCAGGTGATCGCGAAGGTGCAGTCCGCCTACGCGAACCCGAGCCTGGTCGAGTCGATCAAGAACGAGCTGGCCGCGGAGAACGAGCGCGGGGCCGACCTGTCGTCCGACACCGGGTCGGTCACCGACCCGACGCCCGGTAACCCCGGCAGCGACGCCGACGCCCCGACGGGCCTGGTGCTGCAGACCGGCGAGTACGTGCTGTTCACGTTCGTCGTCACCAACCCCGGCGCGACGCCGCTGGCGAACGTCGTCGTCACGGACGACAACCAGACGCCGAACGACCCGAGCGACGACTTCAACCCGACCCCGGTGCTGGCCGGCGGGTTCAACGTCGGCGACGCGGACAAGGACAACGTGCTCGACGTGGGCGAGGCGTGGAAGTACACCTACGGCCCGATCGTCGTGACGGAAGGCCAGCACACGAACAACGCGACCGTCACCGGCACGCCGGTCGGCGGCGGCCCGGCGGTCACGGACAACGACCCGGCCAACTGGTTCGGGATCACGGACAAGGACGGCACGATCAAGGGGAAGAAGTTCCTGGACGCGAGCGGGAACGGGCTGAACCTCGTCGCCGGGACGCACAGCCCGGCCGACACGCCGATGGCCGGCGTCACGATCTACATCGACGCCGACAACGACGGGGTGAAGGACGCCGGCGAGCACGCCACGGTCACGGCCGCGGACGGCGGCTACCAGTTCACCGGGCTGACGCCGGGGACGTACATCGTCCGCGAGGTCGTCCCGGCCGGGTACGTCCGGACCGGCCCGGCGACGGCCGACTACTACGCGATCACCATCGCGTCCGGCCAGGTGCTCGGCGGGTACGACTTCGCGAACGCGGAGAAGTGCGAGGAAGACACGATCACGAACCTGTCGTTCACCATCGTCAGCACGGACGGGACGACGCGGACGGTCACCGACCTGCGGGGCAACACGCGGGAGGGCGACCTCATCACCGCGACGTTCAAGGTGAACGTGCCGGCCGGGCAGACGCACCTGGTGTCGTTCGTCAGCTACACCGCGCCGGAGCCGTACTTCAACGCGAACACGGCCCACCTGCAGCGGATCGACGACCTCGCGCAGGGCGAGTTCGGGCCGGGCACGCACTCGCTGACGATCCGCGTGCCGAACTGCTTCTACCAGGTGGACCTGGTGTGCGGCGACGCGATCGACAAGCTCGGGCCGGCCGGCAGCAACATCTTCTACACGCCGCAGGGCCGGCTGGAGAGCGCGGACAACGGCGGCGAGCACGCCTGCGGCACGAACCCCGGCACGATCAGCGGGTACAAGTGGCTGGACAAGGACGCGGACGGCGTGTGGGACGCCGGCGAGCCGGGCCTCAAGGACTGGACGATCTACGTGGACGCCAACAACAACAACGTCAAGGACGCCGGCGAGCTGGCCACCGTGACGGACGCGAACGGGTTCTACCGGTTCAACAACGTCCCGGCCGGCAGCTACAGCGTGCGGGAGGTCCTCAAGGCCGGGTGGTTCCAGAGCAAGGCCCCCGGCACGGTGACCCTGACGGCCGGGGAGAACGAGACGAACGAGAACTTCGGCAACTACCAGAAGGCGACCGTCAGCGGGTACAAGTACGACGACAAGAACGCCGACGGCGAGTGGGACAAGGACGGCCTGGACAACTGCCTGGGCACGGCCGACGACGAGAAGGGCCTGTCCAACTGGCGGATCTTCGTGGACCTGGACGGCGACGAGGTGTGGGACACGAACGAGCCGTCGGACCTGACGGACTCGAGCGGGTACTACAGCATCTCCGGGATCACGCCGGGGGCGATCCAGATTCGCGAAGTCTGCCAGTCCGGGTGGGTCCGCACGACCGACGACGCGGACATGAACGTCACCAGCGGCCAGTCCGTGTCGAGCGTGAACGTCGGCAACTTCAAGGGCAACCTCGTCATGGACGGGGACACGGCGACGGTCAACTTCTGGAAGGGGACCGTCGGCCAGGCGCTCATCAAGAAGATGAACGGCAGCGTGAACAGCACGGCCCTCGGCAACTGGCTGGCGTCGAACTTCCCGAACGTGTACGGCTCCGGCACGGGGTCGAACAACATGGCCGGGAAGAAGAACTGGGAGGTCGCCGACTACATGAAGGCGCTGGCCGCCGACTCGACGAAGCAGCTGCAGGCGAACGTGCTGGCGACGGTGTTCGCCGTGTACGTGACGGACACGGACTGGGCGGGCGGCAGCTACGCCGCGTCCTACGGGTTCAACGTCAGCACGACCGGCGTGAAGAACGACTACTTCAACATCGGCACGAGCGGGGCGGCGTTCGGGGTGCAGGACGACAGCATCCTGACGGTGTGGCAAATCCTGCAGGCGACGAACGCGCGGGCCAGCGGCGGTGTGCTGTGGTCCGGGTACAGCTCGGCGATCAAGACGAAGGCCCTGTGGGTGTTCGTCGGCATCAACGGCGAGGGCGGCATCTGACCCGATTCGCGACGTGACAACCCTGCGGCCGACGGGACTTCCCGTCGGCCGCTTTTCGTTGGCGGTCGTCGTGGTGCGGACGGTGTGGACGATAATTGACGTAAACGCCAACGGGGTCGAGAAATGCACACGAACGGCCGCGCGGCGAATAGTTACGAAACGGTGTCGGCGAATAATATCAAGAAATCGTCAGAAATTTTGTTGACAGGCTGCCTGTCAAGAAGATACCATCTGCTTGCTCGCCCAACACGGCCTCTCCCGAGGTATCCCGTGTCCACTTTAACCGCAAGCAGCGAGCAGCTAGGAGTGGCCCCGCTCGCTGGCAGTTGTTAACGTTGGTCCCCTTTGCGTTACTCGGGTCGGCTTGCCAACCACGAACTGACCCGCCCTCACCACCAAATCCGGGGCTTGCCCCGTTGACTGTCACCCTTTTCGCTCCCCCGTCGTCCTCTTATCCGGTTGGTAGTATCGGCCACGGCGAGCGGTTCGAGTTGCCCTTCCGGTTGCACAACCCGAGTGAATCGCCCGTCGAACTCGGGCCTGTCGTGACCAGTTGCGATTGCTTGCACGTGATCCTCCCCGAGAAGCGGGTCGCGGCCAATCAGTCCGTGGCCGGAACCCTTGTTCTCGACTTTCAAAAAGACCCCACTTATACCGGCGGGTTGTTGCTCTCGGCCGAGGCTACCACAGCCGAGCCAACCCCGCGGAAGGCATTCACGATTCGGCTCTCCGCCGACGTGAAGTAACCGGCGGCCTTGTCGGTCGGCGGTCAGTTTGGTGACTCTTCAACAGGAGGGATGCTATGAGTCGGACAACTCAACGTCTGGTCGGAATGTTCTCATTCGCGGCAGCTATCGGAGTGTTCGCGGCTTACACGTCGCCACCCGCGACTGGGACTACTTATCAAAATTCTGCTTGCGGTACCTTCGGAGACTGCAATGCTCTGCAACAGCAGAATGGTACCTGCAACGTTACTAGCCAGTGCCGAGGAAACACACTTCCTCAAAATTATAGCACATGTTTTAGCGTGTCAGCATCAAGTACCTGCACCGATGATGCTAAAAAATACGGGACTAACAAAAATTGTACCGGTTACTGCGTTGGCGAGCCACGGGTAACAACTGTTTGATGACCCATGTTTTGTGCAAGTAGAATTACCAATCTCGCCCAAGCAGCGTTGAGTATCTCTCAATTTGAGTTCAACCACCCAAATTCGATAACATTGAGCCGACAAGGCCTTAAGATGATTAAAACTATAATTTTCACTATCATACTCGCACTTACCAGTGCCGACGCTTGTTGGTCGAGCGATAACGATAAATTGTTTGAACAAGTACGGATAGCCCATCGCATGGCCCGCCAGTCGATTCGTCAATTCAGTTGCGCATATGTAATGCGACAAACGATGCCCATTAAACAAGTTCTGGCGAGTGGAAAGTACGCCCGGAACGGTAATGCTGTGTCGATCAAGGATGGCAACGAAGGCATTAGCACGGTCGATTTGCTTCTACAAAATGGACAAGCCCGATCCGTCACCCGCCTTTGGGTGGATAAAAGAATTCAGTACGGTGCGTTTCTCGAATCTGAAGCCAAAATGTCCTATCCAGGTGACGTGTGGCTCGCGATGCTTATCGACCATTACGATCCCGATACTAGTCGATGTAACTACGACAAAGTTCTCGACCAAATCGAGAAGTTGGCAAAATTGAGTCGAGTATCTATTGGTGGAAGAGATTGCATTCTAATTGAGTACCAGCATAAAAATAAATACGAACGCACGATTGTCCGCAAAGTGTGGCACGACATCGGCCGCAACTATCTTATTTGTAAATTTGAATATTATGAGATAACCCATCCGAACGATCGAGTTATCGTCGAAGTCGTTGAATTTCTCGAAGTGACTGCCGGAGTCATTGTTCCAGTCAAGAATGACACAAAGGCGTATCGAGACAACGAAGTTATTCGACATAACACGCTTGAGTTGACCGATATCCAAGTAAATCAAAGGATCCCTGAGTCGATCTTTGTACTTCCATCTATTCCGCTTGGCACCGAATTGCAAGACTTAACTCGCGGGACATCCGGGCCTGTTGGGCCAGATTGGAAGGGCGTCGGGTCAACCAAACAACGAATAACGGTTACGTTACCGCCCGAACGGAGTGATGTTCTCACAGGTCAGCCGACCGCATCCGAACCATGGACGCTCAATCAGTATCTGCTTTACGGCTCACTTTTGATGTTCGTAATTTGCATGGCTGCCCTCTGGCTGCGTCGCAGACGAGCATCGGGCAACACCAGCGAAGTATAGAGAGCCTGAACGTGGACATCGCAAATGATCGCATCGACTGGCTGGGACGAATCCTCGCGATTCTTGCGGCGATTGCTGTGGGGCTGACCACGTTCTCGCTGGTGCGAGCCAATTCTATGCAACCACCCGCGCTGCACTATCCATCCACTTTGGACCTCGGACCGCACAAATTCGGAGCGACGGCAATTGCCAGAGTCGTATTGGCGAACGACGGGCGCGGCGAACTAGTAGTCGGGCCGTTCAAAACATCCTGCTCATGCGCCGGAGTCGAAGTGGAGCGGGATGGCAAGTTCCAGCGAATCGAGCAACTCCGAATTCCGCCGCATTCTCGATTCGAAGTGGTGGTTCGCATCGCCGTCGGCGCGAAACCAGGAACGAGCCAGCAAGTGGCAATTGTGTTCGCGTCGAATGATCCCAAGCAGCCTGAGGGTAGCTTTGAAGTCCACATTAGCCAAGTCCTTGGCGGCGTCTACACCATACCCTCAGACGCCATCGTTGGGGATATCGTTCAAGGATCGACGGAAGTTCGGGATGTGTTCATCTACGCCAACGGTGCGAAAGATCGACGGATCGAGGCCGTTCGCGTCTCCCATATCGACCGGTTCTCGGTGGAACTCGTGTCGCCGCAAGCCGGTGTCCACGAACCGCAAGTTCACGAGACGGCGGGGAATATGATCGCCGTCGCGAGGGTTCGTCCGAAGCCGGGATACGTCGGCCCGATAGACGGCTACTTCGAGTTGATCGCGACCGGTGAGACCCGCGCGCCAAATCGGGTTGACGTGATCGGGCAAGTTATCGGCCCCTACGTCTGCACGCCGGACGTGCTTTCATTGCCCCGGTTCGTCGGCGGCAAGGCGGAGTACACGGCCGAGTTCCACATGGCCCGCCGTGATGGGAAACCGATCACCGTGACGGCCGATGGCCTGCCGAAAGAGATCGCTACGAAGATCGAACCCGCCCCGAATGATCCCGCGCGGGTGCGGGTCGTCGTCTCGTGCGAGCCGGGCGATTCGACCCGGAACATCCGTTTGCGGTTCCAGGCCCGAGCCGGGGAGGATGAACCGGAGGGTGTTGAAGTGCCGCTCCTCGTAACAGGGAGGTCGCCATGAAGCGCCTGCCGTTTACCCGCAGGCCGGGGTTCACGCTCATCGAGTTGCTGACCGTGATCGCGGTCATGGGTATTCTGATTAGCCTGCTGCTCTCGGCCGTCCAGGGCGTACGGGCGGCGGCGGCGCGGACCGTCTGCGCTAACCATCTCCGGCAGATCGGCCTCGCCTGCCACATGTACCACGACCAGAACGACCGCCTGCCCGCGGCCTACCGCACGGCCCGCGAGGTTTCGCCGAACTGCCACCTGACTTGGCCGGTCGATCTCCTGCCGTTCCTTGAACAGGGAAACTTGCACGCCCAGACACTCGCCTCGCACCGGGCGGATTACGTCGGCTACAACAACCCGCCCCACGCCGGGCTAACCGCCGTTGTGAAAGTTTACACCTGCTCGGCCGACGGGCGGTTGCAGGCCCCGATCACCGACGACAAGGGCTTCACTGCCGCTTACGGCTCTTACGTCGGCGTGGCCGGGAGCTACCAGAAGATGATCGAAGACCGGACCCGCGAGGGGGCCATGCGAGCCGACACGGGAGTGCGGTTCGGGGAAATCCTCGACGGCACGAGCGGCACGTTGCTCATCGGCGAGAAGCCGCCCTGGGGCAAGTACCTCGACGGCAACTGGTACACGAGCTGGAGTCCCGCCATTGGCTCGGAGTCGGGCATTACATATATGTCGATGGTGAGCAACGGTCGGTCGGGCTGCAAAGGGCCGATCGAGTACGGGCCGGGGCAACTCACAAACTTCTGCGACACGGAGCACTTCTGGTCGCTGCACCCTGGCGGGGCGAACTTCGCGTTCGCCGACGGCGGCGTGCGGTTCATCCGCTACTCCGCCAAGGACGTGATGCCGGCCCTCGCCACCCGCGCCGGCGGCGAGACGGCGGCTCTGCCGGACTAAGTGGACAAATATTCATTCTACCCGTCGCGTCAACCCAAGTGGCGATTCCGCCACGGGGGGCCACCCGTGGCGGTGGCGGCGGTGGCGGTGGCGCTCGGCCCGTCACCCCGGCGGGTCGGCCGCGGATGCCAGCGACACCACGTTCTTGCCCCACCTCAGACCCCTCGCCCCGCCCGCGCCACCCGACCCGGAGAATCCCCCCGGCCGCGCCGATTCGCTTGACTTGATGCCCCGGCGAACTACGCTCCTTGCGGAGACTTTCCGTTGCGGCAGAACTTTCGGCTCGCCCACGGTCCGGCCGTTCCGCCCCCGATCGCTTGCATTCGCCGCATCTCATGAACGAGAGCGGACTTAAAGGAGTTCCCCCGGATGGCGAACCCGAATTCGTTGCCGCCCGATTCGTCCCCGTCGATTTCCGCCGCCGAGTTGCGCCGCCGCTTGCTCTCGTCCACCCCGCCGCCGCTCAACGGGACGACCGGGACGGTGGAATTCGATGACGACGCCGACCGGTCGGACAGCGGCCCGGTCTCGACCGAGCAAATGCTCCGCAAGCTGCGGATGCCGGGCGGCGTCACGACGACCCCGGCCCCGCTCGCCCCCGAGGACGAGCCGAGCGGGTTCCAGACGAAGATGGCGGCGTTCGGCCGCCGGGCGGGGGCCATGGGCATCGGCCCGGCCCCGGTCTACGCCCCCGGGTACGGCATGGACCCGAACGACACGCCGTCCGCCGAGACGCAGCGGCTGAAGGCCGAGAACAAGGAGCTGAAGCAGCTGCTCGGCGAGATGAAGCACCTGCTCCAGGAGGCCAGCGACAACGAGCAGACGTTCGGGAAGGCCAAGCAGGAGCACGCCCAGGCGCTCGCCGACCAGCAGCAGCAGATCGACGCCCTGACGGAGCAACTGCACTCGATCGAGGAGCAGATCGCCAGCGGGACGCTCGCCCACGTCGAGCCGCAAAAGACGCCGAAGACGCGGACGGAACTCGAGGAGTGGACCGAGGACCTGGAGCAAGAGGCGGCGCGGCTGGCGCAGGAGTCGAAGCGGCTGGAGAACGACCGCCGGCAACTGCAGGAGGACGAGGAGGCGATGGAGAAGCAACTGCGGGACATGGAGGTGGCGATGGCCCGCGAGCGGGCGCTGATGGCCCGGCAGGAGACGGAGCTGAAGCGGCTGAGCGCCGAGATTCAGCACGAGCTGGAGATCATGCAGCGGGGCGACGCGACGCTCCGGGAGCAGATGCAGAAGTTCCAGCGGCGGGCGCAAGAGGTGTTGCAGAAGCCCGGCCACGGCAGCCAGTCCGGGTCCGGCCCGCAGGGCTGGGGCCGCCGGTCGGGGTGAGTGTCAGAGGTCAGAGGTCAGAGGTCAGAAGTCAGAGGTCAGAGGTCAGAGGTCAGAAATGGGAAGGGCCGGTCGTGACGACCGGCCCTCTTGCGTTTCGGGCGGGGCGGCCGTTACTTGTCCTTCTTCTCCCGCTTCCCCTCGATGTCGAACTCGCGGGTCTCGCCGCCGGCGTCGATGGCCCCCTTGCCCTTGAGCTTGTCCCCCTCGACCTTGAACTTGTACTTGACGGTGAACGTCCGGTCCATGACCGCCCGGTCGGCCGAGAACGTGATCTCCCCGTCCTTCACGGCCACGTCCGTCAGCTTCACGTCCTTCTGGTCCGGCCACGACATCGTGCCGGCGTACTTGTCCCCGTCCTTCTTGAGCGTCAGCGTGGACGTTCGCTTCATGTCGCCGATCGAGTACTCGCACGCCCACGTGCCGACGAGGTCGGCCTTGTCCGCCGCCCGCCCGAGGCCGCAAAGCCCGAGCACCAGTGCCGCCGCAATGATGGTCTTCATGGTCGCCTCCCAGGGTTCGCAGGGGCCGTCCGACGCGGCCCGCCGGGGCCGATTGTAGTGACCGGCCCGGCCCGCCGCCGCAGTTCCTTCCGCGCGACGGCCGGCAGCCCGACCCCGAGGACGACCCCGAGCAGGACGGTCCACACGACCTGGAGCAGCACGTCGGCCGGCGTCAGTTCCCGCCACCGGTCCCACAGGACGTACAGGCCGAGCGCGACGAGCGCCAGCCCGACGACCGGCAGGACGACGACCCACGCGACCAGTTCCCACTTCGCCCGCTTCTCGATGTACTCGCCGCGACCGTACGACGGCATGTCTGGCCCTCACTTCAATCCGAGCACCCCGTCCACGACCCAGCACCCCCGCACGTGCGGCCCGCCGCCCCGGCAGTGCGCGAGCACCTGCTCGTCCTCGCACCCGGCGTCCTGGAGCGCGTCGGCGAGGATCGGCAGCCGGTCGAACGCCCGGTCGTCGTAGACGCCGCGGGCGATCCCGACGGCCGTGGGCGTGAGCCAGGACGGGTGGAAGGCGATGGGGCGGAACGGGTTGCCGAACACTTCCCGCACGAGCCAACCGCCCGGCCAATCCGGTTCGGCAGCCAGGTGTTGGGTGAGGTGTTTACTCGCCCCGCCCTCACACCACCCGAGGTTATTCGTCTCCGTCCCGTGCTCCGCAATGTGGGCCGCGTTGTTGAGCCGATCGACCACCGCCTGGTCCCCGATCACCTCGGCCCCCTCGGACACGACCGCGCGGAGGCCCGCCTCCGTGAACACGCCCATCTCCACCAGCCGCCGTACGCCCGGCGAGTAGTCGCCGCCGGCCATGTACTGCCGAATGAACCGAGGGTCGAAGTCGCAGCCGTAACCCGCCCCCTCGGCCCCGGCATTCGCACCCATCACCTCGTCCTCGGTCGCGGCCCCGTCCACAGCCCGCTCCGCCACCTCGACCGCGTTCCGCGAACCGTCGTGGTACAGCAACGCCCAGAGGGTCCGGAGGCCGCCGCACACGTACAAAATGCCCTTCCGCTCGCCGACCGTGCCGGCTAAGCGGGACAGCATTGACCGCCAGTCCTCACTAACTAGCCACTCTGCTTCCGTCATCATCCGCCCTCACGCCTTGCCGAGAACCAAGTCGCACACCCATCACCCGCGGACGTGGAGCTGCCCCGCGTCCCGGCAGTGGCCCAGGATCGTCTCGTCCTCGCAGCCCGCGTCCTGTAACGCGTCGGCGAGGATCGGCATCGCGCTGAACTCGCGGGCGTCGTACATCCGTCGGGCCACGCCGATGGCGGTGGGGGTTCGCCACCGGGGGTCGAAGGCGACGGGGCGGAAGGGGTTGCCAAATATGTCGCGGAGCAACGTCAGGAGGGCGAACTGCTCGACCCAACGCCACTCGACCTCAGCGTGACGACTCGCGAATGGGCCGCGTCGGGCGGTGAGAAAGTTAATGAGTTCTTGGATCGACGAGCGGTACCGGCTCACGGCGTCCCGATAGCTCGCCGAGTAGGTCACCGCTGCGACCACGACGAGTCGGAGCGGGTCGTCCCACCCCGCGACTCGCAGGCGTGCGACTGCATCTCGGAGCACGTGGTATCGGCCGGGGTCGTCCGCGTACCGCTCCGACTCGTCGATCACGGCCCCCGCGGCCGGACAAGGGAAGCGGGACAAGTTCGACCGGAAGCAGGCGCACGTGAGCAGCCGCAACTTCCGGTCGTACCCGTGCGGCTGCGACGCAAGGACGGAGAAGGCGTCGTCGAACCATCGAATCCCGTCCCACTCTTCCCCCGTCATGCCCACTACCCTCCCGTCCCCCGATCCTCCCACACGCCACGCCCGCCCGCAACGGAATCCGGTCGCTCGCGGCCTGGCTCCCTTCGGGGTGACCGGCCGGCGCGGGAACGCCGACTCGGCGGTTGTCGAGGGGTCGTTTGTTCGAAGGGTTCTGGCGTCGCGGGTAAGGAGGGGAAGGCGCGGGGGAAGTGAATGGGCAGTTCCGTGCCGCGGGTCGATCGACCCGCGGCACGGGACGGGTCACCGGGACGGCATCGAGACGGGGTAGCCGACCGTCGCGACCGACGGCTGCACCGGCTGGCCCGGTTGCAGATACGACATGCCCCCGTGGACGCCGGGCTGGCCGTGCCAGGGTTGGCCGTACATCGGCTGGCCGTACATCGGCTGGCCGTAACCGGCCCCGCAGCACGACGACGGGGCCGGGGCGACGACCGCCCCGCAGTCGTTGCCCCGGCCGCGCTTCCGGCCCCGCTTCCCGAGCGCCGAGGCGTCGTCGGCCAACGTGCCCAGGCCGAACAGGGCCAGCACACAAATCATGATCGCTCGCATCACATTCCCTCGAAGAGGTGTCCGGGCGACCGAAGCGGCCGACCGGCGGGGGACTCAGCCCCGCCCCGACGTTGCAAGGATCGCGCCTGCGGCGGTGAAATCTTCAGCGTTCGCGCGACAGGACAATCGGAGACGTTTTTCGGCACGGCCGTTCCCGCGTCACGCACGTTCCTGCTTGGGGACGGCGGGCACCACGGCCGTGCCGTCGTCCGGGCCGACGGTGCAGTCGTGAGCGGTGTCGTTGTCGGGCCGGTCGTCGTTCAGGCCGTCGGCGACGACGAGGGACCAAACGCGAACGGCCAACCCGGTGCGTGCAGTCATGGCAGCCTCCTGCGGGACATGAAGGGCGGGCGTGTCGGGGAATGCACGGACCGTGCCGCCCCGTGGACGGGGCGAACAAGGAGATGGCAGGAAGGGACACGAGCCGGACGGACTCGTGTGATGCAACCAACAGGACGTAGTGACCGCGGGTGGACTCGAACCACCGCTCTCCTCCGTGTCAGGGAGGCGTCGTCGCCGCTGGACCACGCGATCAAAGTACCCCGGCCAGGATTCGAACCCGGAACGCCACGTTCGAAGCGTGGAATGATAAATCCGTTTCACCACCAGGGCATCAGCGGAAGGGGTGGGAGTCGAACCCACACCGCCCACGCGGGCGGCACACGTTAGCAGCGTGTTCCGGCGAACCGGTGTCCGGCTCCCTTCCGTTCGTCAGTGGACCCGCCGGGGATCGAACCCGGATTGCCGACATGCCATGCCGGCGTCATCCCGTTAGACCACAGGCCCGTGTTCAACAGTGGAGGAGCGGGGAGTCGAACCCCGATTTCCCGCGTGCGAGGCGAGCGTCGTCCCGTTGGACCACAACCCCATTGTTCAGTGACCCGGGTGGGAGTCGAACCCACAAACATCAGGCTCTCGACCTGACCGCTATTCCCGTTCGCGCACCGAGTCGTTTTCGAGGGCGGCCCGGACTCGAACCGGGCGGCCGTGGCGTCGCGCCGCGACGCCGGCCGGGGCACCCGCCCCCGCGAGTTGCAGACCTGGGAGTCGAACCCAGCCATCGGGCTTATGAGACCCAACCGAGCGCCGGCCCGTCTGCAATCCGTCCCGGCGGCCGGCCGCGGATCGAACGCGGCCCGTCGCCGGACTTGCCAGGAAAGAGGGCGGAAATCGGGAAGAGGTTCGCGGAATCGCGGCGGGAGTTCGTCAGGCGGGAACGGCCGCGGCCGTCGGGCTGAACCGGATCGCCCCGCCGGTCGCCTTCGCCGTGCTGGACAGGTCGATCTTCGCCACCGACCCCGCCGCCCGACGGCGGTGGGGAATCTCTACCCGACCCGGCCGGGCGGGGGCATGACCTCTTTAGGTCATTGTTCCGACGGGCGGCGGCCGGATGATACAGTTACACTGCCCTTCCTCTGCCGAGCGCCTGCCGTGGCCGCGGAACGCCAATCGCCGCTCCAGTACGTCGTGAGCATGGCCTTCGGGTCGGACGACCTGACGCCGTACACGGCCCAGTACACCTGGAACTCGAACCAGATGGCCCACGCCATGATGGGCTTCTGCCTGGCCGTCTGCTGGCTGTTCGTGGTCCTCGCGATCCATCCCGGCCGGGGGCACCCGAAGCCCCCGCCCGGCGGCGTCGTGTCCTGGGTCCGCCGGCGGCTCGTCGGCCTGCCGACCGACTTCTACGTCGTGCTCCTGTTCGCCGCGATCCCGGCGAAGGAGGTGGCGGACCTCCTCCTGGACGCGGCCGGCCACGCCGGGTCGCCGGTGAAGGCGAACACGGCGAGCCTCGTGTTCGACTCGGTGACGGACATCTCCTTCTGGTGGACCGGCATGTTCCTGGCGGCCGCGATCATGGCCTGGTTCACGCGGGAGGAGAAGCGGCTGCGGCGGGTCGTGCCGGTCGTCGGCCTGGCCGCGTGCCTCGCGTTCTGGCTCGGGTACGCCGGGACCGTCTGGCAGAACCAGAAGCAGGCGTTCGACGCGTCCGGGATGCCGTTCAACTACACCCGGCTGGCCGTCCTGTCCGGCCGCGACGAGATCGCGTTCGGGCCGACCTCGGAGGTCGGGTGGGAGCAGTTGGAGGCCGACTTCCGGCAGCAGGTCGTGGCCGCCGAACCCGGCAAGCGGCCGCCGCAGCGGCACTACGTCATCTACGGCGGCACGCCGGAACTCCGCTCGAAGCTCGCCGTCAGCATGGGGTGCGAGTACGCGTTCAAGCTCCGGGCGGACGCGAAGTACGCGAACGACCTCGCCGGCACGCGGGTCCGCTACCTCACGGCCGTCGGCGTCCTGGAACACCCCGCCGTCCTGGAGCGGGCGCAGGTCGATCTGTTGGAGTGCGTCATCATCGACGACCTGGACGTGGCGACGAAGCTGCCGTCCCGCGTCGCGCCGACCAAGAGCCTCCGGTATTACCGGAACGTTGCGCGAAACTCCACGGACCAGAAGGCCGACATCCCCGTGGACGTTTTGCAAGAAGCGGCCGGCGAGCGGCTGCCCCCACGACAGCCGAGCAAGCAATCGCCGAGCAAGGTCGAGGTCTCCCTCGGGGAGCTGGAGAAGGTCATGCCGGCCGGCCCGCCGCCGCCCCCGCCGCCGGCGGCGGACCCCAAAAAAAAGCCGCCGGCCCCGGCGGAGGTTCTCGAGGAGGCGAAGGACGAACTCGAGTCGCGGGTCGAGGTCCTCCGGTCGTTCGGGCGGAAGACCCGGCCGATCAAGCCGCAGCACGACGAGGACGGCATCAGCACCATCTGGGTGCTGGCCGGCCACCCGGGGGCCGCGAACTCGGGCACGTACCGGGCCTGGGTCGAGCGCCGCGACGCCTGGCTCCGCGAAATCCAGCTGCTGTTGAACGTCGGCCCGGACGCGATCCGGCTGATCGAAATCCGCGACCCGCGCCCGCCGAATGGAGTCACCCCGCCATGACCCCGTCCCACCCGGCCGTCCGCATCCTCCGCGCCCTGGCCCTCGTCGTGGCCGCGGCCGCGCTCGTCGTCACCCTCGTCCTCGTCGTCGGCGAGCGGCAGTGGGCGGCCCGGAACGTCCCGAAGGCCGACCCGGAGGACGCGTTCGTGAACGGGAGCATCGGCACGGAGCTGGCCCCGGTCGTCGCGTTCGAGGTACTGCCGGACCTTTTCCCGGAGGAGTTCCGGCCGCTGGAGGCGTACTTCGCCGCGTTCCGCAAGCCCCCGCCGGCCGCCGGCGACTGGGTCGAGCAGTACGGGTTCATCCGGCGGGCCGGCGACCTGCCGGTCGGGTTCGTGAAGTCGTACCACCGGCCGGGGAGCGGGGCCGGGTCGCCGGTCGAGTTCGTCGGCCTGTCGTGCGCCGCGTGCCACGCGGCCGAGATTCAGACGGACCCGGACAAGCCCGGCAAGGTGCTCCCCGGCGTCGGCAACCCGACGATGAACCTGCTCGCCTTCTCCGAGGCGATCCGCAAGGTGCTGGTGAAGCGGGTGACGCCCGACGACCCGGCGTCCGACTACGTCCTGTCGGTCGCCGCCGTCGCCGCCGCGCGGAAGGCGAAAAAATTGGACGAGATGACGACGGCGCAGAGCCTGTTCACCGCCCTCTGGCTGGCGGCCGCGCGGGGCGAGACCACGGCGTACCAGAAGGTGGTGGACGCCCCGTACGACCCGCCGCAGCTGTTCGACCCGCGGTACATGATGGCCGGCCCGGCCCGGACGCAGCCGTTCCGCAGCCTCGTCCGCATCCACCTGGAGCGGCCGGGGTGGTCGGCGAACGACCACAGCATGGACCAGGGGTTCTCGAAGATCCCCGTCGTGTTCCACCAGGACCACAAGTACCACGGCCCGTGGGCGCAGTTCGACGGCAGCGTCCGGGACCTGATCGCCCGCAGCTCGCTGGCCGCCTCGACGGCCGGGGCGAACGTCAACAACCTCGCCCAGCCGGCCATCGCGGCGCACATCAAGGCGGCGGCCGAGTTCACCCGTAACCCGCCGGTCCCGCGGTGGGACGACGTGCTCCCGGCGTTCGCCCGGACGGCGGCGCAGAAGGAGCTGGCCGGCGTCGGGGCCGGCGTCTATCGGCGGGAGTGCTACCACTGCCACGGCGGGCCGCGCGGGGCGAACGAGTGGATGTGGGGCGGCGGCGCGCTCGACCAGACGTGCGGGGCGTGCCACGCCCCGCGGGACGCGGCCGGCGCGTGGGGGCCGGCCACGACGGCCGAGCACCCCGACCTGTTCGGGCACGTCACGCCGATCGCCCGCCTCCGGACCGACCCGGAGCGGATCCAGTTCCGGCACAAGCGGGACATCCCGCGGGTCGTGGCCGACAAGTTCCGGCGGCCGGCCGACGGCGAGCCGCCGTTCGCCGCCGACTTCCGCAAGGACCACCCGCTGGCCACGTTCACGGCCGCCGACCTGCGGGCACCCGACGGGTACTACAACGGGCCGATCAGCGGGGCGTTCCTCCGCGGCCCGTACCTGCACAACGCCAGCGTCCTGACGCTCGCCGAGCTGATCGGCCTCGAGCCCCGGCGGGCGAGGTTCTACCGCGGCCGCAACGCCTACGACCCCGAGCGGGTCGGCTTCCACTCCCCGCCCGTCCCGGCCGGGGTGGACCACAAGAACCCGGTCCCGCACGACAAGCACTACTACTTCCTGTTCGACACGGCCGTCCGCGGGAACTCGAACAAGGGCCACCACTACCCCCCGTGGGGGGCGTGGGCCGCGGACGACAAGCTGACCGACGAGCAGCGGCGGCGGCCGCGGGAGGAGCGGACCCCGACCCCCGCCCAGGTCGCGGAGCTGAAGGCCCTGCTCGAATACCTGAAGGGAATTTGACCCCGCACCGGAGGCCCTCCCATGACCGTGACCCCAGACCCGACGCCGGGGTTGTTCGCCACCCTGGGGCAGATCGCCCGCGGCTTCTTTCGGAATGCGTTCGGCTCGGACGCGACCGTCGCGTACACGGCCGAGTACGCGTGGCTGGCGAACCAGATGTCGCACGCGACGATGGGCTTCTTCGTCGGCGTCGTGTGGGTGCTCAAGGTCCAGGAATGGGGCTGGCCGCCGTGGACGATGGGCCTCATCCTGATCGCCCCGGTGGTCAAGGACGCGGTCGATTACGGGCTGGACACGTGGCGGGGCAGTGCGGCGTTCAAGGTCGATCACCGGGAGCTGATCCTGGACTGGGTGACCGACGACTTCTACTGGGGCCTGGGCATGGTGGCGGCCGTCGTGACCCTCGGGCTGACCGAGCACGTCTGGGCGTGGCGGGCGGCCACGGCCGTCCTCGGCGGGGGGATCGCGCTCTACCTCGCGTTCGGCGTCTGGGTCCCGCGGAAGCGGATGTTCGACTTCTCGCGGATGCCGTTCAACTTCGTCCGGCTCATCAAGTACCCGGACCCCGACGCCGTCCTCACCGCGGATTCGCAGGCGGAGCTGCGGGCGTTCCAGGACGCGGTCGCGGCCCACACGAAGGACACGCGGGACCAGCGGCACTACCTCGTGGTCGGCGGCCGGCCGATCATCCGCAGCGGCATGGCCGTGTCGATGGGGTGCGAGTACGTCGCCCGCCGCAAGGGGGCGTACATGATCTCGGCGGTGAAAATCCTGGAAGACCCGGAGCGGATGCGGAAGCACTGCGAGATGGCCGTGGCGTACAAGGCGGAGGTGTTCTGCCTCATCATCGACGACCTGAACGTCCACCTGCCGATCCCGCCGGAGACGGAGGGGCCGAAGGCGCACGCCCGGATGCAAAGCGTCCCGCCGGAGGCCCCGCCGGCCGCCCAGCAGGAGAAGAAGCTGCTCCACTTCGTCGACGTGTTCGCGTACCTGCGGGAGACGTTCCCGTACGTCTCGACCGTGTGGGTCGCGAGCGCCGACCGGCATGACCCGGCGGACCAGAAGCGGCTGAAGGAGTGGCAGGCGTACATCGAGCGGCTGACCGGGCGGCCGACGACGACCGTCGAGGTGCTCGAAGGCCCGCCCCGCTTGCTCCCGGACGGGAGGGCCGCGGCATGAACCCGCCCGCCTACGAGCGGTACCGGCCGTTCGTCAACGTGTTCGTCCCGTTCGCGCTGCTGCTGACCGCCGGCAACCTGGCGGCCGAGGCCGGGCAGGTGCCGATCCCGTCGCTGCTGGAGACCAACCCGAGCCTGACCAGCCGGCTGGCCGGGAACCTGACGTTCGCCCGGGTCGTGTACTCGGCGTGGCTGGCGCTGGCGTTCGCGCTGCCGGCGCTCGTGCTGTTCCTGCTGTACGACCTGGGGACGGCCCCGCCGGCCGTCTACCGGTACTGGCAACTGTTCTGGGCGTTCGGGTTCGCCGCCTACGCCGCCCACGCGTACCTGGCCGTCGGCGTCTGGTTCGAGTGGGACTTCGCCCAGATCGCCCGCCGCCAGACGCCGGTGGTGGCGGCCGCGAACTACGCCCTGCTCGTCGCCTGGGGCGTCGAGGTCGCCGTCAGCGTCGTCCGCGGCCAGCAGGCCAGCCGGGGGGGCGCGTTCCGCTACCTCCAGTGGTTCACGCACCTGCTGTTCGCCGTCGCGACGTTCGCCGCGGCCGTGTGGTTCTACTCGGTGGTGAAGACGCCGATCAGCTACGGCCTGGGCTGGGTCGTGACGGCGGCGGCGGTGACGGCGGCGGCCGTCCGGCTGATCTGGCGGTAGGGGCCGCGGGCCGGCCGGCACTTGCGGACGCGGGTACGAAGGTCAGTCGTGCCCGGGTTGTCGCGGCTTGATCCGCGGCGGGGATGTGTTACAGTGTGACGGCGTTCACCCTGACATCCCCACCCTCGGCGAGCCGACCGCATGTCGCCCGTCGTGCGACTCGTCCTCACGGCCGCGCCGGGGGCGATCTTCTACCTCAAGGTCGGCCGGTTCACGGTCGGCCGGTCGCCGGCGTGCGACGTGTACCTGCCGGACCCGGCCGTCTCCCGCGTCCACGCCACGCTGCTGGTCGGGGCGGAGGGGACGACGCTGGTGGACGAGGGGAGCCGGAACGGGACGTTCATCGACGACGCGCGGGTGGCCCGGTCGGCCGTCGGGCACGGCGTCCGGATCGACTTCGGCCACGTCCCGTGCGTCCACGAGCGGCTGGCGGCGATCCTGGAGGAGCCGTCGACGTGCAGTTGGGAGACGGCCGGGCGGGCGGGTCCCGAGGCGCTGACCCCGGCCGAGCGGCGGGTCTTCCGGCTGCTCCTGGAGGGGCACGCGGAGAAGCAGATCGCGCACCGCCTCGGGTCGAGCCGGCACACCGTCCACAACCACGTCCGGCGGATTTACCAGTCCCTCGGCGTCCACTCGCGGCCGGAGCTCCTCGCGGCCGCCCTCCGGACGCCCCGGTTCTCCGAGTGACGGCCGCCCCGAAGAACGGACGCCCTCGAACCGACAGGAAGCGTCTTCGGGAGCGGCGAAGGGAACAATCACACGCTGACGCCCCCAGTCGGGGCCGCGGCGGGTTCACGCGAGCAGCTCGGGCCGCACGCGGCCGGGGCCGGCGGCCGGGTAAGGGCGGCCGAGCCGGTCGCGGATTTCGGTTTCCGGGCCGACGCCGAGGACGTGGAACACGGTCGCCACCACGTCCTTCGGCGAAAACGGAACCTCGGTCACGTCCCCGCCGATGCGGTCGGTCCGGCCGACGACCCGGCCGGCCGCGAACCCGGCCCCGGCGAACATCGCCGAGTAGGCCCGCGCCCAGTGGTCGCGGCCGCCGCCGGCCACGTTCTGCACCCGCGGCGTGCGGCCGTGCTCGCTCAGCACCACGACGGCCGTGTCCGCCAGCATACCGCGGGCGGCCAGGTCGTCCAGGAGCGCGGTGAACGCCGCGTCGAACCCCGGCCCGAGTTCGTCCTTCAGCCGCGGCGTCTGGTGGACGTGCGTGTCCCACCCGGTGTTCACCAGCCCGTACTCGTCCCAGCAGACGGTCGCGAACGTGCCGCCGGCCTCCAGCACCCGGCGGGCGGCGAGGCACGACTGGCCGAACAGCGTCATCCCGTACCGCTCGCGGAGCTTCGCCGGCTCCCGCTGCACGTCGAGCGCGTCCCGGAGCTTGCCGGACGCGAGGACGGCCCGCGCCGCCGCCCGCTGCCGGTCGTAAGTTCCCCCCGCGTCGAGCGCCGGCCGGGCCGCTTCCAGCTGGTCGAGCAGCGACGCCCGGCCGTCGAACCGGTCGAGCGTGACCGTGTCGTCCGGGGCGGCCGCCTCGAACCGGTCGGTCGGCCGGATGCCGGCGTAGGGGTCGGCGACCGTCCGCGTCGGCGTCTTCGGGTCGCCGGAGTCGCGGAGGATGTCCCGCGTCCCGGTCGCGCGGAACCCGGCCCACACCGGGTCGTGCGTCGGCCCCAGGAACGCGGCGTACGGGCCGGGCCGGGACGGCCCCCGCTTCGACCCGAACGGGAACGGCAGCCAGTAGTTCCGCGGGACGGCCGGCGGCCGCGGGTCGCCGCGGGCGGCGAGGTGGTCCACGACCGACCCGACGAACGGCCAGTGCCGGGAGTCGCGGACGTTGCCCTCCAGCGGCAGGTCGGTCGCCGGGACGCCGGTGAGCGCGAACGCCGTCCCGTGGATCGGGCTTTGGTGGCCGAGCGACCGCAGCACGGTGACCTTGTCCAGCATCCTGGCGGTCCGCGGCAGCACCTCGCCGACCCGTACGCCGGGGAGTGCGGTCGGGATCGACCCGAGCGCGCCGCGGATTTCGGCCGGGGCGTCCGGCTTCGGGTCGAGCGTGTCGATCTGGCTGGGCGACCCCCAGAGGTAAAGCAGGATACACCGCTTCGCCGACCCGAACCCGCCCAGGCCCGGCGGGGCCGCCGCGGGGGCGCGATTGGCGAGCGTCAGCCCGAGCGGCGCGAGCGCCCCGACGTGCAGGAGGTCCCGGCGGGTCAGCCCGTCGCAGAACCGCTTGCGGGAACCGAGGACGCGGAGCATGTGGGGCCGTGGGGATGGGGGCGCGGGGCCGCGGGTGGTGGGAAGAGTATCGTACTTTACGCCGGGGCCGACGGTCAACCCGGTAACCGCTGCCGGCCCTGTGGGGTGCGTTTCGTGGGCGGTCACGGGCCGCCGCGGAGCCGGTAGCCGAGGAGCCCGCCGCCCGCTCCCGCCCCAACAGGCGGCCGCCCTCGGGGGGCAGTTCGCGGCCGTGGCCTACCCAAGCGAGAACGGCATCGTCCACCGCGACCTGAAGCCGGCGAACGTCCTCTTCACGCCGGCGGGCGAGCCGAAGGTCGCCGACTTTGGGTCCCGGCAAGATACTGATCGTGCGGGTTCTAGCAGGTGGCCGGTGTTAGGGGTAACCTGTCGGGTGGCCGGGGCTGAGGCTTTGCGAAGCCCCGGACGCGCCCCCGGAACTGTCGAATCCGACCACGGCCTTGCGCTGAGAACCTCCACGGAGCCGGACGCGATGGACCTGAACCTCGCCGGGCACACGGCCCTGATTACCGGCGGCGCGAGCGGCATCGGCCGGGCGGCCGCCGAGGCGTTCGCCGCCGAGGGCTGCCACGTCGTGCTGTGGGACCTGTCCGCGGCCGTCGCCGACGCGGCCGCCGAGGTCGCGAAGCTCCACGGCGTTCGGGCCGCCGGCCTCCGCGTGGATGTCACGGACTTCGCGGCCGTGCGGGCGGCGTTCGACGAGTCGCCGACCGTCGAGCACGTCGTCCACTGCGCCGCGGCCGGGTCCGGGAAGTTCGGGTTCCCGTTCACGAACCTCGAACCGGGCGACTGGCGGCAATCGCTGGACATCAACGTCATGGGCATGGTGAACGTCGCGCACGCGGCGGCCCCGGCGATGGTCGCGGCCGGCCGCGGGACGTTCGTGTTCCTCGCGTCCGTCGCCGGGCAGATCGGGTCGCAGACGGACCCGCCGTACAGCGCCGCGAAGGCCGCGAACATCAACTTCGCCCAGTGCATGGCGAAGGACCTGGCCCGGCACAACGTCCGCGTCAACACCGTCTGCCCCGGCATGGTGCAGACGCCGCTGAACCGGTCCGTCTGGCGGGCGTGGCACGACCAGGCCCCGGCCGCCGACCGGTTGAGCTACGAGGAGTGGGCGGACCGGAAGATCAAGGCCGTCGTGCCGCTCGGCCGGTGGCAGTCGCCGGCGGACATCGCGGCGATGATCGCGTTCCTGTCGTCCGACCGGGCCGCGCAGGTGACGGGGCAAACGATCAACGTGGACGGCGGGTTCGTCATGCACTGGTAGCGCAACGGGGGGTTCATCATGGCCGACGTGCGGGAGGGCGTGTTCGCGGCGTTCCGGCTCGACGGGCGGACGGCCCTGATCACCGGCGGCTCGCAGGGGCTGGGCCGCGTGGTCGCGGAGACCTACGCCGCGGCCGGCGCGCGGGTCGTGGTCGTGAGCCGCCGGCTCGACGCGTGCAAGGCCGTGGCGGAGGAGATCGCCGCCGACACCGGGGCGGCGACGTTCGCGTTCGCCGCCGACGTGACGAGGGCGAACGAGGTGGCCGAGCTGCGCGACCGCACGGCCGCCGAGGTCGGCGACATCGACATCGTCGCGAACAGCGCCGGGGTGAACATCCGCGGCCCCGTCGCCGAGCTGACGGCGGCCGACTGGGACACGGTCATCGACGCGAACCTGAAGGCCCCGTTCCTGCTCGCGCAGCAGTTCGGGCCGCCGATGGCGGACCGCGGGTGGGGCCGGGTCATCCACTTCGGCTCGATCCTGTCCGCGATCGGGATCGCGCACCGCACGCCCTACGCGTCGGCGAAGGCCGGGCTGCTCGGCCTGACGCGGACGCTGGCGCTGGAGTGGGCGGCCCGCGGGGTGACGGTGAACGCCCTGTGCCCCGGCCCGTTCGCGACGGAGATGAACCGGCCCCTGCTCGACGACCCGAAGAAGTACGCCGAGTTCGTGGCGAAAATCCCGATGGGCCGCTGGGGCGAGCTGGACGAGATTCGCGGCCCGGCGCTGTTCCTGGCGTCGGCCGCGAGTTCGTTCATGACCGGCCAGACGCTGTACCTCGACGGCGGGTGGACGGCGCAGTGACGCGTCTGAAGTTCGGGGGCGGTTCGACGGGTCGCCGTCCCGCCCCAGGATTCAGCCGGACGAATCACGGCCCGGCGGCCCGGAGTACGGCCAGCGCCGCGTGCATCTCCGGCGTGTCCCGGAGGCCGGCGGTCCGGGCCGTGGCCACGGACAGGAACGCGCGGGCCTCCTCGCCCCGGCCCCAGCCGGCCAGCGCCCGGCCGAGGGACACCGCGGCCCGCAGCTCGAGCGAGAGGGCCTGCTGGGTGCGGGCGGCCGCCACCGCCGCCCGCAGGGCTTCCTCCGCCGGAACCGCCGCCCGGTCCGCCAGCAGCTCCCCGCGGAGCCGATACACCTCCGGCTCGGCCAGCCCCTCCCCGTTCGCGCGGCCGGCTCGCTCGGCCTCGTCGAGCGCGGCCAGGGCGGCGTCCGGCCGGCCGAGCCGGGCGCGGGCGTCCGCCAGCAGCGTCAGGTAGTACGCCACGTAGGTCTCGCTCCCCGTCTCCCGCCACGCGGCCAGCCCCTGCTCGAGGACGGCCTCGCCGTCCGGCCCGCCGGCGGCGGCCGTCGCCCACCCGAGGAGGACCGTCGCCCCGGCCTGCCAGAACGCGAACCGGTGCTCGATCGACACCGCCAGCGCCTCCGCGGCGATCTCCCGGACGGCGGTCGCGTCGCCCCGGAACTGGTGCAGCACGGCCGCGAAGTGCAGGGCCAGGGCCAGCGTACTCGGCTGCGACCCCTCGCGGGCCAGCCGGACCGCGTCCCGGCTGCGGGCCGCCGCCTCCTTCGGCTCGCCGAGCAGCCACTGCGCGACCGCCCCGAACGCCAGGCACGCGACGCCGGGGTCCTGGCCGAACTCGAACGTGAGCGTCCGGTGGCGGGCCGGGTCGTACAGCTTCGCCGCCTCCTCCGCGTGCCGGTGGGTCGCGGCCGGCTCGCCCCGGCAGAGGGCGACCACGGCCCCGGCCTGCCGGGCCTGGAGGACCAGCGCGGGATCGCCGGACTGCTCGGCCAGCGCCAGCAGTTCGCCCGCCAGCAGGTGCGCCCGGCCGAGGTCGGACCGCACCTTGTAGAAGAGCCACAGCCCCCACAGGATCGGGAACAGCGGCCCGTCGGCCGGGGCCTGCTCCCACAGTTCCCGTGCCCGCGTGTACGCCCCTTCCACTTCCGCCGCGGCGAACCCGTCGGTCACTTGAAGTTGAAGCCCGAGCGCCATCTGCAGGCGGAACTCGCGGGCCGCCCTCTCCGGCGCGTCCGGCATCCCGCGGAGCAGCCCGAGGCCGCGGCGGGCCAGCTGCACCGCCTCCCGGTGGGCGAACACGCGGGCCGCGTTCCGGGCGGCCGCGTGGAACAGGTCGGCGGCCCGGCCGAACTCCCGCCCGGCCTCGTACAGCACCGCCACCTCGGCCGCCGCCGACCCCGGCTGCCCGCCGTGCAGGGCGTGCAGCGCGTCCGCCACCGCCCGGCTGAGGGCAGCCCGGCGGGCCGGCGGCAGCCGGGCGAGCAGCGCGTCGTGGTACAGGGCGTGGACGAACTCGTACCGCCGGGACAGCGTGCGGTCCGGGAACTCGTCCTCGCGGACGAGCCGGACCAGCCCGTGGACCTGGTCGAGCCGCTGCAGCCGGTCCTCCGCGTCCGCCGGGTCGTCCCCGAGGGCGCGGGCGACGGCCGCCGAGTCGAACTCCGCCCCCTGCGCGCTCGCCGCCGCCAGCAGCCGGTGGTCGGCCGCGTCGAGTTGGTCGAGCTTCCGGCCGACCAGCCCGCGGACCGACTCCGGCATCTCCGCCACCGCCGCCGGGACTTCTTGAACGAGTGTCCACCGGTCGTCCCGCCGGGCGATCGCGCCGCGGTCCCGGAGGTAGCGGAGCAGGTCGGTCGCGAACAGCGGGTTGCCCCCGGTCCGGGCGTGGACGGCGGCGGCGAACGCCGGCGGGAAGGCGTGGCCGGGGAAGGCCAGGTCCAGATACCGCGCCACGTCCGCCGGGCCGAGCAGGTCCGGCTCGATCTCCCGGCACGCGCCGCGGCCCTGGAGGTCCCGGACGGCGGCCAGGAACGGGTGGTTCGCGTCCAGCAGCTCGTCCCGCCGGTACGTGACGACCACGAGCAGCCGCAGGCCGGGGGCGTGCCGGCCGAGGTACGCCACGAGGTCGGCCGTCGGCACGTCGGCCCAGTGAACGTCGTCGAGGAACAGGACGACCGGCGTTCGCCGGCACAGCTCCTGGAGGAACACGACCAGCTCCCGCTTGAGCCGGGTCTGGGACGCGGCCGGGGACGCGCCGTCCGCCCACGCGGTCGGGCCGAGTTCGGCCGCCCACGTCGGGGCGAGGGTCCGCAGGTAGCGGGCGGCGGCCGGCCCGCTCGGCCCGCGGACGAGGGCGTCGAGGGCTTCCAGCACCGGCAGGTACGCCTCGGCGTCGGCCAATCGCTCGGAGCACCGGCCGCGGGCGACGTGCGGCCCCCCGGCGGCGATGTCGGCCAGGAACTCTTCCACCAGCGTCGTCTTCCCGATCCCCGGCTCGCCGGCCACGCAGACCAGGCTCCCGGTCCCGGCCGCGGCCGCCGCGAACGCCGCCGCGAGCGCCGCCCGTTCCTCCGCCCGCCCGACCGTCGGCCGTGGCGGTGGCGGCGGTGGCGGGGCGGTCGCCGGCAGCCCGGCCGCCAGCCCGGACAGGGCCGCGTCCACCTCGGCGGCGGACGGCCGGTCGGCCGCGTCCTTCGCCATCATCCGGCCGATCAGCGCGTCCAGCGCCGGCGGGACCCGCGGGTCGAGCCGGGCCGCCGGGACCGGGTGGTCTTCCACGATCGCGTTGAGCACGTCGAGCGGGTTGTCGGCCGGGAACGGGTGGCGGCCGGTGACCGCCTCGTACAGCACGACGCCGAGCGAGAACACGTCCGACGCCGGGCCGGGCGGCTGGCTGCGGGCCTGCTCCGGCGACATGTACGGGACCGTCCCGACGATGGCCTGCGAGTCGTTGCGCGCGGCCGTCGAGCCGTCCGGCAGGGCGGACCCCGGCAGCCGCCGGGCGAGGCCGAAGTCGAGCACCTTCAAGTACCCGTCCGGCCGTACCATCAGGTTCTCGGGCTTCACGTCCCGGTGGACGACGCCGGCCGCGTGGGCGACCGCCAGCGCGCGGGCGGCCTGGCCGATCAACCGGGCGACGGTCTCGACCGGCGGCCGCTCGGCGAGGACGCCGCGGAGCGTGTGGCCGTCGATGAACTCCATGACGATGAACGGCCGGCCGTCCTGGTCGCCGAGGTCGTGGACGGTGCAGATGTGCGGGTGGTTGAGGGCCGACGCGGTCCGGGCCTCGCGGTGGAACAGGGCCAGCCGGTCCGGGTCGCGGGCGTACTCGACGGGGAGGAACTTGAGGGCGACGACCCGGCCGAGCCGCTCGTCGCGGGCCTTGTACACGACGCCCATGCCGCCGCCCCCGAGCCGGGCGACGACCGCGTACCCGGCCGCCGTCGGCAGGTCGGCGGCCGCCGCCGGCCGCGGCCGGCCGGGCGGCCCGAGCGTCCGGGTCAGCCGGAGCCGGAGGCGGGCGAGCTGCTCCCGGTACGCGGGGTACGCGGCCGCGACCGCCTCGAACGACAGGGCCGGGTCGTGCCGCCGGGACAGCTCGTACTCGGTGGCGATCAGGTCGGCCGCCGATTCCGGGTCGGCCGCCAGCGCGGGGTAGCGGGTGAGGTAGTCGGCCGCCTTCGCGTGCCGCTCGGTCTTGATCCGGAACTCGAGGTCGATGTGCGCGAGTTCGACGAGCAGGCCGGGGCCGGCCGGCCCGGCCGCGAGGAGGTAGTCGTCCAGGACCGGGGGCCGGCCGTCGGCCCAGTCCTGCTCGAACCGGCGGATCAACCCCTCGTGGTCTTCGTCGGCCGAACTCGCCGACCCGTTCCCGGGCCGGGTCTGGTCTGACATCCCGAAGTCCTGCCGGCGGGCCACGTCCGAACGCCCGGTGCGGCACGTCCGCGGCGGCCGCCCGGGTGGAGAAGCGTTTGCTTTGAGTATATCGGCCCGCGACGCCGGATCATCACCGGCCGACCGCGCCCCGGCCGCCGCCGCCGGATGATCGTGCTATCGGCGCGGGCCGCGGGATGTCATACTGGTGGTTACCCCTGCCCGGCCCGCCGCCCCCCCTGCCTGGGAACTCGGTTCCATGACGGCCCTCCTCTTCGCCCTCACCCCCCTCCTCCTGACGCAGCCCGCCGCCCCGCCGGCCCAAGGGCCTGACATCCCGTTCCGCACGTTCCTGACCACGCACTGTCAGGGGTGCCACGCCGGCGAGAAGCCGAAGGGGGACTTCGGCCTGGAAAAACTGTCCGCCGACTTCGACGACGCGGCGAACCGGGCCCGCTGGCTCGCGGTGCGGAAGCGGTTGGCGGCGGGCGAGATGCCGCCGGAGGGGAAGCCGCGGCCGGCGGAGAAGGACGTTCGGGCGCTCGCCGGGTGGGTGGATGCGAAGGCCGGGGCCGCCCGGCTCGCCAACGGCCGGGCGGTCCTGCGGCGGCTCAACCGCGTCGAGTACCAGAACACCGTCCGCGACCTGCTCGGCATCGACGCGGACTTTCAGGAGCTGCTCCCCGCGGACGCGGCGGCGAACGGGTTCGACACCGGCGGCGAGGGGCTGCACGTCTCCTCGTTCCTCATGGAGAAGTACCTGGAGGCGGCCGACGCCGCACTCGGCCTCGCCGTCGCGAACGGCCCGCGGCCGCCGGCGACCGAGAAGCGGTACAGCCTCAAGGACCAGCACCACGTGAAGACGACGACCGAGAACGTGTACCGCGTTCAAGGCGACGCCGTCACGCTCTTCAGTTCGTCGGCGTGGAACGCGGTCCACGTCTACCAGTTCTACCCGCCGGACCGCGGCCGGTACCGCTTCCGCATCACCGCCGCCGCGGTCCAGAGCGGCGACAAGCCGGTCACGTACTGCGTGGCCGTGACCGGGAAGCAGATGGCGGGGACCCGCGGGCTGATCGGGTACTACGACGCCCCAGCCGGGAAGCCCACCGTCACCGAGTTCGTCGCGTTCATGGAACCGCGGACGACCATCCACATTCTTCCGTACGGGCTGGCGACCGCGCAGGCCGTCCACAAGGTCGGTGCCGACAAGTACGCGGGGCCGGGGCTGGCGGTGCAGTCCGTCGAGATCGAGGGGCCGTTGAACGAGACGTGGCCGCCCGAAAGCCACCGCCGCCTCTTCGGCGACCGCGCGCAGAAACCCGTCCCGGTCTTCAACAACGGCAAGCGGGTCGAGGTGGCCTCCGCCGACCCCGAGGCGGACGCCGAGAAGGTTCTGCGAGACTTCGCCCGCCGGGCCTTCCGCCGCCGCGTGACCGACGCGGACGTGAAGCCGTTCCTCGGGCTCGTGAAGGCAAAGCTCGCCGCCGGCCAGTCGTTCGAGAAGGCCGTGCGGGTCGGCCTCACGGCGATCCTGGTGTCGCCCGACTTCCTGTTCCTCCGGGAGCAGCCCGGCAAGCTCGACGACTTCGCGCTGGCGTCGCGGCTGTCGTACTTTTTGTGGAGCACGATGCCCGACGACGAGCTGCTGGCGGTGGCCGAGGGCGGCACCCTGTCGCACCCGGAAACGCTCCGCGGGCAGGTCGAGCGGATGCTGAAGGACCCGAAGGCAGGGGCGTTCGCCGAGAACTTCGTCGGGCAGTGGCTCGGCCTCCGCGAGATCGACGCCACCGAGCCGAGCCACCTGCTCTACCCGGAATTCGACCACCTGCTGAAGGTGTCGATGATCCGCGAGGCGGAACTGTTCTTCGCGGAGGTGCTGAAGGACGACCTGAGCCTGACGAACTTCGTGGCCTCGGACTTCACGATGCTCAACGCGCGGCTCGCGCGGCATTACGGCCTGCCCGGGCCGGACGGGTTCGCGTTCCGCAAGGTGGCGCTGCCGGAGGGCAGCCACCGCGGCGGGGTGCTGACGATGGCGGGCGTGCTGAAGGTGACCGCCAACGGCACGACCACGTCGCCCGTCACCCGCGGCGTGTGGGTCATGGACCGCATCCTGGGCGCGCCCCCGCCGAAGCCGCCCGCCGACGTGCCGGCCGTCGAGCCGGACATCCGCGGGGCCACGACGATCCGCGAGCAACTGGCCAAGCACCGGCAGGCCGCGGCGTGCGCCGCGTGTCACGCCGCGATCGACCCGCCCGGCTTCGCGCTGGAGAGCTTCGACGTGATCGGCGGGTGGCGCGAGCAGTACCGCACCACCGGGACCGGCGACCGAAAGGACGTGGTCGTGAACGGCCGCCGGATGCCGTACCGCATGGGAGCGAGGATCGATCCGTCGAACGCACTGCCCGACGGGTCGAAGTTCGCGAACATCGACGAGTTCAAGCACCTGCTGCTGAAGGACAAGGACCGGCTCGCCCGCGCGCTGGCCGGGAAGCTGCTCACCTACGCGACCGGTGCCGCGCCGGAGGCGTCGGATGGGGCCGAGATCGAGGCGATCGTGCGGACGCTGCGCGAACGGAAATACGGGTTCCGCACGCTGGTCCACGAGGTCGTGCGGAGCCGGCCGTTTCAAACCAAGTAGCGTTCGGGTCCGCGACGCCCAACACCAACCACGAGTCCCCGATGAACCTTTCCCGCCGAACCTTCCTCCGCGCCGGCGCGGTCTCGCTGGCCCTCCCGCTGCTCGAATCGCGGGCGGCAGGCGGGCCGGCCGCGAAGCCGCCGCGGCGGATGGTGTGCATCAACACGCCGCTGGGGCTGCACCCGGCCGCGTTCTTCCCGGAGAAGGCGGGGGCGGATTACGCGCTCTCGCCGTACCTGGAGGTCGTCAAGGATTTCCGCGAGGACTTCACGGTCATCTCGGGGTTGTCGCACCCCGACGTCGGCCCGAGCCACGACTCCAACTACAGCTTCCTGACCGGCGCGCCGCACCCGGAGCAGCGGGCCGGGTTCAAGAACAGCGTCTCCCTCGACCAGTTCGCGGCCGACTTCCTCCGCGGCCGGACCCGGTACGCCAGCCTGCCGCTCTCGTGCGAGGGGTTCGGCCTGGCGTGGACGAAGAGCGGCGCGCCCGTGCCCACCGAGTCCTGGCCGGCGGCCGTGTTCGCCCGGCTGTTCATCGCGGGGCGGCCGGACGAGGTCGAGGCGCAGGCGCGGCGGCTCCAGGACGGCCGGAGCATCCTCGACGCGGTCCGCGACCAGGCGAAGGACGCCCGCGCCGCCGCGGGGGCCCGGGACCGCGACAAGCTCGACGAGTACTTCACCAGCGTCCGCGAGCTGGAACAGCGGCTGGCGCAGGACGAGGCGTGGGCGAAGAGGCCGAAGCCGAAGGTGGACGCCAAGCCGCCGCAGAACGTGGCGAACGCGACCGACCTGATCGCCAAGACGCGGGTGTGGTTCGACCTCATCCACCTCGCGCTCCAGACGGACTCGTCGCGGCTGGTCACGCTGCAACTGCTCGGCACGAGCGGCGTGCCGCCGATCCCCGGCGTGTCACTCGGCCACCACGACCTGTCGCACCACGGGAAGGACCCGACCAAGATCGGGCAACTCAAGAAGCTCGAGACGGAGAAGATGAAGACCCTCCGGGACTTCCTCAAGCTCCTGAAGAACACAAAGGAAGACGGCGTCTCCCTGCTCGACCGGACGACGGTGTTCTTCGGCAGCAACCTCGCCGACGCCAGCACGCACGGCGTGAAGAACCTGCCGGTGTTGCTCGCCGGGGGCGGGTTCAAGCACGGCCGCCACCTCGCGTTCGACCCGAAGGCCAACCCGCCGCTGTGCAACCTCTACGTGTCGATGCTCCAACGGCTCGGGTTGGAGGTGGACAAGTTCGGTAGCAGCACCGGGACCCTGACCGGGTTGGAAGAAGCCGGGTGAGACGCGGTAGCCCCACGGACCAGCCGGGTCGCGGCGGGAAACGGGGATGTCGCCGCAAGACCAGGCACGAGTCGGATGTCTCCCGGCGTCCCTTCGTCCCAACGGTGACGGCGGGACTCGAACTAGGCGCGCTCGAACGACGAGAGCACGACCTCGATCTCGGCCCTTAGCCGCTCGAACGCCTGCGGCGGGGCGGTCGCGGTAAGGACGAACGCGTCGTCGCCCAGGAAGTGGACGTGCTGCCGGAACCGCAGGCTGCGGCCCGCGAGCCGGTCGGTCTCGTACTCGAGTACCCACGCGGCGGTCCCGGCCGCGGGCGGCCCGTCGGCGGCGAGGTCGGCCCGGCCGGACAGCCGCTTCGCCTCCAGCCGGGACAGCGTGACGTACTCCTCCGGCGTCAGCGGCGTCCGCGGGTGGCGGACGAGCTGCACGTTCGGCTGGAACTCGTCGGGCCGGTCCGGCCGGACCACCGCGAGGACGACGGCCGGGTTCGCCGCCGCCCCGCGCTGCCACCCGTCCGGCGTCGTCACCCGCACGCCGTGCTCGGCGCTCACTTCGACCGGCATGGCGTTACCCCTTAGACGAGACGGCCGCGACGACGGCCCGGATGCGGTCCAGCGGAACCCGGACGGCCGGGTAGTTGGTCGGCCGCTCGGCCCGGTGGTCCCAGCTCGGCGGCACGGCGGAGGTCAGGCAGTCCGGGCCGTACTTCGCCCGGCAGACGGCCGCCGCGTCGGCCGGCACGCCCGCCGGCACGCCGGCGAACGACTCGGACCGCACCGGCAACACGGCCGCGATGGGGAAGGCGTCCTCGGCCCCCCCCCAGACCGACTTGTGGACGAACTGCCCGTCCCGCGCGGCCCCGTGGCAGAGGTCGAGGAACGGGAACGCCCACGGCTTGCCCGCGACCGGCGGGTCGTTCGCGAAGAACAGCTTCAGGTAGCCGGGGTGCGGGTGCGGCGTCGTCCGCAGCCCGTGGCGGGCGGCGGCGGACCGGACCCGGTCCGGGTCGAACGGGCCGACGGTGATGACGTCCAGGTCGTCGTCCCACGGCAGGACCGTGCCGTCGATCGCGTGGCCGAGGAGCGTGCCGCCGTACAGGAACCACGGCGCGTCGATCTCCGCGAGGACGGCCCCGACGGCGGCGAGCAGTTGCCGGCCGCGGTCGAGTTCGGCCGGCGTCCACCGCGGGCGGAAGTACTCGTACACGTCGGCGTCCGTCGGGCCGGCCGGCGGCGGCCGGCGGGTCGGGTCCGGGACGCGGAACACGCCGAGGTAGTCGGCCTGCCGGACCCGCTCCCACCCGCACCGGGCGGCGTAGTCGTCCGCCACCCGCCGCACGTCCGGCCACGCCGGGTCCGGGTAGTCGTGGAACGCGAGCAGCCCGTCCGGCCGGAGCAGCGGCAGCGCCCGCTCGATGTCCGCGGTCACGCTCTTGGCGTCGTGTTCCAGGTCGATCAGGATCAGGTCGAACGTCTGCCGCAGCCCGTCGCAGATCACGCCGACGTTCCCGGCGGCGAACGTCACCTTGTCGGCCACGCCGTACCGCCGGACCCACTCGGCCGCCTCCGTCTGCTCGGCCGTGTCGAGGCTGAGGACGCTCGCCGCCTGCTGCGCGAGGCACACCGTCGCCCGCCCGCCGGCCGTGCCGAGTTCCAGGACGTGGCGGCCGTTCGCCACCTCCCACAGCAGCCCCCCTTCGGCGTGGGTCAGCCAGCCGGGGACTTCCTCCGGCGGTTGGTAGCCGGGCCGCACGTCGAGCACGTGGTCCGGCCGGAAGTCCGGGGCGTGGGCCGTCGGCGTCGCGTGGGCCGAGCGGAGCGGCCGGTGCTGGACGAGGCACGGGTCCGTGTACCACATCGGCAGCTTCAGCTCGGAGCAGACGGAGATGACCCGCGTGTCCAGCCCGTTCTTCAGCCGGTCCCACCGCTCCAGCGCCTTGAGGACGAACCGGCGGGAGAGCAGGTAGCCCTGGCTGCCCCACAGCCGGTGCTTCGCCCACATGCGGTTCGGGCCGGAGTACAGCGGCCGGGCCAGCCGGTAGCCGAGGTGCGGCTCGGCCCGCTCCCACGGGGCGGCGACGAGGTCGGGGATGTACAGGCTCAAGTAATCGCACTGGTCGCGTTGGACCAGCGGGATGGCGGACAGGTTCCGCCGGACGTGGCGGTTCACCCGCACGTCGTCCTCCAGGATGAGGGCGAAGTCGCACCCGTCGTCCGCCGCCGCCTGCAGCGCCCGCTTGTAGTTCCGCGCCGCCGAGTCGAGGCCGACCGGCCAGTCCTCCGGCTGGACGAATAGCGTGGCCGGCTCCCCCCAGTCGGACTGCTCGAAGTCGGCCATCGTCAGGGTGGCGCTCTCCAGGTTGGCCGCGTAGGTGACGACGTAGGCGCGGAATCGCGGGAATCCCTCCGGCAGCGGCGCGGCCGGGCCGCGGAGGGCGGTCCGCGGCCACTTGGCGGCCGGCGGCGGGGGCGGCATAGCCCCCCGCGGCGGGGCGAGCAACTGGTTGCCGGCCGGGGCGGCCGGGATCGGTTGCGGCGGCCCGACGGCCGGGCCGGTCACCAGCCGCGGGTACTCGAGCGCCGGCGGCGCGGTCGCCTTCGGCAGGTTGAACCGGTAGCTCTCGTACCGCTCCTTCTCGCTCCCGGCGTCCTCCCACCCGTACTTGTACGACCCGACGTGCCACAGCCGCACGCCGAGGTCCGCGACGACCGGGAACCCGACGTGCCGGGCGCGGGCGCAGAACGCCAGGTCTTCCGACAGGTACCAGTGCGTCCCAGGCCCGTCGGCGGCGATCGTCGGCCAGAAGTACGGCACGAGCTTCTTCCCGAACTTCTCGTTGCACACCGGCAGTTGCAGGTCCCGCTGCATCGTCTCGTACACGACCCGGCGGGTGAGGGTGAACCCGAACCCGCACCCCTGGATTTCGGCCAGCCGGCCGTCCTTGCCGAGCAGCAGCTGCTCCGTGCCGGGCAGGAACGAGGCGGCGAACTGCCGCGACCCCTTCTTGGCGTACAGCCCGCAGACGAACGGCAGGTCGTGCCGGCGGAGGCGGTCCACGTCGTTCGGGTCGAACACGATGTCGGAGTCGATCCAGAACAGCTCGTCGAAGTTCTGCGCCAGCGCGTCGGTGGCCATCTGGCAGCGGGCGGCGTCGATGGCCGAGTACCCGCGGACCCGCCAGACGCGGTAGCCGCGGCGCTCCAACTCGCGGAGGCCCTCCTCGCACTCCGGCACCGGGGAGCCGTTCACGGGAACCAAGATGACGCACGACGCGCTCATGGGATGCCGCCTCGGGGTGTGGTCAACGGTCGACGGGGATCGAGAACGCCAACTCGTCCGGCTCGGCCGCGGGTTCGGCCGGCCGGTCGGCGGCCGCGACCGCGGCGCGGGCGGCCGCCAGCCCTTGCCGGGCGCGGTCGCCCCGCAGGTCGCCGTCCGTGCTGCCGAAGTGCTCCTCGTCGCGGCCGGCGAGGAGTTCGCCGAACGCCCGTTCCGCCGCGGCCGGGTCCCCGGCGTCGAGCGCGAGCGACCCGTCGAGGTACAGCAACTCGGCGTCCGCCGGGTAATGCCCGCGGCCCTCGCGGACGGCCGCCCGCGCCGCCGCCCGGTCCCCGAGCCGGGCGTGGCACTGCGCGATCAGGGCGTACAGCTTCCGCACGATCGAGTCCCGCACCTCCGACGCCGCCAGGCTCGCCCGCAGGCACGGCAGCGCGTCCGCCGGCCGCCCCCGCTCCAGGTGGACCGACCCGAGGTTGAACAGCGGGAACGGGTGGCCCGGCCGCTCCTCCAACTCCCGGAGCAGCAACCGCGTGTCCCGCTCCAGCTTCCGCCCCCGCACCGCCGGGTCGGTGTACCCGACGTGGTCGATGGCCACGTCCGCCCACCGCACGTCCGTCCCGGCCGCGCGGAGCGCCGGCAGGATTTGCTCGTGGACGCGGAACTCCCACCGCACGCCCGGCCGGAGCGGGAACAGCCGGACGTGGTCCACGACCGTCACCCCGCCGCCCGGCCGGTCCGGCAGGCAGCGGCACTTCATGACGTGCGCCTCGTTCCGCCCGCCGAGGGTCGCGAACAGCCGGGCGAGCTTCTCCCGGTTCTCGGCGTCGAGCCGGTCGTCGGCGTCCAGCCAGAACGCATAGTCCCCGGTCGCCCGGTCGAGGGCGGCGTTCCGGGCGGCGGCGAAGTCGTCCACCCAGGGGAAGTCGAACACCCTCGCGCCCAACTCCGCGGCCAGTGCCTTCGTGCCGTCCGCCGAGCCGGTGTCCACGACGACGATCTCGTGGAACAGCGGCGCGAGGCCGGCGAGGCAGTCGCGGAGGTTGCGTTCCTCGTCCTTGACGATCATCGTCAGCGAGACGCGGGCCGGCGGGGCCGCGAGCCGGACGTACGGCGCGGCCTCCGCCTCGCCCCACTTCTCGCGGAACAGGGCGAAGTTCCGGTCGAGCAGTTCGTCGGCGTTCAGCCCGAGCGCCGCGAACGTCCGGCCGCCGAAGTGGTGGACGAACACCCCCTCGTGGACGGCCATCCGCAGGCCGAGGGTCCGGGCGCGGGCGCACCAGTCGTCGTCCTCGAAGAAGCCGACGCCGAACCGCTCGTCCATCGGGCCGAGGCGGTCCACGGTCTCGCGGGCCGCGACGAGGCAGAACCCGGTCAGCCGCGGCACGACCCGGCACCGCCGGCCGACGGTCAGCCAGTGCCGGTGCGCGAACGCGTCCAGGTCGCGGAGGTCGTGGTACGGGGCCGGGACGTGCTGCGGGGCCGGGGCGGCGGTCGTCACCGGGCCGACGACCGCCGGCCGGTCGCCCGGCCCGACCAGCGGCGCGATCAGCCGGTCGAGCCACCGCGGGGTGACGACCACGTCGTTGTTCAGCAGCACGACCCACGCGCCGGCCGCCGCCGCGAGCGCCTGGTTCACGCCGGCGGCGAACCCGCGGTTCTCCGCGTTGCGGATCACCCGCACGCGAACCGGGCCGGGCCGCGTCGCGACTTCCGCCAGCAGGTCCGGCGTCGCGTCCGTGCTGCCGTTGTCCACGACGACCACCTCGAACGGCGGCCGCGTGTGGGCCAACACGCTGTCGAGGCACACGCGGGACACGTCCGCGGCGTTGCAGCAGAGGACGACGACGGACGCCAGCTCGTCGCCGACCGAGGGCGGGTCGGGGGCTTCGTCGCCGACCAGGCCGGGGGCGGCGCGGCGGAGCAACTGCCGGTCGCGGAGGAACCGGCCGGCCGCGACGGCCTCGCCGGCGTCCGTCAGGGCCGCCCAGTACGCCCGCGCCGCCGGGCCGTCGAACGGGTCGAGCCGGCACGCCTCGCGGAGGTGCGGGATCGCCTCCCGCAGCCGCCCGGCCCGCGCCAGCGAGCACCCGAGCGCCGCCCGCGTCCCCGGCAGGTCGGGCCGCGCCGCGGCCGCCTCGTGGAAGTGGGTCACGTCGCCGGTCAGTTCCGCGAGTAGCGTGAACGCCCGCCAGCGGAGCAGCCGGGCCTTTTCCCCCGCCTCGTCGGCCGGCCGCCACGCGGCCGCCTCCCACTCGACGCGGTACGTGTCGAACCGCCGCGCGCCGGCCGGGGTGTCGAGTTCGGAGGCCGTCAGCGGCGAGAGATCGAGGTCGTCGAGAACGTGTTCCACTTCGCGAATCGCGGCCGCCGGGTCGGTGCGGGCGAGCGCCTCCGCGAGCGTGAGGGCGGACACCCGGTTGACCGCCGCCGCCCGCCGCAGGGCCGGCTCCGCGACCGCCCGTTCCTCCGCCAGCAACCCGAGGAACGGGTCGCCGGCCGGGGTCGCCGCCAGGTCGGCGGAGAGCACCGGGTCGGCGTCGGCCCCCGACAGGTTCACCCGCTGCCACGCCCGCCCGACGAGCGACGGCCGGGCCGCCGCGTCGAGCCGCCGCCGCATCCGGGCCTGCAACTCCGCCGGGTCGAGCCGCGCCAGCCCGTCGCGGAGTAAGGCTTCAAACGAGTAGTTCTTCACCCGCCCCCGTGCCGCCGCCGCCGTCGCCGCCCGCCGCCCGTCGTCGGCGAGTACCGCGCGGACGCATTCCTCGAAGTTCTCGCCGGTGTACGGCACGTACTCCGCCCCCGCCGCGAGGTAGTTCGCGACGGCCCGGTTCTCGGCCTCTTGGAGCACGACCGCCCCGCACGCCGCGGCCTCGAACGCCCGCTGGTTGCACTCCCCGCGGACCGACCGGTTGAACACGACCTTCGCCCGCCGGAGCAGGTCGCGGTAGTCGCGGCCGAACGTCTCCGTCGCGATCGTGACCGCGTGCCGGTCGGCGAGCCGGGCGACGCGGCCGAGCCACCGCACCCGGTCCCGGTGGACGGCCGGGTTCATGCTCCCGACGAACAGCACGTCGATGTCCCGGCCGGGCGATTCCTCGTCCCACTCGTCGAAGAACTCGCGGCCAAGCCCGTGCAGGTTCGCGGCGTGAACGTGGTCGAATCCGGCCCGCCGGAAGGCGGCCCGCCCCGGCTCGTCGGTAAGGGCTGTATCGCACAAGGGGATCATTTGCCGGAACGAGTGCCAGCACAAGTTCCAGTCGCCGGCCAGACAGACGACCGGGACCGGGGCCGACCAGACCCAGTCCGACAGCGGGACGGATGTGTAAGGCAGCCACAGTACGAGCAATTCGGGCGTCCAGCCCGGCGGAAACTCGGCGGCGACCGCGGACCACGTGGCACCCGGCGGGGGGGCATGATCGCACCCCTCGGGGCCGAACGTGCGGACGTTGGCGTTACCGCGGTCGCGGTATAAGTAACGTTCCGTGAATGACTTACTCGCGGGGCCGAACAGGATGTTCGACATGATCCGGCCGTGCTCGGGATCGGGAGGGCGACGTGGATTGGTTGACAGAATGCAAAATGCCGCACGGGGATGCCAGCAAAAAAACGGAAAAAACTAAAAATTCGTTAATCTCAGAAAAATCCCATCTCTTCGCTTGACGAGGGGATTTGGCGAAGTTAGGATCGTCGCCGCTGACTCGCTCAATCAGACCGTCGCCCATCTGTTCGCCAGCACTTCCTACCCCTCGTAGGTGCAGCATGACGCGCTTCCGCCTCATCTCGGGCACGGTCGGTCGTCCGTTCTATGCCATCTTCGACGCCCTCGACTATCTCACGGCCGGCTACCTCTCGGCCCGCCGGACCCGACGACTGCCCGGCAAGCCGACGAAGGGGCCGCGGCTGGCGGCGACGGAAATGGAAATGCGGGGGGCCGCCAGCGACAGCCTTAGCGCGATCGCGGCGAGCGGGTTCGGGGCGGGGGTGATCGGGTTCGACCCGCTCGCGACGCTCTGGACGACCCCGCCGGCGGACCCGCGGGCGGCGGCAACGGCGACCGACGGCGTCGCGCTCGGGGAGGACGGTTCGCCGGCGGGGCCGGACGCCGTGCCGCTCGCGCCGCCGGTCCGCGGGACGCCCCGCGGGGCCGCGTACGAGTTCGGCGACCCGCGGCGGTCGGACGAGGACGACTTCCGGTACGCCGGGCTGTTCTCGTTCGTCGGCGACGACGCCGGGTTCGACCTCGGCGGCGGCGGCAGCGGCGGCGGGGTGGAGGTGGCCGGGGCGGCCGCCGTCGGGACGACGTTCCTCGCGCCCGCGCCGTTGTCGGCCGGGCCGGACGCCCCGCTCACCGACCAGTCGTTCCTCGGCACGGCGGCGGCCGGGCCGGGGCCGCAAAGCCCGGCCGGCGGGTACGAGCCGCAGGCCGGCGCGTTCGGTGCCGGGGCGTTCGCCCCGATCGACTCGAACGCCGTCCCGGTGGACAACACCGGCCGGTACGAGGGGAAGCAGTACGACTTCGTCATCAACGGGTTCAAGGCCCCGTTCAACACGGACACGGCGGGGAACTTCACGGCCGTCATCCACTGGGGCGACGGCGAGTCGTCCGCCGGGCAGGTCGTGGCCGGGTCGCCGGTCAACGGCCGGCCGACGTTCCAGGTCACCGGGTCGCACGCCTACAAGGACGCCGGCCGGTTCCCGCAGGCGGCGATCGTCGCCCGGTCGGAGGGCGGCACCGTCCAGGAAGAGATCGTCGTCACCGGCAACCAGGTGCTCGTCGGCAACGCCCCGGTCGCCCCGGAGCCGAACGGGTCGTTCGAGCCGGTCGCCGGCGAGCACTGGGAGGGCGTCGTCGCCCGGTTCCAGAACGCCAACGCGTTCGAGCGGGCCGGCATCTTCAAGGCCGAAATTAACTGGGGCGACGACAAGACCACGGTCGGCGAGGTCGTCGGCCAGAACGGCCTGTTCGAGATCAAGGGGACGCACCGGTACGCGGACACGAAGAGCTACACCGTCGGCGTGAAGCTGCTCGACACGGACGAGGGCAAGCTGTGGGAGTGGACGACGCTCGCGCTCGTGTCCCAGCCGCACATCAACGAGGACCCGCGGGACGTGACGATCGACGCCCGCCGCGGCGTCGAGTTCGACGGCGTGATCGCCCGGTTCATCGACGAGAACACCCTCGGCCGGCCGATCGAGGAGATGAAGGTCACCGTGGACTGGGGCGACGGCACGTCGTCCTCCAACGAGCAACTCGAGATCGAGGACTTCGGGGCCGGGCACTACGTCGTCACCGGCAAGCACACGTTCACGAAGGTGACGTACGAGAACGGGTACAACACCCCGCTGCCGGTGAAGGCGACGCTGGAGTACGGGCCGGAGTTCGTCCAGAAGACGATCGCCACCACGAACACGACGGTTCGCGTCGGCGACATCACCGCCACGGTGAAGGAAGACCTCCTCGCCGGGGAGAACCAGCCGCTGCCGACGACCGTGGTGGGCGGGTTCACCGTGAACAACCCGACGGCCACGCCGGCCGACTTCAACGCCACCCTGAACTGGGGCAACGGCGTCAGCTACGTGACGAACGACAAGGACAACAACCCGGCCAACGACCTGACCATCGTGGCCGACGGGGTGGAGGGGAAGACGGCGAAGTTCACCGTCACGGCCGCGTACAAGTACCCGGAAGAGGGGGCGTTCCTGCCGAAGCTCGACGTGGTGTCGATCGCCGAGGACAAGGATTCCGGGTTCGGGAAGGTGCTCGTCGAGGGCGTGCCGCTGACGGCGGAGACGGCCGGCGACTTCAAGTCCGGGGCCGAGTACAAGTGGGACGTGTGGGTCTACGACCCGTACACGGCGTACTACTGGGGCGGGTGGTACGGCGGGTACTGGGGGTGGTACGCCGGGTCGTCCTACGGGTACTGGACGAGCGTCCCGGTCACGCAGTTCAAGGACGCGGACGTCGACTCCCAGGCCGGCGACTTCACCGGGTTCATCGACTGGGGCGACGGGCGGGTCGGCGGGGCGTACGTCACGAAGGGCGAGGACGGGTACTTCACCGTCTACGGCAGCCCGTACATGCCGATCTCCAACCCGCCGGAATCGACGAGCAAGACGTGGAACGCGACCGTCACGATCTGGGAGCGGGGCAACGAGAACTACTACGGCTACCCGTACTACTCCGGCTACCCCTACGGCACGTACACGGCCGCCAGCTACGACCTGTACCCGCAGTCCAGCCACATCAACATCTCCGCGTCCGTCACCATCTCGATTGAAGTCACGAAGCATTACGTCCCGTGGTACTGGTACCCCTGGTACTACTGCTACTGCGATTGCGACTCCGGGTCCGGGACCGGCAGCGGGTCCGGGACCGGGTCCGGCACGAGTTCGGGAACGGGGTCCGGCACGGGCTCCGGTACGAGTTCGGGGACCGGCAGCGGGACCGGCAGCGGGACCGGCAGTTCGACCAACACGACGATCGGGTCCGGCAGCGGGTCCGGCCCCGGTACGGGCACCGGGTCGGGCAGCGGCATCATCTGGACGCAGGTGGACACGTACCCGGACCCGGTGAAGGAAGAAATCCGCGCGATGATGGACTGGTTGCACCAGGACGGCGGCATCCAGCTCGACATGGCCGTCGCCGCCCCGGACGGGTTCGCCCTCCCGGCGAACACCCGCGGCGGCGGGCCGGGCATCCCGGCCGGCACGGGGACCGGGGCGACCGACGCCCCGCGGTACACGCTCCCCAGCCCGACCCGCCCGGACCCGGACTACTCCACCCTCGGCGGCATCCGCAATTCCATCGGGTCCGGCTCGGCCCCGCCGATCGGGTCCGCCCCCACCATCATCAAGCCCGTCGACGCCTACTGGCCGTGGCTCTCGCAGGAAGAAATCGACGCCATCAAGCCCGGCGTCGGGTCCGGGTCCGGCCCGAGCACGAACACCGGCACGGGGTCCGGGTCCGGGTCCGGGTCCGGCCCGAGCACGAACACGGACGTCGGGTCCGGCTCCGGCCCGGGAACGGGGTCCGGGACGGGCAGCGGGACGGGGCCGGGCACCGGTCCGGGGACCGGCTCGGGATCGGGGTCCGGGTCCGGTACGAGTACGAGTACGAGCACGTCCACCGGCAGCGACTGCAACTGCACGACCAATTGCCCGCCGGAGATCGAGGTCGATAGCGATGTCGAGGCGATCACGCTCATCGTGGACGGGGCGAAGGTCGATACCGTGTTCCAGGGCGTGGAGATCGCCGGCGCGACGATCGCCACGTTCACGTCCGCCGATTCCGGCGCGGCCGCCGGCGACTTCGAGGCGTGGATTTCCTGGGGCGACGGGAAGTGGGAGCAAGGCACCGTCGGGGGCGGCGGCGCGGGCGGCGGGTTCACCGTCACCGGCACGCACAAGTACGAGGACGTGAAGAACTACGCCGTCTCCGTGAGCGTGTACGACCACTCCGGCGCGAAGCTCGTCGAGTACACCGACCCGTACGGCAAGACGGTCACGTATTGGAGCTACTACCGGACCGCCGCGACCGGGTACACGTCCATCCGCGTCGCCGCCCCGGCGCTGGCCGAGGTCGAGGTGGACCCGCTCGAGGGGACCGAGTGGGAGGAGATGGCGGACGTACTAATCGCCGAGTTCACCAACCCGAGCCCGGACGCGATCCCGGAAGACCACACCGTCACCGTCTACTGGGGCGACGGCGAGAGCAGCACGTACAGCGGGTGGGGGGCCGCCGACATCGACCTCGTCGAGGTGTCCCAGGGGCACTACCAGGTCGTCGCGTCGCACACGTATTACGGGCCGGGGAAGTACCGCGCGCGGGTCGAAGTCCACGACGACTACGGCGGCGGCGACGACCTCGTCATGCTGACCGACGTGACCGTCGGGCCGTGGGACCCGACGTACGTCCCGTGGATGGACCTGACGGCCGAGCCGCTCGGCAACCTGACCGACGACCGGCTGCCGGCCGGCGTGGACATGCCCGCCGACCGGGTGGTCGCGAAGTTCGACATCAGCCAGTTCCCGCTCTGGTTCGGGGACGAGCTGCGGGCGTTCGTCGAGTGGGGCGACGGGACGATCACGGAAGGCACGATCGAGGCCGACCCCGCGTTCGCCGACCCGTCGCTGCCGTGGTGGATGAACTACCAGTACGTCGTGAAGGCCCGGCACACGTACGAGCAGTCCGGGGCGTACGCCGTCACGGTGAAGATCACCGAGTTCGAGGTGGACACGAGCGGGAACCTGACCGGCGCGCTGGCCGAGGCGTACACGACGGCCAACGTCGTGGCCCCGAGCTTCACGAACGTCACCCCGCGGACGATCAACACGAGCGCGTCCGACGGGTGGTGGAACGGCACGACGGCCGGCCCGAACGGGTACTACGGGAACTATTACAACTACTACTACGGCGGGTACAACCCGTGGTACTACGGGTACAACTCGTGGTACTACGGGTACGGGTGGTACGGGAACTCGGCCGGGCTGGACGAGACGGTCCTCGCGGAGTTCGACTACGAGGACGCGGCCGCCCTGCCGCGGGAGTTCACCGTCACCGTCGAGTGGGGCGACGGGTGGACCGACTCGTCGCTGGCCGTCACGGCCGGCAGCTACTTCTACCAGTCGGCCGTCAAGGTCGTCGGCCGGGACGGCAAGTTCAAGGTCATCGGGTCGCACAAGTACGCCGTCCGCGGCGACTTCACCATCCACGTCCACGTCGTCCACGACAGCGGCAAGGCGCTCGACCTGGAGAGCACCGCGCACGTCGCCGAGATGGCCGCCGGGTCGCCGTCGTACCAGTACCTGGCCACGTTCGAGGAGACGTGGACGTACGACTACACCGCGTACAACGCCTGGTGGGAGAGCAACCCGTACTACTGGTACTGGTGCTGCCCGCCGAAGGAGTACACGTACTCGAACGGCAACTCGGTCGATTGGGGCGACGGGACGAGCATCTCCGAGGGCGTGACCGCCACCAGCTGGGGCTGGGGCGGGTACGGCTGGGGCTGGGGCGGGTGGGGCTACGGGTGGGGATACGGGTACGGGTACGGGTACGGGTACTGGGGCGAGTGGGACGAGAACTACGACGTGTTCACGTCCAAGTTCACGACCGGGTACGGGAACTCGCACCTGTACAAAGAGCCGGGCGTGTTCGACACCGTTACCACGCACTGGAACACCTACGACTCGGCGTCGTCGAACCGGCAACTGGAGGCGGCCGCCGCCCCCATCCGGTCGATGCTCGTCAACCCGTACATCAAGGGCGACGAGGGGGCGACGATCGAGGAGCCGCTCGTGTGGTTCATCGACGCGGACCCGTTCCACGAGGACGCCGGCGCGTACACGGCCACCGTCAACTGGGGCGACGGGTCGCCGGACGAGGCCGTGACGATCGAGGCCGTCGGCGACGGCACGTTCCGGGTGCTCGGCGGCCACGCCTACGACAAGGCCGGGCGGTACGACGTGCTCGTGTCCATCCAGGGGCCGGACAACGACACGAACCTGATGACCGAGGCCCGCGTGTTCGAGACCGGGGTGGCCCCGGCCCTCGTGCCGCACGAGGACGGCGTGCTGGCGACCGTCAACACCGGCGACCTGATCCTCGCGACGTTCGCGGACGCGAACGGGGACGCCGAGGACTACTTCGCCCGCGTCCTGTGGGGCGACGGGTCGCCGCTCGACACGGACGCGTACGTCCGCGAGAAGGACGGCGCGCCGGGCGTGTTCGAGGTCGTCGCGGACCACGAGTACGCGGCCGCGGTGTTCGGCCCGACGCCGCTGACCATCACCATCGGCACCGGCGTGGCCGGGCAGCCGGAGAACCAGTTCCGCCCGACCGGGTGGTACGGGTACGCGTACTACAACGGCGGGTACTACTCCGGCAGCACGGCGGCCCGGTGGTCGGCGAACTACTTCTCCGACCCGGTGGAAGGGCTGTACCTCCAACAGTGGGTGCTGCACGACACGCTCGACGTGGACGCCGGGTGGGAAGACCAGAGCGAGTGGGACTACGCCGACGAGGAGGAGGAGGCGGACGCGCCGCGGGACAACTCGACGATCACGGCGTTCACCCGGACGACCGACCCGACCCGCGGCGGGCTGGTGACGGTCGGCGGCGGGGCCGTCGGCCTCGGGGACGGGTCGCTGCGGCTCTCGCACGGCCTCGACTTCGACCTCAGCCCCGGCACGGGCGTCGGCGGCAGCCCCGCGCTCGCGTACAACTCGGCCACGACGGACGTGCGGCCGATCGTGGAAATCCACATCGACGGCGAGTTCAACGGCGTGCCGGAGAAGGCCGTCGTCACCCTGACGTGGAACGACAAGCAGCCGCCGAACACGGAAATCCTGCCCGGCAACGGGCCGGTCGAGCACGCCCCGATCACGTTCACCCTGGGCAAGCAGCCGGACGAGGTCGGCGGGTACACGCTCGCCGCCCGCGTCAAGGACGAGCTGAAGTTCACCGGCCTGTACAGTTGGTCGGCGGACGTCGACGTACACGTCAACGACCCGGTCGAGGGGCCGCGGGTCGTCAACACCAAGCATTCCGGGTGGATGCCGGTCGTCGTCCGCGACCGGTCCGAGCGGCAGGCCCCGTACGGGGCCGGGTGGGGCCTCATCGACCAGTTGCACATCGGCGGGGACGGGGACGTGATGTGGGTGACGGCCGCCGGCGACGCGCGGGTGTTCGACAACCTCACCCCGCCGCTGGGCGGGAACGCCAAGCAGGCGGACAAGGACAAGCAGGACAAGACGTTCAAGGCGATGGACGAGGAGTTCGGGACGCTCAAGTACGTCGGCAAGGACAAGGAGTACGTCTACACGGCGAAGGACACGTCGCTGGTGACGTTCAACGGCCTCGGCCAGCTCATCCGGGTCGAGACGCCGGCCGGCGTCCGCACCACCTACGCCTACGACAAGCTCCAGCGGGTGGAGACCGTCACCGCCCCGGACGGCGGGGTGACGACGTTCGAGTACGGCAAGACGGCGGTGACGATCCACCAGCCGGGCGACCGGGACGTGGAACTGGAACTGGCCGGCGGGCTGTACGTCAAAACGCTCACGTCGATCACCAACCCGGACGCGAACGATTCCGTCCGCAAGTTCACGTACAGCGGCGACCGGCTGGGGAGCGACGAGTGGGCCCCGGTCAAGCACTCGTACTACTCCGACTACCCGTCGGACTTCTACTACTCGGTGACGACCTCCGGGCCGGAGTCGTCGAGCATCTACCGCTACTTCCGGCCGGCCGCGCGGGTGGCGCTCGGGGACGAGTCGAAGACGACCCGCGACGCCGTCACCGGGCCGATCACCGCCAAGTGGGACCACGGGTTCGGCACCAGCGTCGGCGACTACCAGGTGACGTACACGTACGACGCCCGCGGCCGGGAGTTGAAGGCCGAGCGGCCGCTCGGCGCGACCACCGCGGTCGCCCGGAACAAGCACGGCGACGTGGTGCGGGCGGTCGATGAGGTGGGCCGGGTGACGACGTACACCTACGACGCGGCCCACCCGAGCGACCTGCGGAAGGTCGAGTACTCGGACGGCACGTTCGTCAGCTACGAATACGATTCCACGTTCCACTTCGTCACGAAATCGACGGACGAGAACGGCGTCTCGACCGGTTCCACGTACAACGCCCTCGGCCTCGTCGAGACGACGACGGACGGCAACCAGAAGCAGACGACGTACACGTACCACGGCAGCAAGGGGTCGTGGGACGCCGGGCTGCTGAAGAGCGTGACGAACGCGAACCAGCACGCGACGCAGTACACCTACGACTTCAACCGCCGGCTCGCGACGAGCCAGGACGCGGTCGGCAACACGACGAGCTACGGGTACGAGTACACCCCGGAGGGGGCGTTCGTCACGTGGGTCACGGACCCGAAGACGTACACCACGACGAGCGTGTACGACGGCCGCAACCAACTCCTGACCGTCACCGACCCGAACGGGTTCACGACCGGCTACGCGTACTGGGACAACGGCGGCCAGAAGGCCGTCACCCGGCCGTCGCCGAACGTCGGCGGCCCGCCGGTGGTGACGCAGACGACGCAGGTGGCCGAGGGGGCCGGCAAGGTGGTCGAGGCGGTCGGCACGGCCGACGTGCGGACCACGTCCTACGCCTACGACTACCACGACCGGCTGGAGGCCGTCACGAGCGGGCTGAGCGACTCGGCCCGGCCGAACTACGCGCGGCCGAGCACGCACCGGTACGTCTACGACAAGCTCGACCGGGTGACCGAGGAGTACGTCGGCGACGCCGGGTACTCCGGGCTGCAGCGGGTCACGTCTTACGTGTACGACCCGACCGGGCTGAAACTCCTGACCACCCGCCGGTTCGAGTGGTCCGTCCTCGTGTCCGACCGGACGGCCTACGACGAGCGGTCGCGGCCGGTCGCGACCTACGAGAACTGGGTGCCGGACCCGAGCCAGCCGTCCGACCAGCTCAAGGTCAAGATGGGGTGGTTCGACCGGGTGACGTACACCGCCTATGACAAGGCCGGGCACGTCATCCGCGTCGTCAGCGGGCTGTCCGCCCCGGCCGCGCCGCCCTACAACCACCCCGCCATTCCGGTCCGCATGGTCCCGGTGCAGACGACGTTCACGTACGACAACGCCTACCGGATCACCGGCGAGTACAAGGCGATCGACTCGTACTTCGGCACGAACACGAAGACGCAGTACGACGCCGTCGGCAACGTCCAGTCCGTTACGGCCGACGCCCCGAACAAGGGCGGGGTCGTCGCCTACGCCCACCCGACCACGACCAGCTACGGGTACGACGCGGCCGAGCGGCTCGTCGTCACGATCGACGGGTACGGGTCGAACGTCGCGCGGCAGGCCACGCTCGAGTACGACGCCAACGGGAACGTCGAAACCCTGACGACCGGCATCCGGTCCGGGGCGTCGCCGGCCGACTACGGCCACGAGAGCATCACGTTCACGGAGTACGACAAGCTCAACCGCCCCGTCTTCCTGACCACCGACCAGTTCGGCTGGGCGCAGGCGACCACGGCGACCCTGTACGGCCCGCAGGGCGACGTGGTGCAAAACACGAACCCCCGCGGGGTGGTGACGAAGAGCACCTACGACCACCTCGGCCGGCCGGTCGAGCGGCACGAGGCCGTCGGGTTGCCGGAGGCCCGCAAGAGCACGTTCGGGTACGACGCGGCCGACAACCTGCTCGCGCAGACGACCGGCATCGCCGTGTCCGGGGCGATCATCGGGTACGCCCACGCCACGACCACGACCTACGCCTACGACGTGCTCGACCGGCAACTCGGCGTCACCGAGGCGGCCGGCACGAGCTACGCCCGGCAGACGGTCATGGAGTACGACCCGTTCGACCGGCTCCGGGTCCAGCGGAGCGGGATCGCCGTGTCCGGGGCGATCGCGAACTACAGCCACGAGCTGCGGGTCGAGTTCGACTACGACCTGCTCGGCCGGAAGCGGGCCGTCCGGGAAGGGCCGGCCGGCGCGCCGATGCGGGTGACCGGCTACTCCTACGACGCCGCCGACCAACTCCTCGCGTCCTCGCAGTCCTTGACGTACGCGTTCGGCTACCCGAGCTGGAACTCGTACTCGTCATTCGACCAGGTCCGAACGACGACCTACCGGTACGACCTGATGGGCCGGCAGACGGTCGTGAACAACGGGGACTTCGACCCGGCGCTGGAGCCGAACGCGACGAACCCGAGTTACAACAAGAACGCCATCCCGGCCCCGCAGGTCGTGACGACCGTGTACGACTCGGCCGGGAACGGGATCGCCGTCATCGACCCCCGCGGGGTGGCGTCGAAGGTCGAGTACGACGCGCTCAACCGGCAGACGGTCGCGACGGCGGGCTACCAGTACCCGAACGGGCTGATGACGCCGGAGCAGGCGGCCGCGTTCATCGCCCCGGTCACGAAGACGGCCTACGACGCGGCCGACAACGTGACGGCCACGGTCGAGGGGTTGAACAGCCCGACCCCGCGGACGACGACGTTCGCCTACGACGGGGCGAACCGGCGGATCGGGATCACGGAAGCGGCCGGGTTGCCGGAGGCCCGGCGGACGGTGATGGAGTACGACGACGCCGGCAACCTCGTCCGGCTGGTCAACGGCATCAGCGACACGGCCCAGCTCGATAGGGGCGGGAAGCTGTTCAACTACCACAACCCGCTCGGCACGACCTACGCCTATGACGGGCTGAACCGGAAGACGGCCACGTACTCCGGCTCGGAGGTCGATGACGGGACATTCTTCAACCTGACGAAGCACAGCCGGCCGATTACGACGTTCGTGTACGACGCGGCCGACAACATCATCCGGACGTACACGAAGGCCAGCGTGCGGCTGGCCGAAACGATCGTCGAGGGCGTGTACGACTACGACCCGCTGAACCGGAAGACCGGGCTGCGGGACGGGTTCAACACGGCCGACCAGCGGTGGACGGTCAACCGGTTCGACGCGACCGACAACCTGATCTGGTCGTGGAACTCGCAGGACGCGAAGACCGAGTACCAGTTCGACGCCCTGAACCGGAACACGGTCGTCGTCACCGGGGTGGACAACGGCACGGCCCCGCCGGTCCGGACGACGCACACGTACAGCGTCCACGGCCCGGCGATGGTCCAGACGAAGCTGGACACGACGTACTACTACTACGACCGGCTCGGCCGGCAGCGGTGGACGAAGGCGGACAACGGCGGCCGGTGGGTCGGGACGGAGTACGACGCGGCCGGGAACAAGACGGCCGTCATCACCCAGGTCACGCCGTACTACTACTCGGACCCGGGGAAGAGCGACGCCTTGGCTGCCGGCCCGGTCCGGACGGAGACGACGAAGTTCGCGTTCGACCCGCTCGGCCGGCAGCTGTCCGTCACCGACCCGCACGGGAAGGCGACGACCTACGCCTACGACGCCCTCGGCCGGGTGGCCGACGTGACCGACCGCCGCGGGTGGCGGAAGCACTACACCTACGACGCCCTCGGCCACACGGTCGTGGAGGACTGGATCGGCGGGACGACGAACGGCCGCAAGTACCAGTACGTGTTCGACGCCGCGAACAACATGGTCGCGTCGTTCGAGGGCACGTCCCTGACGACCGGCCACTGGCGGACGCACCAGTTCGACCTGCTCCGCCGGCAGACGGCCGAGGCCGCCCCGCTGACGACCGGCGGCGGCACGGTGACGGCGACGATGGCGTACGCCTACGACGCCGCCAGCCGGCAGACCCGCGCCGAGGACAAGTGGGGCAACTTCGTCAACACGTTCTACGACGCCGCCGGCCGCGTCTCGACCAAGCAGTTCGGCACGGCCGCGGCCACGGTGACGTACCAGTCCGACTACTTCTACGCCCCGGACGTGGTCGGCAAGCTCGACCGGTTGGCGTCGCAGGTCAACGGCCAGGTCGTCACCGCCGGCGGGCCGGCCGGCGGGCCGAACGTCCTGACCATGGCGATGGGGCACGACGGCCTCGGCCGGGTCACCGCCCGGGAGTTCAAGAAGGCCGGGAACGTGGTCGTGGCCGGGGCCTCGAACACGTACGACGACAACAAGGCCGGGCTGGTCAAGACGACGGCCCGGTACGGGGCCGAGAACGTCTACCAGAACAAGACGACCTACGACTACGACGCCCACGGCCAGATCGCGTCGTACACGTACGAGTCGTTCCCGATGAACGAGCCGATGACCAGCCCGTGGTCGTCGAACACGGTCACGATGACCTACGACGCGAACGGGAACTCGCCGTACGCAACCCTGTCCGCGGCCACCAGCACGGAACGCCCGTACGCCCTGGGGGCAACGGACGCGGCCACCTACGACGCCGAGGGGAACGTCGTCAAGATCGACCCCCGCCGGATCACGACCTACAACCCGTCGAAGGGGACGTACGACACCTTCCTCTGGTGGGTTCGCAAGGAACTCGACTACGACCACCGGAACCGGCTCACCCAGGTGCGGACGTACGAGGTCCGCACGGACACGCCGGGCCAACCGGGGGCGCATGTGTCCACCCTCCGGGACACGGTCACCTACGAGTACGACGCCGAGGACAAGCTCGTCGCCCGCACCGACGCGCGGTCCGGGTACGTGCCGAACCTGACGGACGAGTATGGGACCACAGACAACCGGACGAACTTCATCGAGAAGGAGCAGTATGTCCACGACGGGGCGAACGTGTGGGCGGACGCGAACGGTAGCGGCGAGTGGCAGCGGCGGTACGTCCACGCCCTCGGGGCGGACTCGCTGCTCGCCCGCCAGGACGCGGCGGCCGCCGGCGTCGCCAACCCGACGTACTGGTACGCGACCGACAACCAGGGGTCGGTCACGGCGGTGGTCAGCGCCGCCGACCTGAGCGTCGTGAAGGCCCTCGAGTACCAGGGCGGGTCGAAGGTGTCGGCCCGGCAGTCGAACGTGTACACCCCGGCCCGGTTCCACGACCGGTTCGAGTACACCGGGCGGGACGCGGACTTCGTGACCGGGCTGCAGAACAACCGGGCGCGGTGGCTGTCGGTCGCCGGCGGGCGGTTCCTGAGCGAGGACTCGTGGGGCTTCGCGGCCGGCGACACGAACCTGTCCCGGTACGCCGGGAACACGTGGCCGAACGCGACCGACCCGAGCGGGCACATCTGGAGTTGGGCCGCGATGGGCATCGGGGCCCTGGTCGGGGCGGCGGTCGGGGTGGCCGGCACGGTCATCGGGGCGGCCATCACCGGCGACCTGGACAAGCTGACGTGGGGCAAGGTGGCCGGGGCGGCGGTGAACGGCGCGATCGCCGGCGCGATCGTCGGGGCCGTGGCCGGGGCGCTGACCGGGGACGTGTCCGGGCTGGTCCTCGGGGCGGCCATCGGGGCCGTCGCCGGGGCGGCCGGCGGGGCGGCCGGGAGCATCACCGAACAGTTGATCGACAAGGGCAAGGTGGATTGGGACCAAGTCGGTACGGCGACCGCGATGGGGTTCGTCAGCGGGGCCGTCGGCGGGGCCATCGGCGGCGCGGTCGGGCGGGCGTTCGCCCCGGCCATCGCCCGCGGGGCCAGCCAGGAGGCGGTCAAACAGGCGACCGGCATGGCGTGTAACATGACCGTCCGCCAGGTGGCGGCGTTCACCGCCCGCAACGCCGCGTCCGGCGCGGTCAGCGGGATGTTGACCGACGCCTCCATGCAAATCCTGGTGCCGGACGAGAAGGGGTTCAGCTTCCGCCGGCTGATCGCCGCCGGGGTGAACGGCGGGTTGGGCGGCGGAGCCGGCTACCTGGCGAACCGGGCGGCGTTCAAGAGTTGCTTCCCGGCCGGGACGCCGCTGCTGACGCCCGACGGGGCGAAGGCGATCGAGGACTTCAAGGTCGGCGACCTCGTCCTGTCGCGGGACGAGTGGGACCCGGCCGGCCCGGTCGAGCCGAAGGCCGTCGAGGAGGTGTTCGTCCGGCACGCGCGGGTGATGTACCTGACGGTGGCCGGTCGGCGGATCGGGACGACGAGCGAGCACCCGTTCTACGTGCCCGGCAAGGGGTGGTTGTCCGCCGGAGACTTGGCCGTCGGTGACATGCTCGTCGGCCACGACGGGCAAACGGTACGAGTGGACGCCAAGGACGCGGGCGAGTGGGCGACGGTATATAACCTCCGTATCGCCGACTGGCATACGTACTTCGTTGGCGCAATCGAATGGGGCTTCGACGCTTGGAGTCACAATAGCAACGGGTGTGAAACCTTTGTTGCCGCCATGGAGAAGAAGGGCGTTCATCCGAAAACGGCGAGAAAGATGTGGAACGACCACGGCGGCGAGAACATGAGTCCTCAACAAGCGAGGCAACTCGTTGAGAAATTAGCCACCGCCGGCCACATCCCCCCCGCGGGAGTTGATGCCAGGCGACCGGCCGTCGGCTCCCGCTCAACAATCAGAGCCTTGAAGGCCGCTGGAATTAATGACATCGAAGCGAAGCCGAGGGTCTCCAGCGGGAACGACACCGCCCTCGGGAACAAGGGCGAGAGGGTCGCGATGAAATGGCTCGGGGAGCAGGGCTACGAAGTTCTCGGATCCCTCAAGAACAATAGCGGCCACGGCCTCGACATTGTCGCCAAGAAGGACGGTGTGCTGTATATTATTGATGCCAAGACGTCACGAACGAACAACGGGGGTCTAAGTCAGGATCAACGAAAGCTCGGTCCGGTAGGGTATGCGGAGAAACAGGTCGGCCTTGCTCAAGATGCCAAGGGAAGGTGGCGTGAAGGTTCCACGCCCAACGGGACGCGGGATTTTGCCGACACACTGGCGCCTCTAATCGAACAACACAAGGCGGCCGGGACAATCCAGGGCTTCCGGGTCAAGATCGAGCACTCCGGTCGAGGTGATATCCGACAACTGCCCTGGGATCAACCTTAAACTGACCACGGTAAGGGGGAGGCATGAAACGCAAGGCTGTTTGGGATTTTTCCCGTCTGGCGGCTCATTACACCTCATGGGTCGGATCGGAGACGAACCGGAGGTTGTTTGACTACAAAGCGAGAAGGGATTTAGCCGCGAGTCTAGCACAGGCCGAATCGACTGCGTCGCGTGCTGTCGTGGCGGTACATCTGGAAAAACTTTGCCTGTGGGAAAATAAACTCGGTGTGCATAAAATTCTGACAGGAGATAGGTCCGGTTGGGGGCATTTACTCAACGGGACCGATTTTCAGGCTTTGGCGCTCCGGGTGAGAAAGCTTACGTTCGCGGCGGTTCTCGCCGAGGGACGAACTTACCCAGTGCCTTTGGTTCATCGCGCGATCAGCCGTTGCTTGGCCCAAGCCATGGCTTTGAGAAGCGATGGCGTCGCGGATTGGTGTGGCGAGGTTCTACTGAACGAACTTACTAACCCTACGGGATTTCTTAAGGGCTGGGATGAAACACCCTTTCATTCCTTCGTGGCTTGGTTGTACGCGACATGGCGGAGTTACAAGTTGCCCGCTGAAGTGCTTTCGAGCCACAACATTGGTGTTTACGAAATGCTCGTAACGAATTGGCAGGACGAACGCGGCTTCCATGACGGGGTTCTAAGCGCGTGCGAGTACCATTGCACGCGGTTCGATGCCGACGTCGATGAGGAGTCTGAGTTTTGGCCTAGTCCGTTCGACATTTTTCCTTGCGAAATCTTAGCAGTGCTAAGGGTACATCGGGATGCGGGTATCGAAGGGATGCGAATTGTTCACCCTCTGCTGGACTCGGCATTAGGGGCGGTGCCACCGGACGTTGTCCCCATTCCTGATCCCATCTTAGCCACGGCGGCAATCCGAATTATTCAGTATGAGGAAACGAATGCGACGTGATGTTGACGGTTTCAATATCTGGCCGAGTTGCGGCGATGAAGAATATGCCAGTCAACACGAACTCACTTTCCTACCGCAACTGATATTCGCCGGACCGTTTCAGACTGGTGGTTTGGTTGTGGCCTCACTCACGCGAGCAGATTGCCCACCATCTTCTCCCCGCTACCTCGGTCCGGCGGAAGTCGCGGCCGGCGTGCAGCGGGGTTCCCGAGGTCCGCTTCCTCCCACGCCCGCAGCCCAGCGGGTGGCGGGGACGAGAACGAACCCGGTCAACCGGGCCACCGCCCGGCGGCCGAATCCCAGGGTCTTGTCAGCGGCAGTAACGTCGCCCGTCGCCCACTATGGAGGAACGTCTCACCAGTGTCCACTTGTGCAATTGGTGACGGTGGGACTCGAACCCACACATCCCGGCTTCTGAGACCGGTGCCTCCTTCCGATTGGGCCACGTCACCGCCGGCCGGCACGGCGTGCCGGATTGACCCGTAGGGGAGTCGAACCCCTGCTTTCTGGTTGAGAACCAGGCGTCCTCGCCGCTAGACGAACGGGCCGTCGTCGATCAGTGCGCCGGGCAGGAATCGAACCTGCGGAGCATCGCGTGCGGCGGTTTTACAAACCGCGTGGCCTCCCAGGGCCGGCCGGCGCATTCATCTCGCAGTAGCACGGGTGGGAGTCGAACCCACAGGCGCTCGGGTTTGAGCCGGGCCGCTTTGCCGGTTTGCGTACCGTGCCGTCGCTTCCCCGCGGTCGTTCGACCGCGGGCTTTCTTCTGACCTCTGACCTCTGATCTCAGCGCCCCTGGCGGGATTTGAACCCGCGATCCCCACCGTGACAGGGTGGTGAGCACTCCTGGCTGCTCCGCAAGGGCAATGGTCGTTCCACACACGGACGCCGGGCGTCGGCCGTCCACTGCTTCCATTCCGCGTGGGCCATGATCGAGTCCCCTCGGTCGGAGTCGAACCGACGCGCCCGCCGTATCAGAGCGGGAGGCTCCCGTTACATCACGAGGGAAATTCTTCCCAGAGCGTCTGGCGGGGGTCGAACCCGCGATTCCGACATGGCGAGCCGGTACGTTCCCAACTACGTCACAGACGCATCGATAAGTGAGGCCTGAGGGACTCGAACCCTCACGCTCCGGGTAAGAGCCGGAAGTGCTGCCGCTAACACCTAAGCCTCGGTGGTCTTCTGTCTTCTGTCTTCCGTTCCGCGTTCCGACCTCCGCGTTCCGCGTTCAAAGTACCCCGTGGGGGAGTTGAACCCCCGCCCCCGGATTGAAAGCCCGGCGTCCTCGCCGTTAGACCAACGGGGTGCAAAAAGAGAACCGGCCGGGGGACCTCACGTTCCCCCGGCCGGCTGCGAATCTCGCAGGTGGCTCACGGGGTCACGCGGTATCACCGATCGGGCGTAGCTTCGCCGGGCCGCGTTCGAGGCGGTCGTTGCGTTCGTAGCTCGCGTAAGCGGTGTTCACGGTCGTCGTCTCCTGTACGCTGGAATAGACGCGGCAACCGGCCGAAGGTTCGCGACGTTTCTTGGATTCCCGCATGTCCGACGACGAACGCTGGATGACGCACGCCCTTGCGCGGGCGGCCCGCGGCCGGGGGGCGGTCGAGCCGAACCCGATGGTCGGGGCCGTCGTGCTCGACGCGCACGGCCAGCTCGCCGGCGAGGGCTGGCATCGGAAGTTCGGCGAAGCGCACGCGGAGGTGAACGCCTTCGCGACGGCGGGAGCGAACGCCCGCGGCGGCACGCTCGTCGTCACGCTGGAGCCGTGCTGCCACCACGGGAAGACGCCGCCGTGTACGGCCGCGGTCCTCGCCGCCGGCGTGCGGCGGGTCGTCGTCGCGATGGCCGACCCGTTCCCGAAGGTCGCCGGCGGCGGGATCAAACTTCTCCGCGACGCTGGCATTGATGTGACTGTCGGCGTGTGCGAACAGGAAGCGAAGGCGCTGAACGCGCCGTACCTGAAGCTGCTCTCGAGCGGCCGGCCGTGGGTTCACGTGAAGTGGGCGATGACGCTCGACGGCAAGATCGCGACCCGCACCGGCGACTCGAAGTGGATCAGCGGCGAGGAGTCGCGGGCGGTCGTCCACGCGTTGCGCGGCCGGATGGACGCGGTCCTCGTCGGCGGCGGCACGGTGCGGGCCGACGACCCGGCTCTGACCGCCCGCCCGCCGGGGCCGCGGGTCGCGGCGCGGGTCGTCGTCACGGCGTCGGGGGAACTGCCGACGCGGTGCCAGTTGCGGGCCACGGCCCGCGACGTGCCGGTGATCGTGTTCACGGCGAAGGGGAACGAGCCGAAGCTCGCCGGCTGGGCCGCCGACGGCGCGGAGGTCATCGGCGGCGATTCGCTCGACGATCTGCTCGCCGAACTCGGCCGGCGGCGGATGACGAACGTGCTCGTCGAAGGCGGGGCCGGGCTGCTCGGCTCAATCCTCGACGCGAAGCTCGCCGACGAGGCGCATGTTTTCGTCGCGCCGACGGTGTTCGGCGGTGACACCGCCCTGTCATCCGTCGGCGGGGTCGGCGTCGCGGCGGTCGCCGATGCCTTCAAGTTGCTCGACGCCGAAGTCCGCACCGTCGGCCGCGATGCCTATATCCGCGGGCGATTAAAGTAGTAGGCACACTCCGTGTGCCGTCTCCTCGGCGGGTCGGCGAGGTCGCCTGGGTCGCGGCGGCTGATAGCGGACGGCGCGCGAACCCATCGGCGGGTTCGTCCGAGTCGCTGCGAGGCTCAGCAGACGGCACACGGAGTGTGCCTACTACTATAAAGCCCCCACCCCCATCCTCCCCGGAGCGTTCCGCATGACGCCGCTTCTGCTCACCGCCCTCGTTCTCGGCCAGCCGGCAGCCAACGAGGTCCTCCCGCTCTGGACCGGCAAGGTCCCGCACGCCGTCGGCGAGAGCAAGGCCGACAAGCCGACCGTCACCGTGTTCAAGGCCGAGCAGCCCAACGGCGCGGCGTGCGTCATCTGCCCCGGCGGCGGGTACGGGTTCCTCGCCGACGAGCACGAGGGGAAGGACGCGGCCCTGTTCCTGAACAAGCACGGCGTCACCGCGTTCGTGCTGCAATACCGGATCGCCACGAAGGACCGGCCCGGCCCGCTGCACCCCGCGCCGCTGGAAGACGCGCAGCGGGCGATCCGCCTGGTGCGGGCGAAGGCGAAGGACTACGGCATCGACGTGAAGAAGGTCGGCATCTGGGGCTTCTCCGCCGGCGGCCACCTCGCGAGCACGGCCGGGACGCACTTCGACGACGGCAAGCCGGCCGGCGACGACATCGACAAGCTCGGCTGCCGCCCGGACTTCCTGATCCTGTCGTACCCGGTCATCTCGACGGACAAGGGCGTGACGCACGGCGGGTCGGTGAAGAACCTGCTCGGCGAGCGCCCGGACGCGAAGCTGCTGGAGTATTACTCCAACGAGAAGCGGGTGACGGCGAAGACGCCGCCGACGTTCCTCTTCCACACGAGCGAGGACGCGGCCGTCGTGCCGGAGAACGCGGTCCTGTTCTACCTGGCGTGCAAAAAGGCGAAGGTGTCGTGCGAGCTGCACCTGTACGCGAAGGGCGTCCACGGCGTCGGCCTCGGCACCGGCTGGAAGGACGCGGCGAGTGGCAAGTGGCGGATCGCGCCGGAGCCGGCCGTGGCCGGCTGGCCGGACCGCCTCGCCGAGTGGCTGACGGCGCAAGGCGTGGTGGGGAAGAAGTGAGGCAGCCCGACTTCCGAAGTCCGGCTTCGACTTCGGAAGTCGATCCCGCGCGGGGGTTCCATTCCCGCGCAACGGCGAGCCGAGCGGCGTAAGCCGCCGGGTGAGGGGCGCGTTACCCGGCGGCTTACGCCGCTCGGCTCGCCGTTGCTTCTGTGTGGTGGTCGTTGCCGGTTCGACTTCCGAAGTCGAAGCCGGACTTCGGAAGTCGGGGCCTTCCCGCCAACCCCGCCGCCACCCGCGGCGTTATAATGCCACCAGTGCCCGTCCGCGTGTCCCGGAAGCCACCACCATGTCCCAGGCCATCGTCGATCCGGCCGAGCTGCGACGGTTCGCGGCCAACCTGAAGCGGTTCAACGCCGACCTCCAGACCAACCTCGCCGGGCTGCACGGCCAGCTCGTCGGCCTCAGCGACACCTGGCGGGACCAGGAGCACGACAAGTTCCGGGCCGAGTTCGAGGCCACCGCCAACGTGCTCGAACGCTTCGTCGAGGCGGCCAACCTGCACATCCCGTTCCTGCTCCGCAAGGCCGAGCGGATCGAAGAGTACCTGGCGCAACGATGAACCTCACCGCCGCCGACGTTCGCTCCATCGACGCCCTCCGCGAGTGGCTCATCACGCTGGCGAACTACCGTTCGTCCGCCGCGGAGGTGCTGTCGAGCTTGCAGATGGAGATCAACCGCGCGTTCGACTGGCTCGACGACCAGAAGAAGCGGTGGCAATCGGCCGTCAAGGGCTGCGAGGAGGAGGTCCTCCGCGCGAAGAACGAGCTGTCCGGCCGGAAGTTCGAGGACGCGACCGGGCGGATGCCGGACACGACCGTGCAGGAGCGGAACCTGCGGCGGGCGAAGGCCCGGCTGGAGCAGGCCGAGGAGCAGGTCGAGAAGTGCCGGGCGTGGCACCAGCGGCTGCCGAAGCTGATCGAGGAGAACTACAGCGGCCCGGCCCGGCGGCTGACGACGTTCATCGAGGTGGACGTGCCGAACGCGATGGCCCTGCTCGACCGCCGGATCGCGGCGCTGGAGAGCTACGCCGAGCTGCGGCCGGACTTCGCCCCCGCCCCGTCGGTGGCCGCGATGCCGGGCGGCGAAGCGAAGCCGCCGGACCCGCCGCCACCGTAACCTTGGTTTTGTTCCCTCCCCCCTTGGGGGGGAGGGTTAGGGAGGGGGGTACGGCTTGCCGCCCCGGTGAGGATCGCGTCCGAGGAAGGGAGGCTACCCCCCTCCCTAACCCTCCCCCCCAAGGGGGGAGGGAACAAGAGTCGAGCCTCGCAGAGCCGCGACCCCGCCACAGGAGTCTCCCCATGCGCGTCGGTGCCACCCGCAGCCAGTTGTTCGACGCCCAGAAGTCCGCCCGCGGGCACTGGGACAACCTCCTGGACGTGTGGGACGACGCCGCCCGCCGGGAGTTCGACGAACAAACCTGGCAGCCGCTCGACAAGCACGTCGGCGAGCTGCTGCGGGCCATCGACCAGTTGAGCGTCCTGTTCGCCCAAATCCGCAACGAGTGCGAATTCCCCGGCTGACCGGTTCGCCCCCGCCCGCCGTTTGCGATGCTAAGATAGCGCACGCCCCTCACCCGACTGCCGCACGCGGAGCGCGCGGATCGACCGGCACAGGCACTGGAATCCGCAATGTCCGAACCGCTCTTCGACCGCGAACGCGCGGCCCTCGATAAGCTCCTCACCCTCATCAAGGACCGCGCCGCCGGCGAGGCGAGCATCGCCACCGCCTACCAGACCGGGGCGGACGAGGCCGAGAAGGAAGTCCAGCGGGTCCGCCGGCTGATCGCCGCCGGGCGGAAGAAGGCCCGCGACGACGCCGACGAGGACTACCAGCGGCAGCTCGCCGACATGGGGGCGAAGTACGCCGGCCGGCAGAACGCCGCCGACCGCACCCGCGCCGACGCCCTCCGCGAGACGGACGAGAAGTTCCAGGCCAACGACCAGAAGACCCGGACCAAGTACCAGGACCGGCTCTGGACCATCGACTCGCTCGTCGAGGCGGCGGAAAAGGAGGCGAACGACCACCACCAGAAGCTCGTCCGCCAGGCCGAGAGCGCCCGCAAGAAGATCGCCGAGGCATGGAAGCAGGTCGAGCCGGCACTCGCGCGGGTCGGGCTGACCCGCGAGGACGCCGAGTTCCCGGTCGAGCGGCTGCCGAGTCCGACGCCGACCGACCCGGAAGGCAAGCTCATGTCCTGCACGGAGGACGTGGACGCCGCCGCCGAGGCGACGAAGACGTGCTTCCTCCCCCGGCTGCTGCGGCCGCTCAGTGTCATCGGGCTGTCACTCGTCCTCGGCGGCGTCGGGTTCGGCGTCGGCACGGCCGTCGGGACGATGAAGACGGCCGCGATCACGGCCGCCGCGTTCGCCCTCCTCGGCGGCGTCGGCCTGTACTTCCTCCTCCTGTTCCTCGCGAAGCGGCAGGTGCGGATGCGGGCGGTGCAGCTCGGCGTCTTCCAGGCCGAGGCCGGCCGCGCTGCCGACGCCCTCCAGGACTACGCCAAGACGACGCACGCCCGGCAACTCTCGGACTTGAAGAAGCGGCAGACGAGCGACCGCCGCCGGGCCGACGACCACTTCCAACCGCTACTCGCCAAACTCGCGAGCGAGCGGACGAACACCACCGCCCGGATCGAGGCCGAGTACACCGACCGGCTCGACCGGGTCGGCCAGGACCGGTTCATCGAGGCGAAGGCGATCGACGAGGAGTACGCCGTCAACCTGTCGGCCGTGGACGCGAAGTTCGACCAACAGCTGCGGGACGCGGAGGACAAGTACAACGAGAAAATGACGGACGTGATCTCGACCCGCGGCCAGGACTGGAACGCGATGTCGGGCGCGTGGCATTCCGGCATCGCCGCGGTCGGGGCGACGCTCGACGAGCTGAAGGCGCACGGCCAGGAGGCGTTCCCGAAGTGGGACGAACTCATCGACGGCAAGCGGCCGCTGCCGGACAAGGTCCCGAACGGCGTCCGGTACGGCGCGACGAAGGTGGACATGTACACGCTCCCGGAGGGCGAGCCGCTCGACGAGCGGCTCGCGCCGGAGACGCCGATCCGCCTGTTCGTGCCCGCGTACCTGCCGTTCCCGGACAAGTGTTCCGTGCTGCTGAAGGCCGCCGACCAGGGCCGGGCCGCGGCCGTCACCGCGCTGCAGGCGATGATGCTCCGGTTCCTCACCGGGCTGCCGCCGGGCAAGGTGCGGTTCACTATCATCGACCCGGTCGGCCTCGGCGAGAACTTCGCCGCGTTCATGCACCTCGCCGACTACGACGAGCAGCTCGTCGGCTCCCGCATCTGGACCGAGAGCGGGCAGATCGAGAAACGCTTGCTCGACATCACCGAGCACATGGAGAACGTGATCCAGAAGTACCTCCGCAACCAGTACAAGAGCATCGAGGAGTACAACCGCGCCGCCGGCGAGGTGGCCGAACCGTACCGCGTGCTGGTGATCGCGAACTTCCCGACGAACTTCACCCCGGACGCGGCCCGGCGGCTCATCAGCATCCTGAGTAGCGGCCCGGCGTGCGGCGTCTGCACGCTCGTCAGCGTGGACACGAAGGCGGCGATGCCCCGCGACTTCCGCCTCGCGGACCTGGAGCAGGTGGCGTTCAACCTCGTCTGGAAGGACGGCAAGTTCGTCCCCGTCGATCCGGTGCTGGCCGCGTTCCCGACGACGATCGACACGCCGCCGGAGCCGGTGGACCTGGCGGACCTCGTCCGCAAGGTCGGCGAGGCGAGCCGGGACGCGGCGCGGGTCGAGGTCCCGTTCGAGTTCATCCAGCCGGGGCCGCTCGACATCTGGAAGAGCACGGCGGCGAAGTCGTTCGACGTGCCGATCGGCCGGGCCGGGGCGACGAAGCGGCAGATGTTCTCCCTCGGCCGCGGGACCGCGCAGCACGCGCTCGTCGCGGGCAAAACCGGCTCCGGGAAATCGACGCTGCTGCACGCGCTCATCACGAACCTCGCGCTGATGTACAGTCCGGAGGAGGCGGAGCTGTACCTGATCGACTTCAAGAAGGGGGTCGAGTTCCGCGCCTACGCGGCGAACCGGCTGCCGCACGCGAAAGTCGTGGCCATCGAGAGCGAACGCGAGTTCGGCCTGAGTGTCTTGCAACGGCTGGACGTGGAACTCCGCGACCGCGGGGACAAGTTCCGCGCCGCCGGCGTCAACGACCTCGACGGCTACCGCGACCACTTGAAGTCCCAGGGCAAGGGCGGCACGCTCCCCCGCATCCTGCTCATCGTGGACGAGTTCCAGGAGTTCTTCGTCGAGGACGACAAGCTGGCGCAGGAGGCGGCGCTGCTGCTCGACCGGCTGGTCCGCCAGGGCCGGGCGTTCGGCCTGCACCTGTTCCTCGGCTCGCAAACCCTCGGCGGGGCGTACTCGCTGGCCCGCAGCACCATCGACCAGATGGCCGTCCGCATCGCACTGCAGTGCTCGGACGCCGACGCGCAGCTGATCCTGAGCAAGGACAACAGCGCCGCCCGGCTGCTCTCCCGGCCCGGCGAGGCGATCTACAACGATGCGAACGGCCTGCTCGAAGGCAACGACCCGTTCCAGGTCGTCTGGCTGGACGAGGACCACCGCGACAAGCTGCTGAAGGAGATTCACGAGCGGGCCGGCGACAAGTACCCGCCGCCGCTGGTGTTCGAGGGGAACGTCGCCGCCGAGTTGCCGAAGAACCGGCTGCTCACGAACCTGCTCGCGAAGCCGCCGGCGGACGTGAAGGTTCCGGTCGCGTGGCTCGGCGACGCGGTCGCGATCAAGGACCCGACGGCCGCGACGTTCCGCGCCCAGTCCGGCATGAACCTGCTGCTCATCGGCTCCTCCGAGGAGGCGGCGCTGGCGATCCAGACCGCGGCGGTGGTGGCGTTCTCGGCGCAGGTGAAGCGGGACGCCGGGCGGCCGGTGACGATTCTCGACGGCACGCCGGACGACAGCGACCACGCCGATTACCTGCGGAAGGCGGCCGAGGCCGTCGGGTTCGCCGGCGCGAGCGTCGAGCGATTCCAGATTCAATCCGCGCTGGCGGAGTTGGCCGAGGAGATCGCGAAGCGGCAGGGCGGGTCGGCCGACCGGTCGCCGCGGTTCCTGTTGGTGCAGGGCCTCCAGCGGTTCCGGGAACTGCGGAAGCCGGAGGACGACTACGGGTTCGGCCGCAAGGGGGACCAGCCGAAGTCGCCGGGCGAGCTGTTCGCGACGATCCTCCGCGACGGCCCGGCGGTGGGCGTTCACTCCATCGTGTGGTGCGACAGCTTGACGAACCTGACCCGTGCGTTGGACCGGCAGGCGTTGCGGGAGTTCACGCAGCGGGTGCTGTTCCAGATGAGCGCGCAGGACAGCAGCACGCTGATCGACACCCCGGTGGCGAGCCGCCTCGGCCGCACGCGGGCGCTGTTCGTGCAGGAGGAGCTGGAGCGGCCGGAGAAGTTCCGCCCCTACGGGCTGCCGGAGCTGTCGTGGCTGCGGGGCGTGGGGAAAGAATCACTAAAGTGACGCTAATGGGCGGATAGAATCGGCGATGAAAGGGGGGATCAAGCAATGGGTAGCTTGGCCGAGTTCGTGAAGAAGGAAGCCGCGCATCTCAAGGGGGAGATCGAACGGCAAGAGGCTTCGCTGAAGGAGTGGAAGGCCGCCATCGACGACCTTTACGCGACCTTAACTCGGTGGATCGAAGAAGCCGACGGCGGGCTTCGGTTGCTCCGGACGGATGCGTTCGCATACGTCACCTGCCGGGAACCGGGCCTGGGAACATATGAGGTGAAGCGACTGACGATCTCGGTGGGGCAACTCGGTTCTCGGGAGGCCGAGATCGTACCCCGCGCGCGGTTCGTTGCCTCGCAGGTTAAGGTCAACGGGAAGTTGCGCCGCGCGGACGGGATTATGGAAATACGCGAGCAGACGACCCCCATGTATTACCTCTTTCGGGTCAAGGACGACGGCCGTGACGCGTGGTTCATCCGAAGCGTCGTCGAATGGAACGCCGACGAGGACTACGGGAACGCCTTCTCACTCGACCGGGACCGGTTCGAGGCGGCCGTGCTGAGCATCCTCAAGTGACCCGGTTCCAGGCCGCGTGGGATTGGTTCGAGACGGTCAACGAAAGTTGTCGGCTGTTCGGCCAGTTGGGGAACTGCTGGGCGGATTTGCCCTGGGAGGCCGACCGCCTCCCACCGGGCCGATTACGGAACATCGAAGGCCCCGAGTTCAGCACCCTCCGCGACCGCGTCCGCGAACCGCTCAACGACTTGGCCATCCTCTTTCTCTTCTCGGTGTTCGAAGCGACCGTTCGGGATCACGTCCGTTTGCAAGTCGATCCGGAAATCGAACGCCTCCAACACGAGGCCCTCCAACAAGCCGGCCGCGACCTTCGGGAAACGTTGGACGACGGTAGCTTTTTCCGGGTGCTGAAGTTGGTGAAGGGGATCGACCACAACTTGGCAGAGGAAGTAAACCGCATCCGCAAGCACCGGAACTGGATCGCCCACGGCAAGAAAGCGGGCGGCGAGCCGGCGTTCACGGTCGGTGAGCCGAAAGAGGTGTACGGACGGCTACGGGCATTCCTGGAGTTGCTCTCGAAGTCGGTCCCCCCGCTTGCGGACGACGCCGGTTCGGTGTAACCGCCCGAGTCCGAGGGAATGCCATGTCCGCGGCCCCCGAACCGCCGCCGCCGGTGATCGCGTTGCCGCTGCTCACGCTCGCCTGGGTGGCGATCGCCGTCCCGAACGTGACCGACGCGGGGTCCGGGTTCGTCCCCTTCTGCTTGCTCGCGCCGCTGTCGGCGTTGGTGGCGGTCGCGTGGTTCTGGGCGCTCGTGGTGATCTCTCACACGCCGCGGCCTCGCGCCCGGCGGTGGTTCAACACGTGGGCCGGCTGCACCGCCGCCGTGGCATTCACCCTCGTCCTCGCCCATCCCGCCGTCGGGTTCCGCGCCCGCGTGTGGCTCTCGACGGCCGCGCTGGAGCGGTTCGCCCGGTCACTGCCGCCGGACGCACACGCATCCGAGCCGCCCGGGATGGTCGGCCTGTTCTACGTGACGGATTATTCAACCGGCCCGGACGGGTCGGTCGCGCTATTTACAAGTAACTCGGGGATGCTGGGTCGGGCGGGCATCTTGTACCTGCCGCCGGGGGCCACGGCTTCCGGATCGGTGGGTCTCCACGGGCCGCTGTTCGGCTCGTGGCATTGGTTCTACCAAAGGTTTTGACGGCCGATTTGCCCCGTCCCATCGCCGAAGTCAAGTGTCCCGCCGCCACGGGGTGGCCCCGTGGCGGTGGCGGCGGTGGCGGTCTCGACCCGTCGTAGGGGATTTCGCCCGCCACGACTTCCGCACAAAATCCCGACACCCGCCGGATTTGGACAAATTTTCACTCCGCGTCCACGCCGATCCACTGCGTCACGTCCAGCCGGGCGTGCGGGCTGCCGTCGGGCGGGGACAGGTACGCCGACTCCCACGCCGGGCCGAACTGCGGCAGCGCCGAGAGCTGCACGAACGGGTACTCGCGGTAGATCGTCACCTCGTCCGGCGTCGCCGCGAACACCGTCTTGTCGTCCGCGGGGAAGCCCTGGTCGGCCATCTGCCGGAGCTGCTCGCCGCCGGGGCCGGCCGGCGTGCCGAGGACGGTGATCGCGTGGTTCACCCACGGGCCGTTGCCGACGAGCGCCGGCTTCGCCATGCCGTAGGCGTTCGCCAGGACGTGCGCCGCCTGCGGGCGGCCGCCGCACTTCGTCGTGAACATGCCGGCCAGGTCCACCTCGCCGAGCCGGGCGTTCAGGTGGAACCGTGCCCGCGACCGGACCACGGCCAGGATCGCCTCCGGCGTCACCGTCGAGTTCATGCTCGCCTGGTACAGGCCGCCGAACGCCTCCTCGATGCCGACCTGCACGAGCCGCTCGACCTCCTGCAGGTCGTCGTCGGTCAGCACGGCCAGGTACCGCTGGGCGGCGTCCTCGATCGTGCCGCAGCCGGGGGGCATGAGGCGGGACGCGTCCACCGGCGGGGCCGGCTGCTCCAGGTCCGCGACGATCAGCTTCTGGACGACCTCCAGCCGCTGGCGGCAGGCCGCGATCTGCGCCCGGAGGTCGGCGAACGCCGCCTTCATGTGCTCGAACAGCTTCGCCGACCGGCGGGCGACGGCGGCCTGGAACTGCGCGCCGGGGAACGTCCGGAGGGCGTCGCCGATCTCGGCGGCGGACGGCTTCTTGCCGTTGGATTGCGGGTGGACGTAGGCCATCAGCGGGTCGTACCCGACCCGCGCCGTCTTCTCCGCCCGGTCGGCCTCGGCCTCGCACTCCAGCCGGCAGACGTGCAGGTAGGACAGGATTTGTTGCAGCGCCTCCTCGGCGCTGGCCGTGCGGAAGTGCGGGTCGTCGATCATCTCCTGGATGGCCGTCGTCAGCACCGTGCCGCCGTTGCCGACGATGTCGGCGGCCGCCAGCCGGAGGGCGTCCTCCAGGGCGTTCGGCAGCCGCTGGCCGGTCGGGTGGCCGATCGCCTTGCCGAGCTGGTCGAGCACGGCGATGACCTTGTTCACGTCCGGCGTCCGGGCCATCCACCCCTTCGGCGTGGCCGGGTCTACAATTCGGGCGATGACGGTCGGGAGCGGCTCGTTGAACACGCCGGCGGCGGCCTTGTGCAGCGCCCCCTGCACCGCGTCCTTGGACAGCCCGGCCTCGGCCATCTTCTTGGACACCCAGGGCGGGATCAGGTGGCGGGCGCGGGTGATGTCCGGGGAGACCCAGTGCGTCAGCAGCACGCCGGTGAGGACGCGGGCGGTCCGGTCCACGATCGCGCCCCGCGGCCAGGAGTAGAGCGCCCGGCCGAACGTCCGGACGGTCAGGCCGAGGGCCGTCGGGGACCGCGGCCGGGCCTCGTCCGCCGTCCGGCCGACCGGGGAGAACAGGTCGAGGCGGATCCGCTCGGCGGCCGCCGCGACCGGGTCGTCCGTCCCGCCGGGCGTCTCGCGGGCGGTGGACTTCCGCGCCGCCGGGTGCTTCTCCGCGCCGGTCTTGCGGAACATCTTCGAGCTGGAGACGGCCGCCGAGTTGCCCATCAGTTGGAGCGGGACGACCGGCAGCGCGGCCGGCAGCACGTAGGTCGTGTGGAACGGCGGGTCGGAATCCCGGACGCCGCCGGACCGCTCGTCGTAGAACGCGTTGAACACCGTGCTCCCGCGGCCGTAGTGGTTCAGCTCCGTGAGCGCCGCACAGACGTTCGCCCGGACCGGCGGCGGCAGCTCGTCCGGCGGGCCGTCCGGCGGGACGAACAGGACGCCGACGACCTCCGGGTTCGCGTACCCCATCTTCTTGAGCCGGTGGCGGACGGCGTAGGCCACGTCCAGGAACATGCCGCCGCCCGTCCCGCCGGCGAGGGCGGCGACGACGTACACCCGCGGCCGGTTGGACCGCATGTCCAGCCCGGCGCGGTCGAGGGTGGCGGCCACCGCGTCCGGGTCGAGGATCGACTCCAGGTCGTAGGCGAACTTCTGGTTCAGCGCCCGGTAGTGGTCGACGAACGCGAGCCGGCCGAGCGGCCGAAGGCCCATCGTCGTCGGCGTCCGCTGGAGCTTGTTGAGCAACTGCGGGTCGAACCAGCCGTCCATGATCGTCTGCCCGGCGAGCCGCGGCTTCATGTAGTGCGTCGGCCGGTTCAGCCGGGCCGGGAACACCTGCTCGGCGGCCAGCTTCGCCAGCCGCTCCCACGGCTTGTCGGTCGCGGCCAACTCCGGCGTCTGCGGGTCGGTGTCGATGTAGAGCGACCGGACCGCGGGCAGGGCGTCGCCGCTGCCGAACCGGTCGGCGAGGTCGGCCCGCAGCCGCTGGAGGACGTGCAGCCCGGTCCCGCCGAGGCCGATGACGAGCGCCGGCTGGAACGGCCCGGCCCCGGTCTGCTCCGGCGGGGCCGTCCGCGGCGGGTCGGCGTCCGGCGTCCCGGCCGGGTACGGCGTGTCGGTCCGCCCGCCCGCCTCGGCCCGCGGGGCGGCCGGCGGCGCGAGCGTCGAGCCGCCGGCCGCCGGCAGGTCGAACGTCACCCCGTCCGCCGGCGGCGGCCCGCCGAGCAGGACGGCCGCGACCGTCGGCCGGTTGATGTCGGCCATGCTGATCCCGCCGGACGCCGGGGCGGCGACCCGCGTGCCGACCCGGAGCGCCCGGACGAACTCGGCGCACGTCGGGAACCGCTCCTCGGACTTCTTCGCCAGCGCCTTCCGCAGGGCCGGGCGGTCGCCCTCCGGGGACGGTGTCAGGTTCGGCGGGGCGGCCAGGTGCTGCATGAGCAACTGGTTCATGCTCGTGCCGTCGAACGGCCGCTGGCCGGTGAGCAGCTCCTGGTACACGCAGGCGAGGCTGTACTGGTCGCACGCCTTCGTCACGATGCCGTCGAACGTCTCCGGGGCGGCGTACACCGGGGTGATGCCGCCGGTCACCTGGGCGGCCAGCCCCTGCAGGTCCTTCACCTGGCCGAAGTCACCGACCTTGACGTGGTTCCACTGGAGGAAGATGTTCTGCGGCTTCACGTCCAGGTGCAGCAGGTTGTGCTCGCCGTTCATCAGGTCGAGGACTTCCGCCGTCTCCTGCATGAACACGAGCAGCTCGTCGCGGGGGATGCCCTGCTGCCCCTTCGCCCGGTGCTGGCGGAACCGGTCCCACAGGTTGCAGTCGGCCAGCTCCATGACGATCAAGAGGCGGCCGTCCACGATGTCGTACCGGTCGAGCGCGAGCAGGTACGGGTGGCGGACCTGCTTGACCCGTTCGAGCGACTTGAGTTCCTGCTCGGCGTACCGGACGAGGTCGTTGTCCTTGCTCCGGAGGTCGCCGTGGATGATCTTGATGGCCTTGTAGATGCCGCCGGGGGCGATGCACTTCCAGACCTCGCCGAACCCGCCGCTGCCCAGGCGGTCGATCAGCCGGTAGCCCGGCACCGGCTCGACGTTGGCTTCGAAGTGAACGGCCATGGCAATCTCTTACGGGGGGCGACGGCGGGCGGGCGGCCCGCCGGGTGGGGGGTTAGGTGGTCACCGGCTCCGCCGGCATCCACGGGAGGTCGCTGCGGGTGTGCGGGTTCATGTCCCCGGCCAGTTGCTGCTGGTACGCCTCGCGGCCGAAGTCCGCCAACTGTGGGAGTTCGTGCAGCGGCAACAGCGGGTACTCGCGGATGAACACGATGTCGTCCGGCAGCGGGGCGGGGATGAACCCGATGCCGGGCAGGAGCGAATCGACGACCTTGCGGAACCGGTCGCCGTCCGGCCCCGGCGGGGCGGCCAGGATCGTCGCCTCCATCTGCGGCTTGCCGGAGATGCTCGTCAGGTCCGGGGCGGCCTCCTCGAACGAGTTCATGAGCATCTTCGGCGTGTTCGGCGCGGTCTCCGTCCGGTGGCGGAAGAACACGGCCGCCGGGTCCGACCGCTCCAGCCGGGCGTCCAGGAACTCGCGGGACAGCCGGGCCAGGATCGCGAGGAAGCTCGGCGTGTACTGCGGCTTCACGCACACGCTCACGAGGCTGCGGAACTTGCCGACGATCTCCTGCTGGAGCCGGGTGTCCAGGTCGATGATGTCCTGCGGCGGCAGCGCGCCGAGGAACAGGTCGGCCGCCCCGTCCAGCCCCTCGACGCCGTGCGGCAGGATCATCCGGCCGGGGCCGGTCATGAACAGGCTGGCGTGCGTCGGGGCGACGATCTGCCCCATGATCTCCGTCAGCCGCTGCCGGCAGAACGCGATCTCGCGGACGAACTCCGGGGCGCTCGCCGCCAGCTTCCGGTAGATCGACAGCGTCGAGTCGAGGACGTGCAGCTTCAGCCGCTTGTTCGGGTAGCGTTCCAGCAGGTCGAGCAACTCGCCGGCGACGACCGCCTTCCGCGGGCCGATCACGCCGAGGCCGATCCCGGACTCCATCCCGTTCAGGACGCTCGCCAGCCGCCCGTAGGCGTCGTACACGTCGTCCTCGATCTGCTTGCGGACGGCCTCCAGCCCGGAGATCGTCCGCTTCAGCCGGGCGATGATCTGGTTGAGCACCTCCTCCGCCCCGGACAGCCGGTACTGCGGCTGCTCGACGAACGCGACGGCCATCGCGGACAGGTGGTGCTCGACCTCCGCGGCCAGCTTCTTGTGCCGGTCGGCCAGGATCGTCTGGAGGGACGGCGGGTTCTCCGAGTCCGCCTCCGGCGTGCCGACGACCTTGAACAACTGCTCGAGGACCTCGTAGGCCGCCTCCGTGTCCAGCCGGACCGCGCCGGGCGTCCGGGTGCGGAGCGGCATGACGAACGCCTGGAACACCTTCTCCGGGTCCTCCCGGAGGGCGTCGTGGATCGCCTTGTTGAACTTCTCGACGACGCTCTCGAGTTCGAGTTCCCGCTGCCGCCACTGGTCGTCGAGCCACGTCTGGATCGGCTCCCGGAGGTGGGACGCCTCCTTCGCCGTCCACCGCTGGAGGAGCCGCTGGCCGAACCGCCGGGTGGCCACGTCGAGCAGCTCGTGCCGCGGCCAACTGAGGCGGTACAGGCCGTGCGTCTGGACGACCGGGACGCCGCCCTTGTTCAGGGCGAACGCCTCGGCCCGGATGCCGTCGGTGACGCGGCCGGTCGGGGTGAACAGCTCGAGGAACATGCTCCGGGCGACGAGGCCGCCGGAATACGCGAGCTCGAGCGGGTTGTTCCGCTTCGACAGTTGGACGACGCCGCACCGGGCGAACGGGCCGTCGCCGTCGGTGAACTGCGGCTCGTTGCCGAACCGGGCCTGGTACTTGTGGCGGCCGCCGTGGAAGTACGCCAGCTCGTTGAGGGCGGCGAACGTGTTCGCCAGGGACAGCCCCTTGGCGCTCGTCTTGTCCCCCGGCGGGGCGAGGAGGACGCCGACGACCTCCGGCTTGGCGTACCCGATCTGGCGGAACTCGTTCTTGATCGTGTACGCGAGGTCCAGGAACATGCCGCTGCCGGTCCCGCCGCACGTGCTCGTGACGACGTACGCGCGGGCGCGGTTGGTCCGCAGCCCGAGGCCGGTCCGGGCGACGGCGGCGGTGATCGGCTCGTCCGAGACGAACGTCTCGACTTCCTGGCGGATCCGCTGGGCGATCGTGCGGTAGTTGTCCACGAACGCGAGCCGGCCGAACGCCCGGACGCCGGCCGCCGGGCCGGGGTTCCGCGGCAGCTTGTACAGCACGCCGGGCGGCATCCACTGCTCGACGGACGGCCCGCCCTCCCGTTGCAGGTAGTGCGTCGGCCGGTTCAGCCGGGCGATGCACACCTCGCTCGGGGCGAGCGGGTCCGGCAGGTTCGGGTCGGTGACGACGGATTGCGCGTCCGGGTCGGTGTCGATGTACAGGAACCGGACGTGCGGCAGCGGGTCCGGGCCGAACCGCTCGCGGAGCAGTTGCTTGAACGCCCGCATCGCGACGTACCCGGTGTTGCCGACGCACACGATCAGGGCCGGCACGAGCGACCCGTCCGCCGTCCGCTCGGGCGGGGCGAGGCCGATGCTGCTCATCCGGGCCGTCTGCACGACGAGCGGCCGCTGGAGCGTGACGGCGGGTTGCAGCCCGCCCGTGTTGCTATTCCCGGCGGACGACTGCGGGGTGACGAGCCGCGGCGTCTGGAGCGGCCACGGCGTGTTCCCGGTCGCGCTGACGCCGGGGGCGAGCTGCCCCTGGGTGCGGAGTTGCGGGAGCGGGGCGAAGTCGGCCCGCGGGGACTCGTTGCCCGTCGGCTTCGAGGCGCTGCTCCCCGCCCCGGCCGGGGCGGACGGCCGCAGCGGCCCGGCCGCCTTCGCCGGGTCGGCCGGCGCGGCGGTGACGCCCGACCGCCCGGTCGGCGCGGCGGGCGTTACCCCGGACGGCGGCTGCGGCTGGCCGACGTTCTTCAGCGCCCGGATCAGGTCCATGCACGTCGGCCACCGGTCCTCCGGCCGCTTCGCCAGCGACCGGCCGACGACCGGCCGGTCCGCGACCGGCAGCGCGTCCAGGTCCGGCGTGCCGTTCAAGTGCTGCATCACGAGCTGCTTCGTGTTGCTCCCGTTGAACGGCCGCGTGCCGGTGAGCAGTTCCTGGAAGACGATCGCGAGGCTGTACTGGTCCGTGTACCGGCTGACGTAGCCTTCGAACGTCTCCGGCCCGGCGTAGACGGGGGTGACGCCGCCGGTGACCGTGCCGCGGCCGCCCTCGAACGCCTTCGCCAGCCCGAAGTCCGCCACCTTGACGTGGTTGAACATCAGGAACAGGTTCTGCGGCTTCACGTCCAGGTGCTGGATGTGGTACTTCGAGTTCATCAGGTCGAGCGCCTCGGCGGCTTCCATGAGGTAGCCGAGAAGCTCGTCGCGGGGGATGCCGGGCATGCCGAGGCCGCGGCACTCCTTGAACCGGTCCCACAGGTTGCGGTCGGCCAGCTCCATCACGATGATGAGCTGGCCGTTGATGATCTTCCACTGCTCGAGCGACAGGATGTACGGGTGGCGGATGTTCTTGACGCGGTCGAGGGCCTTGAGCTCCTGTTCGGCGGCCCGGATGTTCTCGTCTTCGAGGTCGTTAAGGTCCCCGTAGACGAACTTCATCGCCTTCTGGATGCCGCCGGGCGCTTCGACCTTCCAAACCTCGCCGAACCCGCCACGGCCGAGCCGTTCGAGCAGCTTGTAGCCGGGGATCGGCTCTTGTTGGCTGGCCAGCGGGACCGTCATCGAGCGGCTCGATCCGTGGGGGGGCCGCCGGCGGGGACCGGCGGTCCGGGAAAGCGATGTAGTATCACTTAGCTCAGTATCGAAGCTTTGGCAAAACCGCGCGCTTCATCTCAATTCATAAAATCGGCCCGGCCGGATAAACTGCGACGGGGTGTACGCCGGGGCGAATATTCAGCCCCAAACGAAGGGTGCGCCTGACTTCCGAAGTCCGGCTTCGACTTCGGAAGTCGATCCCGCGCGGGGGCGTCCATGGTGACCGCAACCGCCCCTCCGTCCGTTCGACTTCCGAAGTCGAAACCGGACTTCGGAAGTCAGGTTCTCGAGACGCGCACCCAATGACCGCCCCCCTCCCCGCCCTGTCGATCCGCCAGCCGTGGGCCGGGCTGATCGTCGCCGGGCGGAAGTCGATCGAGGTCCGTACCTGGCCGACGGCCCACCGCGGGCCGCTACTCATCCACGCCTCCAAGATTCGCGACGAGCGGCCGGAGGCGACGCAGTGGGTGACGCCGGCCGTCGCCCCGTTCTGCGCCCCGACCGGCGGGGTCGTCGGCCGCGTCGATCTCATAGAATGCCGGGACTACCGGACCGCGGCCGCGTTCCTCGCGGACGGGGACGCCCACCTGAACGCCCCGCACTGGTTCCTGCCGCACGGGCTGTTCGGGTTCCGGCTCGCCGACCCGGTGCCGGTGACGTTCTTCCCGTGTTCCGGCCAGACGCGGCTGTTCGGCGTGAGCGGGGTCGAACCGCCCCGGATCATCTTCCCCCCCGAGAGGGCGTCATGAAGCAAGGACGCAAGGCGAAGCTGCTCGTCAGCGTGCGGTCCCCGGACGAGGCGGCCGCCGCGGTGAAGGCGGGGGCCGACCTGATCGACGTGAAGGAACCGGCCAAAGGCTCGCTCGCCCCGGCCGAGGCGGAAGTCGTCGCGGCCGTTCTCGACGTGGTGAACAAGGCCGTCCCCGTCAGCGCCGCCCTCGGCGAGTGGGCGGGCAACGCCCTGGTCGAGGCGCACTGGCACCTGCAACTGCCGCTGGACTACATCAAGTGGGGCCTGGCCGGGTACACGCACACGCCCGGCTGGGGCGAGGACCTGCTGGACACCCGCCGGCAGATCAAGCGGGGCACGGAGGTCGTAGCCGTCGCCTACGCCGACCACGCGCGGGCCAAGAGCGTGCCGCCGGCCGAGGTGGCGAAGTTCGCCAAGCGGTACAAGTACAAGGCGTTCCTGCTCGACACGTGCGTGAAGGACAAGAAGAACCTGCTCGACTTCCTCGACCCGGAGGAGATCGGCGAACTCGTGACGACGCTTCAGGCCGGCGGCGTGGCCGTCGCGGTCGGCGGGTCGTTGAAGCTCGAAGACCTGAAGAAGCTGAAGGGCGTGACGCCGGACTGGTACGCGGTGCGGGGGGCGGTGTGCGTCGGCGGGAAGCGGGACGCGGACCTCGACCCGGCACGGGTCAAGAAGTGGAAGGACGCGCTGAAGTGACGCCCCGGCCCGGCGGCCGCAGGGTCACGTGGGGAAGGTCGTCAGATTTTTCCCGCCGGGCCATTATTCCCTTGACAACCGGAACGGAAGCCGGGGACAATCGGTGCGTGGTGGATACGTCATCACATATCCAACACCACAGCGGTCGCTTTGTTCCTCTTTTTTTCCGGAGGCGTTCTCATGTCTTCTCTCCCCCGAAGCCGCCGTCGGGCGGGCTTCACGCTCATTGAGCTGCTGGTCGTGATCGCGATCATCGCGATCCTGATCGGGCTTCTGCTGCCCGCCGTCCAGAAGGTCCGCGAGGCCGCCGCGCGGGCGAAGTGCAGCAACAACTTGAAGCAACTCGGCATCGCGCTCCACAACTACGAAGGCGTGACGCAGACGCTGCCGTTCCGCGAGGGGCGGTTCGCGACCGGGTATCCCGGCCGGAAGAGCGGCCTGATCCAACTGCTGTCGCACATGGAACAGACGGCACTGGCGAACCAAATCTCCGGTCGCTTCACCAACGGCTCGACGTACGTCGAGTGGGGACCGGCCCCTTGGGACCCGGCGACGCTCGCGAACGCTAACGACACGGTCCCGCCGGGCGGCACCGGTGGGACGTACACGCCGTTCCGCAGCAGCATCCCCACGTTCCTCTGTCCGTCGGACGCGCCGGACGCGACCGGCACGGCCGTGAAGCATACCAGCTACATGTTCTGTAGCGGCGACTCGATCAACCGCCACACGGACAATCCGCCGAACAACGGCCGCGGCATGTTCGGCCGGAACCAGCCCGGCACCGGGCCGTGGAACGGGATCCGGTTCTCCCAGGTAAGCGACGGCCTGAGCAACACGATCGCCATGGCCGAGCGGGTGCGGGGCCAATCCACGATCGAAAAGACGACGACCTACAGCCTGGGCGGGGCCTGGTTCACCACCCCGAACCAGTGCATCAGCCTGTTCAACAACACCACCCGCCGGTGGAACACCGGGTACGCCCGGCTCGGCTCGTGGGCCGGCGTCCGCTGGCCGGACGGCGGCATGGGGTTCGGCGGCCTGACGACCAACGCCCCGCCGAACAGCGTGTCGTGCGCCCACAACGACCACGACGCCCAGAACGGCCTCTACCCGATGAGCAGCAACCACACCGGCGGCTGCAACGCCCTCATGGGCGACGGCTCCGTCCGGTTCATCCGCGACACGATCAACGTCGGCGACCTGAACGCCTCCGGCATCGACCTCACGGGCATTAGCCCCTACGGCGTGCTCGGGGCCCTCGGCACGCGGGCCGGCGGCGAAACCGTCAGCGACAACTGATCCCGCCCGGCGATTTTCGTCAACCCGACACCCACCGGAATACACTTCCGGTGGGTCGTTTTGTCCCACCCCTCGGGCCGAACCGGCTCTCCCTCGTTCCCCCGGAGACACCACCGATGTATTCCCGCCTCGCCGTTGGCCCCGTCCTGCTCGTCGTCCTGGCCGCCTCCCTGGGTTGCGGCGGGTCCGACGGCGGGGGCGGCGGCAAGAACGCACCGCTCGAAAAGAAGAAGACCGCCGCCGTCCGCGGCATCGTCAAGTACAAGGGCAACCCGGTCAAGGACGCCACCGTCATCTTCATGCCCCGCGAGGACGGCAAGGGCGTCCCCGCCCGCGGCACGACCGACGGCGTCGGCAGCTTCACCCTCAGTAGCTACGACAAGGACGACGGTGCCCCGCCGGGACAGTACAAGGTGCTCGTGACGGCCATCCTGTCCAAGGAGGTCGAACCCGGTGTCCTGGCCCCGGAGCCGGAGGGCGGGTTCAAGTCGCCGATCCCGACGAAGTACGCCAGCGCCGCGACGACCGACATCCTGGTCACGGTTAAAGAGGGGGATAACGACATCCCCATCGACTTGAAGTGATCGCGCACGGCCCGCGGACGTTCGTTCGCGGGCTTTCGCCCTCCTTACCCACGCGCCTTGCGGTACCGACGGATCAGCGCGCTCGTCGAGCTGTCGTGCTTCAACTCGCCCGCCGACTGCAACTCCGGCAGAATCTTCTGCGCCAGCACCTTGCCAAGCTCCACGCCCCACTGGTCGAACGACCCGATGTTCCAGACGACGCCCTGCGTGAAGACGACGTGCTCGTAGAGCGCCACCAGCTTCCCGACGGCGGCCGCGTCGAGCTTCTCCAAGAGAATCGTGTTCGACGGCCGGTTGCCGGCGAACGTCCGGTGCGGGACGAGCCAGTCCGGGTGGCCCTCCGCCTTCACCGCCTCGGCGGTCTTGCCGAACGCCAGTGCCTCGGACTGCGCGAACAGGTTCGCCATCAGGATGTCGTGGTGCCGGCCGAGCGGGTTGAGCGTCTTCAGGAACCCGATGAAGTCGCACGGGATCAGCCGCGTCCCCTGGTGGATGAGCTGGTAGAACGAGTGCTGCCCGTTCGTCCCCGGCTCGCCCCAGTAGATCGCGCCGGTGGCGTAATCCACGGCCGCGTTCTCCAGCGTGACGCTCTTACCGTTGCTCTCCATCGTGAGTTGTTGCAGGTACGCCGGGAACCGCTTCAGGTACTGGTCGTAGGGCAGGACGGCGACCGTCTCCGCGCCGAAGAAGTTGACGTACCAGACGCTGAGCAGGCCCATGAGGGCCGGTAGGTTCTTCTCGAACGGGGCGGTGCGGAAGTGCTCGTCCATCGTCCGGAACCCGGCGAGCATGTCGCGGAACCCCTGCGGCCCGACGGCGAGCATGGTGGACAGCCCGATGGCCGAGTCCATGCTGTACCGGCCGCCGACCCAGTCCCAGAACCCGAACATGTTGGCCGTGTCGATCCCGAACTTCGACACCTCCGCCGCGTTCGTGCTGACGGCGACGAAGTGCTTCGCCACCGCCGCCTTGTCCTTCAAACTGGCGAGCAGCCAGTCGCGGGCCGACGTGGCGTTCGTGATCGTCTCTTGCGTCGTGAACGTCTTCGACGAGACGACGAACAGCGTCTCCGCCGGGTCGAGGTCGAGCGTGGCTTCCGCGATGTCGGTCCCGTCGATGTTCGACACGTAGCGGAACTGCATGTCGCGGGCGGTGTACTTTCTGAGGGCCTCGTAGGCCATGACCGGGCCGAGGTCGGACCCGCCGATGCCGACGTTCACGACCGTCTTGATCCGCTTGCCGGTGAACCCCTTCCACCCGCCGGACCGGACGCGGTCGCAGAACGCGCTCATCCGGTCGAGCGTCTCGTGAACGTCCGGGACGACGTTCTTGCCGTCCACGGTGACGGTCGTGCCCTTCGGCGCACGCAGCGCGGTATGCAGGACGGCGCGGTTCTCGGTCTTGTTGATCTTCTCGCCGGAGAACATCGCCTCGATGCGGCCCATGAGGTCGCACTCGTTCGCCAAGTTCACGAGCAGCTTCAGCGTCTCGGCGGTGACGCGGTTCTTGGAGTAGTCGAGGAACACGCCGGCGGCTTCGAGCGTGAGCGATTCGCCCCGCGTCGGGTCGGCGGCGAACAGGTCGCGGAGGTGGCGGCCGCGGATCGCGTCGGCGTGGGACTGGAGCGCGGCCCAGGCGGGGCGGCTAGTGAGGTTCATCGTCGGCTCCCGGCGTGCGAGGTGGGGGTCGAAGGAGAGGATAGCAAAACCGGCCATAGAATGCAGGGAAATCGAACCGCTTAGCCGCGACCCGGAGGCTTTGCGGAGGAGAGCGCGGGACGCGCACGGATCGGAGACGCGAGCGCGGTGGGAGGAAGGCTAAGACTTCCGAAGTCCGGCTTCGACTTCGGAAGTCGATTCCGCGCCGGAGGCATTCCTTCCCCTCGCGTGCGTGCTGGTCCCGCTCGACTTCCGAAGTCGAAGCCGGACTTCGGAAGTCAGTGCCCGCGCCCCATTCCGCAATGCCTCCGCGTCGCGGCTAAACTTTGGAGATGACCATGCACCCGTTCCCCACCGCCGGTTACCCGGCCGTCCGCCCGCGGCGGCTGCGGTCGTCGCCGATCCTGCGGGCGCTCGTCCGCGAGACGGAACTGTCCGCCGCCGACTTCATCCTGCCGCTGTTCGTCCGGCCCGGCCGCGGCGTGCGGAACGAGATCGCGTCCATGCCCGGCAACTTCCAGCTCAGCGTGGACACGCTCGTCGAGGAGGTCGGCGCGGCGAAGGAGTTGGGCGTCCGCGCGTTCATGCTGTTCGGCATCCCGCCGAAGAAGGACCCCGAGGGCCGCGTGTCGCTCGACGACGACGGCATCGTCCAGCAGGCGTTGCGGGCGTTGCGGGCCGCGTACAAGCAGGACGTGTACCTCGTCACCGACGAGTGCCTGTGCGAGTACACGGACCACGGGCACTGCGGCCCGCTCTGCGAGACGCCCCGCGGGTTGGATGTCGATAACGACGCGACGCTGCCGCTGCTCGCGGCGCAGTGCGTCAGCCACGCGAAGGCCGGGGCCGACCTCGTCGCGCCGAGCGGCATGATGGACGGGATGGTGCAGGCCATCCGCCGCGGGCTGGACGAGGGCGGGTTCCCGAACGTGCCGATCCTGAGCTACGCCGCGAAGTACGCGAGCGGGTTCTACGGCCCGTTCCGGGACGCGGCCGAAAGCCCGCCGTCGTTCGGCGACCGCTCGACGTACCAGATGGACCCGGCGAACAGCGACGAGGCAATCCGCGAGGTCGCGCTCGACGTGCAGGAGGGGGCCGACTTCGTGATGGTGAAGCCGGCGCTGTCGTACCTGGACATCATTCATCGGGTGAAGCAGACGTTCGGGCTGCCGGTGGCGGCGTACAACGTGAGCGGCGAGTTCGCGATGGTGAAGGCGGCGGCCCGCAACGGGTGGATCGACGAGCGGCGGGTGGCGCTGGAGATTTTGACGAGCATCAAGCGGGCCGGGGCCGACGTGATCCTGACGTACCACGCGAAGGACGCGGCGAAGTGGCTGCGGGCGGGGTAGGCGTCACGCCGCCCGCATCTGGCCGTAGTCCCACAACTGCTCGGCGGCCCACGCGGTCACGGCCGCCCAGTTCCGCGGGTCGCCGGGGATGAACCGGCCGACCAGCCGGCCGCCGGTCGCGCCGGTCAAGAGCGGCAGGTTCGCGGCCACGCCGTCGAGCGTCAGCCCGGCCAGCACCGCCGCCGCCGCGGCGTTCCGGCCCAGCGCCGGGATGCCCACGTCGTCCGTGCGGCGGAGCGGCTCGCCGGGGAACTGCTGTTGCAGCAACTGCCACAGGAACCCGTTCCGCACGCCGCCGCCGCTGACGAACACGCCGCGGGGCCGGCCGGCCGACGGGGCGAGCTTCCGACACCCGCCGCCGACGGCGCGGGCAATGAAGTGCGTCGCGGTGCAGAGCAGGTCCGCGAGCGAGGCGGTCTTCCCCCGCGCCGCGTCGAACGCGGCCGCCACGAACGCCGGGCCGAACTCGTTGCCCACAAGCCGCCGGCCGAGGTGCGGGTGCGTCAGCCACGTTGCCAGCAAGTCGTCGAGGCACTTCCCCTGCACGGCCCGCGTGCCGCCGGGATCGACGGCCTCCTTCTCCCGCGTGCCGAGCCGCACGAGCGCGTCCAACAGGCCGCACCCAGGCCCGGCGTCGAACGCGGTCACGTCGGTCACCTTCCCGCCGGCCGGCAGGGCCAGCACGGACGCGACCTGGCCGAGGTGGATCAACGCGCGGTCTTCGGAACCGGATTTCGCGAGAAGATAGTCGGCCGCCGGCGTCCACGGCCGGCCCGCGCCGCCGGCCGAGATGTCCCGTGCGGCGAACCGGTACCACACCGTCACGCCGGTCTGTTCCGCCACGAACTCGCCGACGGAATCGAGCGGGAAGTCATTCGGGACGTGCAGGCCGATGACGAGAACGGACCGGAGGTCGCCGCCCTTCGCGACCAGATGCCGGGCCGCCGCGGCGAGTGCGTCGCCGACCTCCCGCGGCGGGGCGGCGTTCCGCCGCAGCGCGTCGCGGAGCAGGGGCGGCAGCGGGGCGCGGGCGTACCGCTCGACGGCCGGCACGGCGGCGAGGCCCACCCCGGTCGTGCGGACGAGGGCCGCGTCAACGCCGTCCCGCCCGGAACCGACGGACAGCCCGAGGGTGAGCCGGTGGGGCATGGTGGGGCTTTCATATAGCCGCCGGCTTGCCGGCGGGGTTTGGGTAGTCGCAAAACCCCGCCGGCAAGCCGGCGGCTATATATCTCAGGCCGCGGCCAGCACCGGGCCGGCGACGACGCGGGCCGACGCCTGCACGAAGCACTCGAAGATCTGCTGGTCGAGCGCCGACGCCGTGTCGCACTCCGGGTGCCACTGTAGCCCGACGCAGAACCAACTCGGGTCGGTCGTCTCGATCGCCTCGATCACGCCGTCGTGCGACTTCGCCGCGACCCGGAGTTTGCGGCCGAGTTGGTTCACCGCCTGGTGGTGCGAGCTGTTCACCCGCTGCTCGCCGGTCCCGTAAATCTCTTCCAGGAACGTCCCGTCCTCGATGTTCACCATGTGCCGGTGCGGGTAGCCGGACGGGTCGCTGTGCGGCATCGCCTTCGGGTTCTCGGTCGGCAAGTGGGCGAACAGCGTGCCGCCGTGGAACACGTTGATGAGCTGCATCCCCATGCCGATGCCGAGGACCGGCAGTTTGCGGTCGAACACCTTTTGGAACAGCAGCCGCTCGCTGTCCTCCCGCCGCGGGGCCATGAGTTGCACGGCCGCCGTCAGTTGCTGGCCGTACTTCCGCGGGTCGAGGTCCTGGCCGCCGGTGAACACGACGCCGGACACCATCTTCAGGTACGTGTCGAGTTCGGGGTAGTGCTCCCGCTTGAGCGGCGGCAGCAGGATCGGCAGCCCGCCGGCGGCGAGGACGGAATCGACGTACCCGGCGTTGGCGCGGGTGTACGAGCTGGCCCCCTTCGGGGTGAGGTAGTCGGTGGTGATGCCGATGAGCGGCCGGGGCGGCGGGGCGGACGGGCGCGGCGGGGTCTTCGCGGTCTTGACGGCCATGGCCTTCCCTCCGTGGAATGTCGAGCGGCACCGAGCGTCCTGCCCGGTGGAGTGCAAATCTTACAAAGGTGGGGAATCGGGATTCAAGTCCAACTTTTCCCTCAAGTCGAAAAAATCCGATGCCGCGGCCACCGGTCGGAACGAAGCATCTGGCCGGGGTTCGTTGTCTTGTTCCCTCCCCCCTTGGGGGGGAGGGCTAGGGAGGGGGGTAGGCTCCCCTGGCTCAACCCCGGTTCTTACGAGGAGGGACGCGCTCACCCCCCTCCCTAACCCTCCCCCCCAAGGGGGGAGGGAACAAAGGCACAGACAGCCGCGGCCGGTCGGGATTACGTGTTGCTACCCCCGTCGTTGACCAACTCGCCGAAGTCGTAGTTGACGCCGAACTGGCCGGGGCCGACGACGATCTCGCGGAACAGGTCGTTCTCCGCGATCCCGCCGAGGCTGCCGAGCACGTCGGCCCCGTCGATGTACTCGCCGACCTGCTCCTCGAAGAGCGTGTAGACGCCGGGGGCGAGGTCGGTGAACTCGTACGTCCCGTCGTCCCGCGTCACGGTGACGATGTCCCGCGCCACGCCGTCGGCGTCGGTGAACAGCAGGTGGATCGGGACGCCGGCGATGCCGGGGTCGGTCGCGTCGCGGACGCCGTCCTGGTTCAGGTCCAGGAAGACGGTCCCCGACAGGCTGCCCCGTTGCGGGGCCGGCGGGACGATCGGCCCGCCGCGGAGCGTGTCGAGTTCGTAGACGTTCCCCAGCCCCTGCGTGCCGAACTCGGACAGCGTGCCGGTCGCCGCCTGGTACGGCGAGCCGGCCTCGGACTTCGTGTACTCGTCGTTCCACGCGTAGTTCGACTTGTCCTTCAGCCCCTTGTTCGCCTCCAGCTCGAAGTACGACGCGGCCGCCAGGTCGGCCTTCGTCAGCCCGAGCTTGGAGTAATCGACGGCGAACTCCACGACCGTCGGGTCGGTCGGACTCACCCGCGTCCAGACGATCCGCTGGCCGTTCGCCCCGCGGCCGTCGGCCGCGACGACCCCCTCGTACCCGTTGCCGCCGACCTCGGCCTCGCGGTCCTCCTTCGTGACATCCCGGCCGGTCCCGCCCACGTCCTGGTTCGCGTCCCAGTAGGCGTACACGCCCTCGCCGCCGAACGCGCCGTTGCCGTTCTTCTCGGCCGGCTGGTCGGCGGTGATGAGGAAGCTGCCGTTCCCGTCCGCGTTCGTGCCGATGCGGAACCCGTACTGGTAAATCAGCCCCTCGGCCTTGGCCTGCCCGTCGGCCGTGGCGTGCGTCACCCCGGCCATCTTGATCGCGACGTACAGGAACTGGTCGTCCGCCCCGGCCCGGCCCTGGGCGATGTCCAGGTTGGCGTAATACTCCTCGGCCGCGAACACCCGGCTGCCGTCGGCGGCGCGGCGGACCTGGAACGTCTGGGCCGTCGGCCGCTCGTAGGTGTCGGTCTGGTACTGGTCGGCCCCGGCGTCGATCGTCCAGAACGTCCGGCCGCCGGTGCCGGCGACGGCGTTGTCGGCCGTCACGGCGTCGGTAAACGTCGTGGAGTACGTCGGGACGGCCGGGGCGGCGGGCTGCCACCGGGGCTCGAGGGCTTGCAATTCCGGGCGGGCGCGGAGGCGCGGGGACTTCTGACGCATGGACACGTCCTCAACAGGGAATGAAGATGGAGCCGGGCCGTCGCATGACGACCGCGGTGGGACGAACCGAAACCTCGGCCGGCGGGCCGGGGTTTTCTGTTAAGCCCCTGACGTGCGAATTTGGCCGCCGGGGAGGCGGCCCGTCAGAAAGCAATCGTGCGGACAATCCAAGTCGAAACCCAACGGAAGCCAATAACCAACGGCCGCGGCGTGGGGACCGGGTCGGTCCC
>JAESGS010000170.1_pt1 | contig 90983 bp, 94 predicted proteins | sample 9269761 | NCBI WGS metagenome assembly JAESGS01 (sample SAMN15741799, study PRJNA653493) | algae metagenome | isolation source: Cyanosarcina radialis HA8281-LM2 and co-occurring heterotrophs from damp... | place: USA: Makauwahi cave, Hawaii | collected 2011-01-06 | reverse complement strand
GCAGAAGATTCTTGATTTTATTGACTACTTCAACCGCACTTTGGCTAAACCTTTTGTCTGGAAATTTCAGGGGTTTCCCGAACCCGCTTAAGCTGGTCACTTATTTTCGCCACGCTGCACTAGTGCGTCAGAATGCACTAACCAAATAACCCACTTCACTCAGCCACAGAGTATCGAAAGATTGATGTCCCGCTAGGCAATGTACAGTCAATGTAGTAGGCTCCTCGATCGATCTGTGGAACATCTCGGATATCGTATCTGAAGACATCGAAGGCATTATCATGGAAAAATAGAAATGGAGTTGCAGTTTTACTCCCATAAGGACCCCCTACCAATCTTGTAGTCACAAGCGAACACTTGACGGTTGGTGAGGATACGTCGATGAAAGCATCAGGTCCACCACCTTCTGCACTTCCGGTTTGATCGCGGACAACAGGACAGTGCACACGAACAGTTTGACTGCTGAAATTGGTGAAACTACTCCCTTGAATAACTCCTGTGGGTACGGGATGCCTCTGTGACATACAGGCACCACCTGCATATACTTTGTTATCTCCTGCAAATGCTGGTGCAGAAATTCCAGCAGTAGACATCAACGTTACAGCTATAGCAAAGATCGCTTTAGTTCTGTTCATTTTTTTGTCCTTTTATTGTTAGATATTGTTCTAGAATTTAGCTTATAAAAAAAGCAATTTCATTTCATAATTCTGTTATAAGCGACGAGCGAGAAAGGGTGTCCTACACAAAAGGGTAGTTTTTGTCGTTCGCGTAGCGTGTTGCTTCGGCAATGTATCGCCGATCGATTTCCTTTTTTCCAGATCGACATAAAAAAGGCGATCGTTCCTCTTATCTAATAAAAAAAGAAGGCGATCTCCAAAGTTTAAACGGTTATTCAGCCGAGTTAAGTGTTATACCAATTTTCAAAAGTAGCTAGAGAGATCCTCATGTAGAGACGTAGCAGTGCTAAGTCTCCCAGCCCAGCCATGTCTCCAGCGATTAATGAGAATTGGTATTATCTCGTGGCTCTGAAACGTTACGAATACGTTCTAGGAATTCGGGGTAATTTTCTAAGTCTTCTAGAGATTCTATGGGATATATAGCAATCCTATTTGATTCGTAAACAGCCCTCACCCCCAACCCCTCTCCCAGGCTTGGGAGAGGGGAGCCGGAAAGATGACAACTCATTGAGGATTGCTATATTTAAATTTATTCTTCAGTCCGCGCTGGCGGACGAAAGCTTGTATAGTCGCGGTTACTCTGCGAGCAGCCGCTGCGCGTCTACAACCACCAGACTAAGGGCGAAGCTGAAAGGTGACACCATAGTGATAGGGAGGAAGGATAACTTGCTGCACGGGCACCAATTGCGGCGTTGCCAGCCAAACGATCTGCAAAAACCGCTCGATCGACAGGCGCATCTCCGTCTTCGGTCCGCGCGGCTTGCCCATCCAGATAGTGTTCTCGCGAGGGAGAGGCAGCCAATTAATTGCCGAGAAGTAGCCTCCTGGATCGAGCAATTTCACTACACCCCGGACAAACTCGATCTGGTCGGTCAAACCGTGAAACGTGCTGTGCATCATCACGTAGTCAAACTTGCTGACCATGACATCGGGAAGCGCGAGCAAATCTTGATTCATCCACAGACAATTGGCGAATCTGGCCCCAGCTTTCTTGGCTTCTGCCAAGATGGGAACGTCAACGTCAATTCCGATGACGGGCGACGACTTGGCGATCTGCGCCGCTGGAATGGTGAAATGACCGTAACCGCATCCTAAATCCAGCACCGACATCCGTTTTTTTAATCCCAACGCTTGCAGCGTGGTTTTAGGTTGCGACCACAAGGTTTCCCACCAGTCGCGATCGGGCATGGAAGTTCCTGTCAAACGTGGCTCTATAGTTAAATTTTCGATTTCTGTTGCCAGCATGAATTTGTCCTCTGAATTAGGGTGGTAAGAGACGAGAGCGAATGCGATCGCAAATGTTAAGAGAGCTTCTGGGTAATGGATTGCAAGCTTGGGAGAGGGTTGCCGCAGGCTACTTTGAGGGCAAACCCACCTTTGCTAAGCGGATTCGATCTGAGGATGTAGCAGCATCGAGCATTGCCTCCAGGGTTTCTGGCTGCACTGCCAACAGATATTGCTCCATGAGATTTGGTGGCACTAGTTCCAGCAGAATTTCGTTTTCCACCCAGAATTCAATCAGTTCAAAAAAGTCTGCCCGTCGGCAGCGAACCGCACGCCACCCTTCGCGTTCGGCAATCTGGTAAATTTGGGCTTCGTCGATCGACACCGCCATATGGGCGTGAGTAGCTGTGTAGCTAGCGGTCTGGGAGTTAGAGAATCGAACGCCTTCAGACGACGAACCTGGTTTGAGTACCGTACCTTTAGGCCAAAACTCAATCGCGGTGCCATAGAGATCGAGGCTAAATGCCATGTAGCTACCTGGATGATGAGGAAACGGCATCGATCGTCCCTGCCATAATTCGGCAACGACCTCAGCCGCACGGAGCGGATCGTTAGCGGCAAATGAAATGTGGTGAATCATCGAAAACTCCTGGGTCAGAAACTTCGTCCTTTCAAGGCGGAGCCAATCCAAAATCCAAAATCTAAAATCCAAAATCGATTGACCCCAGACCTTCGCTGTGAGGCTTTCTATGGGAGGTGCGGGACATCGACTTCCACCCCTCGATCGTCCACGAAGATCCTGAGTACAGCGAACGATGCCCGGTTGCCGCTGAACAGCGCGTGGTTGGTCACGAGGACCGAACCCCTCTCGTCGAAGGCAAAGTCCGCAGGGGCATCGTAAGCGATCGGGCTGTTGCTCGGACCTGTGAGCCTCGCCCCCTCTGTGCCGTCGGGGTTTATGATTGAGATCCCGCTCGGAAACTGGAGCGCGACGTAAAGCTTGCCGGACTTGCCGAACGCAATGCCGTCGGGCATCTCGCCCTGCTGATACTGGTGAACGATCTTGAGGTCTTGCTCTTTGGGAGCGGCGACGAAGGGCAGTTTGTAGATTGTGCCTCCGGGTGCGGTGTTGGAGGTGGTGACCGCGATGTACATCTCGGTTTTATCTGGGTTCACCTTGATGCCATTGGGACCAACCGGGAACGGGGCGGACGCGGAGCCAGCGAGGCGATCGCTGTGGAACCAAGGCTCGGCCACTCCGCCACCAGGCGGGACGCGGAAGATGGTGTTCTGGAACGAGTCGCTCCAGTAGAGATAGCCATCTGGTCCAAAGGCGATCTCGTTCGGGAGCGAGCACGGCAGCGATGGAGGAAGTGCTGGGTTGCAGGCCACCTCTGGAAGGACAGGCGAGTAAATCTCCTGTTTGTAGGCATGACCGTGTGGACTCAGGCGGACAATACCAAGCTGGTTACTCACCACGTAAACGCGGTGCTGGCTGTCTACCGTCAACCCAGCGACACCGTGAATCTCCGACAGCCTCTCGCCTTGGATGGGGATGACAGCGAGGAGCTTGCCAGTGATGCGGTGGAAGACCCGAACTTCTGAGGGCCGGCCCCCGTTGTTGCCAAACGCGGCTGGACCTGCAACATAGATCCGGTTCCGATCGGCGACGATCCCTTCGGGGAAGGGGGGCGAGGTTTCTGGACCTGCAAACACGCTGCCATGACCGATCTTAAGAGGATTTGTTTTGATTTCGCTTATAGGTGGCGCTACAGGAAGTTGGGCACTAGCCTCTTGTAAAGAGCCAATGCCTGTAAATAGCAGACTAGTTATAAAAAGAGTCCCGATTTTACGTAAGGTTAGCATAACCATAGTTTTGTCTTTGGATGAATGTTAGTTGCGGGTTTGGATGTCATGCACTTTTTCGTTGCAGCGATACGTGCTACGCACAGGAGGATGCGGTTCCGTCTCCCTTCCGGCGGAACTCGAGTGTCCGTCGCTTCGCCAACGCTTTTTTTGGTTGTTAGATATTTTTGAGAAAATCAGCTTTTTCAAAAAGCAATTTTATTAACTGATTCAGTTATAAGCAACAATTTAGATAAAGTGTCCTACCCATTCGGGTAGTTTTTTAAACTTTTTGATTACTCCAAAAACATCTGTAAAAAAGACAAGGCGATCGCTCTTTCATCTATTACTAGAAAAAAGCGACCGCTAATTATTAGTCTATCAAATTAATTTTCTAAAATGTTGTTCAATAGTATTCAAAGGTTCGATATTTCAAAATACTACTAGCGTGAAAAACTCAAATAGGATGCGATTCTCTACCCAAAATTCGATCGCGCTGAAGGGAGCCTCTCCCTGTTGGCGAGTCAGGACGCGCCACCCTTCCCGTTGTCCGATTTGCTCGATCTGTTGCTGGCTAGTGGGAACGGAAATTGCCACATGGGAAGCGACAAAATTGGTAGGTGCAGTTGGGATGACTTTAGCCGATTCGCGATCGATACCTGGAGTCCAGACATCTCCTTGTTTAAACACCACAAAATGAGTGCCATAGTTATCAAAAGGCATCGCGAGGTAACTACCAGGAACTAGGAATTTATATACCTTTCCCTGCAAGATTTCTGCTAGAACTCTTGCCACTCGCAATGGATTGCGAGCATCGATCGAAATATGGTGAATCATGAGAATATCTCAATTAAATTAGAATATTGCTAAGGGGCGATTGCCTACCTCATTTATGAAGAACAAAGAAGGCGATCGCTCTTAATACTTGCTATGAACCAAAAAAGCGGTAGTTGAACATTTGACTACCTGGTGTCAAAACGCAAGTTAGTGTATATGTATCTCCTGGACGAACAGATCCTGTTACCAGTTCCTTTCCATCGCTAGTGGGGCTAGTAGTGCTAATCTCGAATGTTGTACTATCTCTGTTCAAAGAACGTAGATTGCAAAAAGATGGGAATCCTGGCTTAAATAACACTCTGACTATGGCAGAAACTTTACTAATATCGGTGTTGCCGGGAATAGGGCAAATAATTTGGGCATTATTATTACTAGTATTACGAACACTTGTCCCTCCGAATGATAGTTTGTCAGCATCTTGGGAACTAGTGGGTTGACACATACTCGCCGGAAAAGTAAAAGTCTCAACCTGGGCTGAGGCTGGTGCAGAAATTGCAGCAGTAGACATCAACGTTGCAGCTAGAGCAACGATCGCTTTGGTTCTGTTCATTTTTTTTGTCCTTTTATTGTTAGATATTGTTTGAGAAATAAGCTTACTAAAAAAGCAATTTCATTTCATGTTTCTGTTATAAGCGACGATCGATCTGGGGTGTCCTACACAAAAGGGTAGTTTTTTGCGATGCCCATCAATTTCTTTTCCAGATCGACACAAAAAAGCGTAGGCGAAGCCTGTGCGTAGCACGTATCGGCCTTTTATGTAGTAGAAAAAGACGATCGCTGAATCTCAACCAATTCAATCGAGGAGAGAACGATGAAATCGTTCTCTATTCTGTTGTAAGCGATAACTCAGAGAAGGTGTCCTACACAAAAGGGTAGTTTTTCGTTAAAAAAGCGATCGTCGGGGGTGCTGCTGAAATCGATTATCCTATCGAAGCAGCAATAGAAACGGGCGATCTCGCTGCTCATGCGATCGCCTTTGTCGTACGTGGTCGATCTGTCATGACAAGTTCCCTTCCAACCGAACTTCTTCTATACTACGCTCCCACGCTAGAATTCTGTTATTAGTTCGATCGATGCCTTGAGATAATAGCTCTAACATATCCGCAGCAGCAATCGGTTGAGCCTCAGAAATCCTTAGCTGAAGATTGCTTAGTCTAGAGAATGAGGATTTAGCGTCTTCTGCCATAACAGGTAACTCGCTCTAAAAGTGGCAGCCCTGTAAGGGTTTAAAGCTAAACTCGAAGAATTGGTCATCAGAGTTATATAATTGCCTTCGATCTTTAGGTGAGTTTGCCAGGAATGCTGGAATTTTTTAGTTCTGGATTGATAGCTTTGGCGCTGGAAGTAGCAGGAGTTAGCCCAGCAAAACTCAATCCCAGCCAACTGCTAACTTGGCAAGGCGTACCTTTATTGGTTTTACCTGCTGATTCCGATAAAGTCGTCACAGCCAAAGTCGAGCAATACCTCAAACAATTATCTGCTCAAGGCAGAGTAACAACAGAACAAGGTATTTGGATGCAAGCCGGACAGTTGGTTTTGAGCGATCGCCAAGGGACAATTCCCCGTCCGGCAGCCTCTTTGACGAAGATCGCGACTACCCTCGCCGCCCTAGAAACCTGGGGGCCGACTCATCAGTTTGAAACTCAAATTGCTGCTACCGGGACGGTAAAAGATGGAGTGCTGCAAGGAGATCTGATAGTTATAGGCGGTGGCGATCCGTTTTTTGTATGGGAAGAAGCGATCGCCCTTTCCCACACCCTCAATCGCATGGGCATTCGTCGCGTTACGGGCAACTTGGTAATCGGCGGTAATTTCTACATGAACTATAAGTTAGATCCGCTCGCCGCCGGACAATTACTCAAGCAGGGACTAGAAGGGAAAAATCTCCCTGCCAAGGCTTTTGTCTTGCCTCCAGGTACGCCCCGCCCCCAAGTCGCGATCGCAGGTACGGTGCAACTATCATCAACTCCCATTCCCGATCGAATACCCTTAATCCGCCATCAATCTTTACCCTTGAGCCAAATTCTCAAGGAAATGAACGTTTACAGCAACAATGAAATGGCAGAGATGCTGTCCCAAGCTTTAGGAGGGCCGCAAGCAGTCTCCCAGTTAGCGGCTAAATTGGGTGAATTTCCCTTAGAAGAAATTCAACTAGTCAATGGTTCGGGATTGGGGTTGGAAAACCGGATTTCTCCCCGTGCGGCTTGCCTGATGTTTATGACCGTGCAAAGCTACTTGCAGCCCCACAATCTTACCATTGCCGATTTATTCCCCGTGTCTGGACGCGATCGCCGAGGAACGATGGAATCGCGGCAAATCCCCACAGCAACCGTGGTGAAAACTGGAACGTTAAACGATGTCAGTGCTTTAGCAGGAGTAATGCCAACGCGCGATCGAGGTTTGGTATGGTTTGCCATTATCAATCGCGGTTATGGGATCGATACTTTTCGCACCCAACAAGATCGACTTTTGCAAAGCTTGTTACAAGTTTGGGGCGTAGCTTCAACACCACCCGTTGCAATTACTCCTAGACTTGGTAGCATTGCTCCCTCGAAGAACCTCGGCGATCTGAAGCGCAATCAAGTTTTGACTGACTTGCAGGCCAGATTTTGATGGGGGTGCGATCGCTTCGGTAAGCAAAAGTCTATTCGATGCTAGAAGAGCATATCCGCCAGCAGCGATTGCAGCGAGGACGTTAATATGATGAATGATAATGAATTTGAATGCTTTTTAGCACAGTGTCTTGAAGAATTAGAGCAAAAACAATCTTATCTAATGGATGAATTTGGTATAGGTAAATACGAGAGATTTGATATCGATCTCCAGCGCAGTATTATAGAATTCAAAGAAAATTCAGTCGTTAAAATTGTTGCCAGTATTACACCAGTAGGATCTTATTCAACAAATAATCCAAGCTGGATGTGGTCTTGGGCAAATCCATCTATCCCACAAGTGTTGCAAAAAAAATCCGAAAAAATCAAAGAATTGGCAGAGCTAACTGGGCTGGAGATATTTAACGCCAAAATTTTTCCAGTTGATGAAGAAATGGCATGGGAAATAGCAGCTATGGCTTGCCATCATCTTAAATCAATGGGTTGCTATCGCGCTCCTTCTGGAAAAATTTGTTTTTTTGCTGCTATTGATAATGTAAAAACCTTATAGAAGCGATCGAATTTTAGAAGCTATTTTGAGAGTGCTAATGCAGCTTCCTCGTTTTCATACCGACAGCCAAGCAAACAAATCACCGACTGTAAGCTGTAGTTCGCTAGCAAAAGATGGCACGGGTAATATGGCATCGGGTCGATCGAACACATCAACTTCCTGCTTGGGACGATAAACTAACACGGTTTGCTCTTCAGGATCGATCGACCACCCCATTTGAGTTCCATGCTTGAGGCAGTGAAGAATATTTTTAGTCACCTTGGTTTGGCTTTGGTCCGGCGACAAAATTTCAATTGTCCAATCTGGGGCGATAAGGAATGTGTTCGCTACTTCTCCATTTTCATCGCGGGGAATCCGATCCCAAACAAAAACAGCAACATCAGGTACAGTAGAACGACCGCCAAAGGTGCAACGCAACTCAGGAAACGCAAGAGCAATACGCTGAGGCTTAACTACCGTATTAACAGCAGGTACGAGTTCGCCTTGAATCCTACTATGTTTTCCTTGTGGCATCGGCTTGGGAAAAATTTGACCGTCAATGTATTCGCTGGCAGGTTTGGTTTCTGGTAGTTTCAGAAATTCCTCTAAAGTCAGCTTTTTAGATGGCGCTCGTACCATATTTAGGGTTGAATTCAACACAGATTCGATCGTAGCACTTTTAAGGAGCTAGAGTCCTTTCAATGCGGCGATCGGGGATGAGCCACATCATGGCAACTAGAACGTAGATGGCAAAAGCCACTAATGGATTTACAAAGGAAAGAATAATTGCTAAGGCATAGAACGCCAGCGATAGCTTGCCTTTAAAGTCTCTACCAATAGCAGCCGCTAGAGTTGAATCCTTGCCGTGGTGGGCGATGAGAGCGCGGGTGAGAATGTAATAAGCGATCGCAGCCCCGAACAAGATCCCGCCGTAAAGGGAGACGGGCAAGGCCGCAAAGTGGTTTTCGCCCATCCAGCCGCTAGCAAAAGGGAACAGCGACAGCCAGAACAACCAATGCAGATTGGCCCAAAGGATAGGTCCGTTTACGTTCCGAACAGCCTGTAGGAGATGATGGTGGTTGTTCCAGTAGATGCCGACATAAATAAAACTAAGCACGTAGCTCAAAAATATCGGCACCAGCGGGCGCAGCGCCTCTAGATTAGATTCGTGCGGCACTTTCAATTCCAGCACCATAATGGTAATGATGATGGCGATTACCCCATCGCTGAATGCCTCTAATCTCCCTTTGCCCATTTGGATAGTAAACCTCTGATAAAAGCTAACAAATAATGGTTTAGAGAACTGAAATTGGGAACTGAATTATGAATTATGAAATTACCCTATGCCCTATGCCCTAGATCGCGTTCAACTACTTTATCGATAAATTTCTGCCAGATTTCATTGGGAACCCAAATTCTCTCTAAGTCCTTCTTTGCCCGTTCATCGCTGGTATGCTCGCACAGGCGGCGATAAAGATAGATAAAGGCTGAAACTCTCTTATTAGCAGCGCAGTGGACGAAAACTTGTTGCCCTGCATGGGTTTCCATAGCATCGCCAAACTTTTGCCAGTCTTCCAACGTCGGATTTTCCCAAACTACGGGGATATGGACGTACTGCATCCCTCGCTCTTCAACGATTTGTTGTTCGTGGGGTATGGCATTAGAAGATTCTGCCAGTGCCAGATTTATAATTACTCGGTAGCCAGCTTGGGCGATCGCCAAGAACTGTTCTTCAGTTGGTTGTCCTGAAGTGGCAATTAAACTTGATATTTTCAGAAAATTATCGATATCTTCGATCGGCAAATCAGTATTGGGGTTGTACTTGTCTGGGTTATGTATACAAAACTCTTGCGAGCATACCCGTTAAAATCTATGGGTGACCTGGGATTCGAACCCAGAACCAGCGGATTAAGAGTCCGATGCGCTACCGTTGCGCTAGTCACCCACACCAATCTGTTATCATAGCAAATTTTTTTCCCCGAACTCATCTCTACCCTGTCTGCCAAATTCTTGATTTTTTCTTAACATTTCTTTACTTAATCTGCAAAACCGCTTAAGATAAGAATGCAGCTTTTAAAATTAGAGTGTCAAAATAGCCGTATAAACCTTAATCTCTGGAGGAAAAATCGCAACTGAATCTACTCTTAAAAGAATAATTATCTGCGCCCCGTTAGCAAAAAAAAGCTATCTAAGGGGTGATTTTGCTTGTTGATATGAACGATCGCCAAACCAAACCAAAAACATTCGCGCTGACAACGCCGCTTTACTACGTCAACGACTTGCCTCACATCGGTAGCGCCTATACCACAATGGCAGCAGATGTAGTCGCTCGGTTTGAAAGACTGCGCGGTAAATCTGTACTGCTAATTACTGGTACAGACGAACACGGACAAAAAATTCAGCGCACGGCTGAAAGTTTAGGACTAGATCCTCAGAAACACTGCGATCTAGTGTCCTCTGGCTTCGATAGCCTGTGGCAAAAGTTGAATATTCAGTACGATCGCTTCATTCGCACGACTTCAGAACGACATCACCCCATCGTCAAAGAATTTTGGCAGCGGGTGTGGGAAAAAGGTGACATTTACCAGGGGCAACAAACGGGCTGGTACTGCGTCGCTTGCGAAGAGTTTAAAGAGGAACGCGACTTACTACCTGGAAATAAATGTTCTCTCCATCCCAATCGGGAAGTCGAGTGGCGAGACGAGCAAAACTATTTCTTTCGACTGTCAAAATATCAAAGTCAGCTAGAAACTCTTTACCAAGAGCGATCGGATTTCATTCAACCAGTCAGTCGGCGCAATGAAGTGTTAAATTTTGTGCGTCAAGGGCTGCAAGATTTCTCGATCTCGCGGGTAAATATGGATTGGGGTTTTCCCGTACCTAACGATCCGCATCATACGATTTACGTCTGGTTTGATGCTCTGCTGGGTTACGTTACGGCTTTGCTCGATCCAGACAGCCAACCTACTTTAGAAAAAGCTTTATCTCAATGGTGGCCGATCGATTTACACCTTATAGGTAAAGATATTTTGCGCTTTCATGCCGTATACTGGCCTGCCATGTTAATGTCAGCAGAACTCCCGCTGCCAAAACACATATTCGGGCATGGTTTTTTAACTAAAGACGGTCAAAAAATCGGTAAAACTTTAGGAAATACGATCGATCCGGTAGATCTAGTCAACCGCTACGGTTCGGAAGCCATTCGCTACTACTTTTTGAAGGAGATTGAGTTTGGGCAAGATGGAGATTTTAATGAAACTCGATTTGTGAACATAGTTAATGCCGATTTAGCTAACGATCTAGGCAATCTGCTAAATCGCACTCTGCCTATGACCAAGAGATACTGCCAGGGGATAGTGCCGAATTGCTTGAGTGCAGACATTCCAGATACGCACCCACTCAAAGCTATCGGGTTAACTTTGAGCGATCGCGTGGCTGAGAAATACGAATCTCTAGCGTTTAGCCAGGCCTGTGCTGCCATCTTCACTTTGATTCGAGCCAGTAACAAACTGATAGACGAGCAGGCTCCTTGGGCATTATACAAACAAGGGCAGCAGCAGGCAGGCGATCGAGTTTTATACGCGGTTTTAGAATCAGTTAGGCAAGCAGCTTATCTGCTATCACCGATTATTCCCGATCTCAGCACTGAGATCTATCAACAGCTTGGCTTTTTAAATAATTTTAATGACAAAAACCAAATTTATGAGGCTGCACCTTTTGAAGTCCATTCTACCTGGGGAGTTTTGCCCGCCAACCAGCGGTTAGGTGACTCTAAACCAGTTTTTGTACGGCTGGAACTACCCTGAGTAGTTTTAAGTCGTAATTCCTATAACAACAACAATTTAAATCCTACGTGTTTTTGAAGTTGAAGGGGAAATTTAACATCTTTTGTATAAAAAACGAGGCATAAAAAACCATGTTAAGCAATCTTAATGACGATCCAGTTTTTACTCCCGAACAAGTTTTAGAAAATCGCGGGCGAGTGGCCATTTTTATCGATGGCTCTAATTTATTTTACGCTGCCCTCCAACTGGGAATTGAAATCGATTATACTAAGTTGCTCTGTCGCCTGACGGCAGGTTCTCGATTGCTGCGTTCTTTCTTCTACACCGGAGTCGATCGCACCAACGAAAAGCAGCAAGGCTTCTTACTCTGGATGCGGCGCAATGGCTATCGGGTAATTGCCAAAGATCTAGTCCAACTGCCCGACGGTTCCAAAAAAGCTAATTTAGACGTAGAAATTGCGGTCGATATGATGGCTTTGGTAGGCTCTTACGATACGGCAGTTTTGGTCAGCGGAGACGGAGATTTAGCATACGCCGTCGATGCTGTCAGTTATCGAGGAGTGCGGGTAGAAGTAATTAGCTTGCGATCGATGACCAGCGATTCTTTAATTAATGTGGCCGATCGCTATATCGATCTCGAAAGCATCAAAGAAGACATCCAAAAAACTTCTCGTCATAGCTACACTTACCGTCCCTTATCTGGTTTTGGATTTTTAGATGCACCGGAACCAAGTTAGAAGTTCAGGAGTTCAGGAGTTCAGAAGGTCAGTAGTCAGTTGTTAATTGTCCCCTCTGCCCCTCTGCTCCTCTGCTTTTTCAAGAGTAATGACTAATGCCAACAAAATTCTGGCTTTTGTTTTTTGCCTAGTGGCTGTTACTGGCTTGAGTGCTTGCAGTAGCAGCCAGACAAACAAGCAATTGCAGGCAGAGAAAGATAAGGCAAATCAAAAACCGATTGAGGGCAACCTGGTTTTTAATAACTTCACTTTAGACCAAGCAGACGAACGTGGGCTTCCTTTGTGGCAGGTGAAGGCCAAACAAGCTAGTTACAGTCAAAATAAAAAAAGAGCTAGAGTTGAAAAGCCGAGTGGAAAACTATTTCAGGACGGACAGTTTGTTTTAGAAGTCAGTGCCGATCGAGGAGAAATTTGGGAAGACGGCAAACAGGTATTTTTGCAAGGACAAATTGTGGCTAAAGACCCTCGCAATGGTGCTGTTATGCGCGGTCAGCAATTAGAATGGCGACCGCAGGAAGATGTTTTAATCGTCCGCCAGCAAATAACTGGAACTCATGCCAAAATTCAAGCTACTGCCAGAGAAGGAAAATATTTTACTCGCCCGCAGCAGATGGAATTGCAAGGCCAGATTGTAGCGGTGTCTGCCGATCCGGCTTTGCAACTAAGAACGGAAAGCCTGATCTGGCAGATGCCGCAGCAGCAAGTAATAGGCAATAGCCCGATGCAAATCGATCGCTATCAAGGAAAGACTATTACCGATCGCGTCGTGGGCAACAGCGGGGCAGTTAACCTGAAAACTAAAACTGTTACCCTCAAGCAGAACGTCCAGTTAAAATCGATTAACCCCCCTTTAGATATTGTCGGCGACTCGGCAATCTGGAACTTAAACGCCCAAACAGTAGTGTCAGATCGGCCGGTGAGAATTTGGCATCCTCCAGAACAGCTAACCGCCACAGGCGATCGCGCCTCGATCGATTTGCGACAACAAATAGCTGTTTTAGCAGGCAACGTCCAAGCAATTGAAAACCGCAATCGAGGAAGGCTGGCAACCGATCGATTGAGGTGGAATATTGCCTCCGGACAAATTCAGGCAGATGGCAAAGTCATTTATCAACAGGCGAAACCACCTTTAAAACTAACTGGTTCGTCGGGTCTAGGGAAGCTTCAAAATCAAACCTTTGTGGTTAGAGGCGGCGGCAGCAACAGGGTGGTGACAGAAATTATTCCCGAATAAGATACCTCACCCTAAACGAGTCGGGGCATAGGGCCTAGGGCATGGGACATAAACATATATCATTTATTCTGCTTGGATACTTATATCAAATCCGGTTAAATAACCTTAATAAACAGTAGTGCGTTCGCGTTAGCGCAAACATCTCGATCGCGAGCGGGACGCTCGCACTACTCATTCTTATGGTTGTTCAACTGGATTTGATATTATCTGCTGCTGAAGAGGCAACTAACTAACCTTCACCGCCTTCACCGCCTTCACCACCTGTCGGAGATGGAGTTGCTGCTGGAGATGGAGTTCCTTCGCCACCTTCAACAGGGGTCGGAGAAGCCGTTGTTGCTGGAGATGCTGCCCCTGGAGTTGAGGCCGGACTTGGTGATGTACCACCCTCGCCACCTCCTGTGCTGGGGCATCCAGCTAGAGTAGATGCCAACGTTAGGCCTAGAAACAATTGCATGGTCTTGGAACGCATTTTCACACTCCTCAAAACATCATCAAAAAGTTTAGATTAATCCTATCCTTAACTATAATGTTATTCGCCTGTCATGGTAAAACCGCATACTCATAAATAGATATAATAAGCGATCGTCAATAATATCAAGCAAAAATATAGAAATCTCGAAAATACCCTCTTGTCCGTCTCGATCGATAACTAAAGCTAATTAATAACTAATGAAAATCTAATAAATTAGCTCCGGCGATCGACAATAACAAATCATTCCTCTATCCTGGAGTGCCGAAAGACCCATTATGATTTTTTCAATCGATGATGTTTTGACATCTGAAGAGCTTAAATTTGTAGTTAATAGTCTAAATGAATCTGACTTTGTAGATGGAAAAATAACAGCAGGGTGGCACGCCAAGCTGGTGAAAAATAACACCCAAATTAGCAGCCAAATAGGCTATCTTCAAGAACTGCGATCGCTCGTGGAAACGGCCCTCGAACGACATCCTTTATTTAAAAGCGCCGTTCAACCAAAAATTATTCACTCCATCCAGTTTAGCCGTTACGAACCGGGAATGTCTTATGGCACTCACGTCGATAATGCCTTGATGGGCGATCGCGAATTTTGGCGTTCGGATGTTTCCTTCACCATTTTTTTGAGTTCTAGTTCATCTTTTACTGGTGGCGAATTGGTAATCGAGTGCAGCGATGGCGATCGAGACTACAAACTAGAAGCGGGTTCGGCGATCGTTTATCCATCTTCAACTCTACATCGCGTCGAAACCGTGACTGATGGCATCAGGTTGGCTGCTGTCGGTTGGGTGCAAAGTTTAGTCCGCGATCCCAACCAACGAGAAATTTTGTTCGATCTAGATACAGCCCGTCGCTCTATCTTTGCTAAAGAAGGTAAAACGATCGAATTTGACCTGATCTCAAAAAGCTATGCGAATTTATTGCGTCAGTGGGCAGAATAAAGGATTAAATAGTCAGCAATCGGTCGTTCGATCGGTGGTTGCTCGCAATTTCATAAGAGTTTGCATTTGTGTAGAATAATCTTGTGGGATAGCCCTCTGGGCTGTCCCTAGTAGGCAGGTAAGATGCCTACCATACAAGAATTGACCATGCTAGATAACCTCGATCTAAATCTTTCTTTAGATAAAGAAGAGTATCAGTCGCAAATAGAAGTGCTGATGCAGCAATTGCGATCGCTCCAGAAAGATTGCTGGGAAAAAAAATTACCCCTAATTGTGGTTTTAGAAGGCTGGGCGGCGGCAGGCAAAGGGGCGCTAGTCAAAAAAACGATTAATTACATGGACCCGCGCGGCTTCACCGTGCATCCGATTTGGCCCCCTAACGAACTAGAAAATCAGTATCCCTTTTTGTGGCGGTTTTGGCAGAAGCTACCAGTCAAGGGCAAAATAGGATTTTTCTATCACAGTTGGTATACCCACGTTCTCGAAGATCGGCTGTTCGAGAGAGTTTCAGACTCAGAAATTCCCGCAGTCATGCAACAAATTAACGCTTTCGAGCGGCAATTGGTAGACGATGGGGCGGCAATTGCTAAATTTTGGATTCACCTCAGTCGGAAAGAATTAAAACAGCGGTTAAAAGCATACTCCCAACACCCCCTACAAGCGTGGCGCGTCCGCCCGGAAGACTGGCAGCAAGAAAAACGTTACTCCCAGTATGCGACTTTTGCTGAAGAAATGGTGTTGCACACCAGTACCGGCCCTGCCCCGTGGACTTTAGTTGAAGGTAACGATCGCAGGTGGGCGCAAGTCAAGGTTCTAACCAAATTTGCCAGTATCATGAGAGAGGCGCTCGATCGCTTACCCTATCGACTGCCACCTCCCGCCACTGTGCCCCAAACCCGCCTGCACCCGACCGAACCAAATTTTTTAGCCAAAGTCGATCTCAGTCAAGCTTTGTCTCCTGATGAATACAAAGAACAACTAAAAACAGAGCAAGTCAAGCTGCTGAAATTGCAGATGGATATTCACAAACATCAGATTCCGGTGGTAGTCGTATTTGAAGGCTGGGATGCTGCTGGTAAAGGTGGAGCCATCAAACGCCTGACAGATGTTCTCGATCCGCGCAGTTATTTCGTGCATCCTTTTTCGGCCCCGACTGATGAAGAAAAGGCCCATCACTATCTGTGGCGATTCTGGCGGCAATTACCCAAAGCTGGAACTATTGGAATTTGCGATCGCAGTTGGTACGGGCGGGTATTAGTCGAACGAGTAGAAGGCTTAGCCACAGAAGCCGAATGGCGGCGGGCCGATCGAGAAATCAACGAGTTTGAGGCGCAATTGACTAGTGCTGGATACGTTTTAGTCAAGCTGTGGCTCCATATTAGCCCAGACGTGCAATTGCAGCGATTTCAAGAGCGGGAAAACGATCTATTTAAACGCTATAAACTTACCGATGAAGATTGGCGCAATCGAGAAAAATGGGATTTTTATGAAGTGGCAATAAATCAGGCGATCGAGCGAACTAGCACGCCCACAGCCCCTTGGACGATTATTCCTGGAAATGACAAGTATTATGCCAGAGTTAAGGTAATTGAGACGGTAACTGAGGCAATTAAAGATAATTTGAAAAGGCGGCGATCGAGATTATAGAGGAATGGCCGCCCGATCGAGTTACGAGGAGCTTTGCCGTGAATCGCTTAACACCCGGTATGAGACTAAACATTACTATTTCATTTTTATCTATCTTAAGTAACAAAAAAAGTTAGATTTTGTTAACTGCTTGCATTCAAGCTCTACTTCTGTTGAATGAAAGCTTTTATCGCTCGATAAAAATCTTTGTATTTCTCTAGATGGATTAACCCTAAATAAGAGAGTGTTAGAAAGAGGAAGTCACAAACTATTAGTGACGCATATTGTCTTTAATTAAGGCAATTTTCAACAGCTTGATAAGCTGTTGAAACCTGTTAACAACGGAGAACAAACGATGTTTTATCATGCCAAAAAATTGCAGTATTTCACCCCACCAACCAGACCAGATGCAGTTTATGCCAAGAAACTCCAAGAACTGATTGGGGGTAGTTTTGGGGAGATGACCGTGATGATGCAGTATCTATTTCAGGGCTGGAACTGTCGCGGGCCTGCTAAGTATCGGGATATGCTGCTCGATATTGGAACTGAAGAAATCGGTCATGTTGAAATGCTGGCAACGATGATAGCTCACCTACTAGATAAAGCACCTATTAAAGATCGAGAAAATGGTGCTAAAGACCCGGTGGTGGGTGCAGTGATGGGAGGTAGCAATCCCAAGGATGCGATCGAAGCAGCGATGGCGATGAACCCGCAGCACGCGATCGTCTCTGGTGGAGGGGCGATGCCCGCTGACAGCGTTGGTTTTCCTTGGAACGGTCGCTTCATCGTGGCCAGCGGCAATCTATTAGCCGACTTTCGCTCTAATCTCCATGCTGAATCTCAAGGTCTGATGCAGGCTGTACGACTGTACGAAATGACGGACGATCCAGGCGTGAAAGACCACCTCAGTTTCATGATTGCCCGCGACACCATGCACCAAAATCAGTGGCTAGCAGCGATCGAAGACTTGCAAAGCGAAGGATTTGAGGAAACTGTGGTTCCCAAAGTGGCACACGAATATGGGAAAAAAGAGTTTGCCTATCAGTTCTGGAATCACTCTGAGGGAGAAGACAGCGCTCGAGGGCGTTGGGCTAAAGGACCTTCAATAGATGGCAAAGGAGAGTTTGAGTATGTAGCCAATCCCGAACCGCTCGGACCGGAACCGCAACCCCCGCAGCCCGATCCCAGGTTGCACGGTACGGCCATGACTCCCCAAAATAGTAAGAGCGAGGCTACTAACCAACCTAATTTGCTCGATCGGGCGGCTGAAGCGATCGATCGCATGACCCCTGGCAGTTAAGCATAACAGGCCTGACGCACAGACATCAGTAGTAGATCGATACATCTAAAACAGTGTAATAACCGTAGGTTGGGTTGAGCGCAGCGAAACCCAACTAACCCAACGATAACGTCTCATTTTAGCTGTGTCGGTCCAGTAGTAGTGTCTCAAGGCTAAGATGGTGCGTGACGACGGATTGATGAATTAAATTCAGGACAAAGGTTATCGCCGTCTAACGCACCCTACCGTTCTACTTAAATTGAATAGTAGAGAGGAAAAGATTTAGCATCTTTGGGCTTGACGTACACTCGCTGTTGGGGTTTTAACTCCAACTCATCGAAACGCTCTCGCGTCAGGTGCGCCATCACTACTTGCCCGTCGTCTAAAGTTAACTCCGCTTGAATTTCCCAACCGAGATGGATAATCCGGCTGACAGCGGCAGATACAGTAGTGCCATTCGGCTCGGTTTGAACGATCACGTCTTGAGGGCGCAAAAACATCTCTGCTTGCGCTGACTCAAACCCGTTGCTTTGGAAAATTCCAGAGGTGCTGGGCAAAACGTTCACCGGACCGATAAAACTCATGACAAATGCAGTGGCAGGGCGATCGTATACTTCTGCGGGACTACCGATTTGTTCGACTCTGCCTTTATTCATCACGACGATCTCGTCTGAGACTTCCATCGCCTCTTCTTGGTCGTGGGTGACAAACACGGTGGTAACGTGAACTTCGTCGTGCAACCGTCGCAACCAAGCCCGCAAGTCTTTCCGGACTTTGGCATCGAGAGCGCCAAAAGGTTCGTCTAAAAGTAATACTTTAGGTTCTACGGCTAAAGCTCTGGCCAGAGCTACCCGCTGCCGCTGACCGCCCGATAGTTGCGAGGGATAGCGATCGCCCAATCCTTTAAGCTGTACCAACTCCAACAATTCTTCTACTCGCCCCTTGGCCTTGCCTTTTGGTGCCTTGCGAATATCTAAGCCAAAGGCGATATTTTGGCGCACTGTCATATGCTTGAACAAGGCATAGTGTTGAAAGACAAAGCCAATATTCCGTTCTTGCACGCTTTGATAGGTAGCATCTTGCCCCGTCAACAAAATTCTGCCGCTATCTGGCATTTCTAGACCCGCGATCGCTCTTAATAAAGTAGATTTGCCAGAACCCGAAGGTCCCAACAATGCCACCAAGGAGCCAGAGCCAATTTCTAAACTTACTTGGTCGAGAGCCTTAAAACTACCAAACTGCTTGGAAACGTTTTCAACAACTATGCCCACAATCGATCGCCTCCGAATAATCCCCGCGAGCGCTAAATAACTTGACTAGATAAGTATAATGTCCGGTTAGTTGATGCGGTTACTGTAGTTTATACCACATCTAGAGAGATTTGTGGCATCCTGGATTTAAGATCGGCAACTGCTGTGCTGAAGAGATTAGGAAGATGGCAATTACCACCACGATCGCACTCAAACTTCTCAAAGAGCCGAAGTATTGGCTGTTAGGCATTGCTACCTGCTCGATCGCGGTTCACCTTACTTTAACCTGGAGAGCCGGAGATGTTGCCCTCCTGAGCGGCAGCATCCTTTTTTGGTCGGCCGCATCGCTTCTAGTCTGGGAAAAACGAGACGACTTAAATTTAGAAAGCGGCGTTTTCTCAAGCTTGTTGGGCATCTGCTTAATTCTTCTGGTCTTTTTAAGAAGTATATCCCTGCCTACCTCTAATTTTCTAGGGGCTTCACCTTTCATCACCGCTGTAGGTCTGAGCCTGCTGGCTTCTGGTTTTAGAGGGTTAAAGCAATATTGGCGAGAACTGACGATCGTGTTTTTTCTGGGCATCCCTGAAGTTATACTCTGGCCGATAATCGATATATCTGCTATGACGGCTAAATATGCCACGTTAGTGCTTTGGTATCTGGGATTTGATGCCTCTTGGCAAGGAATTAATGTCGTTTTGCCCACGGGGGCTGTAGAAGTAAATCGGGGCTGTTCTGGTTCCACTTCGATCTTTTACTTATCGGGCCTGGCAGTTCTGTTTTTGGTAATGTTCCCCATATCAGGAGCGAAAAGATTCTTCGTCCCTTTGGTAGCTATTTTCCTGGCATTTGCCATCAATGGTTTTCGGGTAGCTCTGATGGCAATTTTCGCCGCCGCCAGAGATGAAGCCACTCTAGACTACTGGCATATCGGCGATGGTTCTCACATTTTTTCCCTAATTTCCGTGTTGATTTTTGGGCTATTCTACTTTTTCCTGCTCCAAAGAGAGGGAGCTAAAGATAGTTAGATTGCGAAGCTCTAAACTATGAAGATTTGGCAGCAATTGCGCGTTCCCATCTTGGCTTTGACTTTGAGCGGTGCCATTAGCGTGTTAGTTAAGTCAATTTTCTTTCCTACTGCCAGAGAGATACCGATCGCTCCTCTGATTTTCCCACCAGATGTACCGTTACCTGGATGGCAGTTTTTTAAAAGTCAGCCGATCGATCGCCCGCTAGCAAAAAACTACCAATACCGCCAACAAGACCTGCTCCTCAAGATCGAGATGAACTATGTAACTAATCCTCACGACAATGAAAAGCTATTCCGTCGGTACAACCCTGCCATCTCATCTCCTAACGCCCCAGCGCCAATCGTTCGCGAGCAAAAAGGGATTGGCTTCTACAGCCTGTCGGTCGATCGACAGCGAGCTTACCTGAGAGCCTGCATCAACCCCCGTGGCGGTAGCGTCATTACCTACGAGCAGTTCGTGCAAAAACGCTATTCCAAAGACTTGCAACTCGATCGCTTCATTCCCTGGTTGCTCGGCCGAGAAACGCTGCGAGATCATCGCTGCCTTTGGGCGCATTTGTCAGTCCCAATCCAGAATTATTCACCTGAATCTGCTTATCCAGCACTGGAGAACGCTTGGTTTTCCTGGTACCGATGGTGGTATCCCCACTTATCGGAATCCTAAAATTCGATCGAAGTCGAAGTCTTAGGAACGATCGCTTGGCAGTCCGTCTGGAGATGCCAGAGACAGCAGTTAAGATAAAAGGGAAATAGCCGAGCAGAAATTATGAGAGCTACCCTTGTCAAGTCTTCCCCTCTGAACGACCCCACACTGTACGAGTTGCCTAACGGCTTGACAATTATTGCAGAACAGTTACCGATCGAAGCAGTTAATCTCAGTATTTGGGTAAATGCAGGTTCGGCTGTAGAAGGAGATGAGATCAATGGTATAGCCCACTTTTTGGAACATATGGTGTTTAAGGGCACGCCGCGCTTGAAAATTGGAGAGTTCGAGCGTTTAGTAGAAGAGCGAGGGGCGGTGACGAATGCTGCTACCAGTCAAGATTACACTTACTACTACATCACTACCGCACCTCAAGATTTTGCCGCTCTAGTGCCTTGGCAACTAGATGTCGTCCTCAATCCTAGTATTCCCGATGCCGCTTTCGATCGCGAGCGTTCGGTAGTCTTAGAAGAAATTCGCCGCTCGGAAGATAACCCGCGTCGCCGAACCTATCAGCGGGCCATGCAGACGGCGTTCGCTCGCTTGCCCTATCGGCGGGCAGTGTTGGGACCGAGTTCGGTAATTGCCGAGTTAGAACCCCAACAAATGCGAGATTTCCACGCTCGCTGGTATCAACCCCAGTCGATCGTCGCCGTGGCCGTGGGCAACGTGCCCGTAGAGCAGTCGATCGAAACTATAGTGGCAGCATTTGAGAGAGAGGGGGAGATGGGGAGATGGGGAGAGGGGGAGATGGGGAGATGGGGAGATGGGGAGATGGGGAGATGGGGAGATGGGGAGAACTCCCACTTCAATCCTGAATCGGCTTTTAGGGAAGTTGTCCGTCAAGAATTTGTCGATGAAAGCTTGCAGCAGGCTAGGTTAGTAATGCTTTGGCGCGTGCCGGGATTAACCGAAATTGCCGATAGCTACGAGTTGGATGTGTTATCTGCCATTTTGGGACAAGGAAAAATGTCTCGACTGTTTCGAGATTTGCGAGAAGACCGACAGTTGGTTTCTCACATTGGGGTTAGCAATATGAAGCAAAAACTTCAAGGACTTTTCTATATTCAGGCACAGTTGCCAGTAGAAAATCTTCATGAGGTAGAAGCAGCGATCCGCGAACATATCCGCACCCTACAGACAGAATTAGTTACGACCGCCGAGATCGATCGCCTGCGAACTCAAGTCGCCAATCGGTTTGTATTTGGCAACGAAACCCCTAGCGATCGCGCCAGTCTCTACGGCTACTACCAATCGATGTTAGGAGATCTAGCTCCCGCATTGAATTACCCGGCACGAATTCAAGCTTTAGAGGCGATCGATCTGCAAGCCGCAGCCCAAAAGTATTTATCTCCAGATGCTTATGGGGTGGTGGCGATTAAGCCAGCCAAAAGCTAGAGTATCGAGTTTGGGTCAAGCATTTTATAACTGCAATCTGATTATGGCTTCCTTACAACCGACTACAATTTATCTTTCAGAGGAACTGAAACATTCTCTCCAACAACTGGTTCGGCAAACTGGAAAACCAGAGAACGAACTGATTCAAGCAGCGGTTGAAGAGTATTTGAAACACCAGCACTCCTCGTTGCCGCGATCGGTTGGAATTGGAGCGAGCGAGCGAGGCGATCTATCCGAACGGGTAGATGAGTTATTGTGGCAAGACTGAGGACTATTTTGGCCGATACCAGTGGAATTATTGCGCTTCTAGATCGGAGCGATCGCCACCACACAGCAGTAGGAGGTGCGATTCGCGATCGGACGCTTTGGGTTCCATCTACCATCCTGCCCGAAGTGGATTATTTAGCAACCAAGTATTTAGGAGCGAAAGCTACAAGAGCTTTTCTAGAAGATTTAACTCAAGGGGCCTTCCATTATGTATCAGTTGAATCGATCGATCTAAAGCTGGCAGTTCAACTAATACAGCAATATCAAGATGTGCCTCTGGGGGTGGTTGATGCTAGTTTGGTCGCTCTGGCAGAGCGGTATAAAATTAAACAAATTCTTACCCTCGATCGTCGCCATTTCAATTTGATTCAACCCCAAACGCTAGAATATTTTGAACTCCTGCCATAGGCAGAATTAATTCGCTAAAGTTCTCACAGTTATAACTTGCGGGGGCGTGGCATCTGGAGGATAGAGAAAGTCAATTTTGACCGATCGGCGATCGCCTGCTGGCAAATTCAGACTTACCAGTGGTTCTCCTTGTTGACCGCGCTTTTGCACTAAATGTACGTAGCGAGTGTTAGTCAATCCTCGATCGTCTTGGTAGCGTACCTGCACGGTTCCTCGGAACCAAACTGAAGGGCCGGGTGGTTCTAAAAACCGCAATCCTTCTAATAATCGATCTTGCTTAATCGGCGTTTGCATAGCTACGGTAACAGTTTGAGCCTTGTCGGTTTTGTTAACCAGTGGCAAACTCAAGCTGTATTCGATGCCGTAATTGCCGTGAGCGCGGTAAGCCGTATCTGGGTAACGGGCGAGCATCGGTGCGCTTTGTACCTGTTGCGTGCCTAACATTCCACCGGGTAAAGTTCCAATTCCGTAAGAAACAGCCAGGCCTGGTTGAGGAATGCTCAAAGATTTGCTCTTGGGATCGACCAATACTGCTTGCCACCTTTGACCTTTGGCTACCCCAGCTACTCGACCGTAAACGATCGCCCCCGGTTGTCCTGGAGGGGTGGGTGCTTTATCGCGCGGTCCGGCTAAGTTACCTTCTAACAGCAGCTTTTGCCATTCTTCTAAAGTTGGGGCGCGTTCGCTACCATCAGAATTCGATTTAGCAAACATGGCCAAAGTAGCCACGTATACTGGGCTACTGCTTTGCAAGCGCATCAACGTCGAACGTCCGTTCAACGGCGGCACTAACAGTTTTACTGGAATGGGATGATTCAACAGCAACCTGTAACCTTGAGGCGGGATCTCGATTTCGGTGGGAAACTCGGCTTGCCGCTTGCCTCTGAGGATATCGTTGGTAGCGCGATCGCCAGGCCCGGCGTAAACTGTTCCCAAAGGATTCTCTGTCTGAGATGGCAATTCAATAAAGGGTGCATCCGGTTGACTGAGATAGCTGGCTGCTTGCAATACCCTGACTTTTATCGGTTTCCGACTGGGATTGTACAAGATCCCCCCCAGGTAAAGGGTGCGCCAATCGGTGGGAGAAGTCCCTTTGGCAATGTGGTGCGCAAACAAATCGAATCGCCCTTGTAAGGGCAGGTTTAAGTGTGCCGCTGGCACGGTTTTACCCTTACTAGGAAAGGTAGAAAGTAAAATTCCCTCGGTTTGAACGACTTCAGGACTGTTGCTGTTAAATGTCAGCACTTCATCGAGTCGTCCCGGTAAAGGTCGCACTTCTTGGGGTTGCACCACTTCTTGAGGAATCGAAGGAGGGGTTGAGATGGGAGTAGCTAAAGCTAAAGTTAAAACTAATAAAGACATCTGCCAATAATTACGTTCAAACACTACAAGCGATCGCCAGCGGCGTTACGGTTGGGTTCGTTGGGTTTCCTGCTGTCAACCCAACCTACGGATATTGCTAAAATAGGGCGTTACGGTTGGGTTCGTTGGGTTTCGCTAGCGCTCAACCCAACCTACTTCATCATTCGGATGTTTTTAACGTCAATACCTGGGGTGGGGTAGAATCTGGCGGGTAAATTAAATCTAGTTGGACTTGGCGGCGACTTTTGGGGGGAATTGTTAGCATTACCGATGGTTCTACGAGTTCTCCTCGCCGCTGCCATAAATGGACGTAGCGAGTTAGGGGTTTTCCAGCATCATCTGGGTAGCGCCATCGCACCGTTCCTCGGAAAAAGGGAAAATCTAAGGGTGGTCGTCGAAATCGCAAACCTCCTTGGGTTAACTTATCTTCTTTGAATGGAGTCGCGATCGCTAAACTAATAGTCTGGGTGCGATCGCTAGGATTATACAAAGGCAAATTGACGTTATATTCGATTCCATAGTTTCCGTGGGCTTCATAAGCTGTATCGGGGTAACGTACCAACATCTTGGCCGTTTGTATTTGTCCCGTACCGAGGGTGCCATGTTTCAAAGTGCTAATCGGATAAGATATCCCTTGTCCCGGTTGGGGAATGTTGAGTTGGGGAAATTGCGCTTTCCAACTAGAACCCTCAGATACGCCTGCCACTCGACTGTAAATAAATTGTCCTGTAGTTTGTCCTGGGGGGGTGGGAGTTTTATCGCGCGGCCCGGCTAAACCACCAGTTTTCAATAAGTTTTGCCATTCAGCTAAAGTAGGCGATCGATCTGCACCATCAGAGTTTTTCTTGGCGAACATGGCTAAACTAGCTACATAGACTTTGCCGTTACTTTGCAGCCGCATAAAGGTCGATCTGCCGTTGACAGGTTTCTCTAAATTCCTCACGGGAATCGGATGGTTTAATAACAGCCGACTTTGACCGGGGGGAACGACTAATTTAGCTGGAAAATCCGCCTGTCGCCTACCTCGAATGACATTGCTGACGGCGCGATCGCCCGGACCGGAATATACTTCTCCGTTGGGATCTTCCGATTGAGTTGGTTTTCTAATAAATGGGGCATCTACCATCAAATAACTCGCCCCTTGCAACACTTCTACCGTCACCCCTTTCTTGCCCGGATTGTGGACGATAATGCCTAAATATAAAGTCTGTAAATCTTTAGGAGTATGAGTATAGTGGTGAGCGAATAAATCGAATCTGCCTGAAAACGCAAAGTTCAGATGAGCCTCCGGTACGGTTTTACCAGTTGGGGGCAAAGTAGAAAGTAAAACCCCTTCTTTTTTTACCCATTCGGGACTATTGCTGTTAAAGACTGGCACTCGATCTAACCCTCCCGGTAAAGCTTGCACGGGATAAGTTTGAACTATTTCTTGGGGTGGTGCAGGTGTAGAACTGGGTGAAGGGGCGATCGCTTGGGCAACTAGGTAAACCAGGGATAATATATACGACATTTTCGTATTCCTAAATTACTCTTGATAAAACAGCGATCCTTTGGACGATCGCTAAGAAATCTGCCAAAACTTCGGGCAAATTACTCTCGGTCAGGCGGGGGACGTGAACGAATATACAATGGCTGTTAAATCGACTTTTTTGTAAATGCGCTAAGACCTCATAATATAATCCCTCACAGACGAATTTGCCAGCATTATGACTGATATTGGTTATAGCTAAACCTGCAATCAACTCTTCTAAATCTACTCTGGTTTTTAGGGTAGAATTTCCTCGAATGGCACGAGATTCTACGGTTAATTTTTGCCGCTTCTCTGCCATGCCGCAGCAGACGATCGCCTGGGGCTGCACTTGATTAATCTTAGCGATCGCTCTTTGAGAAGCTGCGACCACCTCTACTGGCAACTTTCTTAAAAAAGTTAGATCTGACAAGTAATGGTCAATTTTTGTTAATTCTTCTAATAGATCGTCTGAAGCGTTAGAAGTATGGTGAGGCAGCCAGGTATCAAACGAAGTCAAAAGAATTTTTGCAGGAAGATTTAGTCTTGACATCGGAGAATTATGAATGATGAAACGATAACCTTACTTTAATCAAATCTCGCTATTAATAATTGCGAATTGCGAATTGAAAATTGCAAATTGATAGTTGACTTTGATGGTACAGTATCGTATTATAAATATTAAAAACACCAAGAGAAGCGTCTCTTGTGACCTCAACGGATAATAGTCCGTTGAGGCGGAAAAAAGCCATAATAATTAACTCAAGGTCAACTGAAAATGTCAGTTATCGCTGTAGTAGATTATGACATGGGGAATCTCCATTCTGTTTGCAAAGGCTTGGAGAAAGCCGGGGCAATTCCTCAAGTTACCGATTCTGCCAAAGAGATCGAAAAAGCCGATGCTGTAGTCTTGCCCGGAGTAGGGGCATTCGATCCAGCGGTGAAACAATTGCGATCGCGCGACTTAGTTGCCCCGATCGAAGAGGCGATCGCCTCTGGCAAGCCCTTTTTAGGCATCTGTTTGGGATTGCAAATCCTGTTCGACAGCAGCGAAGAAGGTTCGGAACCGGGATTGGGCATCGTCGCGGGTACGGTTCCTCGGTTTCGCCCGGAACCGGGATTGACCATTCCCCACATGGGCTGGAACCAATTGCACCTAACTCAGCCAGAATCTACCCTGTGGCAGCAATTACCTTCTCAGCCTTGGGTTTATTTCGTCCATTCCTATTACGTCGAGCCTGAAGATCCGAAGATGCGGGCGGCCACCATCACTCATGGCAGTCAAACGGTAACGGCCGCGATCGCGAAAGATAATTTAATGGCAGTTCAGTTTCACCCCGAAAAGTCTTCTACCACGGGCTTACAGATTTTGTCTAATTTCGTCGCTCAAAATCGACTGGCCTTATGCGCTTGATACTGTTGCCTACCCAATGGTAGGGGCGCAAAGCTTTGCGCCCCTGCTATGAGGTGTGATTTCTGCGTAGGTCGTGCGATGGTGTGTCTGAGGGGATCGGTCACGGCTTGTAATAAGCAAGCCAGCTAACGATCGCCACTAAAAATTAGACGCTTTGAGATCCGATCGCCTCTTCATAAAGTTTCGCCAAAAACTCTCCTTTAGTTTCCCAAAGATAAGATTCGCTAACTCGCTGTTGTCCTGCTTTTCCCAGGCGATCGCGCAGTTCGGCATCGGTGGCGAGACGAGTCATCGCTTGGGCTAAATCGGCGATCGCTTGTTGGGGGTTATTAGCTTTAATCTTTAAACCCGTCTCGGCAGTAATTTGGATGGCAGGACCGCCTAAATCGAGACAAATCACGGGTTTTCCGGCTGCCATGGCTTCTAAGCAAACAGTAGGGGAAAAATCGTGCAGGCTGGGGTGAACTAAAATATCGCATTCCCCTAGAGTCGATAGAGCGTGTTTTCGGGGGATTTCACCTAAGAATCGCACGCGATCGCTAATTCCTAATTCTTCAGCTAGTTTTTCTAACCGCTGCCTTTGCGGCCCGTTACCCACAATCCAATATTCTGCACCTGGTAAGTCGGTTCGAGCGAAAGCTTGCAAGCCTAAATGAAACCCTTTCCAGTGCAACAAACGACCCAAACTGAGAAACTTAATCGATCGATCGCTTGCCGTACTTCTTAGCTGGCTTAACTCTAATAACTCCGATCGATTTATCCCCGTTTGTCCGGGAACCATTTCAATGCGCTTTACTCCCAAACGCTCTAAACGGGTGGCAGTTTCAGCAGTAGAAGCGATCGCGATCGTGCAATTAGCCGCAGTTCGGCGGACGAAGAAACCCACTTCTCCTAGCGATCGAGTTAAATTTCGCAAAAGTTCGTATATTTGCCCCTTAAAGCCAAAATCTCGCCAGAAAGCATGAGGAGCAGATTCTCCACCGCCTACAGGCCCCCAAACGAACGGGATTGGCAGAAAGGCGAGGAAACTAGGAGCGCAATATCTGCCGTAGGTGACGTGATGGGAGACATCAAAGCCTACGTCTTGGTGCAACTGGCGGACGGTAAAATAAGCCCCAATTTGCCAGAGATAGTAAATCGGTTGTAACTCCCAGCTTTTGGGTTGCCAGCGGGCGAACCACCCAGGTAGATCGCAGTAGATAAAGTGCAACTTAGCGATCGGATTTTTTTCCAATTCTGCCTCGATCGCGGAACGATTGTTAGAACGAGTAATCACCCAAACCTCACGCTCCTTGGCTACTTCTCGACATAAATTCCAACCGACTCCTGGTTCGGAGCCTTTATTCGGTCGGCAAGCATAGGCAGCAATTAGAACTTTCAAGTGCTTGTTGGGAAACATAAATTTTTGGAGTTTAAAGTTGATGTGTTTCCCCTTCTTGTAGGCTATTTAGCCGATTCTCATCTTCTCTGAGTTGTCGGATTTGGGCAAAGATATCTTCTGCTGTGAGTTTATCTAACCATTGATGTCGCTCTTTGGTATAGTCGCCCGATCCTGGCTCAAACTGCCGCAAAAACCGGATGGTGCCATCAAAGCCAAGAGCATCTATCAAAGCTTTATATCCCACACGGTTGATTTCAAGTGGTGTCATCATTATTTTCGTCTCCTTGGGGTTGGCTAACCTCAATAAACCAGTTGACAGGGTTCTTTACCTTAACTTTTATCAGATCTCTATAGCGGGTGGCTCGCTTCAACAAGCGATCGTCTGTTGTCAGAAAAATATCTACGTTGCTATGCTCTGTACTGGCGAGATGAGCGGCATCAAAAGACTTAAAGCCCAATTGGGTTAACTCGATCGTCCGTTGCTCGATCGCATCCGTTAGCATACATTTATCCAGAGCGATAGAAATTGCCGATCGAAGTTGTTCCAGCCGTTGAATATCTTTAGTTTGAGCGATTTCTAATTCAATTACCTCACTGCTAATTAGCTGCCACTCTCCGATTCTGCATTTTCGGTAAATCAGCAAAACTGCTTCTGCTTCCAAACGAATCCGCTCTTGTAGAGAATCGTCTAGCGGGCGATTGAGACAGCACATATCCATATATATTTTGTACGGGTTTGCCATAAAATTGCCTCGATCGGCTAGTGATGGAGTTTTGGGGTCTGTTCGCCAACACTCTAAAGGATCGCTCTTCCTCATCGCCATATGCCAGAATATTAAAACCCATCCCCTTGCAGGCTCAGTAGGAGTTTTAGTCGTGGAGTCGAAATACAACCCAGCAGAAATTGAGGAAAAGTGGCAGAAAACTTGGGCAGAACAAGGCTTAGATCGCACTTCTACAGATACCAGTAAGCCGAAATTCTATGCCTTGTCGATGTTCCCCTATCCCTCTGGCAATCTCCACATCGGACACAGCCGCAACTACGCTATTGCCGATGTCATTGCCCGCTTGAAGCGGATGCAAGGGTATCGAGTGCTTCAGCCGATGGGTTGGGATGCTTTCGGACTTCCAGCCGAGAATGCCGCGATCGAACGGGGAGTTCCCCCGGCAAAGTGGACGTATGAAAATATCGCCCACATGAAAAAGCAATTGGGAATGCTGGGGTTGTCGATCGATTGGAGTCGAGAGATTGCTACTTGCTCGCCAGATTACTATAAGTGGACGCAGTGGATTTTCTTGCAGTTCTTTCAAGCTGGATTAGCTTATCAAAAAGAAGCAGCGGTAAATTGGGACCCGATAGACCAAACGGTATTAGCCAACGAACAGGTAGATAACGAAGGTAAATCCTGGCGCAGCGGGGCGATCGTCGAACGCAAATTATTGCGGCAATGGTTCTTTAAAATTACGGCTTATGCCGAAGAATTGCTGAAGGATTTAGAACAGTTGACAGGCTGGCCCGATCGCGTCAAATTAATGCAAGCCAACTGGATCGGTAAATCGGTAGGAGCCTATTTAGAATTTCCGATCGTCGGTTCGGAAGAAAAAATCGGCGTGTTTACCACTCGTCCCGATACGGTTTATGGGGTGACTTACGTGGTGTTAGCCCCAGAACACCCTCTGACAAAAAAGGTAACTAAATCGAAGCAAAAAGCCGCTGTAGAAAAGTTTATCAAAGAAGTTTCCGCCCAAAGCGAGATCGAGCGCACGGCTGAAGATAAACCCAAACGAGGCATTCCCACGGGCGGCCAAGCTATCAACCCCTTTACTGGCCAGAAAATCCCGATTTGGATTGCTGACTACGTGCTGTACGAATACGGCACTGGGGCAGTAATGGGCGTTCCGGCACACGATGTCAGAGATTTCCAATTTGCCAACCAAAATCAATTGCCGATTCAGGTGGTAATTGTGCCCCCAGAAAATGTAGAGACGTTTCATGAAAAGCCCTTACAAGAGGCCTATACCGAACCAGGAACGATAGTTAATTCCGATCGATTCGATGGTATGGCTTCAGTTGAGGCTAAAGGTGCGATCGTCCAATATGCGGAAGAAAAGGGATGGGGTAAGGCGCGAATTCAGTATCGCTTGCGCGATTGGTTGATTTCCAGGCAGCGGTATTGGGGCGTACCGATTCCGATAATTCACTGTCCTAACTGCGGTGCAGTCCCAGTACCAGAAGCAGATTTACCCGTCAAGTTACCAGAAGATGTCGAATTTAGCGGGCGCGGGGCTTCCCCATTAGCAAAATTAGATCGTTGGGTAAACGTCGCTTGCCCCAGTTGCGGTACTGCTGCCAAACGGGAAACCGACACGATGGATACGTTTATCGATTCTTCGTGGTACTTCTTGCGCTATCCCGATGCTAATAACGATCGCCAAGCCTTCGATCCGGCTAAAACCAACGATTGGATGCCCGTCGATCAATACGTCGGCGGGATCGAACACGCAATTTTGCACTTATTGTATTCCCGCTTTTTTACCAAGGCACTGCGCGATCGCGGTTTGTTGAACTTCGACGAACCTTTCAAACGCCTGTTAACTCAAGGCATGGTGCAGGCCACCGCCTACAAAAATCCGGTGACAGGCAAATATTTTCCACCTGAAAGTGTCGATCGATCTAACCCTCTAGATCCGGATACCGGAGAAGCGCTGAAAGTTTTTTACGAAAAGATGTCGAAGTCGAAATATAACGGCATTCCTCCGGAAGAAGTCGTCGGTAAATACGGCGCAGATACGGGCAGGATGTTTGTTTTATTCCAAGCGCCGCCAGAAAAAGATTTGGAATGGGACGATGCTGGCGTGGAAGGGCAATTTCGGTTTTTAAACCGCGTCTGGCGCATGGCAGTAGAATTTGTCGAACAGCCATCAGCCCAGAAACCAGAAAAATCCAAAACCAGATCCCCCCTACCCCCCTTAAAAAGGGGGGATAGTCCGCTATCCAAAATCGAAAAGGATTTGCGGCGGGCGATTCACACGGCAATTAAAGAAATCACTGAAGATTTGGAGGGCGAATATCAATTCAACACGGCTGTGGCTGAGTTGATGAAATTGAGCAATGCGATGGGCGAGGCTAATTGTAAAGACTCTCCCGTTTATGCCGAAGGCATCTATACTTTGGTGCTGTTATTGGCTCCGTTTGCTCCCCACATTGCTGATGAATTGTGGCACCGTCTGGGTAATACCGAATCGGTTCACATTCAAGCTTGGCCGAAATTCGAGCCTGAAGCCTTAATTGCCGAGGAAATCACCTTAGTAATTCAAATTATGGGTAAAACCAAAGGCACGATTCAAGTACCGTCTCAAACTACTAAGGAAGAACAAGAAAAACTCGCTCGCGAGTCAGAATTGGCTCGACGTTTCATTGAAGGTAAGGAGATTAAAAAAGCGATCGTCGTTCCTGAAAAATTGGTCAATTTTGTCATCATTCCTTAGAGATTAATGATGTGGTTAAAGATGACTCTTGTTCGGTTGGAGTGAAATAAATCTCTAGCTGTTGATTCAAAGCACGAGCAATTTTTTGGACGATCGCTAGAGAGTGTCCTTCATAACTGCATCATTATCATTGTCCAAAAATTTTTGCTGGAATATGTGAATTCATAAAATAATCTAAATTTTTAGGTAAAGCAATGAAAAAGGTTACGCTAACGGAATTGAGTAATAATATCGAGCGTATACTAGATGAGGTACTAGAAACAGGCATCCCCATAGAAATTAACAAAAATGGCAAATTACTTAAGATCGCTCCTGTAGAACAAATAGACAAGCTCAAAAATTTGACTTTTAAACCAGATGTTATGCGAGGAAATCCCGATGATTTAGTTAATGTAACTTGGGAGCAGGAGATTAATATTGGTTTACCTTGATACCCATGTAGTAGTGTGGCTCTATTCTGGTTTAACAGATAAATTAAGTGACATTGCTAAAAGTTTACTTAATGCAAATGAAGTTTATATATCGACAATTGTTCGACTAGAATTACAGTATTTATATGAAATAAAGCGCATTACAGATAGACTCAATGCGATCGTTGCCGATCTGTCGGATCTGATTAATTTACAAGTATGTAATAAAAACTGTAATGAGATTGTTAGCATTACTTTAACGATTAATTGGACTGGCGATCCTTTCGATCGGATTATTACGGCAAATGCTCAGATAAACAACAACATATTACTGAGCAAAGACCAAAATATATTGAATAACTATATCTATGCAAGATGGTAGTATTTAAATTTAAATCGATCGTCTAATCATCATAAAAGAAAATGATGAAGCCGCGCTACTTAGTCCTATTAGTTTTGGTAGTGTTGCCAGGAATAGCAACTACTGGTATCTGTGTTTATTATCTCTTTCCCGAATGGGCAGCTTTAGATGCTAGCTATCAACGTCACGAACGAGTGGCTAAATCTCCTACTCGCGAGATCGAGGATTTAGCGATCGCCCAAGCAGCAGAAAACAGACATCGCATTAATTGCTTTGCCGAAGGAGTAGGAGCATTGTTAGGAATAGCAATTATGTCGATCGGCATTCATGGAATGTGTACTATACCAAAATCGGAAACCTCAAAGGTTAAATGAGGCTGCTAACAGAACCATATTTAATTCAAGAAGAGCGATCGCCAAAATCCGGCCGTCATATTTTGGCTCAATTTGATGATAATTCGATCGTTGTCTACCAAGCTTATCGTCTAGCGATCGGCAACTTTGCCGCTCAAAACGGTTATTTTGGTGGTGAATTTAGCCTCGATCGCATGAGTTGGATAAAACCTAATTTCCTGTGGATGATGTATCGATCGGAGTGGGGAACCAAAGTCGGGCAAGAAGTCATTTTGGCGGTGAAATTGCAACGTTCCGCCTTCGATGAAATTTTGGCAGCCGCAGTTCATTCTAAATTCGTCCCAGAGGTTTATCTCAGCGAAAAGGAATGGAAGCGATCGCTTCAGCGTTCCGACGTGCGGTTGCAATGGGACCCCGATCGCTACCCATCAGGGGCGAGATTGCCGCGAAAAGCGATTCAGTTGGGGTTGCGGGGCGAGATTCTATCTCGCTATGCCAGAGATTCGATCGTCGAGATCGAGGATATTTCTAAATTCGTGCAGCAGCAACACCTATATGCTAAAAGTGGTGACTGGAGAGATCTATTAACCCCATCCGAATCTGTATATCCCGTCGCCAATACCGACGTTGCCGAAAGATTAGGATTATCCCCTTGGTAATTGCCCTTTTGTATGCGAATCGCTCTGTTTACTGAAACCTTTCTCCCTAAGATCGATGGGATTGTTACTCGCCTCAAACATACAGTCAAACACTTACAACGCCAAGGCGATCGCGTCTTAGTCTTTTCCCCCGACGGCGGGCTAAAAGAGTACCAAGGAGCCAAAATTCACGGAGTTTCTGCCTTTCCCTTGCCTCTCTACCCAGAGTTAAAGCTGGCATTTCCCCGCCCCTCGATCGGCCGCGCTTTAGAGCAATTTCAGCCCGATCTGGTTCACGTCGTCAATCCAGCAGTGTTAGGAGTGGCAGGCATATATTACGCCAAGACGATGGAGATTCCTTTAGTGGCTTCGTACCATACCCATTTGCCTCGATACATCCACCACTACGGCTTGGGAATGCTAGAAGGCTTGTTGTGGGAACTGCTGAAAACCATGCACAATCAGGCTCAGATCAACCTGTGTACCTCTACGGCCATGGTTGAGGAACTACTGGCCCATGGGATCGAACGGGTAGATTTGTGGCAACGGGGAGTCGATACCGAAACCTTTCAGCCCCATTTAACCTGTCCAGAAATGCGATCGCACCTCAGTCAAGGATACCCAGAAGGCCCCTTATTTCTCTACGTCGGTCGTTTGGGGGCAGAAAAAGAAATCGAACGGATTAAACCTATCCTCGAAGCCATTCCCCAAGCGCGTTTGGCTTTAGTCGGAGACGGACCCCATCGCCAAGCTTTAGAAAAATACTTTGCTGGTACGCCTACCTATTTTGTCGGCTACCTGCGAGGACTGCAACTGGCAACCGCTTATGCTTCGGCTGATGCTTTTATCTTTCCCTCGCGTACCGAAACTTTGGGACTAGTTTTATTGGAAGCGATGGCGGCTGGCTGTCCGGTCATTGCTGCCCGTTCTGGAGGGATTCCCGATATCGTGCAAGATGGGGTCAACGGCTACCTGTTCGATCCAGCCGATGAGGAGGGTGCGATCGCAGCTACCCAACGCCTGTTGAGCGATCGATCGATGCGAGAAGCCTTCCGCCACCACGCCCGTCTCGAAGCCGAACGCTGGAGTTGGTCGGCAGCTACCCGGCAGTTACAAAGTTATTACCGCAGCGTGGTTCAACGTCAAAAATTTTGTAGTTCTAGCCCTACCAGTTGACGAGCGCCATCAACTCGATCGCTGGCAGTATTCTAGTTAGAGCAACCCTAGTGCTTTGAAGCTACGACGAGTCACTTCTAGCCGCTTGGGGGCATCTTTGGCATCGGTCATCACCATGTTAGTGGCAAAGAAATAGACATTATCGTTTTGTTCCAAATAGCCTACGATCCAACCTATATTAGGGTTAACGCTATCGATCCAACCCGTCTTACTGCGCCAAGTATATTCTGGGGTTTTTTCTATAATCATGATGTCTTTGACCAGATCGATCGCCCGTTGAGAAAAGGGCAAGTCGTTACGTTCCAATCTTTGCAAAAACTCGATTTGCTGCTTCGGCGTAATTTGCAAGGGCCCTTCTAACCAAAACCGATCGATCTTGTCAGGGGTACCGATCTGACGGTTGCCATAGCCCGATTGCTCGACGAAGTTCTGCATCCGCTCGTGTCCGTTTTTCCGCGCTAGAACTTGATAAAACCAAACGGTGGAGTCTTTGAAGGCTTGGCGCAAGTTGGTATCGCGGTTCCAAGCGGGTATTTGCCGGACGATCCCATCCCAAGTTAGCACCGCCACATCATCCCGAACCGTCCCGGTTTCTAAGGATATGAGTGCATTCAAGATTTTGAAGGTAGAACCGGGAAAGAAAGCAGTATTATTGCGGGCCGGATTGCGTTCGTAGAACTGCTGGTTATTTTTGTCGTAGATTGCGATCGAGCCGTTTATCCTTAATTCCTGGAATGCTTTCTCCAGATTGGGGGTTTTAGCAATCGCTATTTCCCCAGAAGCCGTTAAATCTGTTGGTGCGAATTGCGATCGAACTGTCAGACTGCAAGCGAACAACAGGATGATGCCAAAAGCGATCGACAAAGCTAGTCTGATTGATTTGGGCGAGAAGCGCATCTCTTCCTCACAAGAAATCAGGTCGAACCTAGATATTTAGTCAAATAAGGAGAAAATACTTCATAAATTAATGTAAATGGCTGTTTGTGATGCCAAAATAGATAATGACGGCCCCAAAAAGGGCCTTTTTGCCCGAAGGCTTCCTCTAATGCTGGGGATTTCCCGTAATAAATTCCCTGCACGTCCCGATATAACTCAGTCCGCAGGCGAGCCAGACTAGCCCAAATTGGCAAAGAGCGATTTTCTAAATATTCATCTACATGGCTAGCTTCCCACCAAGAGGTAGCATAAGCCAATCTCTGTCCTGAAGCAGTTCGCAGCCATACTTGGCGACGGATGCGCGGCCCTGGTACTGCCTGAAGCTGGGCTGGCGCTCCATCGGCATCCATCCCGATTGCCGACATATCGATGACATCGACTTCTGTAGGTTCCCCGGTCAAAAGTTGCAGGTGGCGAGTGGGAGAACCGTCACCCAAGAGTAATATCTGCCAAGCTGGTGCCAATTGAGAGTGAGGCAACCCTTTTTGAACGTCTTCTTCTGTACCCTGCCAGATGGGATCGAGAGCGTGCCAGGTATTTAGCAGGGTAGCGCTGTCAGCCGATCGAATAATTGCAGTCAATTTTATTTACAAAACTTAACTTATCTATCTCCTATCATAGACTATCTAAGCAGTAAAACCTACTAGAGGAGAGAGGAGAGAGCGAGGAGGGCGAGCAGAGAATTTATTAACTCCACACTCCACACTCCACACTTTTAAAAAGTGCGGATGGCGAGACTCGAACTCGCAAGGCTTGCGCCACACGCCCCTCAAACGTGCGCGTATACCAATTCCGCCACATCCGCAGATCTGAACTAAGAGGGAAATTTCAACCTTAAATCGGCGCTGTTAGCGGCTGAGTCAAAGGTTGCCCAACTATCTTAACATTAAAATGTTTTTCCCCAGATCCTGGCGAGGAAGGATCGTCAACGATCTCGACGATCGAGCTAGCGATCGCCAATATATATCAGCAGCCGCTACATCTTTGGCAACTCTAGCGTTTTAACCTCGATCGCGCTAGCTTTTGCACCACCAAGATTCCTGAAGCCCTGTATCGCGAACTCACAGACGATCGCATCACTACAACACCTCTAGACAGCAGACGAGCGAGAGCGATCGTAAACTTGCATAAATTCTCTAATATCTGAATACGTCTGGGGAATTTGGACCACACATCGGTATATTAAATAATTTTATTGATTCTAATACCGCATTTTTTATAGCCAAGTTTCTCCCACGACGCTCATCTATTAGTAGCAAGTCTGCTTCGATTTCCAGTGCTAAAACAATTGCTTCAGCTTTACCAAGATCGATGTTATCCTGTCTAGTTTGAACGTTTATAACACTTTGAGTATTAGCAACAGTTTGAGTTTGAATCCAAGGCAGAGTCTGGACTTAAACTGCACCAGGAACCAGTCTATCGACGGCTACCATTTCGTTGTAAACAGCTTCAGGAATAACGATTGTTACGTACAGTTGGCGCAGCAGATCTAACTGACCAATAGCAGCTAGATTGGTAATGGGTGAGGTATCGCTGACAACTATCAAATCAAACCCAGCGATTGTAGCATTTTAACATCTGACTGAAAATCTTCGACATCATAGTTAATACACAGTCCCCATTTCGCTAATTCGTGTTGGAATTCAATGACTGTTAGCCCAGTCCAAGCGCGAACTTTGCCACTGCTGATTTTTTCTTGCTTGTATAGCATGATGGCAATCTCTAGTCTGAGTTCGTCTTCAGTCATCTTGGTGGCTTGGAGGATATCATCAGGAATTATGACGCTCATTGCTCTCTACCGCAGAAAGTTGGGTGATTCTAATCTCATTTTACGCTGGCGGTTGAAACCGCAGCCTTGGCGATCGAAGCCCGCCTACGCGGACTGTAAGAAACTGGGGAGATCGCAATTAGATTGGCAGCAATCGATTGTTTGAATCTTCTGCCTTAACTATACGATCGAGTCACAATTCCTGAAGCTGTGTATCGCGAACTTGCAGATATCGAGCCGCCCGTTCCAGGAACCCTCGAAGTTCAAACGGCTTCTTGGCTAGAAGTAAGAGCAGTGGTTAACCGTGAGGTTGTCGAACGCCTTCAAAGTGAGGTGAGGTTAGATCCTGGTGAATCTGAAGCTATAGCTCTGGCCTTGGAACTCAATGCCGATTTGTTGTTGATTGATGAGCGTCGTGGCAGAGCAGAGGCCGATCGTCTAGGAGTAAAGATTACTGGTTTGCTGGGTCTTTTAGTTGAGGCCAAACAGAAAAATTTACTTGTTGCCGTCAAACCTTTGATGGATGCCCTGATTGCTACATCAGATTTTAGAGTATCTTCAGCTTTATACAATAGGATTTTAGATCTAGTTGATGAAGCGTAAGACATAGATGTTTTACCAGTTGAAGTTGCTAGACTCTTCACCTCGTTATTAGACCGATCGAATGAGTTAGAATTGCTTATTAAAATTAGGTAGGCTAGAAATGCAGCAAATTTCAAAATTGACAGCCCAGCAAGAAACTCTGCTGCTTGAATACAAGAAAAAGTGGCAACTAGCCGCACTCTCTACACAAGCGCTCGACAAGCAGAAAGCGACTCAGATTATTGAAGCCATTCATAAAAAATTATCTCAAGACGTAGATTTCGATATATATTTTTTTGATAGTCCTGTCGCTATTGCCGATCTAAGTTTTATTCACAGTCTCTATCCTACAGAAAATTGGTGTAATCCTAAAAAGCTCAATAATCTTATCAGACGAATAAAAAAACAATTTTTGAAGAAGTATATCGGCCAGTATTTTTTCCAACAAATCGTCATGCCATTGGTCGAAATAATCGGCAAACAGGTGGATATGAAATTATGGCACTATCTGGAAAAAGAATTGCACTTTTGGTCGCCTTTCAGTGGTCTTATAGATGTAAACTTGAAGGATAAAGAGAAGCTATCTGTAATCTGGAAATCTGCAAAACCTAATCAGCAAATAGAATTGGAACAATTGTGGCGTTTCCTAGCGAGAGGGCTAGTAACGGCAGATTCAAAATGTAGCGTTTGTTGCCTACTGGATTATTGTATTTCTGTACTGCACTGTACTCCTGAAGAACATCTTTGGCAGTTACTCAAAACATTTGTTGCTGACTGTGGTTGGACATTCTTCTTTCAAGATTTCTGCTTGGTTTGCGATCGCCCATGTACGATAATCCTTGACGAGGAATATAAACCACATTCAGAAAATGAAGCCGCCATCGAGTTTTCAGACGGCTTCAAAATCTTTGCCGAACATGGTAACTCCATACCGTTTCCTCAAAAAGCCGATGTTGAGTCTTAGGCGATCGCCTTCTCAGATCGCTCAGTTATCCTCTGTCTATAGTTTCGGAACTCAACCCTAAGCCGATCGCTAACTTTTGTAACCAAGCTTGTAAGTAACTACTTCTCATCTTCTAAACAAAAGTAAACAAATATTACCCGGTTCTTATCAAATTGTGTCAGATAAGCTCTCAAAGCCTCAGTGGGCAGGCATTTTCTGGTAGAAACAGTCATAGTGCATCCGTCAATTGTCCTGTGCTAATGACTGCCGATCGATACCTAACGACCACACCAGGAGCTAAACTGAATGTTCACACACGTCAAGTCCACCATTCGCCACATTGCCCCAGATAACCTCAACGGTAGATATTCGATCAAGGTGGTCTATGTCGTCCTAGAACCCCAATATCAAAGTGCGATCTCCCAGGCGGTAAAGTCCATCAACCTCAATCACCCCAATCTGGCGATCGAAATTAGCGGCTACCTGTTAGAAGAACTTCGGGACTCGGAAAATTACCAAAACTTCCAGGAAGATGTCTCGCGGGCCAATATATTCATCGCCTCGCTGATCTTTTTGGAAGATCTGGCCGATAAGATTGTCGCCGCTGTCGAACCCTACCGCGATCGCCTAGATGTCGCCGTGGTCTTCCCCTCGATGCCCCAGGTAATGCGCCTGAATAAGATGGGCAGCTTTTCCATGGCCCAACTGGGACAATCGAAAAGTGCGATCGCTCAATTCATGCGGAAGCGGAAAGAACAAGCTGGTTCTAGCTTTCAAGATGGAATGCTGAAACTGCTGCAAACTTTGCCGAACGTCCTCAAATACCTGCCGATAGATAAAGCCCAGGATGCCCGCAACTTCATGTTGAGTTTCCAGTATTGGCTGGGAGGTTCCCCCCAAAATCTGGAAAACTTTCTGCTGATGCTGGCCGATAAGTACGTCCTCAAAGGAGTAGAAAGACCGAATTTCGGTTCTCTGAAATACAAAGATCCTGTCACTTACCCAGACATGGGAATTTGGCATCCTCTAGCCACCACGATGTTTGAGGATGTTAAGGAGTACCTCAACTGGTACAACAGCCGCCAACATATTTCAGCCGATCTCAAAGATCCCCTTGCCCCTTGCATTGGCTTAGTGCTGCAACGCACCCACCTAGTTACGGGCGATGATGCCCACTACGTCGCTATAGTACAAGAACTAGAAGCCATGGGCGCGAGGGTAATTCCCGTGTTTGCTGGCGGGTTGGATTTCTCTAAACCCGTCGATGCTTACTTCTACGATCCGGTGAGTCAAACTACGATCGTCGATACCGTCGTTTCCTTGACTGGCTTTGCTTTAGTCGGAGGTCCCGCGCGGCAAGATCATCCGAAAGCGATCGAATCTCTCAAACGTTTGAATCGTCCCTACATGGTGGCATTACCTTTAGTGTTTCAAACCACCGAAGAATGGCAAGATAGCGATTTAGGCTTGCACCCGATTCAAGTTGCGTTGCAAATTGCGATTCCAGAATTGGATGGGGCGATCGAACCGATTATCATGTCGGGCAGGGATGGAACTACAGGAAAAGCGATCGCTTTGCAAGATCGGATCGAAGCGATTACCACTCGCGCCCTCAAGTGGGCAAATCTGCGTCGCAAACCCAAATTAGACAAGAAAGTTGCCATCACCATCTTCAGCTTCCCGCCTGATAAAGGTAACGTCGGTACGGCTGCATATCTGGACGTGTTTGGTTCGATCTACGAGGTGATGAAAGCACTCAAGCACAACGGCTACGACGTACCGGAATTACCGGAATCGCCAGAAAAGTTGATGCAAGAGGTAATTCACGACGCACAGGCACAATACAGCAGTCCCGAACTGAATATTGCTTACCGGATGTCGGTGGAACAGTACGAACGGCTGACACCCTACTACGAACGCTTGCAAGAAAATTGGGGACCGGCACCGGGACACCTCAACAGCGACGGTGAGAATTTACTGATTTACGGTAAGTCCTTCGGCAACATCTTTATCGGCGTGCAACCGACATTTGGTTACGAAGGCGATCCGATGCGGCTGTTATTCTCTCGTTCCGCGAGTCCCCATCACGGTTTTGCCGCTTACTACACCTACTTAGAACAAGTTTGGCAAGCCGACGCAGTATTGCACTTCGGCACTCACGGATCTTTGGAATTCATGCCAGGGAAGCAAATGGGGATGTCTGGGGAATGTTACCCTGACTCTTTGATCGGCAAAACTCCCAACATTTATTACTACGCCGCCAACAACCCTTCAGAAGCGACGATCGCCAAACGTCGCAGCTACGCCGAAACCATCAGCTATCTCACGCCACCCGCCGAAAATGCCGGATTGTACAAAGGATTGAAGGAATTAAGCGAGTTAATCGCCTCCTATCAAACCTTAAAAGAAACCGGACGCGGTATCCCGATCGTCAATACGATCGTCGATAAATGTCGGTTGGTGAATCTCGACAAAGATATCGATCTGCCATCAACCGATGCCAAAGATATGACAGCCGAACAGCGCGACGCTTTGGTAGGTTTGGTTTACAAGCAGTTGATGGAAATCGAATCGCGGCTGTTACCTTGCGGATTGCACGTCGTCGGCAAACCGCCAAGTGCCGAGGAAGCGATCGCTACCTTGGTTAATATTGCCAGCCTCGATCGCAATGAAGAGGAAATTCTCAGCCTACCGCGAATTATCGCCAACAGCATCGGCCGCAACATCGACGAGATCTACCAAAACAACGATCGCGGCGTATTAGCAGATGTCCAATTATTGCAAGACATTACCCTCGCCACCCGCGCCGCCGTTAGCGCCCTCGTCAAAGAACAAACCGACGCTGACGGTCGGGTTTCCCTAGTTTCCCGGCTGAATTTCTTCAATATGGGCAAAAAAGAGCCTTGGATCGAAGCCTTGCATCAATCCGGCTATGCCAAAGTCGATAACGAAGCCATCAAACCCCTATTTGAATATCTGGAATTCTGCCTGAAACAAGTTTGTGCCGATAACGAACTCGGTGCTTTACTCAAATCCCTCGAAGGCGAATACATCCTTCCCGGACCTGGCGGCGATCCGATTCGCAACCCCGACGTTCTCCCCACCGGGAAAAACATCCACGCCCTCGATCCGCAATCGATTCCTACGGTAGCGGCGGTCAAATCTGCCAAGATCGTAGTCGATCGCCTCCTAGAACGCCAGAAAGCCGAAATGGGCAAATATCCAGAGACGATCGCCAGCGTCCTTTGGGGAACCGACAACATCAAAACCTACGGCGAATCCCTAGCGCAAATCATGTGGATGGTGGGTGTCAAACCCGTCCCCGATGCGTTGGGACGAGTCAACAAGTTAGAACTGATTCCCCTGGAAGAGTTGGGACGACCTCGGATCGACGTAGTAATCAACTGTTCGGGAGTGTTCCGCGACTTGTTCCTCAATCAGATGAATTTGCTCGATCGGGCGGTGAAAATGGCAGCCGAAGCAGACGAACCTGTAGAAATGAACTTCGTTCGCAAACACGCCATGCAACAGGCACAAGAAATGGGAATTAACTTGCGGCAAGCTGCCACTCGCGTCTTTTCTAATGCTTCTGGTTCCTATTCTTCTAACGTCAACTTAGCAGTAGAAAACAGCACTTGGGAAAACGAATCTGAGTTGCAAGATATGTACCTGGCGCGGAAATCTTTTGCCTTCGATGGCGACAACCCAGGAGTGATGGCCCAGTCTCGGCAGATATTTGAATCGGCTTTAAAGACGGCGGAAGTTACCTTCCAAAATCTCGATTCTTCCGAAATTAGCGTCACCGATGTCAGCCACTATTTCGACTCCGATCCGACCAAAGTTGTTACTAGTTTGCGGGGAGACGGGAAGAAACCAGCCGCTTACATGGCAGATACCACCACAGCCAACGCCCAAGTCCGCACTCTATCAGAAACAGTGCGTTTAGATGCCCGTACCAAGTTATTAAATCCCAAGTGGTATGAAGGGATGCTAAATCACGGTTACGAAGGCGTGCGCGAACTATCCAAACGGTTAGTAAATACCATGGGATGGAGTGCCACGGCTGGGGCAGTCGATAACTGGATTTACGAGGATACTAATACTACGTTTATCCAAGATGAAGCGATGCGGCAACGGTTGATGAATCTCAATCCTCATTCTTTCCGCAAGGTGGTATCGACTCTCTTAGAAGTCCACGGACGCGGTTATTGGGAAACCAGCGAAAGCAACTTGCAATTGTTGCGCGAATTGTATCAGGAGGTAGAAGACCGGATTGAAGGTGTAGAATAGTTGGTTGACATTTTTGATGTAGAGACGTTGCGTTACAATGTCTCTACACACTTTAGATAATGCGCTCGATCTGTAGTACAACTTCGTATGATACGTACCCAAACTAGTTTATTTGGTGTAGAGCCAGGTTTATTTGGATTAGAAAGGGGACGCTCCAATAGAGATTTTTCAAAAGAGGAAAGTTGGGGTAAAAACAAATTTAATAATGCTTTTCCCGTATCTTTATCTTGCTATATGGCTAGCAAAGGATTAAAGCCAGTTTACCTAATCTTAGATACAAACGCTCAAATTAAACATGAGAAAATTGACGTTTCCTCTATTTTTGGGTTGAATCCACTTTCATCTGAACTTTTCTTTTCTTTTGAAACTGACTTTACGCCCTACAGAACAATTGTTACGGGTAAATTTCCAAGAACTGATTTAGTAACCCTTAACAAAAGTGCAAAAAATTCCTGCTTGCATAGCTTAGAGGTCAAGCTTACAGCATTACCTGACAATTCAACTTACAAGTTGCCAGAGACTCAATATGGTTGTGAAATTGTTGTTAGACCAACTACCATTGTTTATCTGGCTCTAGGAATTGCATACAAATTTAAGGATTCCCCGGAAGTATTGCTTAACTATCTAGATCCAAACTTTGTTCGTAGAGCATCAGCTTGGTGGGATGTAGAAAATGTTATAGGTTATATTCTAGATCTAACAAGTGATATAGATTTGATTTTAATGTCAGCATTAAGCTTACAAGAGCCATTTGTTTTACAACCCGTTTGGAAAACAAATGGAAGAACAGCGAAGTTGCATGAAAATTGTTTGGATGTTTTCGTATGGAGTGATTTCGCATTCACAAGGCTTTTCTTTAATGCAGCGAGGGATGCCCTAAGTAAGAAGCAAGAAATAGATCGATATGCAAGGTCTGTTATTTGGCTCTCAAGAATGCTTCTTGATTTTGCCCTAGAAGGTAGAATTCCTCATGCAGATATTATAAAAACACTTGCTTATAATGCTCAGACTGATAAAGCATTTGCACTAAACGGTGCTAACACGAATCAATATATGGCTTGTTCAGAACTAACAAGTCCCAGAATTAAAAAAGATGAGATTAGAAATATCGTTCTCGGTGGCGGGCAAAATTTTCTTAGTCCTGAAAGACGATTTGATGCTGCTATTTTAAGCAATCCAGAACTCTTTAGTTAGAGCAGTGAATTTTTCAAAATGGAAACTAAACTAAGAAATCTTAAGGTCGTAGATCTTTTTTCAGGTTGTGGTGGATTATCGCTGGGAATTCAAAATGCTGGGTTTGATGTAGTTGCAGGTTTTGACAATTGGAAATTAGCTATTGGTCTGTATCAACAAAACTTTAAACACCCAGCATTTTTGGTTGACTTAGGTAATCTTCAAGGAGAGTTTGACATAATCCAGAGATTTAACCCAGATATTATAGCTGGAGGTCCACCATGTCAAGATTTTTCCGTCGCTGGAAAACGAGATGAAAGTTTAGGGAGAGGAGATCTAACCATTTCTTTTACTGAAATTATTACTGCTATTAAGCCTCGTTTTTTTATTATGGAAAATGTAGATAGATTTGTCAAAAGTACCAAGTATCAAGAAGCAAGAAAACTATTTAAATCTGCTAATTATGGACTCAGCGAAAAAATAATTGATGCCAGTTTATGTGGTGTTCCGCAAAGTAGAAAAAGATTTTTTTGTATCGGTGAGCTTGAGGGGGAAGATAAAAAAATAGAGCCTTATTTAGAAAATAATCTAGCTAGTCACTCCATGACTGTTAGGCAATATTTTAATAGTATAGGTAAAGCTTTGAATATTGAGCATTACTACAGACATCCGAGGAGTTATAAAAGACGCGGTGTGTTTAGCATTGATGAGCCAAGTCCAACAGTTAGAGGAGTTAATAGACCTGTTCCAAAAACATATAAGCCCCATCCTGGAGATGCAGCTTTAATATCATCAAATGTACGTCCTTTGACTACCATTGAAAGAAGCTATATACAAACCTTTCCAGATAATTTTGTATTTCATGGTTCCAAAACCGATGTCGAACAATTAATCGGTAACGCTGTGCCTGTTAAGCTTGCTGAGTATGTGGCTTCCTGTCTTGCTCAATATATTGCAGAGTGTGAGGTTAAAGTCTTAAATAAAAATAGTAAGCTCGAACAAATGAGTAGAGATTGTGTTCAACTGTTGTTAATAAAAGTCTAAATCTAGCCCAATCCGGCTCTACCGAATTTAGGATGGGGAAAATTGGGTTTGAAGTGAGGCGATCGCTTGGAGTTTGAGGTGAGGCGATCGGATTGGGTTTGAGGTCAGGCGATCGGGTTTATCTTTCAATTAGGCGATCGCCTTAAATTTAACATTGGGCAATTCTTGTAACAGTTTCTCTTCAATCCAAGCGTTTAGACTTTTCCCTTCCTGTTTAGCTGCCAGATAAATCTGCTTGTGCAATTCCGGCTTAATTCTGAGAACAAAACGACCGGAAAATGGCTTATCCGGCTCTTCTCCTCGATCGGCACAAAAAGCCAGATAATCATCCACTGACTTGGCAAAAGCCCTTCTTAACTGCGAAACACTCTCGCCTTGAAAAGTAATGACATCTCGAATCCCTATAACTTCACCATGGAATATACCTGCTTCATCATCAAATGAAACTTTGGCTTCATAAGTCTTGTACTTCATCATCCTCTAGATCCCCTTCCTTATCCTCGTCCTCGACTGCTTCCATCACCCCTGCTTCAATTAAAAAGCGTCTCAGAGAAACTACAGATCCCTTGTCTGTTTCCTTTTCAGGGTGCGGCCTATGAAATACTGCTTTGACACCTTGTAAGGCAATTCGTACTCTTGAACCTCTGCCCTCAGAAATTTCCGCTCCCATCGCTTTCAGCATTGATTCAACATCAGTCCAGACGATATCTGCTCTGACTGGTTTTTCAAAGATCTTATAGAGGGTTTTTTGATGTTTTTTAGTTAGCTGCATTCATAGTATCATAATTTGACACTATCTCGACAGTCAAGAAAAGTCCAACGAGCTTGAAGTAGGGCGATACGTGCTACGCACAGGCTGCGCCAACGTATCTCAACGGTGAGATGATAAAACCAGTAGGCGATCGCTATTTAGAAACTGAAATATTTGAGTGGTGTATTTGGCATTGACAGTTTTCTTTTAGATGTCAAGCTCGGATAATAACTCGAAATCGTGAGCCAACAAAACAAAATTCTAGCTAAAATCTTATTGGGAGCATCGGATGCCAACATTCCATTTTCCCAGCTATGTCAATTGTTACGCAGCTTGGGGTTTGACGAGCGCATTCGCGGCAGTCACCATATTTTCACCAAGGAAGGCGTAGAAGAAATACTAAATCTTCAACCTAAAGGTTCGCAAGCAAAAGCTTATCAAGTCAAGCAAGTACGTACAGTAATTATTAAGTACAATTTAGGAGATCGAAATGACACTTCGCTATGAAATTCTCATCTATTGGAGCGAAGAAGATAACGCATTTATTGCAGAAGTACCAGAATTACCAGGTTGTATGGCTGACGGTCAAACTTATCGAGAAGCAGTGCAAAATGTCGAAATTATTATGCAAGAGTGGGTAGAAACAGCTAAAGAGTTAGGGCGTTTAATCCCCGAACCAAAACCCCACTTGATTTCTGCGTGAGTGCGATCGGTTGGAGTTTGCGGTGAGGTGATTCGGTTGGGCTTGAAGTGAGGCGATACGTGCTACGCACAGGCTGCGCCAACGCATTTCAATGGTGAGATGATAAAACAAGTAGGTGATCGGGTTGAGATAGAATGCAAGTAACAGGATTATAAAATTGACCTATGTCTCTCCAAGAACTCAAAGAGCAGGCATTCAAACTATCAGTAAGAGATCGCCTCTCATTGATAAGTGCCATTATTGAGTCTTTGCAAGAAATGCCCAGTTCTTCACCCGAACGCTCTAGGGCGATTGGACGAATGAGAGGTTTACTCAAAACAGATCGATCGGCACCGACAGATGAAGAAGTAGTTACCCTGTTAGAAGAGCGGCAGGTGGAGAAGTATCTTGGATGAGAGTTTTAATCGATACTAATATCATCCTAGATTTTCTCTTGCAGCGAGAGCCATTTTTCCAAAACGCAGACTTGCTATTTCAATCGATCGATTCCGGTTCCGTTGTGGGATACGTCACAGCAACAACTCTGACAGATATTTTTTACATTGCCCGCAGGCATAATGGTAGCATCGAACAAGCGCGGCAAGCCATTTCAGAAACCCTAACTGTAATGGCTATTTGCCCAGTTAATCGAGCAATTTTGGAATCAGCATTTGCCTCTGGGTTGATAGATTTTGAAGATGCCGTTCAGATAGCTTGTGCTATTGCTCAAGGATTTGATGCGATCGCCACTCGCGATGCCGATTTTTCCAGTACACTAATTCCTGTTTTAACGGTCGAAGAGGTTCTACAACAGATATTGTAGGTTATTTTTCCTCAATTCAACTCACCTAATTATTCGACTCACGATTCGATTTGGGCTTGAAATTGGGCGATCGCATGAAGTTGTAAATAGGGCAATGGCGTTTATCTTCTAATTAGGCGATTGGGTTTAATCTTCAGTACGATCGCTACAATTAATATTTACAGTTCGACTGGCTGTTGCTCCTACACTGATATTTGTGGCAGCATGAGAGTATCAATTCACGCTTCAGCCAAATGAACCAGCATCCTGCTATTACCGAGAAATCCCTCAAACAGTTCAAGATCGTTATTGAGAAGCATTCGGATGGCTACGTTGCTTACCCCATTGGGGTTGTAGGTGCGATCGTGGGACAGGGAGATACCTACGAAGAGGCTTTATCAGATGTGAAGTCTGCCATTGCCTGCTATGTTGAGGTGTTTGGGAAGGAGATGCTGGAAGATACTCCTGCGATCGAGGTGTTCGTTGCTGAGGCAGGGGTTGCCGTTTGATGCCCAAATTTCCGGTTGATGCCTCCAAGAAGCAAGTTATCAAAGCATTTGAGTTATTAGGCTTTGAAATCGTGCGCGCACGAGAACATATCGTTATGAAACGCGAGAATGCCGCAGGCTATAAGCCCCTACGACTTTTGTTAATACTCAATCCCCGGTTGGGCTTTAATACCTTGTTCTCGCAGGGGATGCTTGATTAAGGTCATTTCTGTCACCAAATCTGCTCTAGCGATTAACTCTGCTGGTGCCCCCCTACCTGTCAAAATTAGATGAGATTGAGGTGGTTTTTGCTCTAATCCAGCGAGCGCTTCCTCAACTCTCAAATATCCCAGCTTGAGGGCGACGTTAATTTCATCTAACAGCACTAGCTTATAGTCCGGGTTACGAATAAATTCTAGCCCCTTGCTCCATGCTGCTCGAGCTTTTTCGATATCCCGTTCTCGATCTTGGGTTTCCCAAGTGAAACCTTCTCCCATGGCATGAAATTCTAACTGACCGGAAAAGCGACCGAAGATCGCTTTTTCTGCTGGCTCCCAAGCACCTTTGATAAATTGAACGATCGCCACTTGGTAGCCATGACCGAGCGATCGCAGTACCATCCCTAATGCAGCCGTAGTTTTTCCTTTACCGTTACCAGTGTGAACGATAATTAAGCCTTTATCTGAAGACGCTTGCGATAATCGCTCTTCTTGAACTTCTTTGCGCCGCTGCATTTTTTTGCGGTATTGTTCTGCTCCGAGCGATGATGCTTCCGCACCCGAAATGTCTGGTGTTTCGTTAGCTGATAAATCTGAATCTGTTTTCATCTTTGATTTAGGCACTGCATTCAGTAGGGTCTCATTTAGCGATCGCGCCAGGACTTTATAAGGATTATACCGATCGAACCAGGATCGGAGCCGATCGTCTCAAATCTAAAATCTCATAGGGGAGCGATCGAGCGATCGCCCCAAATCAATTACAGTTGAAGAAGATAAAAAATTCGATAGCGATGGCAGGGGGAACCACGTCAATGCACCTGAGCGAAATCACCCATCCCAACCAGTTGCACGGTTTGTCAATTCGTCAGCTAGAACAAATTGCCAGACAAATTCGGGAAAAGCATCTGCAAACTGTAGCCGCCAGCGGCGGTCATTTGGGACCGGGGTTGGGTGTAGTAGAACTAACTCTAGGGCTGTATCAGACCCTAGATCTAGACCGCGATAAAGTCATTTGGGATGTCGGCCACCAAGCCTATCCCCACAAACTGATTACTGGCAGATACGATCGCTTCTCGACTCTGCGACAAAAAGACGGGGTCGCCGGGTATCTGAAGCGGTGCGAAAGTAAATTCGACCATTTTGGAGCCGGACACGCCTCTACTAGCATTTCTGCGGCTTTAGGCATGGCACTGGCCCGAGATCTCAAGGGCGAAAACTTCAAATCTGTAGCCGTAATTGGCGATGGGGCCCTAACTGGAGGGATGGCATTAGAGGCCATCAACCATGCCGGACATTTACCCAAAACCAAACTGTTAGTAGTCCTCAACGACAACGAAATGTCGATTTCTCCGAACGTGGGGGCTATTTCTCGCTACTTGAACAAAATGCGCTTGAGTCCTCCAGTTCAGTTTCTCTCGGATAACTTTGGCGAACAGGTGAAGAATTTGCCTTTCTTAGGCGAATCTCTTTCCCCGGAACTGAAGCGCGTTAAAGAAGGGATGAAGCGCCTCGCAGTTCCTAAAGTTGGGGCTGTATTTGAAGAATTGGGCTTTACTTACATCGGCCCCGTAGACGGCCACAATTTAGAAGAATTGATTTCTACCTTCCAAGAGGCACACAAACACCCAGGCCCGGTGTTAGTACACGTCGCCACTCTCAAGGGCAAAGGCTATGAAATCGCCGAACAAGATCGAGTAGGCTATCACGCTCAAAACCCCTTCGACTTAGCTACTGGAAAAGCCAAACCAGCCAGTTCGCCCAAGCCTCCTAGCTACTCCAAAGTCTTTGCTGAAACCCTCATCAAACTAGCTGAGAACAATCCCCAGGCGATCGCGATTACCGCCGCCATGGCCACGGGCACTGGATTGGACAAATTTCAAGCCAAATTACCGAAACAATACATCGACGTGGGCATTGCCGAACAACACGCCGTTACTCTAGCAGCAGGGTTAGCCTGCGAAGGAATGCGCCCAGTAGCTGCAATTTACTCTACCTTTTTGCAACGAGCTTACGACCAAATAGTTCACGATGTTTGCATTCAAAACCTTCCCGTCTTCTTCTGCATGGATCGGGCAGGAGTCGTCGGTAGCGACGGTCCCACTCACCAGGGAATGTACGACATTGCCTATTTACGCTGCTTGCCCAACATGGTGTTGATGGCCCCCAAAGACGAAGCCGAATTGCAACGGATGGTAGCTACGGGTGTAGCATATACCGACGGACCGATCGCTCTGCGCTATCCTCGCGGTAACGGTTACGGCGTGCCGTTGATGGAAGAAGGTTGGGAACCGCTGCCTATAGGCAAAGGTGAAATTTTGCGCCAAGGCGACGACGTGCTGATACTAGCTTACGGTTCGATGGTCTACCCAGCGATGCAAGCGGCGGAACTGCTGGGCGAACACGGGATTGAAGCGACTGTCATCAACGCCCGATTTGCCAAACCTTTGGATACAGAGCTAATTTTGCCCCTAGCACAACGGATCGGTCGAGTTGTCACCCTAGAAGAAGGCTGCGTCATGGGCGGTTTTGGTTCTGGCGTGGCAGAAGCCCTACTAGATGCTGATGTGGTGGTGCCAGTCAAGCGCATCGGCGTACCCGACATCTTAGTCGATCATGCCAAACCAGAAGAGTCTCTAGCTGACTTAGGTTTGACTAGCCCTCAAATTGCCGAACGGATACGCACTGCTTTCTTTAGCAAACAGCCTTCATTAGTTGGTTAGTTATATCAATTCGCAGTTCGCAATTAAACCCATGTCAGTTGGCGCGGACTGCCGCAGGCATAGGCACTAGCCCTGAGATCGGGAATAAAATTTTTTGTCTATGGCTAAATCTAGGAGCTCTGAACCGCAATTAACAATTGCGAATTGCGAATTGTCAATTATTATTGCCCATCTAACTGTGTCAGCATCTCCTGAGTTTGAGTGCAAAGTTCTTCGTGACAGTAACCGTTGCTGGCAATTAGGCAACCCCACTGATTGACATCTCCTTGGTTATATTTCAAGGGGCTACCATTAGCATGGGTAAACCGCCCACCAGCTTCCGTCAAGAGTAATTCTGGGGCTGCCATGTCCCAGTCTTTGGGAGCAGATTTGCCCGAAAGGGAAATGTAGACATCAGCTTTTTGTTCCAAAATCGTGGCAATCTTACAACCGACGCTGCCGACATAATGTTGCTTTTTTAAAGGTAAATTTTGCAGTAGCCGATTGAATCTTTCATCTCGGTGGGTGCGGCTGGCCACTAAGGTTAAATCTGCCGCCGAGTTGCGAGTGGATACCTTCAAAGGTGCGATCGCCCCGTCGCGGGTTTCGACAAACGTACCCCCACCTTCGATCGCGTAATACAATTTCTCGGCTTCGGGCCAGGCTACTACCGATAGCTTCGGCCTGCCCTGGTAGGTTAAAGCAAGGTGGATAGCGTATTCGCCCGTTTTGTCGATAAAATCTCGCGTCCCATCTAGAGGATCGATAATCCAAACCCAAGAATTTTCGATCGCGCTTGAGGTTCCAGGCTCGTAGGTTTCTTCGCTGAGATAGCCAAAGTCTTGAGAACCTAAAGCAATTCGGAGTTTTTCCAGGATGTAATGATTTACAGCTAGATCGGCAGCAGTGACTGGTTCCCCTGACTTTTCTTGCACCCCCAACTGGCCGCTAGGATTCTCGCCCCGATAGTAAGTCCGCAGGATATCTGCTGCTTCCCAAGCGATCGGACGGGCGATCGCGAGGATCTCTTCTAACTTTTTGTACTCATCTGCGGCCAAAGGTTTTGAGTCGAGCATGGTTTTGAGGTTCACTGATACTAGCAATAATTCTTAACACTAACATCTACTTTGTCAAATAGGCGATCGAGACACGCCAGAGACATAACCACGGTCAGCTAAGACGAGAGCCACACAGACCTTTGAGGAGCTAAGGCATCCAGAAGGGCAAAGCGTTGATAACTCACCAGACCAGGAAAGGCCCCTTGCCACTCATCGCTCACTTGTTGCAGATAAATGGAGTCATTTATAAGGCTGGCCGCAATAAGGACAAAACCTAAAATTCAGCGACATAATCGGCTCGTTACATTGCCGACAGCGATCGCGCAACTGATGCCCGCATATAAAACAATACTTCGATCGCCATTCCAACCAAATCGGTTCGGCTTGCGTTCCAGGCTTCCAGCAGCGGGGACAGATTTTTAATGCCTGTATTTGCCTCACGCTCATACCCCGGCAAACCGCATCGAGATAATGTTCTGGAATTCCTAGCACCCTGGAAAGCCCGGTTTTAGTCTTTGCATTCAGTCGAGTCGTCTTCCCCGACTCGATTTTGCCCAAGCTTTGAATGTGAATTCCTGCCCTAGCTGCCATATCTGCCTGACTCAGTTTGAGGCTGGTTCTGACTCGCCGCAGGTATTGAGCTAGGGTTTCTTCGTCTCCAGGCAGGTTATCGATAATATTAGTAGTCATAAAAGTATAGATATTAATCGCTAAAAGTATACATCTAGTTTTGAAAAATGATAAACTAACTTCTCGAAATTTGCTTAAAGCTAAAGTGAGTATCACAGTAGCAAGTGTAACTACAAAATTTCTAGAGCGATCGCACCTGAGTCAGAATACTATTCGGTCTTACGAATCGACATTGCTGCCTCTGTTGGAACAATACGGACGCTTGCCGATCGAGCGACTAACTCGCCAACAACTAGAAGCATATCTCGATCGCCTTTCCCACCTAGCTCGCAGCACTCACAACCGCCACCGAGCTATCCTGCAATCGCTGTTAAACTTTGCTGTCGAAGAGGGTTATCTCAGTGCCAACCCCATCGCTCGACTCAAACGACGACAAACCGATCCTAAGAGTGCAGAACCCACCCGCTACCTCAGCCCAGAACAGCTTGGCATCTTATACCAACTCTTAAAAGATAATTCCTATCAGCGGGAAATTGCCCGACTGCGAACCTTGGTTATCTTGCTACACCGCAGCGGGGCGACAATTTCTGAAGTCTTAGCTTTAGATTGCGATCGACTGGATTTAACCGATCGTCAATTTCAAGTTACTGGCAGAGGGAACGAGCAGCGGTGGTGTTTTTATAGCGAAGATGCAGCCGAGATTCTAGAAATCTATCTCAAACATTATCGTCACCAAGGACATCCAGCTTTATTCACCGCCCAACAGCCTTTTACTAAAGAAGTTACCCGCTTAAGTTACCGAACTGCTTATCGAGATTGGAGCCACGTAATCGAGAAAAGCGATCGATTACAAGGATTTCGGCTCCACGACTTGCGACATACCTTCGCGATCGAACGAGTTGGACTGATGGGGATAGAGGAATTGAGCGCCTTGATGGGACATGAAACTATTCAGACAACATTACGCTATCAAAAAGGTATACACTTTTGCTTAAAATAAGTTGCTAAAAAAGCACTAAATAATATATTAAATGTATAATAGTTTATTTGAGATACTTGCTTAAGTAAGTATAACAAAAACTTAAAGATTATCTTAAGTTTTACAATTAATGCAGAGTATTTATAATATCTTGTATCAAATAAATAGATAAAATCGCTTAATGCAGTTTTCGATCGAAGAAAATCCACAGCAGATCTCAAATGTGGTGTAGAAAGATTAGCCAAACCGAGACGGAGAAGCCTATTCGCCATCAAAAATGGTATGACTTGGGCTTTCGGACTTACACGACAACCGATCCCGTTTCTCTGCCAACGCGCACTTAATCGATCGCACCCGATCTCGAATCAGGTCGATTATTTGTAATTAAATCTCTCCGCTCTACCCTCTGCTTTCCCGTGCCAATCTTAACTATGGGTATTCAAGCGGAGATGATATGATGGCACTCTAAAGCGTTTTTTGTACTCGATCGAGGTACGCCCGTTGCTTAACCTCCACCACCCTAGATCTGCAAGTGTTGATAATAAACCTTGATATTCGGTTAACTTTAACTGCAACGAGCAGGAATACTCATTAAAATCGAGGATGGGATAGTTAGAGGTTAGCTGTTAGCCAACTTGACTAGCTACTACCCAGATGAGTTCGCCAATAAATTTATGTCTAATGTCACTACATCTCCCTATACTGACGAGCAGATAGCCGTTTGGCTGCGTGGCTTGCTAACCGTTGCTTGGGCAGACGGCAACTTCGACGAAGAAGAACAGAAATTAATTGCCTCCATCACTCAAGATCGCATCGCCCCCAAAATCGATTTAGGTCCGATAGAGCCAATTGCGCCCGACGAATTGGCAGCAGCTTGGAGCGAAAATCCTCACGGGGCAGAAAATTTCTTGCGGACAGCGGTAATGGTAGCCCTGGCAGATGGTATCTATACCCCGTCGGAAGACCAATTATTACACCAGTTCTACGAAGCGTTGGGACGAGAACCAATCCCTCTCAAGGCGCTACGTCATACCCTTTACGAGCCTTCAGCAACAACATCCAAGTTAGATGGAGCAGCAGTTGTAGCTAAAGCGCCCAAAGATGTACTCAAACCAGTGCGAGTCTGGCTGGATGGATTAGAAATGGACGATCCGCGAGTAGCCAGATTCTTGTGCAAAATGATTCCGCCTCAGTGTCCGTTCGAGCGGGATGTCAAATTATTCGGCCAAAAAATCGTCCATATTCCCCCCTTGTGCAAGCTCAATCCCCTTTACGAACAGTTAGTCGGTTTGCGATTCCGCGCTCTATCTTATCTGGCAGACGATCGCGGCGAAGATGTGTCTAAATATTGTTAGCGGTCAGTGGTTAGTTGTCAGTAGTTAAGAGTTAGCGATCGAACGGTTAGCCACTGACAATTGACAAAGCGGATGCAAGTCGCGGCGAGGTTTCCTCGCCGTGCAGCTTGCACCAAGCAAGCGATTAATGAAATCAGACACTTTAGATGTATAACAGCTTATGCAATTTATCGATCGCGCCGAAATCGAAGTCGAGGGCGGAAAAGGGGGAGACGGCATAGTCGCCTTCCGCCGGGAAAAATACGTTCCTGCTGGCGGTCCCGCTGGCGGTAATGGCGGACGCGGTGGTTCCGTGTGCTTGGAAGTCGCAGACCACCTGCAAACCCTGCTGGATTTCAAATACGAGCGCCGCTTTCAGGGTGAGAACGGGGAACGCGGCGGGCCGAACAATCGGACTGGGGCTAGTGGAAGCGATCGCATAATTCAAGTTCCAGTCGGTACGGTAGTTTACGATGCTGATACCGGGGAATTGCTGGGCGATTTAGTCACACCCGGACAAACTCTTTGCGTCGCCCAAGGCGGCAAAGGCGGTTTGGGAAACAAGCATTTCTTGAGCAACAGCAACCGCGCCCCAGAATATGCCTTACCGGGACTACCGGGAGAAAAGAGGTTACTGCGATTAGAACTGAAGTTACTCGCAGAAGTCGGCATCATCGGCTTGCCCAATGCTGGGAAATCGACTTTAATCGCCGCCCTTTCCGCCGCCCGTCCCAAAATTGCCGATTACCCCTTTACTACCCTAATTCCCAATCTCGGTGTCGTCCGCAAACCTACAGGTGACGGGACGGTATTCGCCGACATTCCAGGACTGATTGCAGGTGCTTCCCAAGGCGCTGGCTTAGGTCACGATTTCTTGCGCCACATCGAACGCACCCGTTTACTAGTACATTTAGTTGACATCACTGACGAAGATCCGGTTGCCGCCTATCAGACCATTCAGCAGGAATTGCTCGCCTACGGACGCGATTTACCAGAACGTCCCCAAATCCTGGCACTGAATAAAGTCGATGCTGTCGATAAAGAAACTCAAGAATTAGTAGTTAGCAAACTCGCCCAACTTACTTCAGTCCCTATTTTCCTCATCTCTGCTGTAGCGCGTACCGGACTCGAAGCTTTACTAGCACAAATCTGGCAAACGCTCGATCGATTGTCAGTAGATTACTCTTAAGACTTGTGTTTTGGCAGAACTCGATGGTTAAAAAAATTACATTAATTATGGCGATCCTGGCTGCATCTATTAACATTGCTTAGTATTTTGAGTGCTGCTTGCTTTTATCAGATGGATTCCGGTTAACTAAAATGAAGATGGGTAATGTGCCAACAATCGTTGTTATGTAAGCAAGGTAACTAGGCGGTCTATTTAAGCTGCTAAAGCTGTTTAAAACATATACGGCAGCACCCATAGTTATACAGGATATCCACAATAAAACTATCCAAAATATGCCACTACGCCCTTTCCGTCTTGCATGAATAAAAACTAGAATGCTACAAGCGATTAATATAACGATCGGCATAGCTTTGTCGCTCCTCCAAAGTTGGGTTTAATGCCTTAAATCGGCAACAGCAAGCAACCTCGAAGAGTACCAACGTCTCGCCTTGCGATCGTTGCCATCATAACCTATAGAGCGGTAGAGCAGCAACACATCTTGGGTAGGGGCGCAAAGCATTGCGCCCCTACGGGAAAATTATGTGTAGCAGGTATTTGGCAAAATGGTATGAGGAATAACCATGCTGAACGATATTGAAACCCAAATTAAGTATGAGTCAAGCCGAGCAGCGCAGTTAAGTCAAGAGGCACGAACGGCTTTTGAGTCGAAGGATTGGAAGCGAGGCAAGGAATTAATGAAAGCAGCAGTAGTAGCATCTAAAAACTGTCAAAAGCTAATTCAAGAATTCGATCTATCCTCAGAAACGGTAGGGAAATCTTGAGCTAATCCCGATCTTACCTACGCTGTTACAGGTGCTTTAATCGGCAAACCGCGAGAACTTCTAATTGCCATATCTTCATCTTTAAAGGCTTCATAAAGAGCTATCAGTTCGCCGAATCCGTGTTCGTCAGAAATCGACTGTGTAGGCTCGTGTTGTTCCTCTTTGAGGAGAGCATATAGCTTTACTCCTCGATCGGTTTCTAAATAGCGCAATTGAGGATCGTATCCCATTTGTTCCAACAAAGTCAGCACTTGAATTACTGACTTAGATTTGATTTCCTCTAAATCCACGTAGAGCAACCACTGACCGGGATTCGGTTTCAACTGAAGTTGGTACTTACTCATGATTCATTTCGCTTCTAAGTTTACATTTGTATAGCTTGTCCTTAATCTACTTTGCTCCGGTTGAAGTAACTAGAGAGCCGCCACTGAGAGTATATTTTTCTGCAAGCTGCTGACATTTTCGTTCTGCTTCTGTCTGAGAAGAGGCAAAAATGTTATCCTCCCATTCTTCAGTTTTAGCGTCTGGGTCATCAAGCATGGTATTAAATTATTAAGCAGAACCAGATTAACATGAACTTTTGATTCGATCGGATCGACCCAGTACGAGCGATCGCGTTCTCAACTTCTCTAACCAATGCGTAAATTTTCTTTACTTACCTTGTGTCTAATTTGCTTCCTGAGTTTTAACTCTTTGTCGCTTCCCGCTGCTGCTGCACCCCTACCAGAAAATTCTGGGGCCGTTAATGTGAGAGACTTGGGAGCTAAAGGAGATGGCGTTACTGACGACACCAAGGCTATCCAACAAGCTTTGCAAGGCGCAAATAAGCTAGTCTATATTCCCCATGGGACTTATTTGGTTTGCGGGACCTTAGAGTGGGGCAAGCCACACAAACGCATAGTATTAGAAGGACAAAGCCGCGATCGCACCATCATTCGCCTGCAAGATAAATGTCGCGGCTTCGACAACCGCCAACAACCCAAACCCGTAATTACCACCTTTGAAGGTAAAAGTACGGGAGAGGCTTTTCGCAATTCGATTTACGACCTGACGGTAGATGTAGGAACGGGCAATCCCGGAGCGATCGCAATTCGATTTCTCAACAACAATCAAGGCGGTATTCGCAACGTCAATCTGATTTCTAGCGATCCCAAACGTCGAGGAGCAATAGGACTGGCACTCACCAAAGCTTGGCCGGGTCCGGGTTTAATTAAAAACGTCAAAATCGTCGGTTTCGATTATGGGGTAAAAGTTCAACATCCAGAATATAGTATGGTGTTTGAAAATTTGACCCTACAAAATCAAAAAACTGCTGGGATTGAAAATCGAGGAAATATCTTAAGTATCCGCAGATTAGTTAGCGAAAATTCCGTGCCTGTAATTCAAAATTTAGGAGACGATCGCGGTTTGGTGGTAGTCGTCAACGGTAACTTTAGCGGCGGTTCTGCCAAAACTGTGGCGATCGATAATCGTCGCGGCGTACTCTATACTCGCAATATTGAAGCTTCAGGATATCGATCGGCCATTAAAAACGGTAATAAAGTTATTGCCGAGAACACTGTAAGAGAATTTATTTCTCAAGATACACCCAGCCTGTTTTCAACAGATAAAACCTCATTGCAACTGCCGATCCAAGAAGTGCCAAGCGTGCCCGAAGACGACTTCAGTAATTGGGCCAGCATTACCGATTATGGAGCGATAACAGGATTTAAGAAAGACTCGACTAAGGCCATTCAAAAAGCGATAGATTCTGGTAAAACAACTATCTACTTCCCTAAAGGACAGTATCTAGTTACTGATACAATTCGGATTCGCGGTAACGTCAGGCGAATTATCGGCATGGAATCGGCTATTCTGGCTAAAGGTAATGCTTTTAATAATTCAGAAAAGCCCGTTTTTCGATTGGAAGATGGCGAACAGAGCGTTGTAGTTTTAGAACGGTTGTGGGCGCAATATGGTTTCAATGCTAAATATTGGGTAGAACAAGCAAGTTCTCGAACTTTAGTTCTCCGAAATGTGATGATAGGTCCCTATCGCAACACCGTAGCCGGACGTTTGTTTATTGAAGATGCTGCTGGGAGATCGTGGGAATTTAACCAACAGGAAGTGTGGGCGAGACAATTGAATTCCGAAAATAATGGCAGAAAAATCTTAAATAATGGCGGTAAGTTATGGATTTTGGGATTTAAAACTGAAAAACCTGGCACGGCGATCGAAACTATTAACGGGGGCAAAACCGAATTGCTAGGTGGATTGCTATATCCGGCTTCGTCTCAAATTCCCACCGACCAACCAGCGTTTTTAAGTCAAGAATCTCAAATTTCGGTAGTAATCGCCGAATCTCAACATGGTAGAGGCGGCCGCTATCAAACGCTAATTCGAGAAACTAGAAATGGAGAAACTAGAAATTTGGAAAATAATTCAGTTCCTCGGCGGGGTGGTGGCAGCGTAATTCCTTTATATCCCGGTTCTAAACAATTAGCTCCTACTAACACTAAAGTAAAGGGAGAAGAGAAAAATTGTAGCTTATTTGGAATTAAGTTTGGGACAGCCAAGATGGCTATCCTCCAAAAATGAAAACTTACCTAATTAAAGATCGATGTCAAGCTACTGGTCGCAAGATTGCTATATCAAAGCCTATAAATTCGCCGCCCAAGCCCACCAAGGGCAGAAATATCCCGGTACGGATTTGCCTTATATCATGCACTTAAGTTTTGTTTGCATGGAAGTTATAGCAGCTTTGAATGTAGAAAGCAATCGCGATGGCAATTTAGCCATTCAGTGCGCTCTGTTGCACGATGCGATCGAAGATACTGATATAACTTTCGATCGCCTCGAAGCTGAATTTGGCAAGGCGGTAGCCAACGGTGTTCTAGCGTTAACCAAGGACATTACCTTAGAAAAACACCTGCAAATAGAGGATAGTTTGAAAAGAATTAAACAACAACCAGCAGAAATTTGGATGGTCAAACTGGCAGATAGAATTTCTAATTTACAATCTCCGCCACCTTACTGGACAAAAGATAAAATTAAGAGCTACAGGGAAGAAGCAATCTATATCTACGATCTCCTCAAAGATGCCAGCAAATTTTTAGGCGATCGACTTTATGAAAAGATCGAGAAGTATCAAGTTTATTTATTGTAGAATTATTTCGCGCGATCGATTAGCATTCGGGATTCGGGATTTGGGGTTCGGGTGAGATCGTGTCGCTCTCGCTGATGGTGTAAGTAATCCGAGGGTAGGTGAAGTCCGTTTCATTGTTTTCTCGATGTCGCAGATGGTAGAATTCTTGCCTTTGTTCGTCGTCAGCCAACGTCAGCCTCGTATCGTCCAGAAAGTATGGAGATTCGTCGCGAAACCGCACAAAGGTCTTTGACGTGCGGAAGGTAATGCCCAACCATTGGTTCTCAGGCGTTTGGACGGATCTGTCTAGCACGATCTTGTGCTTGAGCCGCCGATTAGTGTCAAGGTCGAACGCGACGACACTATTGTGAATTAAGGGGATCTCGATCCGATCGCTGCCAGACTCCTTCGATTCGACGAGCAGCTTCCTCGGCGGGTTTGCCCTCTCAGGATGCTTGTAGCAGGAGAAAATAGCGATGAACGACTCGTCTGCCAGATCTAGGGCTTGGTCGGAATGACTGCCCATGGTGGTGTAAGCGTTAGTGTAGTTTTCGATGAGAGCGTTGTTAAAGTCAGCCGAAAGCAACGCAGTCGTTTTAATCTGCTGTGCTAACCGATCGTGTACCGAGCGAAAGAGTTGCGCTGGGACGCTATATCTGGTGGTGGTGCGGACGATCGGGATGTTACATAGCTGGTCGAGCTTTATCAGCACCGCTCCCTGCCGACCTTTGCCCACGTCTTCAAACCGAACCGATGCCAGCAACTCCTCAAAAAGATTGCCTTCAGTAACTAAATTGTACGCTCGAATCTCGTCCGTGATTTTATATTTGGGGGGCAAGGTAATCTCCTGCGTTCATACTAAAGAGAAACCGATCGCCGTAATCGATGAAGGCTTGAGTCTTGTTCTCTTCTGCATACAACTTGCGCAACTCAGTCATGCCCTCAATCGTAGGTGGTTCTAGCTTCACCAGCTTTCCATCCATCTTGATGAAGGTATGGCCATGCTCGTGAACGGCCTCAGCGATCGAACAGCGAACCACGTATCCCAGGCGGGTCGGGAGCAACTCGGCATCCAGTGTAGACGAGCGGATCTCGTGCGTATAGAGTCGGTTAGTGGACAACGGCATGAAGAATACAGAGTTGGGGTACAAGGTCAAGACGAACTGATGGGGGAGGTTGCATCCAGGAAGTTCTGCGATCGACTTTTTGAGATGAAAGTGTAGCTTGGTAAGCCCGCTGACTCCTTTATAGCCATAATCAAAGGGGTCTTGGGTCAAGGGCTGTAGCTTATCGAGTCGATCGTAGAAGGTGCAAAAGGCCATGATGCCATTTACAGGCATATCCTTGGTCTTGTCTGCGTGCGCCGAGATCTTGGCCTTGGACTGCTTTTGCGCGGCGGTAGCGGGGGTGTTGTGGTAGATCTGCGCTAGGACGTGATTCAGTGGCGCGTGGTTCTGGAAGATAAAGCCTGCCTCCTGGTTCAGGGCATCGACGATGTACTTATCTTGCGCGCGAAAGTTCTCGGTCGGTCCCGATAGATTCGTAGAGCATCTGAGCAGGTGGAAGTGTAGCGCTTCACCGTCCTGCTGGATGGGTGTTAGATAGATTCCCGTGCGATGGGCAGTTCCGGGCTTGGTAGACTCCGTGAGGGACTGGAAAGCGTGCTCCGTGCAGATTCGGTTGAAGTAGTCGAAGCCCAGATCGAAAAAGCGTCGATAGTACGCGCCGACACCATGCACGAGAATGGGTACCTGGCCCAGGTCTACCAGCGTCCAGAACTTGCTGTCGTCGTCCTCGCGGTAGCCGTGCGAAAGCTCCCGGATCGCGAATATTCGATCGGCTGCACTGAAATTGTGGCAGTTGACCTGGGATAAGTCGCCGCACAGGTAAATGGTTTTCTGGGAGAAGCTAGGCAGAGCGGGAGAAAGGTCGCCTACAGAGATCGTCGATCCGCAAAAGCCTGCGATCGAGCTTTCATTTTCTAACTTAGATAGCGCGACCAGGATGTTGTTTGTGCTGAGGATGCGAGCTTCTGTTCTTTCCATTGTGCGTATTAAACTGTAGCTGCGGCAAGCAGGCGTTTTAGTTTGAGATCGGTACTGCTACAAATGTTGCTGTCTCTGGAATTATCAGATCGATCGTTTGGACTTCTTCAGGGATGAGCAGCCATACATAGCCATCAACAGACGATCCTTTTTTCACTAAACCCATAGAAATGGCCCCAGTGGCACGATCGATTCTGCCCGAACGATCTATCTTGGTACCGTCCCTCCGGGACTGTTCCCTTGCTGCCTTGTCAGTCACCCGATCGTAGGATTCGTAACGTTCGCTGGTTTGAGGATTTCGTGCTATTGTCTGGTCTGGCACAATTACGTTGTTTATTCTGCCCTCAAGGTTGCGAACCCGCATTTGGACGTTTACAACATTTCGCTGCCCGTTATCTGGATTTTGAATCCGCTTGACAGATAATAGTTCGACCTGTGCCCTATCTTTAAACGCATACTGCACAAATTGACCAGGCTGGATTTCAGTGTTCGCCTGCTGGTTAAATTCAGTCGTTGGAACGGTAGATGGACTAGCTGTTGGCGGAGACTGTGGTGATTCAGAAGCAACAGGTGAATTTTGCACAGAGGCGTTGAGTTCGCGAAAGTTTTGCTGTAATTGAAATATTTGAGCGATCGCAAAGCCCGTACCTCCTAGCGCAATTACAGACAGCAGAACTGCGATGCTCGATATAAAAGTGTTCATATGGCTGCCTCCAACTGGCTTTTCGGTTGAAGATGGTTTTCTATTTTGTTCTGACATGACTCATCAGACTCAGTCACAACATTCAATTTTTGACCATTCTAGAGCATCCTCTCATCCTCTATACCGTTCCGAACTAAGCAACCATTGCATCTCCGCAGACAGCTTGGAAGTTTAACGGCTAAAGTGAGCGGCAGCAATCAACAGTCAAACGAAGCGCGAAGACTTTATACTGTCCGCTCCATTGTGTTGTTAGCTGTCATTACCGAATTGCCTGAACGTTTTTAGAGCAAATACCCACGCAACCAATACCAAGTATATGCCGAAGATTATTGAGTAACCCCCATTGGTAAACCATTTTAACGGCAACAGATGCAGATAGGGTTTCATCTTGCATTAGTGAAACCTATGTAAGTTTCACAAGTTGTTTTTAAACAGTGCTAGAACGTGTTTCCAAGCATCAGCCGCAGCTTCTCCATTGTAGCTTGGGTGCTGCTCTATGGCTGGGTACTTATCTTTGAAGAATCCGGCGAAGAATCCATGCCCTGCATCATATCGAAATACACGATGATTGATTTGATGTTTCTTTAATTCCGCCTCAATTTTTTCGTTTTCTTCCTGTGAAACCACCGCATCCCTTGTCCCAAAAAACGTATAAATTGTGCCTTGAATTTCGGAAGTACGATCGATCGTTGGTGTGTCTTCTCCATAACTAGAAGTGGTAATTCCACCACCATAGAATGAAGCTGTTGCTTTGATATCGGGTAAGGTGGCAGCCATGTAAGCAACATGACCGCCAAAACAGAAACCAATAGCACCAATGCGATCGGTTTTTACATTGGGTAAAGTTTTTAGGTAGGCGATCGCAGCTTGAATATCGCTGAATATTTCTTGATACTTTACTTGTTGATAGTATTGCAAGCCCAGCCGATAAGCTTCTGGGCTATACCCTACTACATCTTCTTGGCAAAGACCAAATTCAAAACCGGGAGCAATCCGCTGATACATCGCAGGTGCTACTGCCACATATCCTTGTTTCGCGATTAGTTCGGTAATATCCCTAGTGTTATTGTTGACTCCAAAAGCTTCTTGAAAAACGATAACTGCACCAAAGGTTCCTGTATTAACAGGTTGCGCTAAGTAAGCATCGATTTGCAAGTCATTATTAGGTATTTTGATGTAGGTTGCATTGATTTCGATGTTTTTCGTTTGCATTATTTACCCTTGCCTACTCAATTTTGGTCTGCTGCTGATAGTTTAGAAAACTTACTATCCAGGATGCTAGAAAAAAATTGCGGGATTTTGGTAAATTATTGCGATCGGGCTGGCAACAGTTGTTTCGGTGTAACGCCAACGATGCGTTTAAAACATCGAGTCATGTGACTTCGATCGCAAAACCCTACCCTGACAGCAATATCTGCAATGCTGAGTTGACCGTGCTGCAATAGATATTTGGCTTTTTCAATCCGACGCTGCAAGATGTACTGATGCGGTGTTATTCCCAAACTTTGCTTAAACAAGCGTAAAAAGTGATACGGACTAATTTGAGCGATTCCGGCCAACTCAATTAGCTTTAAGTCTCGATCGAGATGTGAGTTGATATATTCTGTCACTTGTTGCAGCTTTGATTTTGATAATCCATCGGCATAGCTAGAGAGCTTCGGTTGCGTAGTGCAATATTTCCGTAATAGGTGAATTGCCAATGTCGTTGTGAGACGATCGATCAGCAGATCGCCCCCGATTTTGCCAAACTCTAATTCTTCTCTCACAGCCGAGAAAATCCCTTGAATCAGCACATCTTGCTCGCTCATAAACCGAGGAATGAGTTGAATGCGATCGGGATCGACTAAATCTTGACCGACTTGTTTGAGGAGTGCAGGGTCAATTGCTAAAATCGCAAATTCGGCTGAAGTATTCCAATTACAGCGCTGGGAAACATTGGCAGGGATAATTGCAATGTCTCCCCGATCGCGCCTTTCTCTACTAAGTTTTCCATCCAACCATCGTTCTCCTGCTGACGGTTGTGCTGCGGATAAGTAGGAAAGACCTTGGGCAACGACGTGCCATGTACCTTCATGTTCTGGTGTATCAAACTTAGGTTGTTGGTGAAGTTCAAAATGGAGGTTCTTCCAACAGTCAAAGCTTGAAAGGGCAGCAGGTTTAGGAAGCAGAAAATCTGTTGCCTTCTCTTGACTGAAATCAAGCTTGACTACGTGCTCTTGTGTTTTCATACAGTAGTCCTAAGTAAGTAATATCTCTGCAATCGCAAGAAAACTTACTGTGCTTGTCTTGCAAATATTTAAACGAAAAGCTGATACCTTGAGGTGGTTTCAGTTTCGTCTTCTGTATTTTCTTCGCCACGCCCGCCGTAATACTCCTTCATCCACTCTTTTTCAATTGCTGCATTAGAAGGGGAATCCGGCGGTAGATCTCCTCTAGCTTGATTCCAGGGTGCTTCAACTCAGGAATAACAGGCCCGTGTATCCAAGCCTGGAAATCTTCCTCAAAGAGAGGGGTTCCGTGAATAGCTAAATGCCATGCTTGAGAATAGTACACTAACTTTTGGAGCTTCAAGTTATTGACCGTATTTCCAGTTTTATTGGCTAGATCGATAAAGTAACTCGCTACATCAAAGCACGATCGCACCGCTTTCACATCCTTGCGTCTAATATGCCACTCTACACTAATTATATATACCAGCGCCCTTGACTTATGACTTGAAGGTTATGAGGCTTCTCAGAGAATACTCAGTCCGCTCCAATCAAGTGTTAGGTGTGCAGTGCGACACCAGCGTTCAACCTGCGGCACTCCCGTCATCCGGCAGATTCAGGGCCTCGTATTTCCCCATCGAGCGAAACCCCAGTTGTCGCGCGAGGGCTGAAGACGGCTCATTCGCCGCATCCCAACATGGCTCTAACCCGCGATCGAGGCAATACAGTACCATGGCTGCGGCAACCGCCCTGGCTAACCCTCGGCGACGAAACCCATCGTGGGTCTGGAAGCCGCGAAAGCATGGATAACGATCGAACAGCCTCCTTAAGGGCGCTCGATTATCACAACTCAGTTCGATCGGCATAGTCCTTCCAAAATCAAGCTCTGAGTCCTTTGCATCTCTGCTAGATAATTGCCACTTTTGCCCGACTAATTATCTCAACTTTTAGGAAACAGCAAAAGTTCTTTTACTACTAATTTGCCGTAAATCCATAACGTGCGGAGAACAGTTCTAAAATCGAGGGTACTGAAAATAGAATCAGCGAAGCCAAAGGGTAGCATTAATGGAATCGGCCCTCTAGCATATTCTAATACCCAAGCCCGATCGCCTATTCTCAATCCTTCGCTGTGAAACCTACTTAGCTCGTAGCGATCGCCTGCTCGACGAACGATTCGATCGAAGGGACGATCCTCAGAAAAATACCATAACTCACCATCGATTACGAAATCATAGATTTCAGTACAGTGCCGTCCTGTATGTCCTGAAGTGCCAATAGAAGTGCCAAAAATTAATATGTATTCGTGCAAAGATGCGTGTAGCACGGCAATAGAATACATACAGCCCCCAGCGTTATTGATAATCCATTCAATTTGGGGGCAAATATGACCGGGATACTTTTGTTCTAGAGTCGATCGAATGGTTTCAAACATTTCTTCGTAGGGTAAATTCATACCCTGTTTGGCGATTTCGTGCAAAATATCGGGGTCGAATAGGTAGCGCATTATATTATTAAGAATTATTACAACCGATTAGTCCATAACCCTTTTATCTGGAATTGAAAAACCGATCGAAAAGCAGTCGGATTTTGGACTAGAGTTCGATCGATCTAGGGCTGTCCGTTCCCAGTCGATCGCCAAAAGCATAAGAGCGCACAAAAGGGTAGGTTATATTCGAGGCATTATTGCTGGCAACAGGTTTAAAACAAGGAAATTGCGTTTGAAGATACCTCATTATCTCAATAACGTCTAACAACAGCAGGCTGAGTCGTGCTGGCTCTAATATGCACCATAAAGATGGATGAATCCAGTAGCTCTGAAACCGGAATTAACAATTGCGAATTGCGAATTGACAATTGTTTTGGTCGGGTTAGATTATTGTTCGATCGCCAGAGGAATAAAAGAAATGGATATTGCTAAAAAAGATGCCTTGGACGTTCTCAAAGAAACCAGTCGAACTTTCTACATTCCGATCGCGCTGCTACCATCCGGGTTACAAGCTGCGGTGGCTGGTGCGTATTTATGTATGCGAGCGATCGATGAAATAGAAGACCATCCAGAACTAGATAACCCCGCTAAAGCCTCGCTGTTACGCACCATTAGCCAGACGCTACAAGAAGGAACCGATGGCTTTTCGCCTCATGCCTTTTCCCCGCTGGCAGCTTATCAGAATGTATTGCCAGAAGTAACGCTCAGAATTCGAGAATGGGCGATGTTGGCTCCCAAAACCATCGCTCCCCGGATTTGGGACGGCACGGCAGCTATGGCAGAACGCATGGCATACTGGGCCGATCGAAACTGGCAGGTACAAACTGAGGCAGATTTAGATCGCTACACCTTTGGGGTCGCTGGGGCTGTGGGTCTGTTGCTTTCAGATTTGTGGGCTTGGTACGATGGGACTCAAACCAACCGCACTCACGGAATTGGCTTCGGCCGGGGCTTGCAAGCGGTCAATATTCTCCGCAACCATGCTGAAGACTTGGCACGCGGGGTAGATTTCTTTCCCGATGATTGGAGTCAAGAGCGGATGATGACATATGCTCGTCGAAATCTCTTCTTGGCTGATGCCTACACCCACGCTCTTCCCAACGGCCCGGCTTTAGATTTTTGCCGCATTCCTTTGGCCTTAGCCCATGCGACTGTTGATGCTTTAGAACGCGGGGAAGCCAAACTCAGTCGAAACGCCGTGATGAGCTTGGTTGAAGAAGCGATCGCAAATAAGTAATAAGCTTGCCCTGAGCAGTTCGACAGGCTCACTGTTACACCTGCCGAAGGGTAATAGGTAATAAGAGGAAGTTTTTCGGGTTAAAGGAGGTAATTTTGGGCAAACGGGCGATCGTTATCGGGGCGGGACCAGCGGGTGCGGCAGCAGCGATGAGCTTGAGCAAATTTTCTCAAATTGAGGTGCTGCTGCTGGATAAAGCCACTTTTCCTCGGCGTAAACCTTGCGGTAGCGGGCTTTCTCCTTGGACGCTCGATCTGCTCGATCAAATGGGTATGGGACAAACGATTCGTCAGGAGGCTTACCCGATTCGGGCAGGTTTGGTCGGTGGTGCTGGGGGAACAGTTGTTGAATTGCGAAGCAAGTATGAGGCTGCCGTGCTGTTGCGATCGCGTTTTGACACTTTGCTGGCTGATGAAGCAGCTAGGCGGGGTGCAAAACTTTTAGAAGGGATGCGCGTTCGGGAATTGGTGCGAGATGGAGGACGTTTGGTAGGGGTAAGATGCGATCGCGAAGAAATCGAAGCGGATGCGGTCATTATCTGTAACGGCGGTACGAGTAAGCTAGCTCCGGGCGATCACCCAAAACTACTTTACGCGCTCTCATGGGATGGTATGAAGGCGTAGCAGATGTTGCTGACGCGGTAGAAATCTATTTCGATCCGGCAGTCAAACCCTACTATGGATGGGTTTTTCCTGAAAGCCAACAACGGGTAAATATTGGGATTTGCTACGATCCGGCGTTTGGCAACCTCAACGCCCAGCAACGCTTTCAAGCATTTCTCGATAGTCGTTTGAGCCAACGGATAAAATTTGCCAGTCAGATCGATTATCTGGTATCTCACCCGATCGCTGTCAATCACAAACCCACAGCTTTATCGCAACAGGGGATGCTAATAGCTGGGGAAGCTGGCAATTTGGTCGATCCGGCTACCGCTGAAGGAATTCATACTGCCTTGGCCAGTGGATTGCTAGCAGGTGAATTTTTGGGTTCTCTATTCGATCGAGGAATTCAACCTTCGGCAGAAAATCTTTTACCCTACACTAAGCTAATGCAAAAAAAGCTCGGTCAGCGCCTGATGGCGGGTCATCTATTTTTACAAACTGCAAAAACCCCGATTTTAGATCTGGCACTGCGATTTGGTGCGCTCAAACCAGTTAAAGATGTTTTGTTATGGGCATTGGCTGGAGCTTGAGAGAGAGGGAGGAGAGGGGAGACGCGGGGAGGGGTGAGGGGAGAAGAAGAGATTGACATAGTTTGAGAATAAACACAAACTATCTGCTCCTTTTCTAATTTATGGCCAGACATCTAATTAATTAAAAATAGTTGGGCTAGAGGTCGAGAAATGAGCATATCCGACGAAATCGAAAAACTCAAAGCACTTTATGAAGCCGGAACACTTTCGCGTGAGGAATTCGAGTTAGCGAAACACCAGGTTTTGAGCGGTACTGCTCGATCGGACAACCTGGAAGAATTGAGGATTCAAAATCAGATCGCTCAGTTAGACCGAGAGTGGGAATTAGAACGCGAAAACTATATGGCTACCGGAAAATACGGATGCAAATATATTCCTGGAAAAGTAGAAAGTTTAATTGGCGGTATATTTATTGTTTGTTTTGGCATATTTTGGACTTTTACGGCTGCAAGCATGACGGGTTTTGGTGCAGTCGGAAGTCTTGGTTTTTTTTGACCTTTCACGATTTTTTCTCTGATTTTTCCGCTTTTTGGAGTCTTTTTTATCATTTTTGGTGCGACAATAAGCATTCAAAATTTTATTAAGGCAGGAGAATATCAACAAGCCTATCAACGTTACCAACAGCGCCGTCAAGAGCTTGTCCAACAACAAAGTTATAGATAGAACTGTCAGATAATGAAACTGATTTGCGATGTTTTTTGAGAAGGGAATAGTTACTAGCTCGGACTCGGCATGACAATCTTAGTTACTGGTGCAAGCGGTCATTTAGGTGCTAACTTAGTGCGGCGGTTGCTGGACGACGGGCAAACCGTGCGGGTACTGTTGCGAGAGGGCAGCAACAATGCAGCGGTTGATGGTCTGGATGTGGAACGGGTGTATGGAGATTTGCGGGACTGGGAAGCTATAGTGACGGCAGTGAAGGGGTGCGATCGCATTTATCACTGTGCGGCTTTAGTCTCTACCTTAGATGGCAATGCCAGTTTCGATCGAGAAATTTATGACTGCAACGTTATTGGCACTCAAAACATCCTTCGCGCTGCTTTAGAAACTGGGGTAAGCAAAGTTGTAGTTTCTGGTTCTTTTAGTGCTGTTGGTCATCATCCTACTCGACCTAGTGACGAAACTGTACCTTTTTATCCTTTTACTCCCCACTTGCCCTACGGATTTACCAAAATCTTTGTCGAACACGAGTGTCTGAAAGCTTTTGCCGACGGATTGAACGTGGTAGTTGCCGTTTCTTGTGCCATTTTAGGCCCTCACGATTACAAGCCCTCGCGCATGGGACGGACGCTGGTAGATTTTGCCAACGGAAAACTCCTGGCATACGTTCCTGGAGGGTTTGAGTTTGTCGCTGCCAAAGATATTGTTGAAGGACATATTTTGGCGATGGAAAAGGGGCGCGGCGGACAAAAATATATCTTTAGCACTCAGTTTCTAACGGTTGACGAACTGATGGGAATTTTTGAGGAAGTCACCGGACATCCCCGTCCGGCTTTACGGTTGCCAGGAGCGGTGATGGCAGGAATTGCGAAGGTGGCGGACTCGATCTTGCCGCGATTTTTTCCCCAAGTACCAAGGCGTTTTACTTCCGGGGCAGTTCGCATTCTCAGGATGAATCGACAGGCAGATTGTCATAAAGCGATCGAAGAATTGGGATATCAGCCAACGTCGATTCGAGAGGCAGTTGAGGAGGCTTATGCAGATTTTAAACGGCGGGGAGCGATCGTTAAGACAAACCTAACCCCCCTAGCCCCCCTTCCCTACAAGGGAAGGGGGGAAATGAACTCCCTTGCTCCTTCTCTCGTTCTCCCCTCTCCTTGCAGGAGAGGGGTTGGGGGTGAGGGCCGAAAGGAGTTGGGGGTGAGATCGAAAACGAAAACTCCCCCAGAACTACAAGGAGGATTGCCCTACTTGGGACACGCTGTAGAATTTGCCCGCGATCCGGTGGGGTTGCTCCAGCGGGGACGAGAACGCTTTGGCGAGATTTTCTCTTTTCTGTTGTTGGGCAATCGGGTAACGGTACTGACGGGACCGAAGGCGAATCAGGCTTTCTTTCGCGCCCCTGACGACCAATTTAGTGCTAAGGAAGCCTATCAGTTTACCGTGCCAATTTTTGGGAAGGGGATTGCTTACGATACCAGTCCAGAAATGATGGACGAGCAACTGGGATTCGTGTTTCCGGCTTTGCGGGAAGAGAGGATGCAAGCTTACGCTCAGGTTATGGCTCAGGAGGCGCAAGCTTACTTGGATAATTGGGGAGAGTCTGGGGAGATTGACTTACTAACGGCAATGAACGAACTGACGATTTTCATTGCTGGTCGTTGCCTCATCGGTAAGGAATTTCGCACTCACTTGACGGCTGAATTTGCTAAGTTGTACTACGATCTCGAAGGTGGAATCAATTTTTTGGCGTTTTTCCATCCTTACTTGCCGCTACCTTCTTTTCAACGACGCGATCGAGCTAGAGTGCGGATGGTCGAACTGATTTCTCAGATTATCGCTGACAGGCGATCGCTCTTGACAGAAACCGAAGATTTCTTGCAAACTCTGATGACTGCTTCCTATGCCGATGGTACTGCCTTGAGTGATGACAATATCACTGGGTTGTTACTAACGCTGTTATTCGCCGGACAGCATACTAGCGCCGTTTTAGCTGCTTGGACTGGGATTTTACTGTTGCAGCATCCTCAATATCTGTCTGCCATTTTGCAAGAGCAACAAGAGGTGTTTGGCAGCAGGCAAGAAATTTCCCTGGAAGCGTTAGGAAAATTGGTTTGCTTGGAACGAGCTATTCGCGAAGCCGAACGGATGCGGCCACCGTTGGTGATGTTGATGCGAAAGATTTTGCGAGATTTTGAGTACGAAGGATATTCGATCCCGGCTGGAGAATTAGCCATGATTTCGCCCGCTGTTTCTCACCACCTCCCGGAAGTTTTTGGCCATCCCGAAAAGTACGATCTCGATCGCTTTGCCCCTGGACGCGAGGAACACCTCCAAAGTAAGTATGCCTTGATTGGATTTGGGGGTGGCAGGCATCGCTGTATCGGTCAGGCATTCGCTTACCAACAGGTTAAGGTGATTTGGAGCATTTTGTTACAGCGGTTTGAGTTGGAGTTGGTACAACCTAAATACGAACCTAATTACTCAACTTTTGTGGTCGGACCGAAGCAACCTTGTTTGGTGCGATATCGATCGATTTTTTTTAACCACAGATGAACACAGATGAACACAGATAATTTATCTCCTCCGTCATTTACAGAAGCGAGAAATCGGCTGCAAAAAGCCCGATCGGCTGGAATGCACCCCGATTATTGGTACGCCGTAGAGTATGACAGTAAAGTTCGCCGAGAACAGGTAGTAGAAGTCAAGTTTTGGCACAATTCGATCGCTCTGTATCGAGATAATAACGAGCAATTACACGCTATAGAAAACCGCTGCGCTCATCGGCAGTTAAAGCTTTCTTTAGGAAAGGTCGATCGCGATAATTTAGTTTGTGCTTACCACGGCTGGACATATGACAATCAGGGCAAACTCGTACATATACCCCACGAACTTTTTGACAAGCCGATGCCAACTTGTCAATTAAAAACTTATCCCGTGCAGGTGCGTTATGGATTGATTTGGATTTTTCCTGGCGATCGCTCTCAATCTCAAATTAGAAAAATTCCCGATCTGCTCGAATTAGAAGGCGAAAATCCTTGGGCGTGCGTGCCGTTAGATTTTACTTGGAAAGCCCACCACTCGATGATTATCGATAACGTCAGCGATTTTACTCACGCTCACTTGCACCGCAAATATCGCCCTTTTGTCGATGCTAAGCTGACGAGGTGTGAAGAAGCGGGCGATCGCGTTTTCGTTTCCTACGAAACCTTAATTGGAGGCGGTAAGATATCTGGATTATTTGTCGATCGCCAACAGGTAAATACCAACGCGATCGATCTTTGCTATGAATATCCCTATCAATGGTCGAATACTGGAGATAAAATCAAGCATTGGTGCTTTATTCTTCCAATTGACGAGCGAACAAGTCGTGTATTCTTCTTGTTCTATTTCAATGCGATCAAAATTCCATTTACATCTATACTATTTCCTCAAAAATTGATGACCTACGTTCTCAAAATCGCCAACCCCATACTTATTAAACCTTTATTAAGTCAAGATGGTTTTGCGGTAGAGGCAGAACAAGAGGGTTATGAAACTCATTTTAATAAGCAAGTAGTAGAACTCAACCCCGCAGTTCATTTATTTCAGAAGCTAACAATTCATAAATGGGAAGAACATTTAGGAATTAAAAATTCAAAATACCTCCTGCGAAAAACTGGGATTTCCAAAATTAGAAATTCACATGAAAAACTATCCGATTGATATTTTTAGTAATCTGTTTCATGCAAACCGATAACTCATCAATCACATCTGTGTCCATCTGTGTGCATCTGTGGTTATTATTAAATATTTTAAATTTCACCAATAACAAATAACTAAAGGCATGAAATACCGCTTTCCATTTACACCCTTTCCGAACGGCTGGTTCCGAGTTGCTGCCAGCGATGAGTTACCATCAGGAACTGTTAAATCACTGCATTATTTTGGCAAAAACCTCGTGCTGTTCCGCACAGAAAAAGGGATTCCCCACATTCTTGATGCTCATTGCCCCCACTTAGGAGCTAATTTGGCTTATGGGGGCAAAGTTAAGGGTGAAACCATTCAATGTCCCTTTCACGGTTGGTGCTTCAACGGCGAAGGAAGCTGCACCAATATTCCCTATGCCAACAAGATTTTACCCAAAGCCCGGATGCACAACTGGCAAGTGAAAGAAGTCAACGGATCGATCTTTACCTATTACCACGCCGAAGGAAAACCGCCCGATTGGGAAATTCCCGAGTTCCCCGAATACACCTCTCAAGATTGGGTTCCTTTCCGTGCCTTTCAACGCTGGCAGATTCGATCGCACGTCCAAGAAATTAACGAAAATGGCATAGACATCTTCCACGCCCCCTTAGTTCACCCCCAACAAACTAAAGAGATTGAGAACGACGGTATAAAAGTGGAAGGTTCGGTGCTGCGGTATTTCATCAATCATACTTATAACCTATTCTGGGCTGCCAGAATGGCAGGTCAAGAAGTAGCAGGACCTCACGAAATTACTTACTACGGTTTGGGTTGTGCCGTCAATAGGGTAGTAGTGAAACCGATGGAATTGCAGTATCTATTTATGTTTCTCTCAACGCCAATCGACGAGGAATATATCGAATTGAACGGAGTTTTTAGCATGAAAAAAGTTTGGAACGAACCGATAACTCAACTGCTAACGTTGAAGGCAATTAGAGAAGGGCGAAATACCATCTCCCAAGATATCCCCATTTGGGAAAACAAAGCTTACCGCAATCAACCCGCACTCTGCGACAGTGAAGGAGCGATCGCTCAATATCGACATTGGGCTAGCCAATTCTACAGGGGAAATACATCATAGTTACAGATCTTGGGAGTGGCGATCGTTCAACTTGTCCTAAAGTCGATCGCTCATCAGCTACATCAGCGTTTATCAGCGTTTATCTGTATTCATCTGCGTTATAAAACCAAATTTTTGCTTGATGTATAGAAATATAAATGAATAATATCTTTCACTTAACAAGCCCAGTTTATTCGCTATACGCCACTTTGATGTTTCTAGGCTTTATAATTATTACATTCATCGGCACTAAGTACCTGCCTGGAAAGTTACGAGAGGGAGCTATCCAACCAGATGGAACCTGCAAATTATACAAACTCAATGGATTGGCGTTGTTTGTCGCAACTACGATCGCTGTAGCTGCTGGTACTCTACTATTTAATCTGTCTCTAGCACCTGTTCGTGAATACTTCTGGTATTTGTTCGCAGTCGCTAACCTGTTTGCCTTTATTGGAACTGGGATCTTGTACGTAACAGGAAAAAGGGCAAGCGGGGGAGAAAAACCTCTACCGGGTAAAATATTGAGCGATTTGTGGTTTGGAGTCGAATTCAATCCAACTTGGTTGGGAGTGGATCTAAAAATGTTTGCCTACCAACCTTCTTTAATTGGACTGGGACTGATTAATGCTTCGTTTGCTTTCGTGCAATATGAAACTTACGATCGCATCTCGGTTCCAATGTGGATGTTTCAGGCGTTCTGGTGGTTGTACCTAGCCAGCCACTACTACTACGAAGAATTCATGCTCTCAACCTGGGATGTTATCGCCGAAAAGTTTGGATTCATGCTGGTGTGGGGAGATTTGGTGCTAGTGCCATTTTTCTACAGCATTGTCGGTTGGTTTTTAGTCGATCGCATAGAACCAATTTCTTGGAATGCAGTTGCGGCTATTAGCTTGCTTTACCTATTTGGCTTGTGGTTATTTCGAGGAGCAAATTTACAGAAACACAGATTCAAGCAAAATCCAAATGCCAATATTTGGGGTCAACCCGCTCGAACTGTAGGTGGAAAGCTATTGATTTCCGGCTGGTGGGGAATCGGTCGCAAGCTGAATTATACGGGCGAAATTTGTTTGTATTTAGCGATCGCTCTCACTACAGGTTTCCACTCGTTTATTCCTTACCTTCTACCTTTGTGGTTGTGCTTGCTCCTCATCCATCGGGCAAGGCGCGACGAACACCGCTGTCGCAGCAAGTACGGAGATTTGTGGACTACTTATTGTACTAAGGCTCGGTTTCGGATGATGCCGTTTGTCTACTAAAAGATTTATGTTGGCGGTTGAAACCGCAGCTACACGATCGAAGTCCGCCGTCGCGGACTCAAGAATAAATATGAAAACGCTACCTAAAACCCCAGATGTTGCTGTTATTGGTGCTGGCTCAGTTGGCTGCGCTACAGCCTTAGCCTTCGCCCACCAAGGCGCATCTGTCCTCTTATTGGAAGCCAACCCAGACAGGGCAAAGCGATTTGCTGGCGAATGGCTGCACCCGCCAGGAGTAGAGATCCTAAAGCACTTGCAGGTAGAGTTAGGAGCGATCGCTTCAGCTTATCCTCAAGGAGAAGGCTTTGTAGTGTTTCCAGACGATCGCAGCGAACCTATTCGTCTTAACTACCCCGATGGAGCAAAAGGGGTCAGTTGCGAACACAATCTTTTAGTGTCAACCATCCGAGAAGCGGCGACAGCACATCCAAACGTTTATTATTTGCCGTTTGCTAAAGTCAACAAAATTGTCGATCGAGAATTAAGTTTTTCTCAACCAGATCGCGGCACGATTTCTGTCATGGCCGAACAGATAGTGGGCGCAGACGGACGAACTTCGATCGTTCGCCAACAGATGGGAGTTACTAACGATAGTCGATCGCTATCCTACATGGCTGGGGTGATGCTAGAAGGCGTAGAGTTACCCTTTGAAGGGTTCGGACATATCTTCTTGGGAGGCCCCGGCCCGGTTCTGGCTTATCGTATCGGGATCGATCGCATTCGGCTTTGTTTAGACGTACCCATCTCGCACTTTCGGGATAGCCGAAATAAAACGGCTTACTTATGGGAGATGTATCGCTCCGTTTTGCCAGAGAAACTCTTACCTGCCTTCCAACAAGCATTAGAGCATAAGCAATTGGGATGGTGTGCCAATCAATTTTGTCCCCGCCTCTACTACGGGCAAGCCGAACAAGCTTTAGTGGGGGATGCAACCGGATACTGTCACCCGATTACCGCAACAGGGATGACGTTGGGATTTAAAGATGCGATCGCTTTGGTAACTAGTAAAAACTTCGATCGCTTCAGACAAGATCGCCTGATGAATACTTACGTACCGGAATTGCTCGCTCATGCGCTTTATCAAGTATTTACCCGTCAGGATGAAACCGCGATCGCCATACGTCAAGCAATTTACCAAATGTGGCGGCAAGATCCGAACGAATGCCAACGAACAATGCAACTGCTGGCAACGATGGAAACCAAATTGTTACCGTTTAGCCGTTCCTTCCTCAAGGGTTTGAAAATAGCGATCGCACAATTAATTCAAAAAAAGGCAACTCAACGACAATGGCGACAGATATTTCAAGCGATCGGTTCTTTTAAAGAGTGGCTGTATATACCAATTGCGATCGGTTTACCGCGTCTTGGTTGCTCTATTAGGGTAAAGAGAATTCCCATACCAGACGACTGAATCGCAATTTTTAGTTGGGAAGTAGAAAGGTTTGGGTATAGTGCTGCCGCTTCGTTTAGTCGGTTGGGGTGTAATTGACGAGTTATCTGTGAGCAGTTAAGCACGTGTTAAGTAGAGTAGTAGAAGATTAGAAACCTCTTGCTCAAACTGACTGTTACTGACAAAACTTGGATGTTCGATTACGGCTGAATGACATAATGATTCAACTGTGCGACTCAAGATGAAGACCGTCATTTCAAGATTTTGAGGATGAATACGATCGCTCCAGCGTCTCAGGTATGCCCCTAGTAGTTTTGCAATGTGTTCATCTGCCTTCTGCATTTGCTGTAACCGTTCCGAGCGCGGAATTTCCTCATTCAACACTTGATGGAGACGCGGATTGATGGCATGGGCAGCAATTACCGCTCTGACAAGTTCAGGGATGGCGATTTCTAGCGGTGCATCAAATAAGTCTTGCAATTTTGATTCCACTAATGCAGCAATTTCATTGGAATGTTGCTCCATCAATGCAGCCATCAAGGACTCCTTATTCGGAAAGTATTGGTATAACGAGCCGATACTGATTCCTGCTCGTTCTGCAATGTGATTGGTGGTGGCTTTGTCGTAGCCTTCTTCCGTCAAAATGTGAGCCGTTGCCTCCAAAATTGCTTCAACAGTCAGACGGGAACGGTCTTGCTGCGGGAGTTTACGGGGAATTGTGGAACGTTTCCGGAGCATTGAAATTCTTCCACCAAATGCGAGTTGCCAGACGCGAGTAATTACTCGTATTATACGATCGATCGCTCGTATTTCAGCAATGAATGATGAAGTCACCTCAGTATCGCGTTTTTGTTTGTACCAAACAACGTTCTGCAAATGGCACTGAAGACTGTTGCTACAACACAGGAGCATTGGAGATTTACCAAGCCTTCCAAGCTGAAATTCAGCGGCAGCAATTGGGCGATCGCATTGAAGTTCGTCGATCGGGATGTTTGGATCGCTGTGAAGCTGGAGCCGTAGCATTCGTCTACCAACCGCGCCGAAATGAGTTTGCTTGGCTCCCCACGAAATTGCGGTTGAAACTACAACGGTTCTTCACGCCTCAACGCTGTTTGTACGGTCATCTAACTCGCGCTGATGTGCCTGCAATCGTGGAAAGTCACTTTGTCCGAGGACACGCACTAAAACGCTGCCAAATTTCGACCCACTTATAAATCAAGAGGTAATATGACAACAACTGCTCTGAATCATGTCCACTTCATGCTCGTCAAGACGACAAACACTTGGTTACAACTCTCAATAAAGGAGCGATTTCAGTTTCTTGACACAGCAATTTCGCCAATTCTTCGGAAGCACCCAATGGTGAAGATGCGGTTCTTTGATGCCGAAGCCTTTTCAGGACGTTACACTGATGTTCTGATGTGGGAAACTGCTGAAGTGAAGGACTATCAATGTCTCGTTGAGGATCTGCGAGAAACGCTATTCTGGGGGACGTATTTTGAAATTGTTGAAATCGTTCCTGCTATTGAAAATGCTTATGCTCTTTATTATGAAGTTGAACCACTCACAAGTCGCAGTTAAAGACACGGTGTAACAAGTCGTTAGAGCGGCGAATGGAAGGTTGTGTGCTACGTTGTAGTTTTATCTGTCGCCGCTTAAATTGGTCGTTAGACCGCATCCCGCGCTTCGCACCTTCAGGGTGAAAGTAACTGGCTTTGAACGATAAGTATATGTGCTTAAGCTTGGTTTTCCAGTCTTTCAGAACTGCCGGGCATTCCTGTTAAAACTGCTCAGCAAAAAGTCATCGCTACCACCAATCAAGAACTGATTCAGATATACTGGAACGTCAGTAAATACATCTGCGATCGCTTATCTGCTAGCGAGTGGGGACGAAAAACGATCGAACAACGGGCAGCCCAACATCGAATATTACTGGAAACCCTGAATGGCGATCGCTCTAGAACCTCGTATGCCAGAAACCTCCTCAAAAACATCTCTAACTGCCTTGCAACGCGGTGTTCAGGCATTATTGCAGCAGCAAGCACCAGATGGATCTTGGGAAGGCGAGGTTGTCTGGTGTCCGATGTTAGCCGCGCAGTACATTCTGATGCAATACATCACCCAAACACCTACTGCGGCTGAAGAACGAAAAGCACTGTTGCATCAGTTTGAAACCACACGTCTGCCAGATGGGTTGTGGGGACTGCACGAAAAGTCGCAGCCCTACCTGTTTGTCACCACATTAGTTTATGTAGCAGCCAGGGTTCTAGGCATTGAACCTGACGATCCATTACTGATTCCCGCCCATCAGTTTATCCGCCAACAGGGAGGAGCGATCGCAATTCCTTCTTGGGGCAAGTTCTGGCTGGCGATGTTAAATCTCTACGACTGGCGGGGAGTGAATCCAGTTTTGCCGGAAGTGTGGCGACTTCCCCGCTGGCTGCCCGTCCATCCAGCTAACTATTACTGCCATACCAGATTAATCTATGCGGGTATGGCTTATATTTACGGTCGCAAATTTCAAGTCCCCGTTAATCCGTTAATCGAGCAGTTGCGGGCAGAGTTGTATGTACGAGATTATGCAACGATCTCCTTTAAAGCTGCCCGATCGAATCTCCGTGAAGCAGAGGTTTATAGCCCTCCTGGGTTAGTATTGTGTCTTTTCTATAATTTTGCTGCCATTTTCGATCGCTGGCATCTCCCAAAACTGCGAAACCAAATCCTGGATGAAATAGTCGATCGCATCCGTTTTGAACTGCAAACCACCGATTATACCTGCATTTCTCCTGTTAGCGGCTTGCTGAATCTGATTGCCTTGTGGTTGCACGATCCTGAAGATGAAGACCTCAAGAAAGCACGCGATCGCTTTTCTGCTTGGATGTGGCAGGATGAGGAGAACGGTTTGAGAATCGCTGGGGCCCGCAGCAGCACTTGGGATACGAGTTTTGCCATTCAAGCTTTACAAGCAGCCAGTCCCTACGTAGATGTAGGCGCTCGCTTGACCAAATCTCAAGCATTTTTGGCTACCCAACAGATTCAGACTTCTTTGGCAGATGGCGCTCGCTATTTTCGCATCGATCCTCAAGGCGGCTTTTGTTTTGCAGGGGTTTGGCACGGCTGGCCCGTGAGCGATTGTACCGCTGAAGCCCTGCTCGCATTGTTGGGGCGATCGGCAAAAACGCTGCCTGGTGTAGATTTTACTGCTGCCATTTGTTTCCTGCTGCGCTGTCAGAACCGAGATGGAGGGTTTGGCAGTTACGAACGACGCAAAATAGCCTCAACTTTGGAATGGCTGAATCCAGCAGAAATGTTTGCTAATTCGATGACCGAATATTCCTACGTCGAGTGTACGGCTTCGTGTTTGGCGGCATTAGATGCGTTTCGCCAACATTACTCCTCTCCTGTCTCCCCTCTCCTTGCAGGAGAGGGGCCGGGGGTGAGGTCGAGAGGGGTTGGAAGTGACGATCGAGAAATCGACAATGCCGTCCGACGAGGAAAAACCTGGTTGCACCACCAACAACAGCCTGATGGTTGTTGGGCGGGCTTTTGGGGAGTCAACTTTATCTATGGCACCATGTTCGGCATTCAAGGCTTACTCGCCTTTAGAGAAGCGGTTGACGATCTAGCTATTGCCAAGGCTTGCGATTGGTTACTTAGCAAGCAACGGGCGGATGGCGGTTGGGGCGAGCATTTTGAAGGCTGTTTGACCCAGAAGTACGTCGAACACACTGAAAGTCAGGTAATTCAAACCGCTTGGGCATTGAAAGCACTATTAGAAGCTAAAACCGTTCGCGCCAGCGCGTGCGGAAGCACGTATCGCGATCGAGCAATAGAAAAAGGTGTAGATTTCTTGATGCGATCGCAGCGTGAAGATGGTACTTGGCCAAAACAAGATCCAGCGGGCGTCTTTTTTAAGACGGCACTGCTAGATTACGTCCTTTACCGCTGTTATTTTCCCGTGTGGGCGTTAGGGTTGTATGAAAGTAATAAGTAATAAGTAAATTCAGCGATGAACGATGAAAGGTCGACAACAAACGCTCCTTTACCATTTCCTAGCGGTTGGTTTCGGATTGCTTATAGCGATGAATTGCTGCCGGGACAAGTGCGAGCGCTTCACTATTTCGATCGAGACTTCGTTCTCTTTCGCACGGCAACAAGTAAACTCCATCTCTTTGATGCTCATTGTCCTCACTTAGGCGCACATTTAGGATATGGAGGAAAAGTCAATGACGAGACAATTCAATGCCCTTTTCATGGCTGGCGTTTTAATGGTGAGGGCCAATGTGTCGAAATTCCGTACGCTTGTAAAGTTCTTCCCAAAGTACAAATTCAATCCTGGCAAGTACGCGAAGTTAACGGCACGATCTTGATGTATTATCATCCCGATCGTAAACCTCCAGACTGGGAGATACCATTGCTGCCAGAATATACCTGTAAAGATTGGATTCCGTTTAAACGACGACGATGGCAAGTGAGGACGAATCCTCAAGAAATAGCAGAAAACGGTGTTGATACCGCTCATTCTCCTTTCCTTCACCGTCAAACCTTTGTTTCTTTAAAAAGTCAAAGTATTGAGATTGATGGTGCTATTTTAGTTCACCAATTATTACCCATTTATAATCTGTCGTTTGCTGCTGGACTGCTAGGCAAAGAAAATCTAGGCTCTTTAGAGATAAGTTACTACGGTTTAGGGTGTCAAGTCAGCCGCGCTTGCATTGAAACAGTTATAGAACTCGATTTTTTGGCTATATTTATGTTGACACCGATCGAGGAAAAATTACTTGAGATTGACTTGATTTTTAGCATGAGGAAAATTTTTAGCAAAACTTTAACTAAATTATTTGCGCCTAAAATATTGATGCAAAAAATCGGACGAGATTTAGAACAAGATATCTCAATTTGGGAAAACAAAATTTATTGCGATCGCCCAACTCTATGCGAGAGCGAGGGAGCAATTATGAAATATAGACGTTGGAGCCAGCAATTTTATTAACTAGGGTTTGCTATTTAAAACTATTTATCGAGCGATAAAACCAAATCCCCACAAATTAGGTTCGTGGGGAAAGAAAAAGTTATCGCCTACAATCCGGTCGCCTTATCTGCTGGAGCAGTGGTAGGATCGACTCCCATCGGAGAAACGATATCTCGGAAGAAGGTAATCTGTTGCTCGAATTCTAACCCTTGGATTTGACCTAATAGCGTTTGGGCTTGCTGAGAAAGTTGGTAATCGGGAGGCATGGGAATAATTGTCCCATCATCCATTCCTTGAGCTAAACGATACCAAAACAGCAACTTAGTAGTATCGCTTAGAGCGCCGTACTCGCGAGAGATTAAAGTATTTTTCTTGGCAATTAAATCTCGCTGTAGCTGCAACTGTTCTTCGTGAGATATCTCTTTAACTTGGTTAAAAAGTCCTTCAGCAATTTCTGGAGAAACAGTGCTAGCTTGTGGTGCGGCTGGTGTAATTGAATTACCCATCTCTTTATAGACAAAGTAGAACAAAGCCAATTGCTGGTCAGCATCTAAGCTTTGGAAAGAGCTAACCAGATCGGTAGCTGAATTCGAGGTTGTATAGGTCATAAAAACGTTTGTAACTCACTTTATGTAATTTAACGAGAAAGCTAGCAGGCTTAAACTTCCTAAAGAGATAGTTTAAAGCTCTTTAAAAGATAACCATATAACTAAACCAAAGATAGATGGTATTTCAGAATTAGTAATTCGCGATCGCCAGTTTTTGATTTATTGAATAACTCGCGTAGATCGGGGAGAGATAATGTTGCCTCGATTCTGTTTTTCTAATTGGATTTCTGGAGATTGCCAGCTAGCGATCGCGGCTAATGAGACTACAATTATAGCTAAATAAAAAGTATTCCTTTTAATAATATTTAAGCTCTCTAGCATATAATTTATCTGGTTAAATCTCTAACTTAAGGGGTGGATTTGCGGGCCAGCTACTTTTTCGTTTTCGGACAGTAATCCGAACAATCAACTGCTTCTTTAGTAAGGACAGTAAAAGGGTTTACTGCACATTTAATATAAGGGTTGTTTTCAGCAAAAAACTGACATTTTTTACAAGGAACTCGATTTAAATGTCTCCAAAACTGAATATTTTGTTTTTGTTCGCTCTTGCGATTAATCCAAAATTTAGCAAAAGCGATCGCCCCGACCATTACTAGCAAGTAGACTATTAATATTATTCCTAGATCGTTGGCGACTCTATTAACATTGATTTGCTCCAGTTCGGAGGGAGTTACTTCAACTTGTGGCTCTATCGAATTAGTATTTGACTCAGATCTTTTACGGTAAATTTTCGCAGACAAATTTACCTTTTGGGCTTGAGGGTTGACAACAAAATTAGGCGCATTCATAGTTACCTGGCTCTCTAAAATAAGTAACTTAAAAAGAGCGTAGAGGCAGTTGGAAATGGATATTTATTCTGATTGCGAGCTAGAGTGAAGAGCAATGATAAATGCCAAAATCCAAACTGACTTTTAGCAGAGCGATTATTGTCCTCTATTCTTCCTGATGCCAGGGCTGACGAAAAGCTAGTTCCAGCGATCGAAGTCCATACAGTAGCAATTGACTCCTCGCCGAACGATCTCATCAAAAGGCTTGAAGAAAAGATGGCAATTGGGTTCAGTTTTTCAGTTATTGTATTTAAAGTGTTGGGGTTAGCACTTCTCACCTAAGAGATAGCTTATCTAGGCTGATAGACATAGCTTGCTGGCGATCGCATCCCTGTTACATCTGGCTTCATAGCTGAGCTTTTTAGACTTCGTTCGCAAAATTTTAACGCTCACTCTAGCCATTCGAGCAGACCCAATGAAGTGACGGTGCTGACTAAGTGAGCGCCAATCAAATTGACATTAGAGAAGATGGCTAGAATATCGAGCGATCGAATCACATTTTCCCGATTGTAAACGGCAATCCCTTGAGGTTCTGCTAGAGCTTTGGCTAGCACGGCGACAACGCTAATCTCTGATGCTAAAAAGGCTACAAAGACTCCCGACAAACTCACGATTAAGCCTAGACGTAAAGCTTGAATTACATCTTGCTTGCTGACATCGCTCGCGCTTTCTGCCGATTGCAAGCGTTTAGCTAAAAGTCTGTAGCGGAAAGCCCAATAAACTCTAAATCCTAAGATTAAAAGTCCCACGATCGCTAAAAAGATGCCGAAACCCATCGGTGTATTATTGGCAACAGTACCGAGATTGCGGCTAAAAATGGCAAATAATAAAGCGATCGCCGAAACGCTACCGAGTGCTAGTTGGATCCAAAAGCTAAATCGACTAGCTACTCGAAACGTAGCGGCAAATCTTTGTTTGGTAGGTGGTGGTAAAGATAATTTCATCATCAATTTGCTTTCTAAAAAATCAGGGGATTTAAAGCTCTCGTCTTGAGGCGAATTGTAGTTGAAGTGGGGCATATCACAGGAAAAAGGTTAAAAAGGAAAGAGTAAAAAAGAAACATTTAACTTTTCATCCTTGCCCTTTACACCCTACTCCTGACTTCTGACTTCTGACTTCTGACTTCTGACTTCGTTAATGCTCTTCGTAATCTTCAGACGAGGCCGGATCGAGTTCCCAGCGGCGATCGTCTCGCTCCTCTAAGATCTCAGTAGTCCGCAAGAGGGCCCGATCGTCCATTTCCAGTCCTACAGCGGCTCCGAGTTCGTCCACTATATCCTGGTCTGGCGTGGGAGCAGTTCCCCCTACCGCTTCATCTCCCACAGCGTTGGCTTGCTCCCAATTGGCATCGATATCGCCCCCGGTAAGAGTAGGAGTGGCAGCATTAAAGTTAGCAGCGTGTTGGCGCATAGTTCGCCCGCCGATCGTATACCCTGGCAGTTCTTCAACTCCCGTACCGTAAGACTCGGTAATTGCTTGGGGCAGATCGCTGCCATCTTCATTTTCCTGGCGATCGCTTTGAGTTTTATCTGTTTGGTCGCTCATAATTTCGCTCCATTCCCCAGAGTGCGAAAACGATCGATCGAAGTTTCGACGAGTACAGAAAACAGCAAGGCACTAAATCCAACTAAAGTCAGAACGAAGTTGGCAGCATGGGCGTATTCCCACTGATAGCGCAACCGCATCCAATCGCTTGGGATCGATGTCGGTGTTGCCTGCCTGATGATGATGTTTACAGGCTCGATGAATGAGAAGAAAACTACAGGAAAAGCGATCGCCAAGCAGATAGTGCCTGATAGAGTCCAGTAAAAAGACGGTCGGCGCTTGCGGGTCAGAAAAGACAATACTAAGGCCGATATAACCGCTCCAACCGTAACTAATGCCCCAGGGCCGGGAAATCCAAAATATTGATATAAAGTATTTTGGAGCGTAACGTAAAGTCGGCCGTCGTACTGGATTTTGGGAGGTAGTTCTAAAGCGTGACAAAACTCTAAACCCATAAACAGGGCCGCCAGGATGAGCGTGACGAATCGGACAGTTTTTAAAGTCATCCTCTTACTCCCAAAATAGTGCGATCGATCTACTTAATTCAATAGCACTTGTCCGACATTATTGATGCTTATCGTACTTTGTTGACTGCTTAAAGTATTAGTGCCATCTAACGTTACATTTAACATTCCAGGTCGATCGCTAGCTGCTGGAGTAACGACTAAAAGACCGCCATCATTTCGATTCATATTAATTGTTACTGGGGCTGGCAAATCTTGCAAAACCACTGCTTTTCGTCCTAACAAAGTTCGCGTTGAGGTATGACCCATTACCTGATATGTCAGCGGGGCATTGGTATTATTTTTCAGCATGACATTTATTTTTCCTCCCACCAGTTCGACATTAGCAGCCGCTTTCATTTGCTCTTCGGGTAAAGGTGGCTGCAATACACCACTATCGGGAGCGTTTAAGGTTGTGCTGTTAGGAATTGTGAGAATTTCAGCAGTGCGATCGCTATTTTGACCCGGTTGGGTCGAGGTCGGGGGACGACATATAGTTTGTGCTAGACTCGGTGTTACCAATCCCCCCATAACTACGAGTAAAATGCCGATCGATATAGTGCCTGGTAAACTCGGCTGTTTGAAGCTGACGCGATCGGTTCTAGACATGAGTTCCTCCGACAAAATCTGGTTAAATTATGGCGATCGCTTGCGACCGACTGGGAGCATATCCAACAGAATGGACTACACTCAATTGCGAATTGCGAATTGACAATTGTTTCGATGTCACTTTAAGCTGAAACTCCAATGATGATAAATTAGGTGCCAGTGGGAATCGCTCTCAGGTATAGTTTCTAATTCTTTCGATAGATATAGCATTGATATCAAATCCGGTTTTTAAAACCATAGAATCCAGCCCTCAAAGGAGCCTCCGGCTCCCCTCAGATAACAGAAACTTCCTTTTCCCTCTCCTTGTAGGCTACGGTGTATACATAAGTTATCGGTCTGAAGTTGGGCCTTGTAGATCCCCCTAAATCCCCCTTAAAAAGCGGATGCGCTGTGCGGAGGTTCCCTCCGCATACAAGCGCACCAAGCAGCGGATGCAAGCGTGGCGAGGTTTCCTCGCCATACAGCTTGCACCAAGCAGGGGGACGAAGAGATCCGGTTCCCCCCTTTTTAAGGGGGGCTAGGGGGGATCTGCGAGGATTTCAGCATCAAAACTAGAGATGTGTATACACGGTAGCCTTGTAGGAGAGGGCTTCTTTGAGGTGGGAGAGGGGTTGGGGGTGAGGGCAAACCCACTTTTGCTAAGCGGATTTGATATGAGGGATAGATTGGAGCTAATTGGTTCGATAAAATTGATGCCCGGCGAATAAACTACTTATTTGTGTCGGCTTTCGCTTCGACTTCTTCTATTTTTTGAAGCTTAAAGGCGACAGAATAAGGTCTAAATCGAGAATTCTTAAGTATTCTTTCTGTTTTTGCTAAATGAAAGCGATCGTCTGTAATTCTGGGTTCTTCAAAATCAATAATATCAAACCCAAAACTTTTGAATGCCTTCCAATAATCTGATAGCGGTCGGTGAAACCAGATAAATTCTGATTTAAAATGTCCCCAAGGTTTCTCTATACATTTTTGCCGCTTAAAATATGAAAAGCTCCATTCATATAGCACTAATTCATCTGGTTCTATAGCTATTGCTTTTCCTTGAGGAAAACATGGATGAGAAAAAACTAAAACCGCAGTGCCTTTAGGTTTAAGAACCCGATTGAAGCTTTTTATTGTCGCTTCCAGATCGGGAATATCCATCAAGACATAGTTAGAAACTATAGTGTCATAACTAGCATCGCGACAAGATTTTAACTGAGAACACGAATCGACATGATATTCAATATTTAGTCCCGCTTCTATGGACTTACGGCGAGCAATTTCGAGCATTTTAGGAGAGATATCGACCCCCGTAACTAAGGCATCGTTTTGAACCAGTTTTCTAGTTAAATAACCCGTCCCGCATCCAGCATCGAGAACGCGAAAGCCTCGAACATCTCCGAGAAATTGCCATAAAACAGGATCGGAATTGAGCAGGCGATTATTGTCGCCATCGTCTCCCACCTGAATTTCCCAATCTTCGGCAACTCGATCCCAAAATTCTTTTACTTCTTCATCGATCGCGTGCATATAATTTCTCATCGAGTCAAAGTAACTGGCATCGCTATTCTAATTCGTTCGCGCTAGCGTTTGCGTTAGCAAGTATCGCGCTAGCATCGAGTCGAACTTATTGTGCTAGTCGAATTAGTAAGAGTATGAGATATAGCGGTTCTTGATTTGATGCGATACACTTCGACCTCTCCCCTCGTAGGGGAGGGGCTTTCCCCCCTTCCCTACAAGGGAAGGGGGGTTAGGTCTGTATTCCACTAATTTGAGAAACGCTATATCATCTCTCAGAGCGTGCCTACATCGACCCAGGATTAGCTTGGACGTATTCTGCTAGTTCAATCGGTACGGGTTTGACGCGCCAAATCCGATCGCAATATTCTTGAATGGAGCGATCGCTAGAAAATTTGCCCGACCGCGCTACATTGAGAATTGACATCCGCGTCCACCGCTGCCGATCTCGATAGGCCTCGCTCACCCGATCTTGACAGTCGATGTAAGATTGGTAGTCTGCCAGCAGCAGGTAGGGATCGTCGTGCAAGAGCGAATCTACCAAAGGTTTGAACAGATTGACATCCCCATGAGAAAAGAACCCAGAAGCAATTAATTCGATCGCGGCGTGCAAGTTGGGATTAGTCTCGTAATACTCCCAAGGATCGTACCCTTCTGCTTTCAGGGTAAATACTTCCTCGGCGGTTAAACCGAATAAAAAGAAATTTTCCGCCCCTACTTCCTCCCGGATTTCTACGTTCGCGCCATCGAGAGTGCCAATCGTAATCGCCCCGTTCATGGCAAATTTCATGTTCCCCGTCCCCGATGCTTCTTTGCCAGCCGTGGAGATTTGTTCGGATAAGTCGGCAGCGGGGTAAACTAGTTGGCCGTTGGTCACATTGTAGTCTGGCCAGAAGACGACTTTTAAGCGATCGCTTATATCTGGGTCTGAGTTGACAACTTCTGCCACCGAGTTGATTAACTTGATGATCGACTTGGCCATGAAGTAGCCTGGGGCCGCCTTACCCCCAAAGATAAAGGTGCGAGGGGGAACGTCTAAGTTGCGATCGTGTTTGAGCCGATTGTAAAGGGTGATGATGTGTAGAACGTTCAGGTGTTGCCGTTTGTATTCGTGCAAGCGTTTGACTTGAATATCGAATAGCGAGTCAGGATTTACTATTACTCCCGTGCGTTCTTTAATTTTTACTGCCAAATCGGCTTTGATTTCGCGTTCGATTTGCTGCCATTGTTGATGAAAATTAAGATCGTCAGCAAATTTTTCTAACTGCTGCAACTCTTGGAGGTTTTTAATCCAACTATCGCCAATTTTGCTACTAATTAGTTTAGTTAATTTGGGATTGCTGAGAACCATCCAGCGCCGGGGAGTAACTCCATTGGTGACGTTACTAAATTTTTCGGGCGAGAATTCGTAGAAATCTCTCAATACAGTTTGCTTCAACAGTTCCGAATGCAGTTCGGCTACACCATTAATCGTATGACTGCCCACGCAAGCTAAGTTCGCCATGCGAACGTATCTGCCACCACTTTCATCGATCAACGACATCCGCGAGAGACGTTCCCCATCTGTGGGATACTTAATCCGCACTCGATCGAGAAATCGTTGATTGATTTCGTAAATAATTTCTAAATGCCTGGGTAACAGGCTGCCAAATAATTCCAAACTCCAGCGTTCTAGGGCCTCTGGTAACAGGGTATGGTTAGTGTAGGCAAAAGTATTTTGAGTAATCTGCCAAGCTAGTTCCCACTCCATGTGCTGTTCGTCTACCAACAGCCGCATTAACTCGGCAATCGCGATCGCTGGATGGGTATCGTTCAACTGAATGGCAAACTTTTCGTGAAACTTCTCCATCGGCAACTTTTGCCCGGCCATAATGCGCATCGTGTCTTGCAAGGAACAGCAGACAAAAAAGTATTGCTGTTGCAGGCGCAATTGTTTACCTTGCAGCGGTTCGTCGTTGGGATAGAGAACTTTGGTGATGTTTTCGGAGACGATCTTCTCTTGGACCGCGCCGTAGTAATCTCCCCGATTAAAATCGGCAAAATCAAACGATTCTGGCGCTTCGGCTTTCCACAACCGCAAGGTATTGGCAGTATTCACCTTATACCCCAAAATCGGAGTATCGTAAGGGATGCCGCTGACTACTTGCTGGGGTACCCACCGCACCCGATAGCGCCCTTTGTCGTCGGTGTAGGACTCAGTGTGTCCGCCAAATTTCACCTGAACTGCCCATTCGGGACGGGCAATTTCCCAAGGATTGCCATATCGCAGCCATTTGTCAGTAATTTCGACTTGCCAGCCATCGCGAATTTCTTGATCGAAGATGCCGAACTCGTAGCGAATCCCATAACCTAGAGTGGGGATTTCTAAAGTGGCCAAAGAGTCGAGGTAGCAGGCGGCTAACCTGCCCAAACCGCCATTACCCAAGCCCGGTTCTTCTTCTTGGGCCAATAATTGTTCTAAGTTGAGTCCCAATTGGGCAGTAGCTTCTCGTACTTCCTCGTAGATTCCCAGATTGATGAGATTATTGCCCAGATGCGGCCCCATCAAAAATTCGGCCGAGAGATAGCAAACGGTACGCGCCCCATTTTGAGTGTAAGCCTCGGCTGAGTTAATCCAGCGTTGCAAGAGGCGATCGCGCACGGTATACGCTAGAGCCATGTAGTAGTCTTTGATGCTGGCTAGCGCCGGAAATTTGCCCTGGATGTAGAACAGGTTATCGAGAAAAGCTCGTTTGAGAGTTTCAATGCTTAACCCGGTGCGATCGTCTTCAATTTGAATCGGACATTCTTCAATTCTCATAGGGACTAATTTACGCTCTGAACTAATTGAGGAAATGTAGTACGCAATACAGAAGCTTAGAAATTGAGAATCGCTACTGGCGATTGACTACTAATTAAGAGGATAGACTATCTTAATCCTGCTGGGCGATCGCTAAGCTGTTGTACATTTAAACTGTGATAATAGCATTGCCCTTGTTTTTGAGTTTTCGTCCCCACTTAATAATCAATCCTCCTTCATTTAAAAGCTGGTGCAACAAATATTCTAAATCTTCTATCG